>ERZ795054.4566-NODE-4566-length-10113-cov-3.499801_pt1 | contig 10113 bp, 11 predicted proteins | sample MGYA00375138_ERZ795054 | MGnify/ENA primary metagenome ERZ795054 (study PRJEB30183, sample SAMN05720215) | anaerobic digester metagenome | isolation source: active sludge of municipal wastewater-treating anaerobic digesters | place: USA | collected 2014-12-23 ...
GGGCCTGCGCCTGCCCGAGTCGCTCACCGAGCTGCGACTCGACGTCTACCTCTCGATCACCGGCGACTCCGAGATCACCATGCGCTTCGAGGACAAGGATGCCTCGAGCGCCTCGCGTCATGCCGACGAAGTCTCCCGACGCGTGAAGGACTTCTTCTGGCAGGTCAAGCGCGTCGCCGATGTCTCCAGCCTGCTCACCACCTCCCCGGCCGCAGGCCCCGTCGAGCTCCCCGACCCCGTCTTCGTCGCCGACGACAAGGCAATCATCGCCCAGCTCAAGCTCTCCGCGGAGCAGACCTCCTCTCTCTCCTCCCGGCTCTCCGGCGCGCTGTGCGCCAAGCCCAAGGCGCAGGCCGCGCCGACTTCCTCGACGGCGCTCGAGTCCTCCTCTCCTCCCATCTCCTCCGTCCCGCCATCCGCGACCCCCGTCGTGCCCCTCGCTCCCTCCGCCGCGTCGTCGCGCTGAGAGCCCGCGCTGCGGCCCCACCCCTCCCCAGCGCTCGTGAGCGCGGAGTCGAACCTCCGCCCGTTCCGGTGCGCGATCGGCTCGGATCCGACGCGATCCCCTCCGTGCTATCCTCCGCACGAAATGCGCCGAGTCCTCCCGTTGGCCTTCCTGCTCGCGTCGATCGGTTGCAGCCCGCCCGGGCCTCGCACCATCGCCTCCACGCAGCCCGATGCGTCGCTCGTCACCGCGGACCTGGGACACGTCTACTGGGTCACCTCCCAGGCTGGCTCGAGCTCCCTGATGGTGGCTCACGCCGACGACGATCGTCCCGCGACCCGTGTCTCGACGCTCCCCGGCACCGTCGACGCGATCGCCGTCGACGAGGGCCTCGTGTACCTCGCCGTGTCCGGCGCATCCCCGCAGGCGGTGAGCGTCATTCGCAAGGTCTCGCACAAGCGGTCGACCCCTCCCAAGGACCTGGTCCAGTCGCGCGCTCGGATCACCTCGATGGCATTCGACGCGACGCACTTGTACTTCACGCAAGCGGGGCCTGGTGTGCCCGGTGACGACGCGAGCTCTCCCGGCGTGCTTCGCGTGATGCGCACCGGCGGCACGCCCTTCAACGTCGTGATGGGGCAGCCTGGAGAGCCTCGAAACATCGCACTGGGCGCGGCGCACGTGTACTGGGTCAACGCCGAGCCGGGGCGTCAGAGCTCGATCATGAGCGCGCGCAAGGCCGGTGGCGCGCCGATCCTGCTGGCGACCGTGCCGGAGACGGACACGGGATCGGTCCCCGGGCTCGCAGCCGACGACGCAGGCGTCTACTACAAGACGCGCACGGCGGTGCTGCGCATCCCTGCCGACGGCGGCAAGGCGGTGCAGGTCGCCACCGTTCCCGAGTCCGATTGCCACAGGCTCCTGATGGACGCGCGCGCGCTGTACTTCCTGTCCCCGCGCGGACCGATGCGGTTGCCCCTCGGCGCCAGCGCGTCGAATCTCGTCGCCAATGGCCCGGCTACCGACCTCGCGATCGCCGACCAGCACGCGTATTGGGTGTGGAATGGGAGCGTGATGCAGGGACCGAAGCTGCCGTAGACGCTACCAGGAGCCGTGCGAGCCGTGGCTCCCGTGCGAGCCGTGGCTCCCGTGCGAGCCGTGACTGCCGTGCGAACCATGGCTGCCGTGCGAACCGTGGCTCGCGTGCGAGCAGTGCTGCGCAGGCAGGTTGGAGGGAGACTCCCCGCCAGTCGCCGCGTTGCACGCGTCGCGCGCGCGGTCCAGCGTCTCGTTCTCGTCGGAGGAGAGCATGCCCCGGGCTCTTCGCCCGTAGCTCGGAAGTCGGTTCCCGTTCTGTGATGACATTCGGATTCCTCCAGCCTGGCTCTTCGACTCGCTCCGACGACTTCATCCCGACGGCCGCCGCGCGGCGCGCCCATCGGCCCGGCGCTTCACCCCAGGTGCCGATACCCTTCCGCCACCTGCCGCGGGTAGCGCTCCAACCTCTCACGACGCGTCAACATCCCGTCGAGGCTCACTGCGTGCTCGTTGCTCCGCACGATCTCCGCCAGCGCGATCGCCGCAAGCCCATGCCCTTCGCGCGTCGGCGACGCCCCGTCTCCGTCGTTCGACAGGAACAGGTCGCACCGCTCCGAGCGCGCCGGAGGCGAAGGCGCCGCTCGATCCGTGTCGCGACGGCACACGTCGACGTGGAACCGCGCCCCGGTCGCATCCTTCATTGCGACCGAGATCGCTCCGGCACGCACCGGGCCAATCGCAACGACGATCCACTCGCCAAGCCGGGAGCCGGCGCGGAGTGGAGCGAGCAGCCCGCCCGTCGAGGGCGCGACCGGTGTGGCGGCGATCGCAGGGGTCGACGAAGTGGAGAGCGCGGGCACAGCGACTGCGGCTGCTCCGACCACGCCCACCATCTGACGCCGGGATACTCTCAACGAGCTCATGCGGTCATCCTCCACGCCCTGGACTCCCCGACGATCACGGCAGGGAGGCGGGGCAAGCCATCGACTCCCTGGCATGATAGCACGACCCCATCCACGAGGAAGCCAGACCAGCGACCCGGTCAGAGAGCCTGCTCCAGGATCGCGCGCAGCTGCCCAGGCGCAAGGGCGACCGGGTTGGCCTTCATGCTGCTGGCCTTCGCGGCGCGTTCCACCACCTCTCCGATCGCGGCGGCCTCGAGCCCGAGCTGCGCCAGCCGCGGAATCCCCAGCCGATCGCAGGTCGTCCGCACCCACGCGACGCCGTCCTCCGCCGTGGCTCGTCCGTCCCCGGTCACCAGACGGGCGACTTCGTCGAACCGCGCCACCTTCCCTTCCGTGCCAGGCTGCTGTCGCAGCGAACGGACATTCTCGGCAAGCACCGGGCCGAGCAGTCGCGCGCACAACGCCCCGTGCGGTGCCGCGAGCATCCCACCGAGCACCGCCGCAAAACCGTGCGCCGCTCCCAACCCCGCGTTCGCCAACGCCAACCCCCCGAACAGGCTGGCCAACGCCAGATCCGTCCGAGCCACGCGATCGCCGCCGTCCTCGTAGGCCCGCACCAACGACCGCGAGGCGCGCACGATCCCTTCGCGACACAACGCGTCGGTCATCGGATTCGCTCGCACGCTCACCCATGGCTCGATCAGTTGCGTGAGCGCGTCGAGCCCCGTCGAGGCCGTCACCGCCGGCGGAACGCTGAGCGTCAGCTCCGGATCGACCACCGCGAGCCGCGGGATCATCGAGGGGCTCCTCATGCTCGCTTTCACGCGGTGCTCCCGCGACGTCAGCACCGCGTTGCGCGTCACCTCGCTCCCCGTTCCCGCCGTCGTCGGCACCGCGATGCAGGGAAGGGGACTGCTCTCGAGCGCCCGCCCCTTGCCCACGACCTCGAGGTAGTCCATGGGATCGCCCGCGTTCGCCACCAGCGCAGCGATCGCCTTGCCGGCATCCAGGGCAGCGCCCCCTCCGAACGCGATCACGACCTGCGCACCATGCTGCCGGGCCACCCTCGTCCCGGCCCTCGCGTCGTCGACCGTGGGCTCGCTTCCCACCCGGTGCAGCGACACCTGCACTCCCGCCTCGTCGAGCAGCTTCAGCAGCCTCGCCGCGCGTGATGCGTCCTTGCCCGTGACCACCAGCGCCCGCGAGCCGATCTGCCGGGCTGCCGGTCCGATCTGCTCGAGAGCTCCAGCGCCGAAAACGATCCGCGCCGACGTCATGAACTCGAAGTGCATCAGCGTGTCTCGTCGGGCAGCAACACGCTCTCGAACTTCACGGCCTTGCGCGGCTCGGCCATCATCGGCTCCACCACGTCCCGCCACTTCGCGTAGTGCGCCGTGCTCTTGTGCTGGGCGGGCGCCTCCGCGGTCCGATACGCCTCCACCAGGACGAACCGCGTCGGATCGTCGAGCTGCTGCACGACGTCGAATCGCGCGATCCCCGGCTCCCGAATGCTGCAACGCGCGTTCTCCGCGCTCGCTTCGGCGAAGGCCTGCACGGCTTCGGGGTGCACGTGGACGTGAACGTGGACGACGAGCATGAATGACCTCCCTGCGGTTCGTGCGACGACGGATGTGCGTTCGGGCATACCCTCGCGCGCATTGTGGTGGAAGTCCCCGGGGGGGGCGGCATGGGAAGGGCTTGCCCGCGGGCCGGGATCCCGTGTCGATGCCCCCAGGGTCCCTCGGCGGGCCGGGGCGCTTAGGTTTTGTCAACGAAGCCGTATTCAAGGTAGGGTTCGCGCCATGCCGAAGCGCTCCGGAAGCAACAAGCTCAAGAAGTCCCGAAGCTCGGGACCTCGTCGCCCCAAGTCGTCCCCGCCGGACAACGCTGCCGCCGCAAGGCGAAGCTCGACCGCTCCCTCGTCCTCCGGCGATCCCCGCGACGACGAGACGCGTCCCGAGAAGCGCTCCAACATCATCAAGGAGTCGATCTCCGAGCCGCCGCCGCCACCCGCCGCTCCGACTTCGGCGCCAGCCAGGCTCTGGCTGCGCTTCCAGTCGCTTCCCGAAACCACCCGCTACGGAATCTACTTCGCCCTCGCAATGGCCTTCGCGCTCGTCCTCTACTTCGCCTTCTCCGGAACGGGCGCGTCCGCTCCGTCTTCGACTCCCGCTGGCTCCTCCAGCGTGCAGCTGACGCCACCCATCAAGATCGACTGGACTTCCCACCCCGGTGTCGCAAGCGCTCCGGCGCCCGCTCCGTCGTCCGCTCCCGTCCCCTCCGCGAGCACGATCCCTTCCGCAGGCTCCGCGCCCGCCGTTCGTCCCAGCGCCGCAACCGCGGCTCCGCCCCCCCCTGCGGTGGAGCCGAAGAAGGCCGCTGCCCCGGCCGCAGAGCCGGTCCCCGCTCCCCAGCCCGTGCAGCCCGCGCCTGCGCCGCCCCCTGCGGCCAAGGGCACTGACAACCCCTACTGATGAAGTCGCAGCTCCCCTCCCTCGGTCTCGTCTTCTCCCCGTGGCTGCTGGCGGTCCCCGCATCGTTGGCTCTCTGCGCCTGCTCCGGCCCCGCCTCGCGTCCCGAGGTCGGCGCCGCGGTCCCCTCCACCGCCTCCGCTCCGCAATCCCCCGAGCCGCCGACTTCCGTCGCGGCTGCGGCCCCCGCGGCATCGCTCGCGCCGGTCGCGCAGCCGCCCGCTTGCGCGCCCCTGCAGACCACGCTCCCCGAGTTGATCACGACCGACATCGACGTCCCGGTGCCTGCGATCGAGGACGCGACCGGGCGCGCGATGGATGCGTTCCACGACAAGCTGGCGCGTCTGTTGCGCGGCCGGGCCACGCGTCCCGTGCGGATCGGGATGTACGGGGACTCGAACATGACGCGCGACTACATCACCGGGGAGCTGCGACGCACGTTGCAGCGGCGGCACGGTGATGCGGGGCACGGCTTCCTGTCCGCGGGGCAGCCTTGGAGCTGGTACCTGCACCAGGACGTCAAGCACGGGCTCGACAAGGACGGCTGGAAGTCGATCGACATGTCCACCGATCAGGTGCTCGATCGGCTGTACGGCTTCGCGGGAATCGCGGCCGAGAGCCAGCGACCCAACGCGGTATCGTGGTTCGCGACGTCGTCCCCGCCGTCGGTCGTGGGGCAGAGCGTCTCGCTCATCGACGTCTACTTCCTGAAGCGTCCGAAGGGGGGAACCTTCGAGGTGCGGGTGGATGGCGTGTCGCGCGCGACGGTGGACACGCGCGGGGAGAAGCACGAGGCGGGGTTCGAGTTGGTGGAGGTGGACGACGGGCCGCACAAGATCGAGCTGGTTTCGGGGCGGGGAGCGGTGCGGCTGTTCGGGGTGACGATGGAGCGCAAGGTCCCCGGGATCGTGGTGGACTCGCTGGGGATCGGCGGGGTGAGCATGGAGCTCATCGCGCGAGGGGATCGCGCGGTGGGGATCCAGACGCTGCGCCGGAGGCAGTACGACCTGGTGATGTTCCTGACCGGTGCGACGGAGTCCGACACGCCGGGGCATGCACAGGCCGTCAAGCAGTTGGTGCAGATGCATCGCGAGGCGCTGCCGGAGGCGTCGATCCTGCTGATGAGCCCGCCCGATCTCGCGGGAGGACCGGGCAAGCAACCCACGCGCAATCCGCGGATGGGGCGGCTGACCCGGGAGAAACGTCGGCTCGCGCAGGAGACCGGGATCGCCTACTGGGACTTCCGCGGCGCGATGGGGGGCGACATGTCGATCGCGCGCTTCACGGACCGCGGGATGGCATGGAACGACTACATCCACCTGAGCGAAAAGGGTGGAACGTACATGGGGCGGAGGTTCGCGTACGCGCTCGTGCGCGACTTCGCGGAGTGGTCCGAGCGGCATCCGGAGGCCGGGTGTGATGGTTCGTTGGACGAACCATCGAGGCAGGCCGGGCGCTGACGGGGCGGGGAGGGGGTACAAAACGACGACGGCGGCTGGCACGAGGCCAACCGCCGAAGTCCAGCTGCGCTCAGTCAGCTCACGGGGTCGGGACGGCCGGGGCTTCCGCCGAGGGGGCGGCCGGGACTTCCGCCGAGGGGGCGGCCGGGACGTCAGCCTTGGGGGCTTCCGGGGTCGCGGGGGCAGCGGGGGCGCCGCCGCAAGCGTAAACGAGACCGGCGAGAGCGAGCGCAGCAACGATATACTTGGTCATGGGACTAGCCTCCATCCAACTGTTGGGCCGCGTCAACATCCCGCGGCTACCCTCAAGACGCTCGACCCGGCCGAAACGGCTCACTGCATTTTCTTTTCACGTCCCGTCGAGCGTCGCCCGTCCCGGGAACCCCGCGTGAGCCATATCGGCCGCGTCGAGCGTCTAACGGCCGCGGACACTACACGCATCCGGTCTGTCGTGGCAACATTGAGGCTACCGAAGTGAAGGCTGCCCTGGCTCAGAGACGGTTGAGGCTGGTGCCCCCGGCGCCGGAACCCCGACCTGCGCCCGCCGAAGCACGGGGCACGCCGCTGTCGACGCCGCCTCCTGGGCTCGGGCACGAGGCGCCCATCGAGTCCCCGGTGCGTTCCCGGGCAATCACTCTCGCGAGCCTTCCCGACGCCGACCTCGTGGCCCTCGCCGCCGAGGGCAAGTCTGCCGCTTTCGAAGTCCTGTACCGTCGCTACGCTGCCTTCGCCATCCACCTCGCCACCCGCATCCATGGCTCCGTTCGCGACGTCGAAGATATCGTGCACGATGCCTTCGTCTCCGCCTTCGAACGCCTTCGCGACCTGCACGACCCCTCCGCCTTCAAGGGGTGGCTCGGCGCCATCGTCGTCCATGCCGTGCGAACCCGCATGCGACGCGCGAAGCTGATGAACACTCTCGGGATCGGACCCCGCGGAGACGCCGTCGATGTCGATGCCGTCGCCAGCCCCGAGGCTTCCCCCGCTGTCCGCGCCCAAGTTGCCCAGATCTACGCGCTGCTCAAGATGGTCCCCACCGACGATCGCATCGCGTGGACCCTTCGCTCCGTCGAAGGACACGACCTCGAAACCGTCGCCCGCTTGACAGAATGCTCCCTCGCCACCGTCAAGCGGCGCATCGTGCGCACCCAACGATTCCTCGACGATCACTTCGTCGAGCCTCACCCCGAGGAGGTCTCGCCATGACCCGCCGAGGGACTCCTCCGATCCATCCCGACGATCTCCGCGACCACGCCCACGAGGACCGAATCGACCGCATCTGGGAGCGCATCGACGCCGACATCGCCGTGCAGACCGCGGCGGCGTCTGGCGCGCGTCGTTCCCGCTCGGCCCTCGTGTTCGCGGTGGCTGCCGCTTTCGCCGCAGGCATCGGCCTCGGCAAGGCCGTCTGGCAGCCGCGCGCTTCCTCCCAGCCGACCACCGTCGTCCGTCCGCCCGAAGAGCAGGCGGCTCTCGACGTCCTCGCCGCAGGAACGCATGGCCGCACGTTCGGCCTGCCCGGAGGTGCCAGAGTCGCCCTCTCCCCAGGCGGAACCGCCGAAATCCTCCGCAATCCCGATGGCACCGTCGCGCTTCGCCTCGTGCAGGGAGAGGCCCAGGTTGACACCGCCGCCGACGCGCAGCCGCTGTCGGTCGTGGCAGGTGACGCCCTGCTGTCCGTGCAGACCGGCAGCGTCATGCACGTGCGACGCGGCTCCGAAGACCTCGATGTCTCCGTCTCCGATGGCTCGGTCCAACTCGTCTCTCCCGCCGGAACCCGTCACCTGTCGCGACCGGACCCGCGCGGTGAACGCGCAGATGCCATCCCCGTGCACGCTCCGGTCGTCGCCAGCACCGCGTCCTCGCAGCGACCAGGCCCCCTGGCTGCCGCCCGCCGCGATCGCCCCTCCAACGATTCGGTCCGGGCACCGTCGGTTGCGCCCGAACGCCTCGGGCGCCCGGAGGCGGTCGATCCTGCCGAGACCCTGCAGGTGATTCGCCGGCATCCTGGGGGGATCGACGGGGCCATCGCGGGGGCGCGGTCTGCGCAGGAGCTGATGGAGATCCACGATGCGCTCCGCAGCGCCGCGGATCTCGCCGGTGCGATGCGTGCCCTCGAGCGCATCCTGGCCTCCTTCCCCAACAGCGAATACGCGCAAATCGCGGCCTGGCAGCTCGGCGCCGCCTATCAGCGTGCGGGCAACGCCGCCAAGGCCAACGAGTACTTCGAGCGTGCGCGCAGCTTCAAGGGCGCCCTCGCGGAAGACGCCCTCTGCCGTCAGCTCAAGTCCGCCACCAACAAAGATGATGCGGTCCGCATCGCCCAGGAGTATCTGCAGGGGTACCCCGATGGGCGGTGCAAGGACGACGCGGAGCGCGTGGCTGGGGGCGACTTCACCCCGCCCGACGACGACGTGTCGGCCGACGCGGGCCCTCGCGATCTGTAGGCAAACCACCCTTCGCGCGGCAACGTGCATCGCCATCGGCTGCGCTGCCGCCGTCGCCTCCTCCTTCGCCTCCGCCCAGACGCCTGCCACGGAACCTGTTCGGCCCCCTGCCACGGCCACCGCAACCCCGTCAGAATCCCCTCCTCCCAAGCAGCTCGTCGTGCGGGTCGGCCTCTCCCCGGCGGCCTCGCGCTGGATGTCCGAAATTCGCCTCCGCCGCCTGCTGGAGATCGAGCTCCAGGGCACCGCCCTGATCGCCGACGACACCCCGGGCCCCTTGACCGACCCCCTCGGCTGGTCCTGGATCGACATGCCCTCCCGCGCGACCGTGCTCATCGAGTCACGCGTCAACAGCCACCCCCCCAGACGCAGATCGATCAGCGTCGATGGGCTCGGCAGCGATGTCGCCGCGCGCATGGTGGCCATCGCCGTGGCCGAGCAGGTCCGTGTCCTGTCGCAGCCGGCGCGTGTCCGCAAGGTGCAGCCCAGTCGCTCTCCGTGCTGCGATCAGGCCGAGGCGCTCGCCCGGTCGACGCCCGCGTGGGCAGGTGCCGGGAGCTTCGGCGCTGCGGTCTTGCCCGGACCTGGCTGGACCCTCGTCGGGCCTTCGGCATCCCTCGGCCTGCGTATCCGCGCCACCGATCTGCGCGTCGCTGCCGGCTGGAAAGGGGGACTCCCCGACTCCGCGTCGGTGTCCTGGTCCGAGATCGGTCTCGCCTTCGACCATCGTTTCGTCCTCCGAACAGACTGGCGTTGGAGCCTGGGCGCAGCCGCCCACGCGGCGCTGCTGCGCTTCGGCGGAGAGCGAGCGGTGAACGGTGACCCGAGCGATCGGGAGACCGGGTCGGCGCGGGTCGCCGTGCGTGCGGGGCTCGAGACGAGGATCTCCGACGGCGTCTGGCTATCGCTCGCGATGGAGCCCGGGCTGATCTTGCGGCAAGTGTCCTGGCAGACCTCGACCGGGCAGCAATCGGTGGGCGGAGCCTGGTTGGGGCTCGATCTCGGTCTCGCGTGGGAGCGTCGGCCTTGGTCGCCCTGACGTGCTAGCCTGATGGAAAGCTAATTGCAGCAGCGCGGGCTCGGCGCTCCGATGCGTGGTGGGAGCGCTCGACGACAGGCAGAAATCCCAGGGTGTGAACGCGAGCGAGCTGCGACCGGGTGTGCAAGGTTGAGCCAGGGTACGCAGGAACTGTCAGGAAGCGGATGTGGGAGGAACACGCCTCCCCCCAAAGAGCCGACGGGAGCCAGCCATGAAGACAGCGAGAGCGAATCGGAGCACGTGGGTCGCATTGGGGCTGTGGTTCGTGTCGGGGTGCGGAGGGCTGGCTGCGGTGGATCTGAACGCTG
>ERZ795054.4568-NODE-4568-length-10109-cov-4.379550_pt1 | contig 10109 bp, 11 predicted proteins | sample MGYA00375138_ERZ795054 | MGnify/ENA primary metagenome ERZ795054 (study PRJEB30183, sample SAMN05720215) | anaerobic digester metagenome | isolation source: active sludge of municipal wastewater-treating anaerobic digesters | place: USA | collected 2014-12-23 ...
CAACACCCGTCTTGTCAGCGTGGAGGGCAAGCTGGAGAGCATGGAAAGCAAGCTGGATCAGATCATCACCGGCCAGGAGAAGATCGCCTACAAGATCGATGCAGCCAGGAAGGAGATAGTCTCCGAGGTAAAAGGACTGCGCTACGACCTCCAGGAGGGAGACTTTGGCCGATTCTCCATTAAAAAGGCCGAATGGACGGATGAACATCAGGCAGAGGCCAGAGCCGAGCCCAAGACCAGGATCCATCTAAAGCCCAGCTGACTGGCATTTAGGGTCGACCATTTTAAAAGAATGTATGTGTTTAGCTCCTCTGAATAGCTCGATAGATGCTGGTTTCAGTCGATAAAGAGCATGATGAACGGAATCAATGCAAAGTCAAAAAACGATATCAACAAGCCGATTTGATACAATTTTGCAAATGAGGATTAGTTGAACAAAACGGAGAAAAACAGGTTTGTAGATAGTGATTTGATGGAGCTAAACACGTACAAAAGAATAAATCCGGCAGACAGGATGAAGACGAGCAAGAATGTATGCTCGATTTTCTATCACCTCATGATGCCCGCTGCGAAGCTATTTAATCGAGCAGAAAAGAGGCAGATCCTGATATGGAGAGAATGATGCCCCTGCCTCTGGAAGAGACCGAAAGCAAAGAGCAAAAAAGGATCGGCCTGATCGGCTCAGGATTCATATCCAAGGGCCTGGTAATGCTCATCGAGCCGAGGCATGACCTGCAGATTCACAGGATCCTGACCCGGTCGCGCATTGAGGAGCGCCAGGACTTTCCCCGGCCCGATCTTCTCACCAACTCTTATGAAGAGATGCTGCAGGATGCAGACCTGATACTGGAGGCCAGCGGAGACATCTTCAGCTCCACCGCCGTTCTGGAGATGGCTCTGGAGAGGTCCATTCCTGTGATCACCATGAATGCCGAACTGCAGATCACCACCGGCTCCTGTCTGGCCAGGAAGGGCTTTATAACCGAGGCGGAGGGAGACCAGCCAGGCTGCCTCGCCGCATTGAGAGAGGAGGTGCTGCAAATGGGCCTGTCACCCCTGGTTTACGGCAACCTGAAGAACTTTCTCAACCGCAATCCCACATTGGAGGAGATGCAGTTCTGGGCTGCAAAGTCTGGAAACAGCGTTGAGAACATCACCTCATTCACCGATGGGACCAAGGTTCAGATCGAGCAGGCACTGGTGGCCAACGGCCTGGGAGCAGCTATTATCAGGCCGGGGTTGTGCGGCCTGGCCAGGGACAGCGTGCATGAGGGCGGCATTGAGCTGGCGGAGAAAGCCAAGGCCATGGGCACGACCGTCTCCGACTATCTCCTCTCGGCCAAGATTCCTCCCGGCGTCTTTGTCACTGCCGAGTGTGATCCCTGCCATAAGGTGTACCTGAGATACTACAAGATGGGAGAGGGGCCCTACTACACCTTCGTGCGCAACTACCACCTCTGCCACTTCGAGGCCATGAAGACCATCGATAGGGTGCTTGGAGGCGGAGGGGTGCTCATCAACAACTCCCTGCGGCCCCGGATCAGCGTGGCAGCAATAGCCAAGAGGGACCTTTTGGCCGGACATCGGATAAAGAAGGCCATAGGCAGCTTCGAGCTGCGGGGAGAGGCGGTGAACATCAGAGATAAGCCGGATCATATTCCCATAGGCCTGCTCCAGAACGCCAGGCTGAAGGAGGATATCCGGGCCGGGGAGACGGTCACCTTTGACCGGGTCAGCATTCCCGAGAGCCTGGCCCTGCAATTCTGGCAGAAGGGGGCGGGGATTTAGTTTTCCCCACCCTCACCCTGCGGCTTTAAAGATGTATGCCAGAAAAAGAGTTAATAGCCCCATGGTGATGCAGAATCCGGAGAAGTTGACCTTTTTTGCATATGCTATCAGAAGGTCCATGGTGAGATACCCGGCCCCAAAGGAGGCCAGCAGAGCCAGAAAAGCAGATGCAAGGGACATCTGCCCCAGGGAATGATCCAGAATTAGTGCCCCCATCACCGCCGGCACGCTGATCATAAAGGATATGGCCAGAGAGTCATCCTGTTTAAGGTTTCTCATCAAGAGGACAGTTAATGTGGTCCCGGATCTTGAGACGCCTGGCAGAATGGAGAATCCCTGGGCAAGACCCAAAATGACCATATCCAAGGCATTCATATCCTGGATACTACGGGCACCTGATCCTTTAAGCCTGAGAAGCAGTCCGGTGAGGATCAGAAGGGCACCAATAAGCAATGTGGCCGGCATGCCTCCTTGAAATCCCTCCCGAAAGAGAAGATAAAGGGGAATGCCGGTGATAGCGGTGCAGATTGTGGAGATGATCAGGATTCTGGTCATCTGCGAGCCGGTGTTCTTCAGAGCATGGATGAATTCATCCTTGAACCGGATCAATACTGAAAACATGGTGCCCAGATGAAGAAAGATGGAGCAGGAAAAGGCCTCCTGGGGAGAAATGTTGAGCCAGCCGATCATAAAGAGCATGCTCTGGCCCTCGCTGCTTATGGGAAGCCATTCTGTGATTCCCTGCAAAGTGCCGAGGAGGATGGCCTGGACGGCATCGATCATCAGGCTAAGAGAATTGAAAGCATATATTTGAAAGTATGCAGGATAGCCCGATTGCATTGCAGGGCGAATTCTCAGAAGGATATAAGATTTTAAGATTATAATAGATAAATATTTAATAAGACAATAAGATGTCGTCATCAAGTGAATCCCGATCAATAAATCGATAGATGCAGAAAATAATGGTATGCAGCTTTGCTCTGTTTTTGCTTAATTTTTCGGGAAGGCTTATATAGTTTTCAATAGATACCTTTTGGCGGTATGGAGCTTGTTATAATAATTGGCATAGTGATCAGCTTTCTTGCCACCTGGCTCACGACCAGGAAGTGGATACGCAAGGCTCCGGAGATCGGCATTCTGGGTTTTGACATGAACAAGCCGGGCCTGCCTAAAGTCGCAGAGATGGGCGGGATCGGCGTTGTATTTGGATTTGGGACAGCCATGCTCGTATACATAGGATTGATCACCTTTTACCTGGAGAAATCGAATTACGTCTCGATTCTGGCCGTCCTCTGCACTGTGCTTATATCCTGCATCATTGGGATGATGGATGATCTGCTGGGGTGGAAGAAGGGGCTGCGACAGTGGCAGAAGCCTATCTTCACCTTCTTTGCCGCCCTGCCGATAATGGTGATCAATGCCGGCCAATCTACCATGAATCTTCCTCTTATAGGGTCCATCGATTTTGGGATCCTCTATCCTCTTTTAATAATCCCTATCGGCATTATCGGAGCCTCCAATGTCTACAATATGGTTGCAGGCTACAACGGCCTGGAGGCGGGCATGGGAGCTATAATACTGTCCACAATGGGCTATTTTGCATTTATTTCCGGCAGCCAAAATGCCATGATCCTGGCCTTCTGCATGGTCAGCGCTCTGATTGCATTTCTATATTTCAACTGGTTTCCAGCAAAGGTCTTTCCTGGAGACACCCTGACCTACTCCCTGGGTGCTCTGGTGGCATGCGTTGCCATATTGGGAGACATGGAGAGGATGGCGATCATTCTCTTCCTGCCCTATGCTCTGGACTTCGCAATGCAGGCGGCGGGAGGATTCGGCAAGGAAGCATTCGCCAGGGTAAATCCGGACGGAAGCCTGGAAAAGCCTTATGCCCGGCTATTTCACCTCACCCACCTGGCTATTGCGGTGCTGAAAAGACATAAGGCCAGGGTTTATGAAAGAGATGTAGTGCTGCTCTTATGTGGAACTGAGGCAGCTATAGCCGGATTATGTATTTATATATATTGAAATTGAGACTAGCCTGAGGCGGTATAATGGAAGATGAGATCGATCTGCGCGATATATTTCGTGTCCTGAGCAAGAGGCGCCTTATGATCATGGGCGTCTTTGTGTGTTCCATACTGGTGGCTGGGGTGATAAGCTTCGCCCTGCCTCCGGTCTACAAGGTCTCCTCCATCATCGCCATAGGATATTTTGAGGATCCCGCCTACACCAGCCAGTCCTCGATGAAGAATGTCATGCTCAGCGATGAATTCCTGCTGGAGGTCTTTGAGGCCATCAGCCCCAATGGAAGCTCCGGGGATTTCAGGGATTTTAAGGAGAGCGTCGAGGTAGAGCCGGTTAAGGACAGCGACAGGCTTATTGAGATCTCAATTGAGACGGAAAAGAGGAAAGAGGGCCTCAAGCAAGTTGAAATTATGATCGAGCGCTATTCTGATCTCAGCGAGAATAGCTACAATAAGCAGAAAAAGATCCTGGAGGATCAAATGGCAAACACAGAGCAGCGACTTGAGGTCATAGATATGGAGATAAATCAAACCCGAGAGGCGCTGAAGGAGATTGAAGAGAGATCCGGTTCATCGGCAGTTCAGGCCGAGATGCGCTTCTCCCGTACTCTGGATATCTTGAACGGCAAGGAGAGCCAGCGCTCTGCCCTCCTGGACCGCAGAATGGAGCTGCAAAAGCAATTGCTGCTGATAAGAAATCTGGAAGTAATCCAGCCGCCCAGAGAGCCCATCAGTCCGGTATGGCCGCGCAAAGCCCTGATTGTGGCAATTGCCGGGATGCTGGGGCTGATGGCCGGGGTGCTGGCAGCATTTCTGCAGGAGGGGCTTGGCGGGCGGCCGGCGGAGCGATGAGATTTGGAAAAAGACGGGGTACGGTTCGATGAGGGGAATTGATTGCCGCCCGGCCCGGCGGGGATGTCATCTCCCAGGCACAGGAGCATGAGAGCAATATGCGAGTATTGGTTCTGGGCTCTAACGGCCAGCTGGGATCTGAGATATGCAGGATCATGCAGGAGCATGATCTGATACCCTCAACGCGCTGCGATGCTGACATCACCCAATTATCCCAAGTGGTCGAATTCGCCTGCCATCTCCGCCCCGATGTCATAATCAATGCGGCGGGGTATACCGATGTTGACCGCTGCGAGAGCGGCAGAGAGAGGGCTTTTCTGGACAATGCCATAGGTGCCAGGAATGCAGCCATAGCATCCTATAAGACCGGAGCGGAGCTGATTCACGTCAGCACCGATTATGTATTTGATGGAAATAAGGATGCTCCGTACATAGAATGCGATCTGCCTCGACCCCTGAACATCTACGGCTGGTCGAAGCTCCTGGGGGAGAGGATGGCCATGGAGCAGAATCCTAATACCTTCATACTGCGCACCGCCTGGCTCTATGGCTCAGTGGGCCGAAATTTCCCCAAGAGCATTCTGGCCCTGGCCAGGGAGAAGGAGGAGATAAGTGTGGTCAATGATCAATGGGGCACTCCCAGCTATGCCGGAGATGTGGCCAGGCAGATCAAGCTCCTCATGGATACAAAGAGCTACGGCCTGTACCACTGCACCTCGCAGGGAGGATGCAGCTGGTATGATTACGCCAGAGAGATCATTCGTCTGGCCGGGCTGCAGGTCAGGGTCGTGCCTGTGGCCAGCTCTGACTATCCCCGCCCGGCTCGGCGGCCTGCCAACAGCGTCCTGGACAATCTCATGCTCCGGGCGCAGGGCCTGGATGTCATGCCGGAGTGGAAGGATTCCCTGGCCCGGCACATCGGTGAGAACATGGAGCCTCTCAAAAAATGATGCAGCGGGAAGCATATCTGGCCAGCCGCCTCGGGAAGATGGTTTGCGCCATGCTCCGGTCTGGAACGGTATCGTGGGGGAGCCGGAATGCGGGCCATCTGGCGGAGTTCGGGATGAGCCTATCCCCGGCGCAAAGGTCTCTGCCAGACGCAGAAAGCCGGGATCGGTTGTGGGCGCGATTTCAAAATAGCGAATCAGGCGAAGCAGCAGGATCAGCAGCAGAAAGGTGAGCGAAAACGGCTGGCGATAAGGGCAATCAGGAGCTGATGGAGGATCAGAGTCAAGCCCAAGGGATCCAGATCAGCGGCAGCCTGATTGCCAAAAATGCGCTCATAAATTTGATCGGCCAGGCGCTGCCTCTCCTGGTGGCGGTGATTGCCATGCCGTTTGTGGTGCGGGGCCTGGGAACGGAGCGGTTCGGGCTTCTCTCGCTGGCATGGGTGGTTATGGGCTACTTCACCATATTCGACCTGGGACTGGGAAGAGCCACCACCAAGTTTGTGGCTGAGGCGCTGGGAAAAGGGGAAGGAGGCCGGGTCTCGCAGATCATCTGGACGGCTGTTACAGTGCAGGCGATTATGGGCGCTATAGGTGCGCTTGCACTCTTCGGGCTCACGGACCTGCTGGTTAATGGAATTCTGAATATACCAAATGATCTCCTGGACGAAGCCAGGCTTACCTTTCACCTGCTTGCTCTGGGAATTCCTGTGGTTATGATAACCAGCTCATTTAGCGGCGTTTTAGAGGCAGCACAGCGATTCGCCCTGGTAAACGCAATAAGAATCCCTTCCAGCACTCTAACCTATCTCCTCCCACTGGTGGGACTTTATTTAGGAATGGGTTTGCCCGGCATTGTTGCTTTGATTCTGCTGGCCAGACTATTTTCATTAATTGCTTTAATAATAATTGATTTGCGCATCGATCCAAAATTGAGAGAATATTCCGGCTCGCTTGAAATATTGCCTCGCTTGTTCTGCTATGGCGGCTGGATCACAATCTCTAGTATCGTGAGTCCGATTCTGGTATATTTGGATCGTTTCCTAATCGGCTCTATTCTTACAATGGCTGCAGTTGCATATTATACAGCACCCTATGAGGCAGTTACCAGGATATCCATAATCGCATTAAGCCTAAGCATGACGCTATTTCCAGCAATAAGCGCCTTGGAAGGAGCAAAAGACAAGCAGAAACTTGGATCTGTTTTTGCTCGTGCCATTAAATTCATCTTTATAACCACAGGACCGGTTGTAGTCGTAATATGGCTATTTTCTGGAGAGATCCTTCAGATCTGGCTGGGAGATGATTTCTTAATTGAAAGCAAGGTAGCTATGCAATTGCTTTCAGCTGGCATTTTGATTAACTCACTTGCCCATGTGCCTTATGCTCTCCTTCAAGGAGGAGGAAGGCCCGATCTGCCGGCAAAATTTCATCTTATCGAACTTCCAGCCTATATCGTTCTGGCCTGGTTCTTGGTCACCGAGTTCGGCATAGCAGGGGCGGCAGGAGCGTGGACTCTGCGTGTCACAGTTGATGCGCTATTGCTCTTTTGGGCCGCTTTCAAAATATATGGATTGCCTCTGCATCTATTGGAGACGAATGGGACGATTCTAGCAGGTATATCTTTTATGGTGCTTGCAATATCCGGATATACATTAAAAGCAGCGTCAGATACTCTTTCTCTTTATTATCAATTTATATTTATTATATTGCTTCTTATATTCTTCATAGGGATAGTATGGAATCGCGTTCTTGATATCACAGACAGAAATGCGATCCTAATAATGACAAACACGAATGGAAGAAAACAGGAGACAACATGATGATAGAAGATCATGTTGTTTTCAGCCTAAATGCAGAGCAAATTTCCAGGAAAACAGGAAAATATAGGCTTAATTTGGGTGCGTTAGTAGGTCTTATCATAAGCGCAAATATATACATCCCGGGAGTTGGCCATAAGCTTTTTCCTGAAAGTAATGCACCTACAAGAGTTCCACCTCACCAGGTGGTTGGCTGATGTTTTATCACCTATGCGCCATAGCATTGATATTATTGGTTCTTGGCATGGCAGCTATTCGCCGCTGCAATTTGTATTCTCCAATCGTAATCAGTTCATTGATTTGGCTAGTCGTATTTATCACAGGGCTAATTGTGAAGGAACGCTTCTATCCACTTCAAGAAAAGGCATTTATTGCCTGGTTGATCTTCTTCATGGTGACCAACTTGATCTTCTTTTTGCTCTATCCTTCACGATCAATACATGCAAGGATCGAGAATGAGATCCGCAAGATCCCCATAGACTACACATTGCTTCTTTTATTGCTGCTTGTCTGGCTAAGCTATAGGATCTGGGTAGTTGGTAGCGGTGGACCGGAATACTTTTTTTTAAATCTACGTCTATCTTCAAATAATATAGAAGGCTTTCTTCCTATCGGATTTGTCGCGCGATTTTACCCTTTGGTTTTTGCTTTATTCCTATTCGAACATGTCTATGAACGCAAGGATAACAGACATTTGAGACTTATGCTATGGACCTTGATGTTATTATATGCAATAGCTAATATGGGCAAATTGAATATTCTCACGCCAATGGTATCATATATAATTATTCAAGGAATAAAGGGCAAAATAAGTATTTTAAGGATTTCCGCTTATTCAGGAGTTGTATTAGCAGCTATGTTGGCGATTCATTTCATTCGTTCAGGGGGGGCGAATGAGACAACCATAGGAGATATATTTGCAATTTATATATATTCACCTTTAGTTGCTTTGGGATATATGAATATAGATACCACATTGCCGATCGCCTCATACGTGCTCCGTTTCTTTTATGCTCTCGGAAATATTCTGGATATTGCGCCACATCCCGTTGATGTCATTACACCATATGTGTGGATTCCTGAGCCTACAAATGTGTACACAGTGATGCAACCCTTTTATTATGACTTTGGTCTATTGGGTGTTCTCCTTGAGGCGTTTTTTTATGGGCTTTTTTTCTCATGTTTATATTGGCTCTCAGTGAAAAAAGGTGGTTTATGGTTGATTATATTTTCTGGCTTTTCTATAGTATTAGTTGGGCAATTTATAGTAGATTTATTCATAATGCTTTTATCCGGGAATTTGCAGTTTTTGATTTGCGCTTCAGCAATTTTCCTTATTTCAAAGAGGATTTGTTATGTCTGTTGATATCTTAATGGCCACCTATAATGGAGGAAGATACCTGCGTAATCAGCTACTTTCTCTTCAGCAGCAGACGTATGAGGATTGGACCTTATGGATTCGGGACGATGGATCTACGGATAACTCTTTGAATATCGTTAGCAAATTTGCTGAATCTGATGACCGAATTAGTATTGTTAAAGAACAGGCTGGCCAGAGACTGGGACCAGGAAGAAATTTCCTGGGCTTGACCAGATGTTCAACTTCTGATTATGTGATTTTTTGTGATCAGGATGATATCTGGTTTGAAAAGAAACTGGAGAGTCTAATTGATTTTGCTGAAAAAAATTTTGATGAAAATATTCCGAGCCTCGTTTATTGCGATGCTCATGGTTATTCAGATGCGGAGGGTGTTATAACTGTTAATGGTATTTATCGTTCTCACCCCAGAAACCTGAAAGAATTTCTTTTCTTGAACGGGGGGTATCAAGGCTGCTCCATACTTTTTAATAAGAGACTATGCACATTGGCAGCAGAGTATCGCGCCAATTATTATTATCTGCATGATGACGTAATTTCGCTTCTTGCACACACATTTGGACATGTCTATTTTTTGCCTAAAAAGCTGATGCTCTGGAGGCAACACACATCAAATGTCACGGGAAAAATAATTGATCTGCGCACGTATTTTAGGCGAGTTCTCAATAAAAATTTATATGTGCTGAGTGTAAATCACTACAAAGAAAAAGAATCGTTTTACTTAGCATATAAAGACGACTTGAATGATGATTGCCAGCAGCTTTTTGCCGCCTATCTTGCTTTTCCGCAAAAAGCGTTTCTTGAACGTATTCTTTTGATCATCAGGAATGGGTTTAGTATCGGCGGAAATAGACTAAAACTAATATTAAAGTCCATTCTTAGGAGACCAATCGGATGAATGCAGATTACTTCGAGGGAAAGATGATCGTCAGGATCTTTATATCATTTGCCCTAAAGCTGACGACCATAAGGCCTTTAATTTCAAAATCAAGCTTCAGCTCTCCTCGTATTCATAATCTCCGGATCAAATTTATCAACCGCGCACACTATCGCAGCATTCTACGGGAGAATTTCAAATGAAGGTTTTATTCGTGATCACAAGTCTTGGAATTGGCGGTGCTCAGCACCAGGTCTTGGACTTGGCTGATCGGCTATCAATAAAGGGACACCAAATAATGATTGCTTATCTGACCGGGCCAGCAAGCATAACGCCAAATAATCCTGATGTATATGTTGTGCCAATTGGCATTTCAAAAAGCCCGTTTGGTTTTATTCGTGGCTATCTTCGGTTGAGAAG
>ERZ795054.4569-NODE-4569-length-10108-cov-3.789516_pt1 | contig 10108 bp, 10 predicted proteins | sample MGYA00375138_ERZ795054 | MGnify/ENA primary metagenome ERZ795054 (study PRJEB30183, sample SAMN05720215) | anaerobic digester metagenome | isolation source: active sludge of municipal wastewater-treating anaerobic digesters | place: USA | collected 2014-12-23 ...
GGCCCACTTCCCCCGCCAACCCCGTCAACTCATGGACCAGCACCCCGCGCATCTTGCCCTTGACCACCACTCGGCTGACCGGACGCGCCAGGATGGCGGGGGCGGCCGACTCGAGGGTACCCTCGCTGATGAGGATGCGCGTGCCGAAATACTTGTTCAGGCCCTCGATGCGGCTGGCAAGATTCACCGCATCGCCGATGAGCGTGTAGTTCATCCGGTTTTCGCTGCCGATATTGCCGACGACGACCCCGCCTGTGTGCAAGCCCATGCGGGTGCGCCACTGGGGTTTGCCCTCAGCCTGCCATTGCCGCGCCAACCCATCGAGTCGTTCCTGGAGACGCCAGGCCGCCCGGCAGGCGTCGGCCGCGTGGTGTGGATTGGGCCGCGGCGCGCCCCAGAAGGCCATGACGCCGTCCCCGATGTATTTGTCCACCGTGCCGCGATGGGCATGAAAAACCTCGTTGACGACCAGGAGATACTGGCCCATCTGCTCGACCAGGGCCTGGGGCGTCAGAGCCTCGGAAATGGCCGTGAATTCGCTAATGTCCGAGAACAGGATGGTGAGCACCTCGTGCTGGCCGCCCAGCCGCGCTTCGCGTCCGGTCGCGATGAGTTCGTGGACGAGATCGGCCGGAACGTATTTACGGAAGGACCGGAGGCTGGCCTTCATTTCGGACATGGACTGCTGCAATTGGCGGACCTCGCGAATCGAGCTGGGAACCGAGCTGCCCGACTCGAAATGGAGACGCCCCATCCTCTCGGCTTCCCCGCTGAGCTCCTGAAGCGGACGCGCCATCCGCCGCGCAAACCAGAAGGACGCCGTCAGGGCAAGACCCAGGCAGCCCAGCGAGGCCGCAAGACTCCAGATCGCGTTGCGCACGATGTCGCCGGTGATCGCCTTGCGAGGCACCATCATGGCAATCACCCAGGGCGGCTTGCGCGGGTCTTCGAGGCTGCGGAACCCGCCCAAATACCAATCGCCATCCACCCGGAATCGGCGCCCGTATTCCGCGGATCCCAAGTGTTCGAGGTCCTCGGCCAGGGCACTCACATACGTCCGCACCACCGGATCCTCAACCTCCGCCCGGTTCGAGACCAGGTTGGTCCTGCTGGCATCGAACAGGAACTCCGGACGCGGATGGGCGATCAGTCGAAAATGGTTGTCCGACGTTCGTTCGATCACAATGGCGAATCCGGCCAGCTCCTCCTGCAAAGATGCAAGGAAGGCACAGACCGATTCCAGTTCGAAATCGGCGTTGACTACGCCCACCAGGTCCCCCTTGGCATCGTACCAGGGCGCCACATAGGAAAACCCCAGGGTCGGCGGTTGGTTCGGATCCCGCCAGAACGGGTACGCCTCGGTCCAGACCGCCGCCTTCCGTTCCCGCGCCAGCCGGTAAAACGGGCGCTCCCGCGGATCGTAGCCATCCCAGGAAGGGGCGCCAAGGAACAGCCGTTGCGATCCCTGCCATTGCCAGTCCGCCACACGAACCTGCTTTCGCGCATCCTGCAGCACTTCGCGCACCCGAATGGCGCCCTCCGCAAGGCGCTCGGCAACGATGTACTCGCCTGTGTCCGCAATGGCGACTCCGACCGAGGTCAACGCGTGATGCACCTCGAGCGACTTGGCCAAGAAGTTCTCGAGTAGGGTGAAGTCGCCTTGGGCGGAATCCGCGTCCTGAATCAGCCGCAGCGTTTGCTGACCGATCGCCGTGGCCTGGTTGAACAACTGCTGCACGCGCAACTCGACGCGCCCGAGCGTCTGCTCCATGATCTTGTCCGCCAGCGTCATCACGCTGCGCCGAAAGAGCTGGGCCTGGACAAACACCAGCAGGCCGACGGTCGCCGTCACCAGCACGACCATCAGCGTCGCCATCACCGTCCGGAAACTGCGCAATTGCATGAGTGGGCCACGGTTTGGTCGTTGCTCTACAGGGCGACATCAATGATGCAGCGCCGGGTCAGGGGCGCCGGGTCAGGGGACCCGGCCGACAAGCCTGTAGGCCGCGTGCCCTCACGCGGCGGAACTTCTGACGCTCTATATGGTTCATTGCTTGCGAGTCGAAGCACCCCTTGGCACAACCGCGCCCGGATGGGCTCCAGAAGGCGAGCGCCGATCGGTCGCGGAGCCGATCCAGGCGTGATGATCGTTCCGGAGAAGGGCGAGATTCGCCTTCCCCTTGCCCGCCGCGTCCGCATCGAGTTCGTCCACGGCGTGCCAGAAGGTGTGGCCTTCCCCGTCGCTGTGCGTCTGGCGCAGGTGGACGAAACGGGCATTGTCCGCGACCTCGCGCGCCGCCAGCGGCGCGGCAATGGCGAAGTGGCCGGACTGGAGGTCGCGGCGGACTTCCCACGTGTTGAGGCGCGCGGCGAACTCGGTCTCGAGCCCGAGTTCGCGCAGGTGGCGGACCAGACAATTGTGTTCGACGACGTCCGCGAGCACGTGGTCGGGCGCGGGATTGCCGAGGAGTTGCACCAGCGCCCGCAGGTCGCGCACCCGGAGACTCCGGAGGATCGTGGCACGTGAGATGGCCGCGGCCATCCAGGTCAAAGGGGTCGGAAGCTGTTCCATGATGAACGTCGTGCCGGTCGAGAGCAGGATCTGGTCCTGCTGGTCGGGCGGGAGCGTTTCCCAATCCGAGACCCGGGCGGCGACATACGCCTTGAGAAGGTGCCAAACCTCGGAGAAGAGCAGGCGCCTCTGTTCGAGCTGGGTTCGCACCAGCGGCAGGGCATCGTGCAAGTGGGGAAACGCGCGCCACACGTCCTTGATCTGCGAATCGCGAAACAGAAAAATGGACGGCATCCCCAGCATCTCGTCCGCGGTGCCCGGATCCAGGGCGAGCCTCGAGTCGCCCGTCGCCATCTCGAACAGCGCCACGCCGGACGAGAAGATGTCCGACGCCACCGTGAGCGGGACGCCAGCCTGAAGGTTCGAGGCATCGATGAGCACCTCGGCGTGGTCGGGCGTCGCGGCGTAGACGAATTTGCTCACTTCGCTCCGATGCCGCGTGGTGAAGAAGGCGCCCAAGTCCACCAGCTTCACGCTGCCGTCATCGAGCCGGATCACGTTGTCCGGCTTGAAGTCGATCATCAGCAGATTGTGCTGATGAAACAAATCCAGGATCGCGAACACTTCGTGCGTCGCGCGACGAAGATCGTCGAGCGCCTCCGGACCGTACCCGCGCTCGGCGGCCTCTTCCGCCCACGACCGGAGATTCTGTCCCTGCAGATACTCCATCGCGATGAACGCGTACTTCGCATCGTAGTCGGTGTTCGCCCCGTAGTAGGCCGGCACGTACGCGCGCAAACCCTCGAGACGATGCACCTCCTCGAAATTCGCCAGCTCCGCCTGAAAGTTCAGGTACGGCCCATAGCCGATCTCGTCCGGTCGCCCGCAGCTCAGATCGAACACCTTCACCACAATGCCGGAATGATCGGTCTGGTAGAGGGTCGTCTCGGGATTGTGCGCGAGCGCCTGCAACAGATGCACCGCGCCCAACCCCGAGACATTCACGATCAGCCCGATATGCTTGGCCTGGGGTGCAACGGGACTGCTCATGGCGCAAGCCGCCACACCACCTCCACGCCAGACTCCAATCCGGCAAGGCAACACGTGCTGGGCATGGCCAAACCCTAACGAATCCCCGCCCCCATGCAACGCAGAATTGGCGCCTCGCCACTCCCTGGGCACACCTCGCATCGGTCGCTCCGGCATTCTCGTACTGGAATGCCCACCGGCACCTGCAAATCATCCGATGCGGTCCGTTCTTCTGGTTTCGCACCAGCGCCGACGGCGCGGGTTGGCAGAACCTGCCCGGCTCGCCCGTCAAACGCCCGGACATGGCCGGCCATAGTGCAAGTACCTCAGCGCCTGTACCATGCGCTCCAGCGATCCAGCCCACTCCCCCCACCGCGCAAACACCGGCTCCCGCCCCACGCCGGCCGACGGCACCGACTCCGCCACCTCGGCCAACACCACTGCCTCATAGCGCTCCCAAAACCGATCCTCTCGCGCCTGCACGCTCTCCGCCTCCGGCCCACTCTCCCCGCCTACTCCCATCTTCATGCTTGCTCCTCCTCGGCTCCCGGCCTGATTTCCGACCGTCAATGGTTTACCACATGAATGCGCGGATGGCCGACGGGTGACGGGAATTCGGCGAACCAGACGGTTGAGGCCACGGCGACCGGTTCACCGGTCTTGACGACTGGACCCGGTGACTTTTGTGGTGTCTGTGGTCGCCGGTCTCCTATATTGGCGTTGGGCTTATTTGCGCGCATGAGTGACTACAGGCCATGCTTGAAGACGCTCATCGCCGTTCTGGCGACGTTCTTCGCCATTGTACTTCCAGCCATATGGCTTTCGGCTATGGGATACATGTGGCTTGTGGAGCATGGCCTCAAGATCGATACGGCAGCGCAGCCGGAGAGCATCGCGGATCGAGTGCTGGTCCTGTTGTTGGTGCTGCCCATGATCCCCGTGATGGTGTTGGCTATCTATATTGCGGGCATCCCATGGATGTTTATCATGTCGCGCATTCTCCCGTGGGCAGATATCGAATACTTCACACACAAGAAGGGGCTGCGGATTCCGCTGCTCTCCGATTTGTCTGATCGGTTGTGGCTGCGCATGATTGAGAGCAGGAAGCCGGAAAGCACAAGCGGGTCGAGCCAATAACGAGGAGCGCGCTCACATTGTGGTTGAAATCGGAGGCCACAGGCGCGCTCCTCGTCATGGCTCGACCCGCGTCGTTCGGCAAGAAATCGCTTGCGCGCTGGGCTTGGTGGCGGTATAAAAAGCATACCGCGATGGAGTTCGAGTATGATCCAGAGAAGAGCCAGGCCAACGAGGTCAAGCACGGGATCGACTTCGAGCAGGCCAAGGGACTTTGGTCGGACGATGACCGGCTGGTCATTCCCGCGCGGAGCGAGAGCGAGCCCCGCTGGGCCATGCTTGCACAGCACGGGGCGAAGGTGTGGGCTGCGTTTTACACCCTTCGGGGACGCCGGGTGCGCCTCATTTCGGTAAGGCGGGCGCGCCCCAACGAAACGGCGATGTATGAAAGCGGAAGAGCTGGATAGGCTGTTTGAGAAGGGGGAGGAGGATATCCTGCCCTATCTCGACCTTGCCAAGGCTGTGCGTCCTGGTCACGAGGCCAAGCGTGTCAATGTTGATTTCCCCCAATGGATGTTGGCAAGGCTCGACATTGAGGCGGACCGCCTAGGAGTGCCCAGGCAGTCGCTGATCAAGGTCTGGATTGCCGAGCGGCTTACCCTAACAAGACAGAAGAGATTAGCCGAATCGGGTGGAGAGAACAGCCGCCATGCGTCTCGCTTTCGGCGGTAAGGGTTACCGACCCCTCCAACGAGGTGCGTGGCGGGAGTGGCACGACCTGCCAAATCGAGGTTAACTTCTTCTGGGATAACGAGCCTCCAGGCGAGCGTCGCCCTGGGCTGTCGTCTTTCGGCCCTTTGGGGCTGACGGAACTGAATCAGCCGCCCCATCGGGCCGATGAATCGTTTGACACGATAACGACTTTCTGGATCGTCATTGCACCATGCGTGTCTCAAAGAAGACCGATTACGCCCTTCGAGCGCTCTTCACCCTTGTCGACCACTTTGGTAGCGGACCAATTCCAATCCGGGAACTGGCTCGCCGAAACGACGTCCCCAAGAAGTTCCTTGAGCACATCATGCTTTCCCTCAAGGAGCGCGGTTGGGTGCGCAGTCTGCCGGGATTGCGGGGCGGCTACGAACTCGCCAAGGCTCCCGACACGATCAGCATGGGGGAAGTGATCCGCCACTTCGATGGCCTGACCGCCCCCATCGAATGCGTTTCGGCAACTGGCTATAAGCGCTGCTCCCAGGAACCGCTCTGCCGGTTTCGTCGCGTCTTCCTGGACGCTCGCAACTATACCGCCGGCCTCATGGACCGCGCCACTCTTGGGGACGTTTCCAAGGGCGCGCCGGTCACCAAGCCGGAGGTTTTCGCCAGGGGATTCAGTGAGGGAGAAGGGATCTGAAACGGCGGCGTCGTTCTGCGGCGCGTTCCGCGCCTTTGTCGTGCGTCCGGGCGACGGGCACCCGGAGCAAGCGGCCAGACAAGGGACGGTTGTTCATGCCACGCATGGCATCAGCCGCACGAACCGCCGCTCGCTGCAGCCATGTGCAAGAAGGTTCTCGAATCGTCCAAGAAATCAGGCTGTCGGGTGTCTATTCAAGCGATGAGTCATTACAACCTTCGACTGCGAGGCCGGTGGGGACTGCTCTTTGCGGCCACAGCGGCTATTGGCGCGGCGGCAGCACCGTCGGATGCCACTCCCCCTGCCCCAGCGCCCGTGACAATTCGAGAGAAACGGGTTCCGGTCTATCCCGGCACCCTGCTTTCCGGGCTCGATCTGCCGTCACCGGGAACGACCATCGAGGGGCATGAATACCTGGTGGTCCGCACTGCGGCGGGGGCCCGCGCCGTTGTGCTTGTGACCGTGGAAAACGGACCTTTGAACCTGCGCTACGGCGTCGAGAAGATCGGCAAAGGCGAGCAGTTGAAGGTGAATGCCGCCGGTTTCCCAACGCTGGCGGCCAGCGGGCTGCACTCTACGACGGAACTGGAGCGCACGACGTCGATCACGGGCAAACCGGTCGCGGACATCACCCGTTTGGGGCGGCCTGGGATGGCGTCCGGGATCGGCTTTCTGGCTGAAGACGAGGACATCCTGTCGGTGTTGCAGGGCGACAACGAGCTGGTCAGGCGGCTGGGTCTCAAGCATCCGGATCTGGCCCGGCCCCTCTTTCATGTCTGGAACCTCCTGCTCCGGCAGTACGAACTGGGAAAGCTGGGGCGATTCAAGGACGACGTGGGCAGTTTCCGGTATCACGGACGGGAGGTTCACCTGCGATCGCAGCGCACCAAGGGTTTCCAGGAATCGATTTTCAACGACGAGATTCAGGGCGCGTTCGACATCGAACTCTGGCGGGATCTCGACGCCGACGAGCGCAAGTTCCTGGATGCGGCGTATGCGCATCTGAGCGCGGCCGAACGCGAAGCGATGCTGCGGCGGTTGACCCGACTGCGGACGGGCGAAATGGAGCCTTACTACATCATGCGGTACGGCTTCTACGAGGGGCACACGGAATACCGCGTGGATCCGATTGCGCTTGCGGTGCTATTCGGGCTGAAACCGCTGGCGGAAATCGAGAAGGCCTTTCCTGCGGAACTCGACCGGGCGCTGTCCAAGCACTTCACGACAAAGTCGAAGATGCAGGGCGCATTCGACACATCCACCCAGCGCTGAACGGTGAACCAGTTCCTGCACGCGCCCGGGATCTGGTCCAGCTCGGGCCGAACGACGCCCCACGGGACATCCAAGTGCATCACGCCGTCCGGCACGTTGAAGCCGAATCCGCAATGGACGCCTTCCTTGGCACGAACGCGCGCCTTGTCGACGGTGTTGATCACCTCGACGCGATGTTGCCACTGCGGCACTGGCGGCGCATGATGGTGCTCGCATCGGCTTCGACAGACCAAACATGCGTTGCACCCTATCCATGATGCTTGCCGGGGTGGCCCTGGTATCCGGGCGCTGGCCGGTTTCCGCAGCGGCGCCGACGCCCCTTCGCCTGGCTGGGAGTTTCGTGCAGTATCAGAATGAGCTTCAAACCTGGGCGCCGGAGACGTGGCACGCCGTTCTTGACCGGATGCGGGATCTCCGGATGAACACCATCATAATCCAGATGCTCGAGCGGGAGAATCATGATGGCACGACGCATTCGTTCATTGGCTCCTCCGGCCTGCGTGACGCGACCGAGATCATTCTCGACTACGCCGACGCCCATGATTTCGAGGTCTACCTCGGGCTGTACCTGCCGAATTGGAACCACGACATGACGGGGGGCGAGTTTCTGGCCGAAACCCAGGGGAGAATGGCGTCGACCGCACAACGCGCCTGGGCCCGCTACCAGGCCGGCATCCCGCACCGCTCGTTTGCCGGCTGGTACATTCCTTATGAACCGTGGACGGGGGACTACCAACCGGCCGAAATCGCGCGGCTGAAGTCGTTTTTCCGCGGTATCGCCGCCGCCTGCGCGGTCATTTCGGGGGACGCGGCGCTGGCGATCTCGCCATTCATCAGCAGCCAGCGCCCGTCTCCCTGCCGGGTCGAGGAGATCTACCGGGAGCTGCTCGACCAAACCGGCATCGACCTCCTCCTGTTGCAGGACAGCGTGGGTGCCCAGCAATGGGAGACCGACATTGTGCAGCGCGTGGCGCCCTACGCCCAGGCCTTCAAGAACGCCTGCGACGACGCCGGCGTCCGGTTCTGGGCCAATCTCGAATCCTTCCGAATCTCGGACGGCGTGTACATGCCATGCGATGCGCCCCGCCTCCGAAGGCAATTCGACGCCACCGCCCCTTACGTCGAGCGCTTCGTGACGTTTGACTTCCTGCACTACATGAACCCGGTTGCTTTTCTCAGCCACTGGAACCAGGCGAGGCGCGAGGGCATGCAGAAGTTGTACGCGGATTACCAGGCCGCCTTTGTGAGTGCGGACTACGATCCCTTGGGCGTCTCCGGCAATCGGCGCCCGCCTCCGCGGCGAGCAGTTGACGCTAAGCTGGGGGGGAAACGCCGGGGATCGGTTTCAACTGCAGTCCATGACCGATCTTCTCGGTGTGTGAACGCCGGTCGATGCGGCGATCACGACGGATGAGACCGGCGCCTTCCTGGTGGACACCTCTCCCGCGCTCCACCGAACCCGTTTCTACCGAGTGCAGCGATTGTCGCGTCTGGATATGGCCGATTCCATGCGCTGGGTGCCGCCCGGGGAGTTCGTCATGGGCACACCCGCGGGAGACACGAATCGCACAGCGGGCGAGTTGGGCCAGTTTCGGGCGGGCTTCACACGCGGCTTTTGGATCAGCCGCCACGAGGTCACGCAGTCCGAATACCAAAACCTGACTACTCGATTCGCACGCGATAGTATCGGGCGGCCCCGCTGATGGCGACCGTCCAGGGGGACGTCGCCGTTGTCAGATCAGCGAATGCACCGTCGATGCGGTCGGCCTGTTGCAGCGCGCCAAAGGGCCAGGCAAGGACGATGCTGTCTCCGGATCTCTCGATGCTGAGCTTCACGCTGGCGCTCGAGTGGGCCCGGATCTGGTCGGGCGTGAGCGCCTCACGGTAGAAGGCCACCTCGTCGATCGCACCTTCAAAACCGGCGCCGTTGCCGTCGAAGCGGAAGCCGAGGCTGGTGAATCCATCCCCATTCGGAACGAAAGCGGGGTAGGCCTGCGTCGCGATGGAATCTCCGTTCAGATACGTGTGAAAGAGGGCGCCGTCGTAAGTCAAGGCGGCATGGTACCAGGTGCCGGCCTCGACCGCGCCGCCGCCCAGCCACGCCCCGTTCCACCCCCGACTGAACAGAACCCAGGAGAGCGTGTTGTCGGGCATGTGATAGAGCAGCCAGCCGTTCGGACCGCTCCAACTGGGGCCGGCGCCCTCGGACGAAATGACGTTGCGGAAATCGGGGCCCGGGTTGGGCGACGCGGGTTGGAACCAGAACTCGACGGTGAACGGCCCGTGCGGGTTGAGTTCGAGCGCCCAGGGAATCTGGACATGGGCCTTGCCGGTGACGGCGACGGCCGGGTTGGTCTCCTGCGGGATGCCCGAGGCAACCCCGTAGGTGATCGCCCCTGACCCGAGCGTGTACTGCCCATCGAAGCTGCCCGCGGCGTCCACCGCCGTGACACTCGCATCGGCCTCGTCCAGGCGCCAGAAGGCGACCGGGTCATCCGCCATCACCACTCGGGCATAGCCGTCCACGGGAACCGGCACAGCCCGCGGAACAACGGTGAGGACGGCCGGGTCCGTCTCGACGCTCATCCAGGGGTTGGTGATCTTGGCGGAGTAGGTCGTCTGGTCATCGGCGAGCTGGATGTTCGACAGCCACAGGACCTGGTCCGTCGCGCCCGGAATCGGGTCTGCCGCCTTGTACCACTGGTAAGTGACGGGCAGCGCGCCGCCGGACACGGCGATGAAAGCCGCCTTGCTCCCGGCCGTGCGGGTGATCGAGGCGGGTTGCGACTCGACGCTCAGATCCGTCATGACCG
>ERZ795054.4572-NODE-4572-length-10104-cov-5.425913_pt1 | contig 10104 bp, 3 predicted proteins | sample MGYA00375138_ERZ795054 | MGnify/ENA primary metagenome ERZ795054 (study PRJEB30183, sample SAMN05720215) | anaerobic digester metagenome | isolation source: active sludge of municipal wastewater-treating anaerobic digesters | place: USA | collected 2014-12-23 ...
GAACTTCTCGTGGTTCGACACCCGCCGGGGCTGCATCCGTCTGAAGCAGGCGGGGCGGGGCGGCATCGGGACGGTCTTCCGCGACAAGGGGATCAAGGCGCTCGTCTGCCGCGGCCCGCGCGTCCGGGGCGACCTGAACCGCCCGGCGGACCTCGAGACGCTCGCGAAGGTCGGGATCAAGTACCACCGGGAGATCCGGGAGAACGACCCCCACCAGTGCATGATGCGGCGCAACGGCACGGCGCACATCGTCGAGATCATGGACGCCTACGACCTGCTGCCGACCCACAACTTCCAGTACGGCTCGCACCCCGACACGCACCGGATCGCCTCGACCTACTGGCAGCAGCGCTGCACGCAGGTCACGGCGGACGGCTGCTGGTACGGCTGCTCCATGGCCTGCGCGAAGGGGGCCGACGGCCTCGTCCTGAAGACGGGGCCGTACAAGGGGCACACGGTCACGGTGGACGGCCCGGAGTACGAGAACGCGGCCGGCCTCGGCTCGAACTGCGGAGTCTTCGACCCCGACTGGCTCCTCGAGCTCAACTTCTACTGCGACACCTACGGGATCTGCACGATCACCTGGGGCACGCTCTGCGCCTTCGTCATGGAGTGCTACCAGCGCGGAATACTGAACGAGGAGCGGACGGGCGGGCTGAAGATGACCTGGGGGAACGCCGAGGCGGACCTCGAGATGATGCACCAGCTGGCCCGTGGCGAGGGGTTCGGGCGGATCGCCGGCCAGGGCGTCCACAGGATGAAGAAGATCTTCGCCGAGAGGGGCTGGGGCGACCCGAGGCTCCTCGACGACATCGGCATGGAGAACAAGGGGCTCGAGTACTCCCAGTACATGTCGAAGGAGTCGCTCGCGCAGCAGGGGGGCTACGCGCTGACGAACAAGGGCCCGCAGCACGACGAGGCCTGGCTCATCTTCATGGACATGGTCAACAAGCAGATCCCGACGTTCGAGGACAAGGCGGAGGCGCTCTACTACTTCCCGCTCTTCCGCACCTGGTTCGGCCTCGCCGGGTTCTGCAAGCTCCCCTGGAACGACGTCGTCCCCGCCGACAACGCCCGGCAGCCGGAGGCGCACAAGGTCCCCGAGCACGTCCAGAACTACGTCGATCTCTTCACCGCCACGACCGGCTGGAAGATCACGAAGGAAGAGCTCCTCGTCCAGTCCGCGCGGGTCTACAACTTCCAGAGGGTCTTCAACATCCGGATGGGCAAGGGGCTGCGCGAGCACGACCGGGCCCCGTACCGCTCGATGGGGCCGGTGACGCGGGAGGAGTACGAGTCCCGCGCGGAGCGCTACGACCGGCAGATCGTCGAGGAGATGGGCCTCGACCCCTCCGGGATGTCCCTCGAGGAGAAGATGGCGGCCCATCGCCGGTGGCGCGAGGAGCGCTACCGGAAGCTGACGGACGCGGTCTACCTCCGTCGGGGCTGGACGCCGAACGGCGTACCGACCCTGGAGCGGCTGAAGGAGCTCGGTCTCGACGCCCTCCCAGAGGTCGTCGACGTCGTCCGGCAGCACCTGTAGCCGGGGCGCCCGGCGCCAGAAAGGCAGGTTCGCGATGCAGGGCCCTCGTTCGACGGGAAGCGGAGGTCGCGGGGCGGGGCGGTTCGTCCTCCGGGCGCTCGTCCTCCTCGTCCTCGTCTCGTGGGGAGCCGCGGCCCGGGCCGAGGCGCCGCGGCTCCGGACGGTGTCGTACCTGCCTCACTGGGTGCCGCAGGCGCAGTTCGCCGGGTTCTACGTCGCGGCGGAGAAGGGGATGTACCGACGGCACGGCCTCGAGGTGACGGTCCTGCGCGGCGTCCCCGAGGTGAAGTCGACCCAGGCCCTGGCCGAGGGGAAGGCGGACTTCGTGACGACCTTCCTCTCGACGGCGCTCGAGCGCTGGGACCAGGGCGTCGACCTCGTCAACGTCGCCCAGCTCGTCCAGCGCTCCGCCCTTCTCCTCGTCGCGAAGGCCTCCTCCGGCATCCGGACGCCGGCCGACCTGAACGGCCGGAAGGTCTGCGTCTGGCCGGAGTTCCGGCTGCAGCCGCTCGCCCTCTTCCGGAAATTCGGCGTGACGCCGCGCGTCATCGACCAGCGCGACACGCTGAACCTCTTCCTCAGGGGCGGCGCCGACGCGGCCTCCGCGATGCTTTACAACGAGATGCACCTCCTCCGGAACACCGGCCTCGACGAGGACGAGCTCGTCGTCTTCCGCTACGACGCGTACGGCCTGAACTTCCCGGAGGACGGCATCTACTGCCTCCGCTCGACCCTCGAGCGGGATCCGGCGGCGGTCCGGGCCTTCGTCCGGGGCTCGCTCGACGGGTGGCGCTGGGCCTTCGAGCACGAGGAGGAGGCCCTCGACCTGGTGATGCGCCACGTCGAGGCCGCGGGCCTGCCCACGTCGCGGGTCCACCACCGCTGGATGCTCGCCCGGATGCGCGAGCTGATGGCTCCCGACGGCGGCCGAAGGCCGCTCGGCGCGCTCGAGAAGGCCGACTTCGAGGCCGTCGTGAAGGAGATGCGGGCGGCCGGCCTGCTGCGCAAGGCGCCCGACTACGGGACGTTCCATGTCGACGGCACCCGCTAGACGCCGCTGGGGCCTCGCGGTCCAGCTCGCGGCCGTCATGCTGGCCGGGACGACGGCGCTCTTCGCGCTCGCGTTCGGCGTCCAGTACGCGACGGCCCGCCGCGCCGTCCTGAAGAACGCCGAGGCCGGCGCCCGCGCCACCGTCGACGCGCACGTGAACCGGATCGCGGCCATGACCTCGGGGGTCGAGCAGCCGCCGACGCTCCTGGCGCGGGCCGTCGAGGAGGACCGGCCGGACGCGGAGGAGCTGCGCGCGCTCCTTCGGAGCGCGCTCGCCGCCAACCCCGCCGTCTACGGCGGGACGGTGGCGTTCGAGCCGCGCCGGTTCTCTCCGGACCGCGCCCTCTTCGCGCCGTACTACTTCCGGCGCGGTACGGCGCTCCAGTTCGAGTGGCTCGACGCCAACGTCGACTACACGGTCCTCGACTGGTACGTCCTCCCGCGCGAGCTGGGCCGGCCGGTCTGGAGCGAGCCGTACTTCGACGAGGGGGGCGGCAAGGCCCTGATGTCGACCTACTCGGTGCCGTTCTTCGAGACGACCGCGGGCGGCCGTAGGGTCGCCGGCGTCGCGACGGCCGACGTCGCCCTCGACGGCCTCGTCGAGACCGTCGCCGGGATTCGCGTGGCCCGCTCCGGCTACGCCTTCCTGATCTCCGCGAACGGGGTCTTCGTCGCCCATCCGGACCGGCGCCGCCTGATGCGCGAGAGCCTCTTCGACGTCGCCGAGGAGACCGACGACGCGGAGCTGCGGCGGATCGGCCGGGAGATGGTCCGGGGCCGGACCGGCTTCGCCCCGATCGACAACGCGGTCCTCGGCAGGGACTCCTTCCTCTGCTGGGCGCCGGTCCCGGGCGCCGGCTGGTCGCTCGGCGTCGTCGTCCCGAAGCGGGAGCTCCTGGCCGACGTCGCGCGGCTGAACCAGGGCATCCTGCTGATCGGGGGGGTGGGCATCGTCGCCCTCTGGGGCCTGGCGGCGTGGGTCGCCGCCCGCACCGTGCGGCCGATCCGCCCGATGGTCGAGCTGGCCGGGACGATCGCGGAGGGGGACCTGGGGGCGGCGCTCGCGCGTGCCCCGGAGGTCGAGAGGGCCGGCGCCTCCACGAGCGCCCGCGAGTACCAGCAGCTGTCGAGCGCCTTCGCGGCGATGGCGGGCTCGCTGCACGGGCTCGTCTCGCACGTCCGCCACTCCGGGGCCGCGGTCTCGGCGGCGGCCGAGCGGATCGGACGCTCGGCGAGCGAGCTGGGAAGCGCGGCGCATGGCCAGGGCGAGGCCATCGCCCAGGTGGCGGAGGCCTCGGGCGGGATCCTGGCGACGACCCGGGGGCTGGCCGGGACGATCGACGCCGTGGCGCAGGTCTCGGGCGAGTCCGCGAGGCGCGCGAGCGAAAGCCGGGCGGCGCTCGCCGACATGGGCAGCTCGATGCGCGAGCTGGCGGAGACGTCGAGCGGGATCTCCGCGCGGCTCTCCGAGATCCGGGAGCAGGCCGAGGGGATCGGCACGATCGTCACGACGATCGTCGCGGTCGCCGACCGGACGAACCTCCTCTCGTTGAACGCCGCGATCGAGGCCGAGAAGGCCGGCGACGCGGGCCGGGGCTTCGCGGTCGTGGCGCGGGAGATCCGGCGCCTCGCGGACCAGACCGCCATCGCCACGCTCGACATCGAGCGCCGCGTCGCCGGGATGCACGGCGTCGTCTCCCGCGGCGCCCGCGACATCGACGCCTTCGTCGAGCGCTCGCGCGGGGGGATCGCGGCGGTCGAGCGGATCTCCGGGCAGCTCGAGGCGATCATCGAGCGGGTCGAGGCGCTCGCGCCGCGCTTCGCGGACGTGAGGTCCGGGATGGACGCGCAGGAGCGCGGCACCGGCCAGATCGCCGACGCCGTCTCCGCGTTGAACGCGAGCGTCGGCCCGACCCGGGCGGCGCTCGAGGAGTTCTCCGAGGTTGCGGAGGAGCTGGCGGGCGCCGTCGCGCTCCTCGAGGCGGAGGTCTCCCGCTTCCGCGTCGAGGAGCCGGCGGGCGAGGCGGGTCCCGGCGCCGCCGGGACCGGAGGGGCTTCTTCCGGAACGGCCTGACGCCGGCGCACCTCCCCTGCAGGATCGCGTCGGGTTCGGTCTCGAGCGGCAGCCCCTCCCGGCCTCGGGCGAGCATCCCGCCATTCCGGCAGGCGATGCGCTCGAACCCCGCCGCCCGGAGGACGGCCGCCGCTCCCCTCCCCGTGTCTCAGTTGTCCGAGTGCAGCTCGACGAACTCGAAGATGTAGTTGCCGGCGCCGCTCGCGTCGGAGAACTCGTTGATCTTCACCCCGGCCGCGCAGCCGGCGCCGGCGCCGCGGCCGGGCGTGCCGTTCGAGTCGGAGCCGATCGTCCAGCTCGTCGTCTTCCCGGCGGCGAGGCACGGGTCCTTCCGCTGGAAGCTCTGTGCCCCCGCGGCGGCCATGCTCACGGTCTTGCCGTCCAACCTCGTGCCCGAGGCGTTGTAGAGCGTGAAGCTCTCGCTCCCGTTGACCTGCGGGAAGAGGTCCCCGCCGCTCAGGTAGACGACGTTCGTCCCGAGCGTCGTCTTCCAGAACGCTTCGAAAGAGGCCTTCGTCGCGTTCCGACCGACGACGAGGTAGCCGTTCGCCGGGATGACCGTCCCGGCGGGGATCGTGAAGGTGAGCGTGGCGCTCGCCTGGACGATCCTCCAGCCGCCGACGCTGATGCCGGCCACGTTGCTCACGGTGACGGAGACGGTGGACGAGGTGCCGACGTTGCCGGCCGCGTCGTACGCCTTCGCGACGAGCGCATGGCCGCCGTTTGCGGAACCGGTCGTCGCCCAGCTCCAGGAGTACGGGGACGCCGTGTCGGTCGCCTGGAGGACGCCGTCGAGGAAGAACTCGACTTTCGTCACTCCGACGGCATCGGTGGCGGAGGCGGCGACGGAGACGGTTCCGGAGACGGTGGCGCCGGAGGCGGGGGAGGTGACCGAGGCGACCGGCGCGGTCGTGTCGTTGCGGACGGTGACGGAGACGGTGGGCGAAGTGCCGACGTTGCCCGCGGCGTCGTACGCCTTCGCGACGAGCGTGTGGCTGCCGTTCGCGGAGGCGGCCGTCGCCCAGCTCCAGGAATAGGGCGACGTCGTGTCGGTGGCCTGGAGCGCGCCGTCGAGGAGGAACTCGACCTTCGTCACGCCGACCGCGTCGGTCGCGGACGCGGCGACCTCGACGATGCCGGAGACGGTCGCGCCCGAGGCGGGGGAGGTGATCGAGGCGGCGGGCGCGGTCGTGTCGGCCGGGGCCGCCGAGTCGTAGTGGAGCTCGAGGAACTCGTAGACGAAGCTCCCGGTGCCGCTCGCGTCGCTGAACTCGTTGATCACGAGCCCGATGCCGCAGCCGGCGCCCGCCCCGGAGCCGGCGGTCGCGGCGCTCTCGGCGCCGATCGTCCAGCTCGAGGAGAGGCCGGCGGCCTGGCAGGGGTCGATTCGGCGAATGCTCTGGGCCCCGGAGGAGCCCATCGCGATCGTCGGTCCGTCGAGGATCGTCCCGGCCGCGTCGGCCAGCGTGTAGGTTTCGCTTCCGTTGATCACGGGCATCCCGCCGGCGGAGTTCAGGAAAGCGGCGTCGGCGCCGAGCGTGACGCCCCAGAAGGCCTCGAAGGCGGCCTTGTCGGCGCTCCGTGAGACGACGAGATATCCGTTCGCGGGGACCGTGGTCCCGGCCGGGAGCGTGTAGACGTAGGTCGCGTTCGCCTGAGTCAGCTTGTACCCGCCGACGGCAAGCGGCGTACCGCCGCCGCCGGAGGCCGCGGTCGTCGCGACGAGATCGACCGAGAAGCGGGGGCCTGTCCCGCAGGCGTCCGTCGAGCCGGCGCGGAAGTGGTACGTCGTTCCGGCGGCGAGCCCGGTGACCGTGAACGAGTGGGAGGTCGCGAGAGTCGCGTTCGAGACGACCGCGCCGTAGGCCGCCGTAAGGCCGTACTCGACGCGGCCGTCCGACGGCTCGTCGGTCGTCCAGGTGACCGTGAACGAGGTCGTCGTCGTCGAGGCGACCGTCGGCCCGGCCGTGATCACCGGCGCGACGCCGTCGTTCGTCCGGTCGGTGGCCGTGGCCGTCTTCCCGCCCGTGCCCGTCTCGGACTGGTGGTTGAAGGCCTCGACGGCGTACGTGTGGGTCGTCCCCGCGACGGCCGTCCCGTCGGTGCAGGAGGTCGCGGTCGACGCGAGCGGCGCCGCGCAGCCGCCCGAGGCGAGCGCGATGCCATCTCGGAGAACGCGGAAGCCCCGGCTGCAGCCTGACGTGCAGTCGTCGTTCCAGGCCGAAGGAGCGGCCCACGTCACCGTCACGCCGCCCGCCGAGCAGGCCGCTGCGTCGACGGCCGAGACGATCCCGCCGAACGAGAGGGCGCCGCCCCCGCCGCAGCTGCCGAGGTAGATGCAGTCGACCCACTCCGGGTGGTCGACGAACGGGTTGCGGTTCTGCTGGTAGCACCAGACCTGGTCGTTGCGGCGGATCTCGTCGGCGTCCGGCGGGTCGGCCGCGTGCCACGCGAGGAGGGTCGAGAGCATCCCGTGGTAGGCGACCGGCAGGTAGCCGTCGCCGCAGCTCGTCGTCTCGGCGTACATGAAAGACAGGTCGTCGCTCGCGATCAGGTCGGGCTCGGCCCCGAGGGGGCCCGTGCCCCCCTCGTAGCGGAGGTCCATGTAGAGGATCGAGCGCGCCACGTCGCCCTTGCGGTGGTCCCAGACCTCCCAGACCTGACCGGGCGTCGGCGTCGTGCAGGAGACCGAGCCGCCCGTGCCGCGGTTCGGCTGGCCGGAGCCGCCGAAGCCCGCGTTCACCTCGGTCGGGTACTCCGTGCAGCCGGAGACGCACTCGCCGTGCGGGAGGTTCGAGCGCGAGGAGTTGTAGCCCGAGTCCGTCGCGCGAAGGTGGTGCGCGTCCGTGTACGGCGTCGCGGCCGAGCCGCTCTCCGTCTGGAAGCCGTACGACTTGGCCCAGGTGTGCTCGCGGTTCCAGGCGCAGCCCGTCGAGCAGCCGTCGGCGAATGTGGCGTTCTTGTAGAGGTCGAGGACGGTGGACGGATCCGCGGGGTTCTCGTCGGCGTCGTTCAGGATGTCCCACGTGTCCGTCGAGGACGACGTGTAGGGGAAACGGACGTGGTCGTCGATGACGGCGTGGAGCGTGGAGCGGAGCGTCGCGGGCGTCGAGACGTCGACGGACGCGTAGTAGCTCGACGGGGCCGGCGCGCAGCTCGTCGCGAGGGGCGCGATGCCGAGCGCCGCCCGCGCGCCCCCGACTCCTTCCACGACCTCGACGCGCAGGGCGCGGGTGCACGCCTCGGCCGCGTCGGCCCAGCCTTCGAGGTCTGCGTAGGCGGCGTCCTCGCGCATCCACGGCTCCGCCCACGCGGGGACCATCCGGGCCCTCACCTCGATCTCGTACAGGCCGGGCGGGACGGGCCGGCCCTGCTGGTCCCGGCCGTCCCACGTGTGGACGGCCGGGGCGCTCCCTGCCGCGGAGAGACGCGCGCCGGAGAGGACGTCGACGACCCGGCCGGTCCGCGCGTCGCGGACGACCGCGTGGAGGAGACCGGAGCCGAAGCCGATCAGCCGGTGCGACTTCTCGCCGTCGGGCGCGACCTCGACCGCGTAGGCCTCCTCGGGCAGCGCGTCGAAGTCGACCGCGAATCGCGTGAAGACCCGCACGGGCTCTCCGGGCGATACGCGCCAGGCGCTCGGCATGGACGAAAGCCGGAAGCCGGACCCGCAGGAGCCGGTCCACGTCCCGAGCGGGGGAACGGGGCGGCCGGCGAGTGGCTCCGCCGCCGCCGTCGGGGACGGGAGGGCGAGGCCGAGGGCGAGCGCGAGAGCGCTCGTGCGGGCGAAGACGGCGACCGGTCGAGACACCTTCATCGAGTTCCTCCGCTGGATCCGATTCGTTTCTGAGAGGGAAGCGCAGGGCACGCGTCGAAATCGAAGCAGGACGTGTGCCGTGGCGACCGGCTCGCCGACGAGGCGTATCCGGGCCTTGCGGCCGTCGCGTTGAGGGCGACGAGCGGCCCATTGACCCAGGCGCTCGGAAAGCGTGGGTCCGTTCCCGATCCGGGGGTCTGCAGGTGACCCGAGCGGTCGCTCCCGGGGCGGTGGAGCAGCGCGGCCCACGAGAAGGGGAGCCCGCTTTCGCGGGCTCCCCTCAAGTCCGGGTCGTGTCAGATGGCGGTGAGCGTCAGAGCTTCGGCCCCGCTGCGATGACCTCGGGGGCGCAGCCTTCCTCGAACTTCTTGAAGTTCTCGACGAAGCGGGCGGCGAGCGAGCGGTAGCGTGTCTGGTAGGCCGCCTTGTCGGGCCAGGAGCTGGACGGGTCCATGACGGAGTCGGGGATGCCGGGGCAGCTCTTCGGGACCTCGAAGCCGAAGACGGGGTCCTTGACGTACTCGACGCCGTGGAGCGTGCCGTCGAGGGCGGCGTTCAGGAGCGCGCGGGTGTAGCGGATGGAGATCCGCTTGCCGACGTTGTACGGGCCGCCGACCCAGCCGGTGTTCAGGAGCCAGCAGCTGACGCCGTAGCGCTCGATCTTCTTCTTGAGGAGGTCGGCGTAGAAGTAGGGGTGGTGAACCATGAACGGCCCGCCGAAGCAGGCGGAGAACGTCAGCTCGGGCTCCTTGCCGAGGCCCGCCTCGGTGCCGGCGATCTTGGAGGTGTAGCCCGAGATGAACTGGTAGAGCGCCTGGTCGGGGGTGAGGCGCGCGATCGGGGGCATGACCCCCTGCGCGTCGCACGTGAGGAAGATGATGTTCTTCGGGTGGCCGGCCTTCTTCTCGGGGACGGCGTTCGCGATGAACTCGAGCGGGTAGGAGCCGCGGGTGTTCTCGGTGATCGACTCGTCGTCGAGGTCGATCTTCCGCGTCACCGGGTCGAAGACGACGTTCTCGAGGATCGTCCCGAAGCGGTGCGTCGTCGAGTAGATCTCCGGCTCGGCCTGCGCCGAGAGCGCGATGACCTTCGCGTAGCAGCCCCCCTCGATGTTGAAGACCCCTTCGTCGCTCCAGCCGTGCTCGTCGTCGCCGATGAGGCTCCGCTTCGGGTCGGCCGAGAGCGTGGTCTTGCCGGTGCCGGAGAGGCCGAAGAAGAGGGCGGAGTCGCCCTCCTTGCCGACGTTCGCGGAGGCGTGCATGGAGAGGACGCCGTCGAGCGGGAGGAGGTAGTTGAGGACGGTGAAGACCGACTTCTTGATCTCGCCCGCGTACTCGGTGTTGCCGATGAGGCAGACCTTCTGGTCGAAGCTCAGGGCGATGAACGTCTGCGCGTTCGTCCCGTCGATCGGCGGGAAGCCCTGGAAGCCCGGCGCCGCGATGACGGTGAACTCCGGGACGTGCCGGCGGTACTCCTCGAGGCTCTGCGGCAGGACGAACATGTTCCGCACGAAGAGGGAGTGCCACGCCTTCTCGGTGATGATCCGGACCGGGACGCGGTAGGCCGGGTCGGCGCCGGCGTAGACGTCCTGGACGAAGAGGTCGTGCCCCTGCAGGTAG
>ERZ795054.4575-NODE-4575-length-10102-cov-3.644073_pt1 | contig 10102 bp, 9 predicted proteins | sample MGYA00375138_ERZ795054 | MGnify/ENA primary metagenome ERZ795054 (study PRJEB30183, sample SAMN05720215) | anaerobic digester metagenome | isolation source: active sludge of municipal wastewater-treating anaerobic digesters | place: USA | collected 2014-12-23 ...
CTGCGTAACGACGAAAGCACGATCCTCACTGACAGGGCCAGGCAGGTCGAGATGCTGAAGGTGCGGGAAGAGATCATCAGATGATAGGTATGAACGGGTACGGTGTACGGCGGGCCCGTCCATATTTAACGTTTGACATCGGCCCTCCCCGCCTCCTATTACATCAATCATGAACCTCAAGCGCCTGCGAACCAGCTTCATGCTCCTTGCCTCTACGCTGGCCTTCGGAACCTTCGGCTACCACCTGGTCGAGGGGATGGCGCTTTTCGACTCGTTCTACATGACCATCATCACGATCAGCACGGTCGGCTTTGCGGAGATCAAGCCCCTCACCACCCCCGGTCGCATCATCACGATCATCGTCATCGTAACCGGCGCGACCACGCTCGCGTATACCGTCGGGAGTATCGTCCGCATGTTCGTGGAGGGGGAGCTCAGCAAAACCTTCGGGAGGATGAAATTGGAAAAGGAAATAGCCCGGCTCAAAGACCACTACATAATATGCGGCTACGGGCGCATCGGGAGCCTCATCTGCAGGGAGCTCGCCTCGTACGATATCAGCTTCGTCGTCATCGAGAACAATCCCCAGTCGCTCGAACAGCTGGAGCGGGACAGGGTGCTCTTCCTCGCCATGGACGCCACCAACGAGGACGCGCTCCTCAAGGCCGGGATCATGCACGCCCGCGGCATCGTCCCCGCCGTCCAGTCCGACGCGGACAACGTCTACATCACCCTGAGCGCCAAGGGGCTTCGCCCCGACGTCTACATCCTTTCCCGCGCTTCGGACGAGAAGGCCGAGCAGAAGCTCAAGAAGGCCGGGGCCACCCGCGTCGTCATGCCCTATCTCATCGGCGGGAAGCGCATGGCGCAGGTGCTCATCCGTCCCACCGTGGTCGACTTCGTCGATATCGCACTCATGGACAGGCACCTGGGGCTTGTGATGGAGGAATGCCGTATCGCCGACATCTCGCGGCTCGCCGGCAAAACCCTTGTCGAGAGCAACCTGCGCAGGGACTACGGCGTCATAATCGTCGCCATACGCAAAAGGGACGGCGAGATGATTTTCAACCCGATGTCGCAGGAAAGAATAGACGGGGGCGACATTCTGGTGATGCTGGGGAAGAAGGACGACCTGGAGCGCATGAACCGGGAGCTGTAGCTATTTCGCGGAACTCTTCAGCACCTTGGAGATTTCCTTTATCAGCACGTCGAGCTTGAAGGGCTTCGGGAGATAGAGGTCGACCACGTTCCGGTAGGCCTTGAGATCCTTTATCATCCAGCCCGAGAGCAACACGGTCACCGCGTTTTCGTCGAGCTCCTTAACCCTGGTGAGCAGCTCTATTCCCGTCATTCCCTTCGTTCCGTAGTCGCTGATGACGAGGTTCGCCTTGCCTTTCTTGAATTCGGCGAGGCCCTCCTCCCCGCTCTCGAACACATATACGCGGTTGCCCATCGAGTCGAAGAGCTCGAACAGAATCTCCTTGAGCGCCTTCTCGTCCTCGACGATGATGATGTCCCTGTCGCGCACCCGATACTCGGTCGAGTCCGACTCCCTGCGCCCCTTGCCGGCCACGATCGAGGCGGGAAGGACCGCCCGGATTGAATACGAGGTCGCCGATTCCTCTTCAATAATCTTGATATTGAGGCGTTCGACGACGCGTCGGATGTCGATGGCTGAAAAAATGATGTTCCCGAGCGACTCCCCGACGGTCTCGGCCGCGGGTTCGGATTCGGGGCCTTCCTTTTTAACCATCACCGTGAGCGCAGGAGCGTCCTCGTCCTTCAGCATCACGTTGATGGTGCCGCTGCGCCGCAGGAAGGAGGCGGCCTTGAATATCATCGAGATGAGAATCTCCCTGAGCAGCCTCGTATCGGTTTTGACGTTCACCAGGCAAAAGTAGCGGCGCTCCACCTTGATGTGCCGTCTCTTCTCCTTGATCTCGACCTTGAAATGGATGTTGGCGAACTCTATGGCGTCCTCGATCACGTCGATGAGGTCTTCCGACTCGTTTTCGCGCAGGGAGTCCCCCTCTCCCATGAATTCCTGGATGCGCCTGACCTGCCGCACTCCCTGACCCGCGGTCTTCTCTATTACCCGCAGCCCCTCCAGGACGGTGTCCTTCTCGGTCACCTGCAGCAGCAGCTGGGTGCGGCTGAGGATGATGTTTATCATATTGTTGAACGAGTGGAGGAGCCCTTTGGTGAGGTCACCGATGATCTGCACCCTGTTCATGAGACTCATCCTGGATTCGAGCGACTTAATCCTTGTGATGTCTTCAAGGATGGCCTCGACGGCGAAAATCTCCCGATTGATGACGAGCGGATATATGATTGCGTTGGCCCACTTCTCCTCTTTCGACCTGGAGATTATCCGTATCTCTCCCAGCCTCCTGAAGCCGGCCCGACCGTCGAAGACGTCGGATACGGCCTTCCTGAGCCGTTCGAAATCATAGAGCGAGACGGAGCGGAAGAGCAGGTTTCTGTTATTCTGCAGATCCGCGAGCGCATGACCGAAAAAGCTCTCCACGGAGGCGCTTCCGCTGACGATCGCCCCCTCCCGGTCGAACCTGACGATCGGAAACGGCGCGAAGTCGAATATGCCGGAATTGGCCAGAGGTTCGTCATCGGCGGCCATAATGGCCGTATTTCTTCCGAACGAAATAATACGGTCGTCGGAAACGGGTTTGAGAAACGCAAGTATGGAAACGACCGCCTCGTCACGAAACATGGGGAAAAGAAAAATCTCCACCGCAAGTCGCCGGCCATCGGTGGTCTTCATGACCGCGAAGCATCGACGGTCGCCGCCCTTGAGAGCTTTCGTATAGGCGAGCGCAACGCTCTTGCGGTATTCGGGAGAAAAGGGGTGTGAAAGGTCGATACTCATCGAGCCGCCGGCACCCTCAAAAAAGCTCGAGAACCGGCCGTTTGCGTAGAGAATATCGCCATGAAGCCCGATCACGCAAACCGGGTGGTTCAATGAATCGAAAACGCCGAAGGAGGTGTCGGCGGGGAGAACCGCCCTGGCATCCTTCCCTGCGATTGTATCACGGTCGCTCATCAGCCATTTGCCGGGGTACGACAGCGTATTCCGGCCCCGCGGGCCGTTACAGTGATATACCGGCGGGAGCGGCCCACAATGTAAACCATTAATTTTTCTTTTTTTCGCCGATGGCCCGCGCGGACTTCGGCCACGGGGCTCACGCACCATTCGCGATGAGGGCCTCCTTCCCCCGGGAAACGGGGGGACAAGACACCCCCTCGCCGGGCGAACGGGCGGCTGTTCGTCAATCCCCCTCCCCAATCCCGCCCGTAAAACAAAAAACCCCGCGGAGCGTTTCCGCGGGGTTTCCGTTGTATTTCGCGTCAATGGAATCAGAATAGCGTGCGATAGTTATAGAACGTCCTCTCGCCTTTCGTTATCCTGATCGTGCTTTCCACGGGGGGGCTCACCTGGTTGCCGGCCGCGTCGCGGAACTTGACATTCACCTTATAGTCACCGGGCGGCAGGAAGATGCGAGCGAGCTGGAGGTTCGCCGGAAGCGTGTGCCAGCACCGCAGATCTGGCTTGATCTGTGAAACGAGCCCGGCGCCCACTCCCGCACCGACAAGCGTGCCGATGAGCCCCGCGTATCCCCCCACCTTTTTCGATTGCTCGGCGATCTTCTTGGCGGCTATCCCGGCCGCAACCGCCGTGGCGGCCTTTACCGCTATGCCCGCCGCGACTTTCATGTACAGCCGGTTGTAGTCGTCCTCCAGGTTCTTCACCGCCGTTGTTTCGATGTCCTCGAGCAGGATCGTCCTTCCCACATCGGCGCCGTTGACATTGATCACCACATGGTCGACCCTGTTCGAGCGCTTCTGGAATTTCGGGATCGGATTTTCCGCGACCCGCAGCGCCACGAGCACGCCGCCGATGGTCACTCCCGCCTTGAGCGGGATTCCATTAAGCGATACCCGTATTCCCGTCTCCATCGCCTTGTCGGACAGAAGCGGTCCGCGGGAGAGCTTGATGGCCCCCTGGCCCGCCTGGAAAATCATTATGAGCTCCCCGGCGTTCGCCGGGATGTTGTCCCGGGGGCCGAACATCCCCACCCACTTTCCGTAGTCCTCGGTATCGTTGAGCTTCTTCGAGAGACGCTGTAGATCGCGGTACACCATGGCCAGGCGCGGATCGAGCTCGTAGATCTGCTTGTATTCGATATACGCGAATTCGCGGTCGTTGAAGTCATTGTCCTTGTCCGCGCTTATCTCGAAGGCGATCGCGGTGAGGTATTTGGCCATGAGGTTCTGCTTGTAGGCCTTGCCGCTCGAGACGTTGATGTCGCGCAGAAGGTCGTTCACCTTCTTGAACTCCACCCTGGCCGAATCCGCCTCTTTGAGCATCAGGAAATTTATTCCCAGATACATGTGTATCAGCACGCGCTCGAAATCCTCCCCGCGATAGTTGGTCACTGTATCGTTCAGGAAGAGCGAGGCGGCCTCTTTGCTCACGCTGACGGCGATGCGCTCGGCGAGTTTGGCGGCTTCGAGCAGCACCTCGTTGCTGGTCTTGTAGTCTCCAGCGGCGTGGAGCATCAGGCCCGCCTCCATCATGAAGAGGAGCTGGTCCTTGCCCGATTTGTTGACCGCGGGCAGGAGTTTGCGCGCCGCCTCCTTGTACTGGCCGTAATAGAACATCTTCTCCGAATCCTTCATCACCTGGACATAACTCCCGGCGCACCCGAAGGAAAAAACGAGGAGGGTGACTATCGCGGCCGCGCGAATCCTAATATTCATGTAAACCGTCCCTTAGCCCGGATTAAAAGGATATCTTGGTCTTCGCGCTCGCCTTGAGGAACTCCTGGCGGTCCTGCCATTCGACAACGTTCGTCCTCAGGTCGATGAGCTGCATGGTGACGACCAGGTACTGGAGCGACTTCCCACCGACCGTGCGCACGTTGTCGCGAATGTCGCCCGTAAGGTAGAAATTCGGCGACTTGAGCATTCCGACCGGGATGGCGGCGTCGGGATCGATCATACCGGTCATGCCGCGTTCCATCTCGGCCATTGCGTCCGCGGTCAGCGACTGGTCGATGAACCTGATGCGCTTCTTTATGAGGTTGGTGGAGATCTCGTCGGTAATCATCTTGGTGTCGATGTGCTCGGATGTCTTGTTGCGGAAATTCCGGACCTCGATGAAGGCGGGCTTTTTGTACTCCTCTTTAAGAAAAGTGTACATGGAGGTGACCATGGTGTTCACGGTCATCTTGATCTCCTTTGGGCCCCATTCGCGCGATCCCTTATCTTCCTTCGCGTCCCTGTACTGCGTCCCCCCGCCGCAGGCGGTCATCATGAACATCAGCGCGACGCCGAGAACTGCGTATTTTTTCATATCGGTACACTCCTCGTAATGGATTTCATTCTTCCCGCGCCGGGGAAACCGGCAAGCGCCCGTAAATCTGCTCGTATGTCTCGATTTCTGGTCGTTTTCGCGGGTCTGCTCTGCGATTATCAAACAGGCATCTCTATACAACGGAATCGGACGCCTGTAAAGTATAAATTTAAAAATTTATCGCCCGCGACACGATGTCAAGGACCTGCCGCACGGCATCGTCCGTGTCCGCGTTTTCCACTTCGCCGACGAATTCCATGCGGTCAAGCGTGTATGCATACAGGGGGTCGTAGTATCTTTCCAGGAGAAGCCGCGCGAACTCCCGGAGATCCCCGCGTTCGAAAAGTTCGACGAGCGCGCAAGCGGTACGGGCCCCGATGCGGTTTTCGAGCGAATGGATGATCCCCCGGACCCTGTCGGGGTCGGCATCGTCCGGGTATTCGTCCAGGAGGTTTTGCACACGGCGCTCCATGGAGGCGCGAACCAGTATTCCGGGCGCCCCGCGCATACACTCCAGGAGACGAGCCGGCAGATGGACGTCACCGATCTTGCGGGATTCACCTTCCACAAGAACGAACGGAAGTCCCCGGAGCGCGTCGACCCTCTCCACCAGAAGGCTCTCGAACATCTTCTGCGAGTTCGGCGCAAGGCCGAGCGCGCCGAACACCGAGCTGCGGTGGCCCGCCATCGCCTCGAGGTCGATCGCGTTCCCGGTCTTCCGGATTATGCCGGTTTTACCCGCGCCGGTAAGGCCGTGGAGAACGAAGAGCGGCTCCGGGGGCTCGAGCGAATCGATCCGCCCGCGGATATAACGCCGGTATTCCCTGTAGCCGCCCTTCAGCCGGTAAACCGGGAGACCCAGCGTTTCGAGCAGCGACACCAGCGTGCTCGACCTCATGCCGCCGCGGAAACAGCCTATCACGATATCGCGTCCCTTCATGCGGGAAAGCCGGTCCACCATCCCCGCGAGCTTGCTCCCGGCGATCTCGGCCCCCTTCACGATCGCCACATCCTCCCCGTGCGTCCGGTAAAGGGTGCCGACCAGGGCGCGTTCCTCATCGTCGAAAACCGGCATGCTGATCGAACCCGGGATATGATCCGCGAGGTACTCGACGGGAGCCCTCACGTCGACGAATACCGTCGTGGCGACCGAGCGCGCCTCCTCGTAGGAAATCTCACGCATCTTCATCCCGCCGGCGACGGCATCCTGACCGACACATCCGCGCCGGCCGCCAGCTCGTGCATGGCCCGGAACAGGACTTCCATGTAAACGGTCATTGACGGGGCGAAAAGCAGCGGATGGAAATCCGCTTTCCTCACCGGGCGCCGCGACGTCCCGCGCCCGTCGAAACCTTCAATTTCGAAACTGAAATCATCATTAAACAGGCTCTCGAGTTTTTCGAGCGGCACGGCGTAAATGCCCGTCACCTCGCCGTCGGTGAAGCGATATCCCGAGAGGGGGCGTTCGTCGCGAAGCAGATAGACGCGCTGAAATTCGCGATGAAAAAGCGACGGCGTCAATTCCTCGTACCGGTAATAGCCGAGGTCAACGAGCTCTTCATCGGCGGGAGAAATCCCTATTTCCTCCGATGCCTCCTTTTGTATCTTCCCCTCCGTCTGCCCGAAGAGCACATGACCGCCGACGGTGATGTCGAGACAGTCGGGATAGTGTTCCTTGTGCCGGGCGCGCCGCTGAAAGAGCACTTCGGGCATACCGCTTACGGTGCGCAGTATCCACAGATGCACGCCCTCGTGTGGTACGCCCTCCCGATGTGCGCGCCGGCGCATCACCATCCTCCCCGTCGGCCTGGCCGCGGCCCAGTCCCATTCCTCCAGCGCCTCGTCACCCTGCACAAATATCTCCATGCTCACCGGTCCGCCTCCCCTGATGACTCAACAACGATGCTCAAGCATACTGCCTCAATCCGGCCTCCGGCCGCAATGAAAAAACTGTACTGTACAAATAGGCGCCATATTCCGAAAATAATAGCATGATGTGGCCCGTGCCGCAATCTCCTCTTCCCCCCTTCCCGAACCGGAAGGGGGGAAGAGGAAGTCCCGGCAGGCGGAAAAATTCGGCGGGTGATCTCCTGAAATGCATGTGACCGACACACAACGAGACTTCCCCTGGGGTGTTCTTTTCGTGATGCTCCTGCTGCTCGCGACCCTTTCGATCGCGGCGTCGGCCGGTTATTTTTATTTCACCTGCACCGTCTCCATTCGCGACACCGTGGACTCAACGCGGAAACACTCCACCGAACTCATCGAGGCGCTGGGCAGCGTGGCCGAATTCAGCTACGCCAGGAAGAGCTACGGCAGGCTCCGCCTGCTTCTGCGGGAAAAGCTGAAGGGGAACAACGGGATGGTGGCCTTCTTCACGCTCGCCGACGGTTCGATCAAGGCGCATTCCAGCCCCGAGGGTGAAAAGGCCGTTGACGGGAATATAGCCGGGGACGAGTTCACCTACAACCGCGACCAGATATTTCTCCCCCTGGCGGCGAAGACGGGGGAGGTCTATTTTCTCGAATACAACATCATCTCACGCTCGGTTCCGTTCGATCGCCGGCAGCGCGCCTTCATCAAGAGATTCCTTTATCCCGCCATCGGCAGCACGGGATGGCTGGCAACGCGTGCCGTCTATCACCGCGCGAAGCCGGTGGGTACCATCAACTTCATCATATCGAAAGACCGGGTATATTCGGCCATAACGAACACCGCCGCGGGAACCCGCAGGCTCCTGACACTGCTGCTCCTGGGTTCGCTCCTCGTTTCCCTGATCGTTTCGCTGATGGTCTTCCTGCGCGTGGAACGCATCCCCGCCGCGGTTCCGGCTTCCACCGCTCCCGGCGAGCGGCCGGCGACATCGCACGGGGATGCATCGCCGGTTCGTGGAGCCGGGGCGCGTCCGGCGGGCGCCGCAATACGGGACGCCATTCCCATAATCAAGTGAGAGGTACGCATGCTCCTGATCGACCATACTGAATTGACCCCCGGGGGAACGGCCATCGTAACCCCAAGGGGACCACTCACCTCGGCGACCGCGCCCGCCCTGGAAAACGCCATCGACACTCTCGCCCAGGAGGCATCGCCCTTCGTCATCATCGATGCCTCCGGCCTGGAATATGCCAGCTCCGCCGGCATCGGGATGATTCTCCACGTTCATCGGGCGATCGCTTCACGGCACGGAGCGCTCGTGGTCTGCTGTCTCCCGGCCGAAATACATTCGCTGTTCAGGCTCATCGGCTTCGACAGGGCGATCGACATAGCCGGCTCGATCGACGAGGCGGAGAGCGTAATCGCCGAACACAGGGCCGGAAAAACCTCCGCCATCGTCCCTCCGTCCGAACACCGGCCCGCGCCGGAGATACCGGAAACCGGGGAACGCGCCGAAGCGATCAGCGGGAATGACGATTCCGCGAAGCCGGCCGGGGACGGTTTCAACAAGGCGCTGGTCGTCGAGTGCGCCGAATGCGGCGGGCTCGTACGCGTGAGGAGAAGCGGGACCTACCAGTGTCCGCATTGCCGCGCCGAATTCTCCGTGGAGAAGGACCAGACGATTATCTTTTAATTTTATGTGGCTATAAAATAAGATAATTGACTTTAGCGTGCGCCTGTTTATCTTAATACGGTAAAAGAGGATTTCCCGCGCGACAAGGCGGCCGGCGATCAAGCGGTCATGCGGAGAATCGTATACCAGCACCGTACGGGGAGCGGAATCATGAAAGTTGTCCACGTCCTGAAAAAGATCGAGCTTATCGACAGCGACATAAAAGACCTGCGGAAGATGGAAAAATCGCTCCAGCGAAACAAGTCGTTCACCACCCCCATATATCTCTCCATCGAGAAGCAGATCAATATTCTTCTCGGCGAAAGGATCAAGCTGCTCGAGCTGAAGATCGACAACCCCCCGGAATACATGATCGAGGAAATAGAAGGCAAAAAGCCTGAAGAGCCCGAGGAGGAACCCGCCAGGCCCGCGGCCGGTAAGAAAAAAGCGGCGGCCGGGAAACCACGCCAGAAAGCGACGAAGCGCAGGGACAGGTCGGACGACATGGATCCGGATGACGTGCCGCTCATGACGCAGGATCTCATCGACCGGAAAATAGAAAGCATCCAGAAGGTCTCGGACGACGTGCCGATACGGGAGCTCCTGCGGCCGGTTGACGACGAGGAAGAGAAACCCTCGGACGAATCGATAAAGCTCCTCGATATCGCGCTTGAAAAAGGCACGCTCGCCAGGGGCGACGCCGACAAGGAAAAGCGCAAGGTTAAATTCTTCAAGGACAACTTTCCGGGCGGGGAATACTGATCCGGCGATCCTCTATTTTTTACCTTCCATCATCAACTCGATCCTGTATTTTTCGAGCAGATACGGGGTGCTGCCCCAGGCGGCGTCTTCAGGCCCGAGGTCGGCGAACACGACGTCACGCAGCAAGGTGTTCGTCCCGAAACCCTTCACCCTGAGCTCCTTGACCTTCTCTCTGGCGCTGTACAGCTCCCTCGATGTCATGAAGCCGGACGAAACATTATCGGGAAACTGGATATCGTAAAACACCTCTTCACCCATGTGACGGGCGACACTCGCGCTGAGCGCATGCGAATTTTTATACCCGGTGAGATACTGCTGCTCCACGTTCCGGGTATCGTCGGAGAGCGCGACCTTGCCCATCCTGTCCACCCGGAGGAGGAAGAAGCGCGTCTGACCGGCGGCGGGCCCCGGCGCGCCTTCGC
>ERZ795054.4578-NODE-4578-length-10098-cov-6.224435_pt1 | contig 10098 bp, 8 predicted proteins | sample MGYA00375138_ERZ795054 | MGnify/ENA primary metagenome ERZ795054 (study PRJEB30183, sample SAMN05720215) | anaerobic digester metagenome | isolation source: active sludge of municipal wastewater-treating anaerobic digesters | place: USA | collected 2014-12-23 ...
CCGACGACCATCTGGAGTATGGCGCGCTGTTCATCTTGGCCAGTGGGGATGTCCGCTTGATCGTCAGGGCCGAAGCGCCCCACCAGGAGTTGTCGTTTCATTGGTCCGCCTCCGCTTGCCCCAGAGACTGCAGGATCGCGAACGCGGACTCATACACCGTGTCCACGAACGACTGGATACGCGCGGGGGGAAGGTTCGGAGATTCGGAGCGCGCCCTCGTGAGCGCATCGCTGACACCGCCCCGGATGAAGTCGCGCAGTTGCGCTTCCACCCGATGCGCGGCCTGCACGTCAGTCGGCATCGTCACGGCCTTCGTGCCGATGTCGTTGCAGATGCGCGCTTCGATCGCATGCGTCACATACAGCTCGAACACGGTTTGCATCTGGTCTGGCGTGAAGGTCGAAAGGTCGGTAAACCCTTCGGTGGTCAGTTCGATGATCGTCTCAATGTAGGCTTCCCGTGCGATGCCCTCATCGACAGTGCCGGCTCCAGGACAGATGACGTCGGCCAATCCCACAAAGATTTCTGCGATCGGGCGACCAGCAAGCGCCTCCAGATTGAACTCGCGCAGCGCTTCCCGCACGCCACGGGCCTGCGCATCCGCCAAGAAACCGAGCAATCTCGCGCCGGATACCCGCGATGCCCCCATTCGTTGAGCCGCCTGTCGCGCGCCCCCGGAGGACGTCGAGACGTATCGCGAGACGGCGCGACCGAGGCTGGCCCGGTCAGTTCCTCCAGAGCCAGCGAATCGGGTGAAGCTGTTTCGCGCGCCGGAAAAGCGCTGGGGATCGGCCGCCGCGGGAATGGCCGGTCGATTGGGCGCGGCAGGTGGTGTGGCGCCATCGCCGTTCGCCCCATCGCCAGCTGCGGGGAACGCTGGCGACGAACCGGCACCGTCCGCATCCCCCAACCATGAAGGCACCAGCGGCGTGCCGCCGCCCGGACCGCCATATGCCGTCGACGTCCCCATCAGCGTGCTCCCTTCGTATCTTTCAGTGCCAGTTCAGCGGCTGCTTTGAGGGCGTGGTTGTTCGTCACCTTGCTCCATTCGGTGAGCAACGTCGTCAGGCGCCCGACACAGTCCGCGTCCTTGACGACACCCTGCCAGCCGCTAACCGCCCACGGGCCGCACTTGCTGCTTGGCAGAGCCTCCAGAAAGTCCAGCAGCTTGCTCTGCAGCCCCGGTTGCGCCTTTACCAACACGATGAGGCCGTTGACACCTGCGGGCAGGGTCTCAAGAGCACCGGTGCCCATGATCTTGGTGCGCACGGCCTCGAACACCTTGTCCGCTTCCGCCTGCACCAACTGCCTCAACTCGGCCTCATAACCCTGAACGGTCATCTTTCCGCCGAACAGTTTCTCCACCACGCTGGCCAGGTGCCCCAATACCGACACCGGGCCGAAGTAGTCCTTCTTGTCCTTCGTCACGAAGAGGTACGGGCGTAGATCGATGCCAGACAATAAAGGCTGCACACGAGCCCAATCACGAACCGTGTCCGACGACTTCCACTCCGTCAGGACTGCGCTCTCCAGTTCCGGCGCAGCGGCTTCCGTCGGCTTGGATCCTTTGCGTGCCTCCTCCGCCACCTTTCCGTCACCATTGGCGTAAACACCCTCGGCGGCTAGATCCCTCTCAATGCTCTCCAGGTCCTCGCTGATCCCCTTGGGGTGAACGGCCGCGACAAAAGCGATTTGCTCGAAGAGCCGGGGAATGAAGCGCTCGGCGAGCATCAGTTTCGCTAGCACGGGCAAGGTAATGTCAGCACCAAATCCGCGCGCAGTCGCCATGCGCTCCCTCAACAGCAACGTATTCAGGAAGCGCTTTATCTGACGAGGGTTGCCCTTGGTACCGCTCGCCAAAATCGGGCCGATTTGATCGCTGAGCGCGAGTGCGTTATTGGCCTTTTCCGCGTTTGTCCCGAGCGCAGCCTTGACGGTCGCCGCGTCGAAACCGGCGTTTTCCCAAGGTCGTTTGAGACGCTCCCGCGCTACTCCAATTAGCTTCGCATAATCGGCATCAGCATCGCCGATCTCTGCGCCGGTCAACAGCAGCGTGACATAGATGCGTGTTTCGGTCTCCCCTAGAGCCGGGATGCGAAACGGCACCTGGATCAGCTTCTCTAGGTAGTTTCGAGCGTAGTCGCGTGGGCCAGTGGTCTCGGGCAGATCGGGAAAATGCTTACGCACCGCGTATTCGATCATCGCCTCATCGGCGGCGACGACAAACGCCGTGCGGGCGGTGAACACAAATAATCTGATTGCTTCAAGCGTCTCAATGGCTGTGTCTGGCAAGCATCGATCAAGGTCATCGATCAGCACAATGAGCTGTTTGATACCAGCGTCTTTCAAGAGTTTGTCAAATGCCTTGCGAAAGGCTTCGACTTCCTCCGGGACATTCTTGGTTTCAGCCGGCTTCAACATCGACTTCACGCCATCAATTGCAGACGTGAGGTTCTCTTTCGTCGCCAGTTTATCGGGGTCCGCGAACATTCCTTCAAGCGTCCCGACGATCGCACTGATTTGGTCCGGCGTCGGGATGCCGGTGAAAGCGGTAACCGCCAATCCACCTGCGCGCTTCGCGATCTTCAACCAATCGATGCGATTGAAGACATCCTTAACTGCACCGGCCGCCTTCGTCATCGCTGGGCGCTTCTCAACCAAACCTGTAACGATGCCCTCAATCAGCGCGATCTTGGCATCCTCGAAACCCTGGAAGCGCCAACCGTTGAACTTGAGACAGAGCACCTCATCCTTGTCTGAGAAGCCGGCTTCGATCATCTCCAGGACGCTGGATTTTCCTGCGCCCCAATCGCCATGAACGCCGATCGTGACCGGATGATCTGGGTTTTCGCATAACAGCTCGATGATGGTCTTCGCGATTGCCTCATTGTTGAGTAAATCAACTTTGGTTTCGTTGTCGGTCAGAATCATCCGCCTCATTCTCCCCTAAGAAATATTGTGTCAAAGGCCACTAAATATCTTTGGCTAGTTGAGCAGATATGACGTTATCGGTATCTGCCAGCACTCCAAGAGCCCCCCAACGATAGATGAGCCCGTCATTTTTTCAATTGTAAGTCTGTTTCATCTCAGGAGAGCTTGTCTCGGAAGATCAGACTGAGAAATGAGTTGTCGACCGATGCCCGGTAAGCACCGACGGGCAGGCTGACAAGGTAAGTTTTCGCCGTCTGCTTGGCTCATGCCCCCCCTTTAGGCAAATCTGTGCCGTCTCCATCCGCAGGCATAACCGTTCCAAACCGGAATAATTAAGACCGTAGGCACACGAAGAAATGGCTCGCTGAATATTTCGATGTTGAGGAGAGCCAACTTGGTCTCCAAGTCTGTAATTCGCTCAATAATCTGCTCCACCGGGCCGTCGGCCACTTCAACGTCAGCAACCTGCGCGACACCGGCCACTCACCTGAGTCAGCCCCACCGGCTGCTTTGGCCGAACTTCTGCCTCATGCCAGCGGCAACAGGCGGCACCTCGGCCTTATGTGGAGCTCCACATAAGGCCGATTATGTAGATGTCTCGATTATGTGGAGCCACGATCGGTGTCGTGCGCCAACCGCCCGACTGGAGCGGAAGGCGCCGATTTTGGGCTCCACATAATCAGAGGGCTCGCAGGAAGTCGACCAGCGAGTCGGGTGCCCGATAGCGCCGGAGCTTCGCCTCTGGCTCTTGAAGCCTGGCCAGTGCCCGCTCCTTCATTGCCATATCGGCCTCGACGTATTGGTGCGTCGTTGCTGGGCTCTCGTGGCCCAGCCAAAGCGCAATCACGCTGATGTCGACGCCAGCCTGCAGCAGATGCATCGCCGTCGTGTGGCGAATCACGTGCGGCGTGATCTTGCGTGTTGCCAGCGAGGGGCAAGATTCGGTTGCTTCCTTGACCGCGCATTCCAGTCGCTGGATCACGTTCCATCGCGACATCGATTGTCCGTCTCGATTGGGCAGCAATGGCGAGTCCGAATCAAACTGCGGATTTCGCCGAAGCCAGGCACGGATCGCCCTGACGGTCGAGCGCCACAGCGGCACGCTGCGCTGCTTGCGTCCCTTGCCATGCAGATGAACACAGGCAGCGCCTTCTTCGAGCACCACCTCGCCGACCTTCACGCCGGTAATCTCGGAAACTCGGGCGCCGGTGTTGTAGAGCAACAGCAGCAACACATGATCCCGTTGGCTGAACCACGACTCACCGGGCTTTCCGATCACCGACAGCACCTCCTCCCGGGTCAGATAGCCGAGCATCGGACGCTCAAAGCGCTTTGCCGGAACGCCGAGTGCGTGTTCGATCACCTGCAGCGATGACACGTCACGGTGCGCGGCGAATTTCAGGAATGAGCGCAATGCCGCGAGACGGGCATTTCGACTGCGCACGCTGTTGTGTCGCTCCCGTTCCAGATGATCGAGGAAGGCCATGATCAGATCCGGCGTGATGTCGGCCAACGTGATCAGCGCGGGCAATCGGGCAAGGCGTGCCTCGGCAAAGCCCAGGAAGAGCATGAAGGCATCCCGGTAGGCGGCAACCGTGCGCGGGCTGAGTGCGCGTTGTTGTGTCAGGTGCTCGGCGAAGAAGGCTTGGACGAGCGTGGGAAACGACGGCGGTGGTTTGGGTTGCTTACGCATCATCATCTCCCGCGAGATCGGCAAAGTGCTCGAACCGGCCGGCTGCGATCGCCATCAACTCCGGAACGGCGGTGAGGTACCAGTACGTGTAGAAGATCTCGGCATGGCCCATGTAAGTCGATAGCGCCAACATCTTCTGGTCGAGTTCGGCACCGTCGGCGTACCAGCGCATCAGCCGCCGGACGGCGAAGGTGTGTCGCAGGTCGTGCAGGCGGGGCGCCTCGTGTCCGCCACGATTGAGCCACCCAAGGCGGTCGCGCAGACCGGTGAAGACGCGGTGCGCTTGTCGCTCGCCGAGTGGTAGCCCGAGTCGGCGGCCGCGACTACCGATCAGGAACGGCATGCCGGCTGTCGTCGGAAGATGCCGCTCGCGTCGTTTGCGGTAGTGCGTCAGTGCCTTGACCGTGCTGGGGTGGATCGGCAGTTGCCGCGACTTGGCGAACTTGGTCTGCCGTATCGTCAGCATTCCGCGCTTGAGATCAACATCCGCATCGCACAGGTGAATGGCTTCGGAGACACGCAACCCAGTCGAGGCCATCAGGCCGAACAAGGTTTCGTAAGTGAATGGTCGAAGGCTGCCGGCGGGACCGAGCCTGCGTGCTGCAGCGAGCAAATCGACGATCTCGTCGTCACGGTAGATGTGCGGCGCCACGCGGCCCGGCTCTGGGCCGAAGAGCGACGCCTCGGGCACCTCGGTGTCCGGCTCGAACTGCCGCAAGTAGCAGATGAAGTGGCGCAGTCGTCCCCAACTGCGCGCCCAGGTGCCGGCATCGCCCTGGCCATGCTTGCTGGCACGCACCCATTCGACCATCAGTTCCGCCGTCAGAGGACCTCGATGGCGCTTGGCTTCGACGAAGCGGGCAAAGCCGGAGAGGAAGGCGTCACGTGAGCGCAGGCGGAATCCCTGGCGGCGGCGCTCGGCCAGATAGTCGTCGACTCTGGCCTGCAGGCTGGAATGCCGGCTCATGATTCACTCCCCGGCCAGGGCAACGGGACCTCGGCGAGGTTTGGTGTGTTGAGCTTGGCGTAGATCCGAGTGGTTTCCAGAGACCGGTGCCGCAAGACGTCGGCAACTTCCTTGAGCGAGCCGCCTTGCTCGACCAGGCGACAGGCCAGCGTGTGACGCAGCAGGTGCGAACCGGAATCAGGCAGGCCAGCCCGTCGGCAGGCACGGCGGATTACGTTCTCAACCGCATAAGTTGTGATCGGGATGTCACGCGATTCGCGGCGGCACAGGAAGAGTGCTCGGCTTGGGTTTGCCAGGCGCTCATGCTGCAGGTAGTCTGCCAAGGCTTGTCCGGTCGCCATCGGCAACGGCAGGATGTCCTGCCGTCGCGACTTTGTGCCCTTCAGCGTGACCGTGCCTTCGCGCCAGTCAATGGCGTCGATCGACAGGTTCGCGATCTCGCCAGCGCGCAGCCCCATGTCCAGCGCACAGCGAACGATGGCATAGCCACGCCGGGGCTTTCGTCCGTATGGGAGTGCGGCAAGTAGCCGTTGAACTTCGTCCGGCTTGAGGGCGCGTGGCAGCGATGCAAGCTTCCACTGCACCGGCGAGGAAATGACCGCGCTCAGCCCGACAACCGAATCACCGCAGACGGTCCGGTAGCGGAGGTAGCTTCGCAAGGCCGTTGCCACTTGGGCGGCAGCCGAATGTGAGGGGCTGTCCCCCAGATGCCGAGCGATGAAGCGCCGAATATCGACTGCACTCAGCTTGGCAATGGTGACGACGCCACCGGCGAACTTCTTTCGCAACAAATGCGCGACGATGCGGCAGCGGTCGTGACGTGTCTTCGCCGCAAGGCCACGGACGTCACGAAGGTGATCATCGTACCGGCGCAGTTCATCAGTGACAGGATCGATGGGGACAGCAGCGGAGCGCGCAGGCTGCGCGTTCCGGGGGTGTGCGGTTGGGTTCATGAGTGTCTCCTGGAGTAGAAACTCCACTTCAGGAGAACGCTGAAATTATGTCGAGCTCAGAATTCCATTACCCACCCGAATGACGCATGGCCACGAGCCTTGCCTCACCCAGTCGCTGGAAGCTCCACATAATCGAGACATCTACATAATCGGCCTTATGTGGAGCTCCACATAAGGCCGACAAGCCGTCCTCCAGACTGATATCTGCTGCCCTTGAACCTCTGATTTCTTGACCATCGGAGGTGGGCGGACAGTTAATTTTTTCAATTGAAGTCAGGCACCGAGACCGACCAGTCGCCTGCTCTGGATATGTAAATATGTATTATAATATACCTAATACATGACAACTCCAGTTCAACTTTCTCGAGCCCTAAGCGCAGCAGCTACCTGTCGCAGTCTTGGGGTCACGCAATCCCAGATCGCTGAAGCGCTTGGGGCCAGCCAGGGTCAGGTCAGTCGCATCCTCAGCGGCAAGGTTCGGCGTGCCTCGAGATTGTTCGAAGAGGTGTGCCTTTTCGTTGAACGTATGGGCCAAGGTGTGACTGCCGAAGCTGTTAAAGGGAACGATGAACTGATCAACGCGCTGCGGGAGACCTGGAATGGATCCTCTGCGCACGCCAAGGCGCTGGCAGCTGTGATTCGGTCGACGAAAGGACTGTGCTCAGGTCGGGAGCGATCCTCATGTTGATCCGACCGCTTCCATTCCCAGACGAATTGGATGAGGGGTATGCCGGCTACGTCATGCGGTTAAACGGAATGCGGTCGATGAAGGATTTGGACCGTTTGCTGCGGGCGTGGGCGGGGTGTACGGATAAATCGTGGCGTGAAGTATCCCGTCTTGAATTGATCAGCAAAGTTGCGAACCTATCCGTGATGGACTTTGTGCTGCGCCATACGACACTCCCGTTGCGCCGCGGTATTACCTCCTATCAAGCGGATCTCCCTCACGGCAGTGAGCAGAATAAGAAAATCTGGTGGTCTACCGCCATGCGCGAAGCGCGGACGGGTGCTTTCTTCTGTGAGTGTTGCGTGCGGGAAGACTTGGATTTCCATGGGCGAAGCTATTGGCGGCGATCACACCAGTTTCCTGGACAGTTGGTCTGCCAGAAGCACGGAATACCGCTTAGCTTTTGCCGAGACAGCAGTGCTTTTCATCAGGCACCGTCGAATTGGATCGGAAATTGCGAATCGGTGGATACCGAGTGGGCACAGGAAGTTGCGGCCAACGAGACGATTACCCGCTATCTCGCAATCTGCGACGGCCTGATGGATCGCAACCAACCCTTTGCGGTGACTCATGTCCGTGCGGTGCTCTCTCATAAAGGCGCGTCTTTGGGGCTGCAAACTAATGGAGGGAAGGTTAAAGCGCCGCTGTTGAGCGACATAGTGATTGAACAGTGCGGGCGCCAATGGTTGGCGCTGGTTCTCCCAGATCTGGCTGACAAAGCAGAAAAAATTTCCTTTGAGCAAGCTTGACGGGGTCTTCTACCTGACGACGTCTGCATCCACTACCTTTGCCTATGTCTTGGCGTGTGCTGCGTTATTTGAGTCGGCGGACGAGGTTATAAATGCGCTTGCCAGGCCGTTGCCAACGGTAGAAAAAGTCCGTGAGCGGAAGACCATCGACATTGACCCGGATGCACTGGTGTCGGCATATGTCAGTGTAGGGGGGAGCTACGCGAAGACGGCCAAGCAACTTGGCATCGCCTTCACAAGTGCCGCTAATCGCCTGAGCGCTATGGGATACCCCAACATGGTTGAAACTGCGGGCAAAAGCACTCACAAAGCACTGGCCGCACTTCTCGAAGACGGCTGCTCCTTTAAGCGAAGTGCGGAGCTTGGTGGTATCTCTGAGAAAGAATTGGTGGAAGCGCTACGCATCATGAGCGCGGTGCCAATGAAAGCCTTTGCGAAATCCGCGATTGGCCGCCGCAAAGGCTCGCGGCGATCATGTCCGCTCATGCCAGACGAGGCGAGGGACCTGTCCGTCGAAAAGATCGCGGATAACGAAGATGCCGACTATTTGCTCATGGGTTGAATTGCTTCCAGCGTAAGCAATTTACGCCGGAAGCACTTTAAGAAACGTATCTTCTAGCTATTACCCATTGCTGCCCAGAACGATGCCCAAAAGTTGTCATTTCGGGGCATCAGATCTTCGTAGCGTGCGATCTGCCGAGGATCTTTGCTACGCAAAGCTGCGATCGCTGGTTTGACCGGAGCGAGAAAAGTATCGGCTGCTCGCTCAAAGTCTTTCAGTGAAAGGCTATCGGTTTTAGGCGCCTCCAGAGCAACACGATGGGCTGCAACCCAAAGCGCGAGGATCAATCGAGGAATTCCGCCTGAAAGCTCCAGGATTTTGCTGGCGGCCTCCTTGTCGATCTTCAACGGATCGGAAACGTATTGGTACTGCCCCAAGACGTCGAGGAAGCCCGGTTTCTCTGAATCGTTGCTGAAAAATGCCGGATCGTCGGCAGACTCGAAGTGCTTGATGGGGTGATATCCACCGCTGACAAAACGCTGTGTATTCGCGAAGCGCTTCATCAGGGCGCCCACGCCATCCGGCGTTCCCGAAATAATGATCGGAATCTGCCATGTATTCGTTAGCGTCAGAATCCATTTCAAGCATTGATCCTCGATGATGCTGAGCTCGAGATCGGCAGCGTCCGACGATTTGGAGCGCCGCTTTTTCAAGGTGGGTAGTTTGAAGAAATTCTGTACTTCATCCAGGTGGAGCGCGCCGAGGAAATACGCCGATACCACCTGTCGCCACTCATCTAGCATCTGTTGTCCGTCGCGTCTGTTTCGGCTGACGGCGGTCGCGAACCTCTTTTTCCAACCGCTTATGTGCTTCTCCATTGCGGTATCAAAAGCAACCATGAGTTCGGCAGCAAGGTCGTCGGATCGTCCACTTGCCGGCACATCGACAGATAGCCAGACCAATTGATGGTGGCCTCCTGCGAGATTGGGGAACGATTCATGCGCCAGGACCTGACTACGATAAATGGTCAGAGGACGCAAGATCGCCTGCGTTTTGCCGCTGCCGGAATGCCCTACCACGAGAATAGCCATGGCAGGGGCGCGGGGCGTCTTGTGTGCCAGTTTCTCGCCGCCAATCACACTCCAGGTTTGCGGAACGCAGGGGTCGCGGTAGCGGTAGCTGTCGCGCAAGACGAGATCGATCGACTCTTGGACTCGCAATCCTTCGAGACTAACCCAGTGAAAGTCGCGAAGCTGAATAACATAGCGGAGCCGTATATGCTTTGGGATTTGGCCGGGGTTTTCCGGCCGAGGCGGCAAAAATGTAAGAGCCCGCGCTGCCTCTGGTCGATTGAGAATCGCACCCAGAGAATCAATAAGTATATTTCCGGCGTAAGGGTTGAAAGGGGTTGGATCGTTCATGTTGTTTCCTCAGATATTCATCGCACCAAACATCGAACCCATCATTTCCTGATAGGCAGCCTGGATGGCGTCCGCGGAAGCATCCGGGGATTCAGACGTTGTATTGGAGGTGGTAAATTTGGCATTCTCGAAAGCTCGCGCCTCTGACATGCTTG
>ERZ795054.4583-NODE-4583-length-10090-cov-4.251719_pt1 | contig 10090 bp, 9 predicted proteins | sample MGYA00375138_ERZ795054 | MGnify/ENA primary metagenome ERZ795054 (study PRJEB30183, sample SAMN05720215) | anaerobic digester metagenome | isolation source: active sludge of municipal wastewater-treating anaerobic digesters | place: USA | collected 2014-12-23 ...
GAACCCCAAGCGGGATGTCTTTTCCTTCTAATTTGGCAAAACCTGATGGCACAGACATTGCGGGAACACCTACAATATTCGCAGGGACGGTAAAAATATCCTCCAAATACATCTTTAATGGGTCTTCGGTCTTCTCCCCTATCTTAAACGCGGGCGATGGAGTGGTCGGCGTGATCATAGCAGACACAGCATTTGCGCCGTTAAATATTCTGGCAAAATCGTTTTTGATAAGGCCTCGCACCTCCTCGGCTTTTTTGTAATATGCATCATAATATCCTGAAGAAAGAACGTAAGTTCCAAGGATGATCCTGCGTCTAACCTCGGGACCAAATCCGGCCCCTCGTGATTTCACATAATCCTCCAGGAGATTCGCGCCGTCTTTGTGCAGTCCATATCTGACCCCATCAAATCTGGCGAGGTTCGTAGAGACCTCGGCGGGCATGATTACGTAATAAACCGGCAAAGAATACCCTATGTTTGGCAGATCAATATCTACAATTTCGTATCCCAAAGATTTCAGGTCAGCAAGCGTCTTGTCAAAATTTTCTTCTATCTCTTTTGATAGTCCATCCTGCAAAAAATTTCTAGGCACGCCGATTCTTTTCGCGAAGTTCTTGCCTCCGTTGTCAGGATATATGCGCGTAGTGGAATCCATCTCATCCCTGCCGTGGATTACATCAAAAATTGCCTCCACGTCCTCCACCCTCTTTCCAAGCGGACCTATCTGATCAAGAGAACTACCCATAGCGACCACACCGTTCCTGGAGACCGCTCCATAGGTCGGTTTTAGGCCCACAATACCGCAAAAAGCCGCCGGCTGTCTGACAGACCCTCCCGTATCTGAACCAAGCGATCCAAGAGCCATTTCTCCGGCCACGGAGGCGGCAGAACCGCCCGATGAACCTCCCGGGACCCTACTTAGATCGTGCGGATTTTTGGTTATTTTAAATGCGGAATTCTCGGTAGAGCTACCCATCGCAAATTCATCCATATTGGCCCTGCCCAATGCAACGACACCAGCTTCTTTGAGCCTGGAAATAACTGTCGCATCGTATGTTGCCTTATAATTCTCAAGCATCTTTGAACCTGCAGAACAAGTCTTTCCCTCAATTAAAATGTTATCTTTAAAAGCCATTGGCACGCCAAGAAGCGTACCACTCTTATCTCCGTTTTTAATCTTTTCGTCTACCTTTTTTGCATTTTCCAGAGCATCATCAAAAACCTCCAAATAGGCGCCTATTTCCGCCTCTTTATTTTCGATATTTTTTAAATATTCGCCGGTAAGTTCAACTGCCGAAAAATCTCCGGCCTTTATGCCCTCAACAGCCTTCTTGATTGTTAGTTTCCCTAATTCGTAATTCATAATTCCTAATTCGTAATTCTTTTCTTCTCCTCCATTATCTGCTTAACCACAAAATAACCGCCATTTTGTTTAGGAGCCTCAGCCAATATCTTATCCGTATATCCGCCCGACTCATGAGGGTCGCTGTCTTCCCTCATAATATTTATATGTTCCTTATCGTTCACAATACCTCCCACCGGCGCATTCTTAAGCTCTGATACATAGTCCAAAATAGATCCAACATCTTTTTGAATCTTTTCACTTTCCGCGGGCGATAACTCTATTCTGGAAAGTTCCGCCAACCTTTTTATAGTTCCTGCGTCAATCATTTACCCCGTGAAATTAAAATTAAACACACCTCTAATACTATACAACAAGATTAATCTATTCTACCCCAATAATCAATTTTCCTTCTATTTCACTGGGGTTTTTCTATTTAACACTATTTTAATAGTTTTAAAAATTCCGTTTCAGAGATAACCTTAACCCCTAGTTTAACTGCCTTATCATACTTACTTCCGGCGCTTTCTCCGGCCACAAGATAATCTGTCTTTGGGGAAACCGATTCTGACACATCTCCGCCGTTATCGCGCACCATTTGCTTGCCCTCATCGCGACCAAGCGTAGGCATTGTGCCGGTAAATACGAAGGTTTTACCTGAAAGCTTCCCTCTCTCGCTCGTAGCGACCTCGGCTTCTTTTGTGATCCTTACTCTTTCTAGTAATTCGTCTAACAATTTCTTATTTGAGGCGTCAGACAGCCAATTAAACACCGACTCCGCAGTCACTTCACCTATTCCATAAACCCCTCGTAGATCTTCCAACGTAGCCTTTCGCAATTTATCTATATCTCCAAAATGCTTCGCCAGATCATAAGCAGTTTCTTCTCCCACGCCATCTATACCCAAAGACGTAATAAACTTCGGTAACGCCACTTTTTTGGCTTTATTTATGGCTTCTATAAGGTTTTCTGCAGACTTTTCCCCCATTCTAGGTAGAGCTTCCACGTCCTCCTCTTTTAATTCAAAAATATCTACGGGTGAAGAGATTAATTCATTGTCTGCAAGCAGATCGATTATCTTCGGACCGAGCCCGTCGATATTAAAGCCCGACTTGCCGGCGAAGTAATATATCTTTCTTCTCTCCTTCGCAAAACATTTTTTATTAGGACACTTATATGCTACCTCCCCCTCCATTCTTATAACCGGAGTTCCGCAGACAGGACAATCTTTCGGCATTTTGAATATTTTTTCCTTACCCGTTCTCAAGTCTTTTATCACCGACAAAATATTCGGTATGACGTCCCCGGCTTTTTGCAGAATAACAGTGTCTCCAATGCGCGCATCCAGCCTTTTTATTTCATCTTCATTATGGAGCGTGGCGCGTGACACCGTGCTACCGGCTATTTGCACCGGTTTCAAGTGCGCGACGGGAGTAAGAACCCCCGTTCTACCCACCTGGACCTTGATATCTTCAAGAATTGTTGTTGCCTGTTCCGCCCTAAATTTAAAAGCGATACCAAAACGAGGAGCTTTCCCCGTATAGCCAAGAAGCTCCTGATAATGCCTGTCGTTCACCTTCAAAACAACTCCGTCTATCCAATAATCTTCTTTTTCGGCTTTTTTCTGCCACTCTTTCCAGTAAGAAATAACCTCGTCTATGTTTTTACAAAGTCTGAAATTCTTATTTACCTTAAATCCGAGAGATTGTAGGCGCTTCAATTCGTCTATCTGATTATCCGGTACAGGAAAACTTGCCTCTGATATATCATAGGCAAAATTTTCTAATTTTCTTTCCGCCACTATCTTTGGATCAAGCTGGCGTATGGTGCCGGCGGCAAGATTTCTTGGATTTGCGAACGGCTCTTCTCCCTTCTTTATTTGTTCTTTGTTTATTCTCTCAAGCCCCTTCTTTCCCATCCAAATCTCCCCCTCTGCAATAATATCAACATCTTCTTTTAGGCGAAGTGGTATAGATTCTATTGTTCGCACATTTGCCGTTACATTTTCACCAATTACGCCGTCTCCTCTCGTAGCGGCGGTCTTCAAAAGCCCTTTTTCATATTCAAGCACGATCTTGAAGCCATCTATCTTTAGCTCGCAATCATAAGCCACTTCGCGCAAAGAAACCCCTTCTTTTTCAAGAAATCTTTTAACTCTTGTATCAAAATCGCGGATATCTTCCTCAGAAAACGCATCGTTAAAAGACCATTGCGGAACTTTATGCTTTACCTTCTCAAATTTGTCTAAAGGCTTACCGGCCACACGCTGTGTCGGCGAATCAGGCGTTATAAATTGAGGATATTTTTGCTCGAGTGTTGCAAGTTCGTATTTTAGAGAATCTAGGGCTTCTTCCGAGATCTCCTGCTTGTCATAAACATGATAAAGTTCACGGTGATAATTTATCACCTCTCGTAGCTTTTTTACTCTTTCTTCCACCTTTCGCAGATCTTCCATATTGTTCTGATTATAGTAGAAAAAGACACAATTTCCCAGCACAAAATTGAAGACAAAAACCCCGGTGAAATAAGTGCTTGAATGGGATTATTGCAAAAGATAAAGTTTATCTTATTAAAAACCACCGCAGTGGGTGGGATTTAATTTCACGGGGTAAATAAAATTTATTGTGAATATATATAAGACAGCTCTCTTTCTACTACCCTGCCTCCAATAGGTTTACCTGTAGAAATATCGCACTCTACATTGTATCCTTTGGCTTTTATCTTTTGAGGGGACGCTGAATTTTTCACTTCAACCTGGACACAGGTCTTTTGGATACTTGGAGAACCCAAATTAAAGAAGAATTTCACATCGCTGCTGCCGACAGACCCGGCGCCAAGCAAAGGAACTCCCGCCTGATCATAATCTTTCAGCACCTGTTCGTTACATTCCGGAGGCGTATTGGGGCCATTTTCCTTCCAATATCTTGCACACTCGAGCCCCGTATCAGCGGCAAAAAGGGCCATCTGGGAATCTCTCTGCACAGATGCCAGATAAATCTGCCTTATTATAATTCGCGATATTGCGAGCCCGGCAGTCAGCATAATACTTGAGATAAGAAGCGAAAAAAGCAGGATAAAGCCGCGCTTTTTGTTTATTCTGGAATTTATTTTTATACTCTCGCGCCTACTGCTTCGTCCCCTGGCAAAAAGCTCCTTGCCGTGATTTATCATCCTTATTTTCTCTTTTAAAAATCCGTTTATCATTTTAGATAGTATTTAATCTAAAAATATTTTCAGTTATTGTGACACTTCTTTCCATTCCGCTTCTGGTCACCCAAGAGACAGTCGCCGTCGCTCTAACTTCTGTTGGTCCTTCCGCATCCGAATCCACGGGAGTTATTGTAATAGTCCTTGAAAAATATGTTTGATCTATATCGTTATCTGAAGAGCAGTCTTTATTAAGACTAAATTTAGTAGGCCAATCAAAATTATAACCAAATCTGACAAGCCCCGATGTATTGCAAGTCTTAAGGGTTGTTAGCTCTTTCCCGGATATAAATGCGGACCGTAGGTCCGGAGGACTCTGCCAAACATCAAAATAACAGCCGTCTGAGCTTCCGCACCGGTCTGTAATGTCTGTCTCATTCTCTACGACACCCTGTTTGACCGGAATTCTAAGCCAACCCTTCCCCTGGTTGATGTTTGTATCTCTAATATTTCTGATGACGTCTATCGCCTCATTGGCCAGATAAAAAGCAGTAATCTCATCCTTTGCATAGCTAGAATAACTAATCCCTTTTGAAGCCAAAGAAAGAGGACCGGTCACAGCAATCGTAAGAATAGAAATAGCGACTAGCGCCTCTATAATAGTAAACCCCGACACCAAACGAGCCGTCCTTTTGCTTCGCAAGGTTGTTCCGGGAATATTTTGTTTTTTTCTTAATATATTCAGCATTTATTTTTTATATATTTTATTTTAGAAGCAACGGCTCGTTTTTGTTATTTTATTTACCCTGTTAAGTAAAAATTTAATTGTAATTAAATTTTAAATTTTTATAAAAATTTTACTAAACAGGGTAAATCATTTTTAAAACGCTTTTCCTCTCTGCGAAACGGTGGTTTGAATATTAAAAGGCGTCTTGAATTTATATTGCTCTACATTTATATCCCCGCTCAGCGCCAAGATTACAATCGGCTGCTGATCCGGTCCCGATGAGGTTTCATTGAAAACATAAAATTGCAACCCCGCCACTTCAACTTCCGGAGAAACGAGCTCGCTCAACTGAATACTTGAAAAATACTCTACGCAATCCCTACCGGAGTCTATGTCCTTTGAACCATAGCTAATTGAACCGGGGAGAGTGTCGGTTTTTTGCCTAAAAGAATAAACGTAGCAGGTCTGAGTAAGAGCATCGGTGCTTATGCCTGTAAATCCGAGGGTGCTTATGCCGGTCTCGACATCGCTACGCTGGCAATCTCTAGCGGCAGTGTTCACTCTACCGTTTGCGACGGATAGTCCGCATTTAAAATCTCTACCGGTCCTGATATTTCTCGTCATATCTTCTGTGGCAAAGTTTAGATTATCTACAATGGCTCTCATGGCCTGCGCCTTCTTGTTCGCATCATTTAGCATAAGCAGAGCTCCGATAACGATGAGCATAACAACGCTAAAAATTGAGATAGAAACCATCAGCTCGATGAGTGTGAACCCTGTTTTTTTGTTGTTTTTTCTGTGTTGCATTTTTCGCTTTTCGCTTAGCACTTTCCTTATCGGTCTATTGATATTTGCCCGTTTCTCCAAACCACGACAACCCTTGCATCACCGGAATCCGATTTCAAAACTATACCAATATTATTGGGGGCAAAGTATCCTCCGCTACCACAAGCGGAATTTTTTGCGGTTATAGATGCCTGTAATTTCGGCCTTCGGAATACAATATCTACAGATGAACCCGGGTCCGGCTTCGTTATGGTTTCTTGCGTATTATCGCAGGTTTGAGAGAGAGTCGGCGACTCACAGGCAGATACCCTTTGGTCTTTAGTAGCAGACTTGTTGCCGCTATTCATGTAATTCAAACAAAGCGAGCTGACCTCGTCCCTTCCTGAAACGATAAATCTTTGCAAACACTCATTTTTGAAAGGCAAGGCAGTCGGATTGCCACAAACAGACACAAGACAGGCCTCTGAATCATTCATGCAAATTTGATTAGCTCCTCCAAGATATTCATCATATCTATTTTTAGGAGAATTGACGTCTGCGGTAACCGGCTCATTTAGACTCGGGACATCCGCAAATAGCGTATATCTATAATTTCCATCATCTCCCCTTATTTCCGGGCTTGGGAAACTTACTCCATAAGCCTGATAGTTGGCACCCGCGCCGCCGCTAGTCACATCCCCCACCCCGAAAACCGTTGTTCCATATATCTGAGCCTGTCTCACTGTCAGAGCGACGTCCTGTGTAAGCAAGTCCAGTGAGAGCTTGCTGTTCATCTTCGGGAAACTAGAAAAAGTAACGGAGGCCACAAAAGCAACAACCGCCAAAACCACTATCATTTCAAATAACGAGAACCCGGACACCAAACAAACCCTTCTCTTGTTTTTTATTGTCGGAAAATTTTGAAACCCAGAACACTGAGTATTTTTTGTATTCTTAATTCTTAATTCGTAATTCATAATTCTTTTGAACTATCCGAAACAAACAATTACTCCACCCATTATTAAACCTAGGACATCAAAATTAAAAACGAAAGAAACGAATGTTGCGAATATAAGGAATGGCGCAAACGGAATCTCTTTATCAAAATAAAAAGGAATTCCCTTCCTTCTGGAATTTATTTTCGCGACAAACATGAGGAAAAGACCCACGATGGAACCGACGAAAAAGGAAAGCATTATGGCGCTCAAATTTTGGCAGAACGGAAGAAGCCAACCAATGCCGAGAGCGAGCTTGGCGTCTCCAAATCCCATCCACCTACCGTCAGACACCCACCAGAGCGTTGCAAAGAAAAGGGCGATAAGAAGACCGGATACAAAGTCATAGGTAAATGCTCCCCCTCCGAGGAAATATTCGGCGACAATTCTAAGGAAAGATAATCCGATAAAAGCAAAAACAAGGCCATCCGGAATTATTTTGTGCCTATAATCATAGACCGCAATAACAAGGAGTATAGAAAATACGGCGAAATAAATGACCGCAATAGGGAAAAGATAAACTCTTTGCAAGATAAGCAAAAAAGCTAAACCGGTGAGAACCTCTATTATCGGATATTGGATAGATATCTTCGCCTTGCAGTATGCGCACTTACCAAGAAGGAACAGGTAACTAAATACAGGGATAAGATGATTCCATTTCAAAGTCTTGCTACAAGTGAGACACATAGACCTACCCCCCACCGTTTTGCCTGTGTTATACCTAAAAATTACTACATTCAAAAAACTTCCGATAATTGTGCCTAGTATAAAAGTAGCGATATAAAAAATCGTATCCATTCTTAAATTATATCACAGGCAAATTAAAAAAGGTCTGTGGATATACAAAAATCCCACCGTTTTGAAGGTGGGATTTTTAAACTCATTAAGACCTATGTGGTGCAAGCCCTGTAACAAGCTCTACTATCGGGGTCTGCCCTGTAGTGAGCTTTGCTCTACTATCGGGGCCTGCCCTGTAGTGAGCTTTGCTCTACTACGGGGTTACGTCGTAGATAGGGTCTACTCCGGCAAATCCTCCCGTTGCAGGAGCGGCAAAACCGTTACATGCAGGTGAGGCTTCTGTTACTTCACCGGAAGAACAGTCTCTATCTGCAGAGAGAGATGTGTGACCGGCCTGCTCAAGTGTGGCTCCCAAGTGGTAGCTCAAGCCATCTGCTGATGGAACGTATAGATAAACCTCATTTGCAGTCGGAGGAACAGGCTGTGAAGCCAAAAATTCTGTTCCGATGCCCGCCAAAGTGGCAGGATATGCCTGGTTTGTATCAAAATACAAGCTGAGGGCGGCCTTTACAGCCTCCAAGTCAGCTACTCTCTTTGCGTCCCTAGCCTTAGCTCTGGCGCTGTTCAACGAAACTACAACTACTGATGAAAGAATACCGATGATCGCGATGACCACCAAGAGTTCAATCAGTGTAAATCCTTTTTTCTTCATTTTTTTAATTTATTATTAATTAATTTTCGACTAATAATTTTTAACAAAAGCTTCTAGCTAATTTGTCAGATCGTAGCAATGCAGATTGGTATCTGAACCCATACAACTACTCTCATCCTCACCAGTAAAGGCGGATGTGCAGCTTACAAGAGCAGGATTACCTCCTGTTGCCCCAGTATCTGAATCCCCCTCATGAACAGGGGCCAAGTTCTCTAAATCGGCACCCAACTGATATTTCATAAATTTAGAAGCATTCCCAGCCACCGGATTACATGGGGTATATGCGTATGAAGCATCTGTATTTGGATCCTTCGGTTCTTTTGCAAGATAGGTTGGTGTTAGCGCTGAAATCGTTGCAGGAACAGCCCCCTTGTTTGAATCAGAGAAAAGCTGAATAGCTAATTCAATGTTCTTAAGGTCGGCAATTCTCTTCGCATCTCTACCCTTAGCTCTGGCTGTGCCGAGAGATACCAATACTGTAGCGGCGAGCATACCGATGATCGCAATAACGACCAACAACTCAATCAATGTAAAACCTTTTTTTCTATTATTCGACATTTTTATTTATTTTATTTTTTAACGTATTTTACAAGGAGGCGATATCTTGTTCATCGACCGTGTTTGAAGAAACAAGGAATCACATTCCTATGCTCTTAATTTTACTACCATGCAAGTGAAAAGCAAAATAGCCGATGTGGATAAATAAAATACAAAATATGTCAAAAAGGGACGGTTTTTCGTCATTCCCGCGAAGGCGGGAATCCAGTTTTTTAATAGTCCTTTTGCTCACATGGATTCCCGCCTTCGCGGGAATGACAAACAGTTTTGAGGTAAAATTAAGGAACCCGTCTTCCTTTTTGGAAGATGGGTTCCGATTATTGACCTAATTCGTAATTCTTAATTCTTAATTCCTGTCTATATACCTGTTGTAATATTATATATAGGCCCTAGCACAGACACGAGCAATATACCTACCGCGAGACCAAGTGCCACTATCATAAACGGCTCGATGAGGCCTACGAGGGTATCTACAGCAGTATCTACCTCTCTTTTATAAAATCGCGACATTGTTTTCAAAACGAAACCGAGGTTTCCGGTCTCCTCCCCTATCTTCACCATCTGCACGAGGATCTGGGGAATCTCTACATATTGCCCGAGAGATTTTGAGAGGGAATTTCCGGCTTTTACCTGATTTGCAACCTGAAGAAGGATGTCTCTGTAAAGATTTGAACCGACAACGTCTGCCGTGATCTCTACCGAACGCACCATCGCCACTCCGGAAGAAATAAGCGTATCCATATTGTCTGAAAGCCTGGAAAGGAAGAACATCTTATACAAGTTTCCTATATATGGAGTATTCATTTGCAACTCAGACAGCTTGGCCTCACCATCTTCAGTCTTGAAATATCTGGCCAACAAAAATCCGGCAACGATAATAATGGCAATAATGAAAATACCGTAATTTAATAAGAAATTGCTCAATCCGATGATTATCTTCGTATATATTGGTATATCTCCGCCTGTCTCCATAATGATTTCTGAAAGTTTCGGGATAACATATACAAGCATCAAAATCATAACGATTATGAATGATGCGATGACGAAAGCCGGATAAATGAGTGCGTTCTTGACCTTTGAGGTGAGCTCGTATGACCTCTCAAGGT
>ERZ795054.4586-NODE-4586-length-10086-cov-11.671319_pt1 | contig 10086 bp, 11 predicted proteins | sample MGYA00375138_ERZ795054 | MGnify/ENA primary metagenome ERZ795054 (study PRJEB30183, sample SAMN05720215) | anaerobic digester metagenome | isolation source: active sludge of municipal wastewater-treating anaerobic digesters | place: USA | collected 2014-12-23 ...
GGCATAACAATAATTTTAAAAACATGAATATAAAAGAAAAATTTGGACATAAAGTGAAGACTCTAAGAGAGGAAAAGTCCATATCTATCGAGCATTTAGCGAACATTTCCAACGTGGACAGAAACTACATTTCCGACATCGAAAAAGGAAAAAGAAATGTTTCCATAACCATAATGGAAAAAATAATTATTGCATTAGAAAACGACTTTAATGGATTCTTTAATGATAAAATATTTAAAAAATGAAAATGAAGGAGCACATATCAATCGAGGAATTTGATAGTAAAAAATTTAAAATTCGTTTCGTTGAAGAAGATGATAACCGAAAAGCTGTTTTAACCCATTATCTTCATAATTATAGAAATGGTGTAAAAAAACACTATGAAAAAGAAGCAGTAGAATTTTTAGGCCAAATTATTGATTATAAAAATCATGAGGAAAATTTAAATATTGTTTCTGATGTAGCACTACAACAATTATTATTTGAAGTAGAAAATGTACCCTTTCCAACTCCTGAAAATTATTCTTTTAAATTCATTGATTTATTTGCAGGAATTGGAGGTTTTAGATTAGCTCTTCAAAACTTAGGAGGGAAATGTGTTTTTACTAGTGAATGGAATGATAATGCAAAGAAAACATATAGAACAAATTTTGGTGAAACACCATTTGGTGATATTACAAAAGAATATACTAAAAATTATATCCCAAGAGATTTTGATGTTCTATGTGCAGGGTTTCCTTGCCAAGCATTCTCTATTGCAGGTTACAGAAAAGGGTTTCACGATACCCGAGGAACTTTGTTTTTCGATATTGAAAAAATTATAGAAAAGCATCGACCAAAAGTAGTTTTCTTAGAAAATGTTAAAAATCTTGTATCTCATGACAATGGAAATACTTTTAAAATAATTATTGAAATTTTAGAAGAAAAACTTGGATATATAGTTTACTCTAAAATATTAAACTCTTCTACACACGCAAATGTCCCTCAAAATAGAGAACGTATTTTTATAGTTGCATTTGATCCTGAACAAGTAATTAATTATAAAGAGTTCAAATTTCCAGAACCAATCCCTTTAACTAAAACAATTCATGATATTTTAGAAAAAGAAAAGCAGGCCGATAATTTATATTACAAAAAAGATCATCCCTATTATCCTGAATTAAAAAAAACAATGACTTCAAAAGATACAATTTATCAATGGAGAAGAGTATACGTACGTGAAAACAAAAGTAATGTTTGTCCAACGCTCACTGCGAATATGGGTGCTGGAGGTCATAATGTCCCTTTAATTTTAGATGATTATGGCATAAGAAAATTAACTCCTAAAGAATGTTTTGCTTTTCAAGGATATCCTGTGGATAAATATGTATTACCTGATATTGCAAATAGTGGATTGTATATGCAAGCAGGTAATTCTGTTACTACGACTTTGATTGAAAGAATTGCTAATGAAATTACAAAATTATTATGAAGTCTTTTGCTGAGATAGATATCGAAAATAAGGGTAATTATATAAAGTTACTCTCCGCAGTATCAAAATTGTCTGGATTATTTAGTGAAAGTCAAGTACCTTATCTTTATTACAGGGCTGCAGAAAATATTTTTTGTAAAAGTTTTGATGCGGAAAATTTATCAAGAGGTGATAGTGCGTTTGATGCCAAATTTAATTCAATAGGAGTTGGACTAAAAACATTTATCTGTGAAAAAAACAACAGTACAGAAAAAATTGCTGAATTTAATAAACTATCCTATCAATTAAAAAGTTTAAAAGAAAAAGAACTTGCTGTTAAATTGTCTGAATTCCGTAATGAACGAATTGAATTAGCACAAAGGCTTTATAACACTCAGAATTCTTTGTATCATGTTGTTGCAAGGAAAAAAAATGAATTATTTTTATACGAAACAGATTATGATTTAATTGATATAAATAACATCAATTCAGTTAAGGAATCGAGTGCAGGTATTCAATTTGAGGATGGTAAAAATTATTATTCTTTTAATTTTTCTAAAAGTACCTTATTCAGAAAATTTGAAGTCCCAAATAATATTTTTAAAATTCCCATTGAAATTGTTGAGGACCCTTATACTTTATTATTGGAACTTTTTGAGGAGCATAAAGACCTTTCTGTTGCTAAAGATCTATTGATAAAAGGTGAAAATTATGTGATTCTTCCACTTTATGGTTATAAAGATAAACAGAAATTTGTTTATGAAAAAAGTGGTTTAAATCAATGGAATGCTGGCGGTCGAAAAAGGGATTTTGGTGAGGTCTACATTCCCATTCCAATAATTATACATCAATTATATCCTAATTTTTTTCCTAAAAGAGATCAGGAATTTAATTTAACTGTTCCTAGCGGAGAAACTTTCAATGCAAAAGTATGTCAAGAAAATTCAAAAGCACTAATGACTAATCCAAATAAAGCATTGTCGGAATGGTTACTGAGGAGGGTTTTAAATTTAAGTGAAGGCCAGTTAGCGACTATTGAAATTTTAGAAGAACTAGAGTTTGACAGTGTAATTATAAGCAAAGTAAAAGAGGGTGAGTACAAAATAGACAAGGCTAATTCAGATAGTTATGAGGACTTTTTAATTGATGAATAAAAACAATTGAAATATGGCGAATACAGGAGATAGTTTTATTACAATATTAAAAAGAGCACATCTTGAATGGGGTTCTTTTCGACATACGAATTCAAGAGGAACCGTATATGGAGAAGGATATTTACAAATTCCTGCTAGCGAAGCAAGAAGGCTAAATATCACCAATAGCAATTCAGTTAAAAATAACAATATTTATATTTGTTCTTCCTCAGACGGATTTTTGAATAATGTCCAGTTGAAATCTACCGGAGCAGCTAAAGCAGGTAGTTTGTTTGCTAAGCAATTTAGCGGTAACGGTAATTTAAAACTCATTGGGGACTGGTTTCACCACATAAATGCTAAAATAGGAGACCAAGTGGAAATAAAGTGGGTAACATCTACGGAAATACTTATAAGAAAAATATAAGCTTTTTTTTTGGAATAAAACCATGTTATGTAAAATAATTAATTTTATAATACTCCGAAAGTAGACTCAAAAAAAGACTTTCTCCTCTCCCAATTCTTCTTCAAATTAAACCCCTCCGATGAATCTGAATCAGATTTTATTCATTACTATCTTGGGCTCTAATTTCCTTCGTAGTTGTGGTACCTCTGCAAAACTCCACTTTTTCAATAAAGGAACTTTTTGTAAACAAAACCAAAAATCAATTATTTAACACCAACCCTAAATAATGCAAACTTATTTTTATAAAGGAGATACGTAAGGGATAATGTAGGGATAGTGAAGGGATAGTGAAGGGTTGTGGTAGCTATTAACTCAAAATAAATAACTCCTAACCCCCAAAATCAAACTATTATTCGTAACTTTACGAATAACATCACACCATGCCTACAAAAGACCCATATTTCTCAGAAAAACAAATCGACTTAGCCCGTTTCGCAAAAGCATTGGGGCATCCTGTGCGGATTGCCATACTCGAATTGCTGGGTTCACAAGCGTGTTGTTACCACGGTGACATGGCAGAGGAGTTACCCATTGCCAAATCAACCTTGTCGCAACACCTCAACGAATTAAAAGATGCCGGCTTAATCCAAGGCACCATCACACCGCCTACCGTGAAATACTGCATCAACAGAGAAAACTATGAATTGGCAAAAAGCCTGCTGAATAATTTAGTAAAGTAAAAAAATTTAACTACGCCATTCGTTAAATTACGAATTACGAACAACTTAAAAAGAACAACATGAAAACAATCAAAGTACTCGGACCCGGTTGCCCTAAATGCAAAACCACCTTTCACAACGTAGAAGAAGCAGTGAAACAGTTAGGCATCGAAGCCAATATCATCAAAATTGAAGACATCGAAGAAATGATGCAATACAATGTGTTAACCACTCCCGTGTTAATGATTGACGAACAAATCAAAATCAAAGGCAGAATCGCTCAAATTGACGAAATCAAAGAACTTTTAAAATAACAATCATGGAAAATCAAATCGAAATAAAAGAAATTTGCCCCACCACCACCCAAGCTTGGATAAAAGAAGGAGCCCTACTCGTTGATGTCAGAGAACAAAACGAAGTGGAACAACTGGCTTTTGATGTACCAAACCTGTTGCACATTCCCCTGACTGAATTTGAGGAACGTTTTAACGAAATCCCAAAAGATAAAAAAGTAGTCTTAGTTTGTAAAAGCGGTGGCCGAAGCCTAAGAGCAACCGGGTACTTAATCCACAACGGCTATGACAATGTCGTAAACATGAAACACGGCATCATTCGTTGGGTCCAAAAAGGCTTCTCAACCAAAGGCGACACCTCCATCGTATCCGGCACAGACTCGTGTTGTTCTACGTCAGGATGCTGTTAAATAATTAGGAATTACGAATTAGGAATTACGAATTTTTAGAGTATAAATTCAACTAATCAGAACAAATGAAAGACAACATCATACAAACAAAAACTTTTGAATTTGCTGTAAGGATAATAAATCTTTATAAGTTTTTTAAGCACGGAAAAGAAAGAATTTGTAGTTTCTAAACAACTGTTACGAAGTGGAACTTCGATAGGAGCAAACGTAGAAGAAGCCATTGGTGGACAAAGCAAAAATGATTTTAGTACAAAATTGACGATTGCTTATAAAGAAGCAAGAGAAACAAAATACTGGTTGCGATTACTCCATGCGACAGAGTATATAGACAACCAAATGTTCGAATCATTGATGAATGATATGGAAGAAATACTGAGAATTATAGGGAGTATTCAAAAAACCATGAAAGCTCAAAAATAATAATTGATAATTGATAATTCGTAATTCATAATTCGTAATTCGTAATTAACATCAAAATGTTTAACTGGTTACAAAACCTCGCAGATTGGCTCATTTATTCCGTTTTTGGAATTGATGTAACTTCGCAGTTAGGGAAAGCACTGAATTTTTTTGTATACGATACCATCAAAATTCTGTTGCTTCTTTTTCTGATTGTTTTCATCATGGGAATCGTCAATTCCTATTTCCCGGTCGAGAAAATCAGAAACTTCCTGTCGCGTAACAAACTGTTTGGATTTGAATATGTCTTGGCGTCAACTTTCGGAGCCATCACGCCTTTCTGTTCGTGTAGTTCCGTGCCTTTGTTCATCGGTTTTGTAAAAGGAGGCATCCCGTTGGGAGTCACTTTTGCTTTTTTAATCACTTCGCCTTTAGTCAATGAAGTGGCCATTGCCCTATTCATCGGAATGTTTGGCTTAAAAGCAACGCTGATTTATGTAACCAGCGGCATACTGTTGGGAACCATTGGAGGTATTATTTTAAATAGTTTAAAACTGGAAAAACACTTGTCTCCTTGGGTGCAGGGCATCTTAGCCAAAGCTGAAAAAGAAGGCGATTTAGAAGAAGAAAACCAAACGCTTACGCAACGGCTACCCTTAATCTTTTCTGAGGCAAAGAGTATTATAAAAGGTGTGTTTTGGTACATCATCATCGGAATCGGAATCGGAGCACTAATGCACGGTTTTATCCCTACCGGCTTCTTCGAAGAATACATCAGCAAAGACAATCCGTTCGCTGTGCCGTTGGCTGTAATCATAGGGGTACCCATGTACAGCAATGCGGCTGGAATTTTACCCGTCATTCAGGTCTTGGTGGCCAAAGGAATTCCCATCGGAACAGCCATTGCGTTCATGATGGCTGTAGTAGGGCTGTCCATTCCTGAAGCAACCCTGCTCAAAAAAGTAATGACCTGGAAACTCATCGCCATTTTCTTTTCCGTAGTAACCCTTTGCATCATCATTTCAGGATATTTGTTTAATCTGATTTTATAAAAAATGAAAACGAAAACACAACTTTTTCTGGAGCTTTGGATAGAAGCCCGCACCCGATTCACCAACCAGTTGGAAGCAATCACAGCAACCGACGTAACTAAAAAATTAGCTCCCTCTCCCAATAGCGTGGGTTTTCTCATTCGCCACATGGGGGAAGTGGAATTATTGTTTGCCAAAAATGTCTTTGGAGCTTCCAACGTAAAAATAACGGCCAAAACGGTCATCGATAAATACGACACCGGAGAATGGACAGACATACAAGAATTAAAAACAGACGTAAACCATTCGTTTGAAACGTTGAAAGCAATAGTGGAACAACAAACCGACAGCGATTGGGAAACCATCATCACCACCAAAGAATTTGGCACCAAAACAAAAGCAGAAGCATTCGGAAGAATTGTTTCACACACCGCATACCATGCCGGTCAACTGGCAATTATAAATAAATACGGACATTAAAAACAGCGTACAAATGAAAACAATCAGTTTAAAATTAGCAACGATAATACTGGCAATCATGATTAGCTCCTGTCAAGGAAATTCCAAAGCGGAGACCGCCGGCTCTAAAGAAAATACTTCGAAGGAAATAGCCGAAAATCAAATACAAGTCATCCAATTTCATTCCGAAAACCGCTGCATGACGTGCAATAAAATTGAAGCCCTAACCTTAGAAACCCTAAAAAGTTACCCGGAACTTCAATTTCAATTAATCAATGTTGACGATACAAAAAACGAAAAAATAGCCGAACAATTTGAAGCTACAGGAACTGCTTTATTCCTTTACAATCCAACCACTCAAAACAAACTGAATTTAACCGAATTCGCCTTCATGACCGCTGGCGATGAAGCCAAATTCAGCAAAGAACTGAAAATAGAAATCGATAAATTTGTAAAGTAACAAACAATCAAATTTCCAAAAGATCAAAGTAAACAATGGATTGGATAACTGAATTAGCTCAAAATAAAGAAATCCCGCTGTTGGCGGCTTTTGCCTTAGGATTGCTAACCGCGGTGAGCCCGTGTCCGTTGGCCACCAACATTACGGCAACGGCCTACATTGCAAAGACCATCAACAGCAAGTCAAAAGTAATTTTAAGCGGACTCTTGTACACGCTCGGTCGATTGTTTTCCTATACCGGGATAGCGGCCATCATTTATTTTGGAGCCAGCAAATTTCATATTGCCAAAGCTTTTCAGGGAAATGGCGAAAAATTCATTGGCCCAATCATGCTACTCATTGGCTTGATTATGCTGGACATCATCAAACTCAATTGGATATCCGGCGGAAGCCTCACCGAGAAACTAACAGAGAAGTTTAAAGACAAAGGGTTATTGGGTTCATTTCTACTGGGAGCACTTTTCGCAATGGCTTTTTGTCCCTATAGTGGTGCCTTATATTTTGGCATGCTCATTCCGTTAACCCTCTCCTCAGACGCAGGCCTCGCAGTGCCGATAGTATTTTCTTTAGGAACAGGTTTGCCCGTTTTACTGTTCGCGTTCATCATCGCCTTCAGCATAGAAAAACTCGGCAAATACTTCAATGCCATCAAAAAAGTAGAAAAAGTCATGCGTTTCATCACCGGAATCGCGTTCATACTCACCGGGTTGTATTACATCAACATCTACTTAAAGTGGATATAAACACAAAAACACCCCTTTTTCACTGAAAATCACCTCCTCTTTAAACCCGCAATAGACCCTTTTTTTTCACCTTTAAGTAGCTATATCACTTTTACCTAGTAACCGTTCGCTCCACACTACCTAAAACAAAAAATATAGTAACTTTGTACTAAGTATATAGTAACTTTATAGTAAGTATATAGTAACTATATAGTAACTTTAATAAATAGCATATCCATAGATACTACACATATACATCGTGTATACCCTTGAGGTGGTAGGTGTCATAGTTAGGTTAAAATATGAATAGAAAAGTTGCTTCACGAACGGTGAAACAAACCAAAACGTCGGAATAGGTTAGCGTCTTAACATAACCGCTCTAATACTCCTTTGCGTTTAACGATATTTTTATAATCCCATTAGCAGATTACATTATTGTTCAAAGGGTATCCTTTTTTAAATTACTATAAACAAACATACTTTGTATAATGTAATTTACCAATGTCAAAATAAGTAAAATGAAACACAAATGTGCTCTTTTTTATTGACTTTCAAGGCATTAATAATATAACCTCCAATAATGAGTCTTATTAAAACATCCTGCCTTTCTGAAAAATGTATCACTCCAATTTCGTATATTTGAACATATCTTTATCAGATTAGGCTCTTTTAAGACGTTGAATATGATCTCAAAAGTGCAGAATAACACTGGTTTTTGGTTACAGAATAGTTTGTAAAAAGTAATCCACTACTCAGCTGTGTGGTAATTTATCTGTTCATATCATGAAAAATACCGAGTTCACTCCCAAATTAATTACCCTTTTAAAAGAAGGTATTACCAAAAAACAATTGGGCAAAGATGTTCTCGCAGGACTGATTGTCGGTATCGTTGCTCTTCCGTTGGCCATTGCTTTTGCTATTGCTTCAGGCGTTTCCCCCGAAAAAGGATTAATCACTGCCGTGATAGCCGGTATTACAATCTCCGTTTTAAGTGGTAGTCGGGTTCAAATTGGTGGGCCAACCGGTGCTTTTATCATCATTATTTATGGCATAGTACAAGAACATGGAATAGGCGGACTCACCATTGCTACGTTCATGGCCGGGTTCATCATCATTGCCATGGGATTAGCCCGACTTGGAAACTACCTGAAATTTATTCCCTACCCTTTGATTGTCGGCTTTACCAGCGGCATTGCTTTAGTCATCTTTTCCTCTCAAATTAAAGACTTCTTTGGTTTACAAATGAATGATGTCCCGGTTGATTTTATAGACAAATGGATTGCCTATGGTGCTAATTTTCAGCAAATAAATTGGATTTCATTGGCGATTGCTTTTGGCACTGTTTTAATTGCTTTGAATTTCAATCGGATTTCCTCAAAAATACCCGGGTCTATTATCGCTATTTTTTTGAGTACTGCTTTAGTGTATTTCTTTGAATTACCCGTAGAAACCATTGAAAGTAAATTTGGAGAAATTCCCAACCACATTTCTTTCCCCGACTTTCCTGAAATTAATTTCGCCATTATCAAAAAACTAATTCAACCTGCCATCGTCATAGCCTTGTTAGGAAGTATTGAATCCCTACTATCCGCTGTTGTGGCAGACGGAATGATGGGCGGACGGCATCGTTCAAATATGGAACTGATTGCCCAAGGAACCGCAAATATTTTTTCCGGTTTGTTTGGTGGAATACCTGCCACCGGAGCCATTGCCAGAACAGCAACTAATATAAAAAACGGTGGGCGAACGCCTATCGCAGGAATTGTACACGGGGTAGTGCTGTTGCTGATCATGTTACTTTTTGCCCCTATCGCAAAACTGATTCCCCTTTCTTGTTTAGCCGGAATATTAATGGTCGTAGCATGGCACATGGGAGAATGGCATCATTTTTTCGCTTTACTGAAAAGCAACCGAATGGACGTTATCGTGTTGCTCACCACCTTTTTTCTTACCGTCTTCTTCGATTTGATTTTAGCGATTGAAATCGGAATGATATTATCAAGCTTTATTTTCATGAAGCGAATGAGTGAGGCTACTTCCATTCAAAACACCTCCAACATGTTTAAATCAGACGACGAAAGTGGTGAAATATTATTTGAACAAGAAATCCCTAACATTCCAAAAGGTGTTCTATTATATGAAATCAATGGCCCATTGTTTTTCGGAGCCTCCCAAAAATTCCAAGAAGTCATCACTGATTTAAAGCAACAGCCTAAAATTTTAATCCTCCGAATGCGTAACGTCCCTTTTATCGATGCTACCGGAATTAACCGACTCAAAGAAATATGTCAACAGTTGAATGGCAAAGGAACCACAATCATCATTTCCGGAGCAAATCATGAGGTAAAAGCAGAATTGCTGAAAGCTGATTTGTATACCATGCTGGGTAAATACAATATCCAAGACAACATCGGAAAAGCCATTGAACGAGCAAAAGAGATCTTAAAAGACAAATAAAAGCCAATCCCTAACGGTCATCATTTTATTATTGTAAAAAAAACAATCAACTTTATTTTATTATTTAGTATTATATCGTAATATTGCAATATAATATATAAGCATGGGAATTACTAAATCAGATTACTTTACCGACCAACAAAATGA
>ERZ795054.4594-NODE-4594-length-10073-cov-4.570174_pt1 | contig 10073 bp, 7 predicted proteins | sample MGYA00375138_ERZ795054 | MGnify/ENA primary metagenome ERZ795054 (study PRJEB30183, sample SAMN05720215) | anaerobic digester metagenome | isolation source: active sludge of municipal wastewater-treating anaerobic digesters | place: USA | collected 2014-12-23 ...
TGCGGCGGCAGCGCAAGTTTCACGAGCAGCTGCTGGATGTGCTGGTGATGATCAAGGGGGCGGTACAGGCGGGTTACAGTTTGATGCAAGCCCTGGATATGATGGTGGAACAGGTCAATGACCCTTCAGCCGCGGAGTACGGGCGGGTGCTGCGCGAGGTGCGTTTCGGCATCCCATTAGAACAGGCGCTGTTGAATCTCGCGGAAAGAATGGAAAATGATGACCTGCAGATCGTGATCACCGCGATCATTATAAACAGCCAGGTTGGCGGCAACCTATCGACAGTGCTGGAGGCAACGATCAGCACGATACGAGACAGGCTGCACCTGTTCGGTGAGATCCGCTCACTGACGGCTTACGCGCGGTTCGTGGGCAACTTCCTCAGCCTGATGCCTTTCATCACCGGCGTCGCTGTGTTCCTGATCAACCCGGAATACTTTGAACCGGTAAAGACCGAGTTGTTTACGCAGATCGCGTTTGTTATCGCGCTCATCGGGGTGATCATTGGCAATATCCTGATCAGGCGCCTGGTGCGCATTCGGGTTTAAGGAGAGAGCAGGCGATGAATTTTAAAATTCCGGACACGAACCTCCTCCTTTTAATGCTCGGAGCAGTGGTACTGATATTAGGGGTGGTGCTGATCCTCTACGGGCTCACCACATGGAAGAAGCGCGGCTCCAAGATCGCTAATCGGCTGGATCAGTACGTGACGCGCGAGAGAGAAACCACTGAAAAACGCCCGCGACGGATTTTCCTGAGGGAAACCAGCGGGTCGCTGGCAAGCCGAACGATCGGCAGTTGGAGCAAAGCGCTGTTGAAGTTTATCGGGCGATTCACCCCAACCAAAACGATCAATTTCCTGGAACACCGGTTGGGAATCGCCGGTTACCCGGGCGGAATGCACGCCGGGCAGTTCTACGCGGTGCGAATTCTTTTACTAGCAGCAGGTTTGTTCGTTGCATTCCTGATCATTAGAGATGTTAAAACGCTCACACCAACCAAAGGGCTCATGGCAGCGATGGTGCTGTTTATCTGCTACCTGCTGCCCACTTCGTGGCTGAATTCAAAGGTGAGAGCCCGGCAGAGCGAGATCCAGCGGGGTCTGCCAGACGCGCTGGACATGCTCTCGGTATGCGCCGCGGCGGGGTTGGGGTTCGATCAATCGCTGCAGAAGATCAGCGACTACTGGGAGACCGACCTGGGAGCAGAACTCAAGCGCTCGATCCATGAAATGGAAATGGGGGTTTCACGGGCGACCGCGCTGACCAACCTGAGCAACCGGCTGGATGTGGATGAACTGACAAATTTCATCACCATCATCATCCAGGCGGAAAAAATGGGCATGAGCTACGCGGACGTACTGCACAGCCAGGCGCTGCAAATGCGGGTAATGCGACAATACCGGGCGCGTGAGATCGCCAACAAGCTGCCGGCAAAGATGATCATCCCGCTGGCGTTGTTCATCTTCCCGGCGATCATCATTGTGATCCTTGCGCCGGCATTCCCGAGATTATTGAATATCTTCTAAGCCCAGCCATGGAAAAATGGATATGACAGATCAATCATCGGATGATAAAACTTCAGAAAAGGATGCCTACTTGAACCCAACCGGCCAGAGCAACGCGGAACCGGCATTATACCGTGACCCGGATTACCTTTCTCTGATGGAGAATTATCAGCGCGCGCAATTTGATGTATGCAAGCAATTATTAAGCGCATTAACTGAACGATACCCGGATCACCCGCGATTGAGTGAATTTAAAAATGATCTTGATCTTCAGCTTTCGCTGCGGTCAATGGAGCATAAATATATAGAGGCTGAAAAAAAACAGAAAACGCGCAAAACGTTGAAATTAAGCGGTTTTGCGATCTTCAGCATAGTGATCGTGCTGTTGATCTTCGCTGGATCTTACTTTGTTTTGAGCCAGTTGCTTTCGGAGCGAACGAGCCAGACCTCATCCACGAAAATTGCCTTACTGGAGCAACAGGCAAATGACCTGTTAAAATCCGGCCAACCCGCGGTCGCGGCAGGACTGGTGGAACAGATCCGTTTGATCGACGAGGAATACCCGGGCTTGACCGAATTGGAGGAGCGCACGAACCAGCTTCTGAAACAGGAAGTGAACTATCAGAACGCGGTCAATCTGCTGGCAGAAGGCAAGTATTCTGAAGCGCTGGAGATCCTGAACAGGATCGAAACGGAAAATCCGGGATTATGGGATGTGCGCAGGCTGATCTCAAAGGCTGAAACAGGGATCAAGATCAAGGAGTTTATGGCAGCTGGTAACGCGGCTTACCAGAAGGAGAACTGGGCGGAGGCCATCACTGCGTATGAATCCGCGCTCAATCTTGACCCGGACTTTGATGATGCGTTAATGAAAGAGCAGTTGTTGAACAGTTACCTGCGGCGCATCATCAATATGATGGAAAGCAGTTCGACCTCGATCGAAGATATCCAGCTGGCAGAGCAGTATTACCGCAAAGCCGTGGCGATGATCCCGCAGAGCAAGGCTTTTGCCAGCAAGCGCGGAAACCTGGAGGAAGTCAGCAGCAACCTGTTGGAGCTAAAATTCACACAGACTGCCAACGCATTGCTGCAGGAAAGGAACCAGACCTTCGCTTCCATCTCGAGCGCGGTATCCTACTTGAACAAGGCAGTCAACCTGAATCCCAAGAACAATCAACTGCAACAGGCATTAAAATTTGCCCAGCTTTACCAGGTGGCTTTCCAGAATGTGCTGGAGTTGAACTGGAGCCAGGCGATCAAAAACCTGAGCCAGATCGTGATTGTTAACCCGGGTTACGCCAACGGGAATGCCAGTCAGCTGCTTTACGAGGCGTACTACGCTTTGGGCAAGCAGTATCTTTCAGTCGGTTTGTACGAAGATGCCAGAACCAACCTCGAGCAGGCAGAGATCCTGGCGTTCGACAAGAGCGAGAATATTCTGCAGCTTTTCCAGGTGCAGGTCGCGCTGGGGGATACGATCGCGAGAATGGGAGATTACGAGAACGCCGCCTCTTATTATTTATACGCGTTCAATAAAGCGGACGCTGTGAACAAAGCACCTTCAACGAGCGATCTGAATAAACACGTTACCACTGGTAATGCTCAAACAGCAGAAGGTAATTTTGAAGCGGCTGTTGCGGCTTATCAGAAAGCTGTTAAAGTCATCGAGCAGGTCTACACCATGCAGACCGTAGAAGCGCCAGATGGGGCAACGTTGCCTTTCCTGGCCGCGGAATTTCACTCGACGACCGAGGCGATCATCGCGGCGAACAATCTGCAACAAAGCATGACCATCACCTTTGGCAGGGAATTGCAAGTGCCGACCATCAATTAGCATTTGACATCAATCCATTACCAGGAGCATCGCATGTTTACCAATCGACCCGCCATGAAAAAAGAACCCCAGTCAGTGACCGGTGACAAATCCAGCCGGAAGACCGAACTGGAAAAGGATTTCTTCCTCATCCGCGATGCCGTTCAAAGGGACCTGCTCTCCAACACCAATAATAATGACATGACGGTGGATGCCGCAAAACTGCGCGGCATGATCGAAGAGAGTTTTTACCAGGTGCTGGAGCAGGAAAAACTGCTTTACAACCGGGCGACGCGTGATCAGCTGCTGGAGTGGGTGACGGCTGATATTGTGGGTTACGGTCCGATCGAACCACTTTTACAGGATTCGGATATCACCGAGATCATGGTGAACGGGTTTGATGAAGTGTACGTGGAAAAATTCGGCATCATTGAGCCGACGGATGTGAAGTTTGAAGATGAGACCCATTTGCGCAGGGTGATCGACCGTATCGTCTCGCCGATCGGGCGGCGGGTGGATGAAACCTCCCCCATGGTCGACGCGCGCCTGCCCAACGGGTACCGCGTTAACGCGACGATCCCGCCGTTGTCACTGGATGGCCCGATCCTGACCATCCGCAAGTTCGCCACGCGCCCATTCACCGCGCAGGACCTGATCGCCAACACCACGATGACGGTACAAACGGCGAATTTCCTTAAAGCCTGCGTGGAAGCGCGTGTCAACCTGGTGGTATCCGGTGGAACGGGATCCGGCAAAACGACATTTTTGAACATGCTCTCGGCATTCATCCCGGATAAGGAGCGAATCATTACGATAGAGGACACCGCGGAACTCCAATTGAGACAACGCCATGTGGTGCGGTTGGAGAAGCGCCCGCCGAATATCGAGGGGAAAGGCGAGATCACCATCCGCCAACTGGTGATCAACGCGCTGCGCATGCGCCCTGACCGCATTGTGGTAGGGGAGTGCCGCGGCGGTGAGGCGTTGGATATGCTGCAGGCCATGAACACCGGTCATGACGGTTCAATGACCACTGTGCACGCCAACAGCCCGCGAGACGCGCTGCGCAGGGTGGAGACGATGGTGTTGATGGCGGGGATGGACCTGCCATTGAAAGCCATTCGGGAGCAGGTGGCCTCCAGCATCGAGCTGATCATTCACATGGAGCGTTTGAAGGATGGCACGCGGCGGGTCACTCAGGTATCAGAAGTGCAGGGCATGGAAAGCGACACGATCGTAATGCAAGACATCTTTCTGTTCCAGCAAACCGGTATCCGCAACGGGGTGGTGCAGGGGAGCCTGAAACCCACCGGTCTGCGCCCGAAATTCCTGGAGAAACTGGTGGCGAACAGCATCGACCTCGCAGAGAACACATTCGACGTCGCGCACATCTAAAATGAGCAATCTTGCATGAGAACAGAACCTGCTCATCAGCAGTTTCTGTATTTTAGTTAGATTCATTCGTACTTGAACCGCAGCACCCCGATGACGAAGAAGACCAGGGCGAAAGCGAGGAGAACGCCGGCCTCGGGTAAAATGTCCGTCATTCCCTTTCCGCGCACAAGGATATCGAGCATACCCTGCATGGACCAGTAGGTGGGCAGCGCTTGCGCGGCGCTGCGCATGAACCCCGGAAAGAGCTCAATGGGATACCAGCAGCCTCCGAGCATGGCCATGACCATGCCGATCATGATGCTGAGGCCGTTGCCCTGCGCCTCGGTTTTAACGAAAGTACCCAGCATGGTGCCGAGGGCGCCGGCGGCGAGGGCGGAGGTGATGACCATAAGGGCGGTGGCAGCGGGGGCGTTACCCCACTTGAGCTTGAGGACGAGCGCGCCAAAACCGATGAGGAGCGCCATCTGCACGACCGCGGTGAGCACCTGACCCAGCACGGTGCCGGCGAGGAAGGTGCCTTTGCCGGTGGGGGTGACAAGGATGCGGCGCAGCGTACCCAGCTGCCGTTCCATGGCGAACATGGCGGAAAGACCGATGAGGGGGATGAAGACCCAGGTGATCATCTGCCCGGCGGCGCTGTTGGCGGTGGGATCGTATTGGACCTGGTCCTCGGTACTGGCCTGTACCTCGGTAATGCGCTGCGGGGCTGCTTCCATCTGCGCGTAGGCATTTTGTAACGCGACGTCAAAGTACGCCTTGCGCTCCGAGTCGGAAGGGAAGGGGCGCAGGGCATCCGCCTGGCTGGTGCTGGCGGAAGCGATTTCGACGGCGCTGCTGACGCGGGTGAGCGCGGTGTTCACGCCCTGCTGGATGGCGAACGAACGCACATTGTTGGGCTGCTGACGCAGCTCCACCTGGCTGCTGCCTGCCTGCAGGGTTTCGAGAGTGAAATCAGCCGGGATGATAAGCACCGCTGTGACCTGGTTCTCATCGAAGGCTTTTACGGCTTCCTCGAGTGAGACGAGATCAGGGCGCACGGCGGCGGACTTCTCCAGCTCGCCGATGAGGGAGGCGGAAAGGGGAGAATTGGCCTGATCCACCACGTAAAAGTAAATGCGCGGGTCCCTATTGGGACCTGTTCCGGCGCCCAGGATGAAAGTGAAGAACAGGGGGAGGATGAGAAAGAACCCCCATTCGATGGGACTGGTGAAACGCATGAGAGTGTCTTTAATGAAGATGGCGAGGATCTTTTTCATGACTCGCTCACTTTCTCGCCAGACCACGTCTGGAGATCCAGACGACGGAAATGACAAACAGCAGTGCGCCCATGATGAGCAGGGCGATGACGGGGGTGAGGATGCTTTCCATACCGCCGCTGCGGGTGAGGCTGAGGAAACCTTGCATGCCCCAGGCGTTGGGCGAAACCTTGCTGAGGGTCTGCACCCATTTGGGCAGCATGGTGATGTCGAAGAAAGAGCCACCCAATAAGCCGAAGATGAGCATTACAGCGGAACCGACGGAAGCGATCTGCCCGGGGGTCTTGAGGATGGCAGCGATGATCATGCCCCAGCCTGTGGCGGCAAAGGCGGCGGCGAGCGCCAGAAGCAGCACCCCCAGCGGGTTGCCCCACTGCAGGCGGAAGAGCAGGGTGGTGCCACCAATGAGGATGAGCAGCTGCAGCACGGCGGTGAGGAAAATGCCGGCCACCTTGCCGCCCAGTACTTCAGTGGTGGTGGTAGGTGAAATTAACATACGCGCCAGCGTGCCCTGGCGGTTCTCTACCAGCAGGGAGCGCCCGCCATATGTGACGGTGAACATGAGGAACATCAAAGCCATACCAGGCGCCATGTACGCCAGTATGTCAAATTTAACCGCAGCGCCTGCACCGCTGACGTTCTTCAGTTTGATGGATGAGCGGCTGTCGGTGCTTTGCGCGAGCTGCTGCCCAGCTGCCATACCCACCGATGCCGCCTGGTCTGGGGTGATGATGCCGTTTTCCAGGAGCTGCGTGACGGTTACCTCTCCGGAGACACGTCCGATCTCGACCCGGGCGAGGAACTGCTCAAGAATGGTGCGCACGATGCCGGCGCTGGTGGGACGGGTAGGATTGGCGTAGAACTCGATCTGCACCAGTTCGGGCGGTGCAGACCGCTGCGGGGGCGGGATGATGGAATCGGTGAAGCCGGCGGGGATGTACAGGGCAGCGGCGTACTCATCGCTATCCACGGAGGCACGGGCGGCAGTGAGGTCAGCTGAAACGGTGGTCTCGAGCAGGTCTGACAGGTCAGCGGAGGTGAACATCTCCACCAGGGCGGCGCCGAGCTGACCTTCGTCAGCGTTGATGATCACCACAGGAATATCCTCGATGCCGCTATTCGAACCGCCGCCAGAAAAACGACCGGTGACCGCCCCCATGCCGATGGTGAGGAGGAAAGGCGCCAGCAGCATCAGCACGAGCGCGGAGCGGTCGCGGAAGATGAGTCGCACGTCTTTCAACGCGATCTGGAGTAATTTACGGATGGCCATGGCGTCAATCCCTTAACGCGCGGCCGGTGAGGTGCAGGAATACGGCTTCGAGGTTGGGTTCGCGGATATCGATCGAGTAGATCTTGATGCCCATCTGATCAGCGCGCATGACCGCCGGGGCGATGAGCTCCTCGGCTGAAGGAGTGACAATGGAGACCTCGTGGTCGGTAGGGGTGATGCGCAGCACACCGGGGAGGTCCTTCAGCGCGGTGATGAGCGCCTGGGGGTCCTCGCTCTCTCCTATGTGCAGGATGAGCGTATCGGTCTCCTGCACCTGGCGGGTGAGCTCAGCCTGGGTGCCCAGCGCGATCAGCTCGCCGTGGTCGATGATGCCCACGCGGTCGGATAACTCCTGGGCTTCCTCCATGTAGTGCGTGGTGTAGAGCACGGTCATACCCTGGCGGTTTAGGTCCTTGACCGAGTCGAGGATGGCGCGGCGCGATTGCGGGTCGATGCCCACGGTGGGCTCGTCCATGAAGAGCAGGCGCGGCTTGTGCAGCAGTCCCACGCCGATGTTGACGCGGCGCTTCATCCCGCCGGAATAGGTCTTGATGCGCTGTTTGGCCCTGTCCTTGAGGCCGATCTGCTCGAGCACCTCGTCGATGCGCGTGGAAAGCGTTTTGCCGGAAAGTCCGTACATATTTCCCCAGAAGTTGAGGTTCTCCAGCGCTGTGAGGTCCTCGTAGAGGGCCAGTTCCTGCGGAACGACGCCGATGCAATTTTTGACCGCCATGGGTTCGCGCGTGACGGAATGCCCGCAGATGGTGGCGTCGCCGCTGGTGGGGGAGAAGAGGGTGGAGAGGACGGAGATGGTGGTGGTCTTGCCCGCGCCGTTGGGTCCGAGCAGGCTGAAGATCTCGCCCTCCTGGATGTCAAAGGAAATGCCTTTGACCGCGGTGAGATCGGCGTATTTTTTAACGAGGTCGTGCACTTCAAGAATGGGTGGCATGGGAATCTCCTCTTAAATCTTATTAATTATATGAAAAAATGAGGACTATTAACATCAAGATATAATTGTTCAATCATTAAATAGGCAGGAGGGGGCACCCTGAGAGAGGTTTTTATGTCTTATCCATATCGATCGATCTGTGTGTTCTGCGGTTCCGCTGATGGACTGGCGCCGGCGTATTACGATGCCGCGACCGCGATGGGGCGGCTGCTGGCGGAGCAGGGCGTTACGCTGGTGTACGGCGCGGGACGCACGGGGATGATGGGCGCGCTGGCGGAAGGCGCGCTGGGCGCGGGCGGCGAGGTGGTGGGGGTGGTGCCCAATGGATTGGAGAGCCCGCAGCTGGTTTACACCAGCGGGCTGACGAAATTGGAGATCGTGGCGGATATCCAGGTGCGCAAGGCGCGCATGATCGAGCTGGCGGAGGCATTTATCACGCTGCCGGGAGGATACGGCACGCTGGACGAGATGTTCGAGGTGCTCACATGGTCGCAGATCGGGCGGCACCGCAAGCCGAGCGCATTTCTGAACACGAACGGGTATTTTGACCACCTGTTTGAGTGGGTGCAGCGCGCTTACCGGGACCATTTCATCTACGAGGAACACCTGGACCTGTTCGTGGCGGACGCTGAGCCGGGGGGGTTGCTGGAGAAGCTGGCGGCGTTCAAATTCCCGGCGAATATTGAGCGGTGGTTAGTGCGGGAAGAATAACCGTTATTTTAGTCCACGAATGTCACAAATTATCACAAATTATAATTTTGTAAACTGGGTTTCTTTGTTCCTTGAAACCCGGTTTCTGCTCCAGTTGGTTGAACAGGCAGGGGCAATTCTTGAATTGCCCCAATAGTTGAGGTCGAGTTACTCGATTATCCTGTATGTGGGTCGATTTGCACAAATAATTTGTGTTCCCGTGAAAAGCGTAAACTAATATCGTGCCAGCAGCCAGTATGCCTCATTTTCGGCGGTGAGGGTGAAGCCGGGCGGGACGGCAGTCAAACGCGCTTTGGCGGCTAGGAGGGTTGCGCCGGAAGGGACATCCTCAGGGCTGGCGACGGGGTGCAGGTCACGCGTGCGATTTAGGCCAAAGAGGCCGTACTCGAGCACGGAGAGATCCTCAATATATATGAAGAGAGGCTCATCCGGGGGCAGGTTGGCGTTGATGAAGCGCAGATGGGGGGCTTCAGCAGTGTTCTGGTAGTACAGGCGCTCCGCGCGATCCACGCTGAGGATGTTGGCGCGGTCAGGGCTGGTGAGCAGGAGGGACTTGATGGCCTTTTGCGCGCGTGAAACGTACTGCGCCTCAACGATGTTGCTCACATCAACGGGATCGACGCGCCTGGCCAGGAAGTTGTAGAGAGAACTGGTGGTGATGAGCGGGCGCGCGTCGTTGATGAGCAATACCGACACAGCCAGGAAGACGGAAGCGAGACCAAGTACGATTGCGATCAACCCGCCGATGAATTTCTTAGTAGGAACCAGCGCGGCGAGCAGGGGCGCGAGGGCAAGGAATGCGATGGACATATGGCGCCCGCGGTTGGGTCCCCAGCCCTCGCCCTTGAGCATGACCTGCCCGACGATGAAGACGAGCATCAACAGCACGGAGAAGAGCACGTAGAAACGGCGCGTCTTCCTGCCGCGCCCGAAAAGCGCGAGAACAGCCGCGAGGGGCAGCAAGGTGAAGCTGAGTGGGCTAAACCACGAGGCGTCCTCATTGACTGGCAGGCGCATGCCATATGCGAAGACGTCGCCCTCCTCCAGGCGCATGAAGCGCGTGGATTCGAGATCGACCGCGAGGCGTTCGGCGGCGCGTTTGAATGAACCATCACGGGCGGCGAGGAGGTTGAGCTTGAGGACGAATTCGACGTCCTCGGCCTTGACTTCCT
>ERZ795054.4596-NODE-4596-length-10069-cov-4.628121_pt1 | contig 10069 bp, 5 predicted proteins | sample MGYA00375138_ERZ795054 | MGnify/ENA primary metagenome ERZ795054 (study PRJEB30183, sample SAMN05720215) | anaerobic digester metagenome | isolation source: active sludge of municipal wastewater-treating anaerobic digesters | place: USA | collected 2014-12-23 ...
CGAGTAATTATTCGCGCAGGAGTCCTCGCCCGTTGGTTCCGATTTAAGTATGGCTGTAGAACAGACTCTCTGATCGGACACCCGTATCGCGCCATGCTGGCACAGTTTATTTGTGAACTCGATGCCGAAGCGCCCGGCGCAGACCGCACCGTTACTGAACTTATTGAGTCTCTGTACGAATATGGTTCCGGAAGCAGGGGTTCGATCAATTCGGCACAAAACAGTCCTGTATCACTACTCACCGCTCATCGGGCAAAAGGGCTCGAATTCGACCACGTTGTAGTTTTGGATGGACGAGGCTGGGGCGATGGTGGTGATGAGGAACGGCGTCTGTTTTATGTGGCAATCACTCGCGCCAGAAAGACGCTGACGCTTAGCCGACAAGCAGGAAGCGGGCATCGATTTGTCGAAGACTGTGTCCCCATGTGTATTCGCACAGCGCCCGCTTCCGGAGAACCTGATAAGCGACTAACGCATCGCTTATGGACAGGCGACCCGGAGCACGTCGTACTTTCGTGGCCTGGTTTTTTTGCCCCCAATGCCCCAATTCACCGAACGATTAGCAAACTCGAAGTAGGAGATGCGTTAGCAATCAGTGCGCGCGGCGACGGCAAGCCTGGCTGGGAGCTGCACAACACGAAAGGCCAAGCTGTTGCCCGTATGGCTAAGAAATTCGCACCACCTACTGGAGAGATTGTTTCGATCAGAGTTGCAGCCATTCTGGCCAGGTCAGCCAGGCCGACTGAGGCAGAAGCCGTAAGGTGCAAAAACTGGGAAGTGGTTATCCCGGAAATTGAATATCTCGGACCGGAGATTCAATGACTTTTATGAGATTCGTAACGACTAGCTCGGCTGCTCCCCGCACGTCCGGTTAGTTAGTTGATGCGTACCTCAAACGTAAGACCCGAGAAATGTATTTAGTACCGCAGCAATTCTGCTGCGACGCTCCGCCAAAAATGTCTTATAGGCGGTCAGGTCAAGAAACTCCGCATCAACTGGAATTGCCTGCGCATCGAATGTCGCCTGGCCTAGCTGATCGACTAAAGGCGGCAAATATGACGCTGGCGGTTTGTCGCTAATCGCTCGATTCGTTTTCCCACCAATGAAGGCCAGGTTAGCAATGTCGTCAGCCTCCCGTGACGTAACCAAGCTCTTCAATAGCGCCTTGGGGAAGATGTGATGGAACTGCAAGCGATGTTGTACGCCGGAGTGATCGAGCGCGATTGCCAAGTTTGATCGCCAGTCCTTGGCGCCGGCTGCCCTGAAGGCCAGAAACATCGTCTTGAAAAGTGCGCTACGCTGATTGCGGCCTTCCAGTTCGTCGGGCGTGATGTCCAGTCGGCCAACCTGCTGCCGCAACCGGTCGATCAGATCCTGAACCGTACCTCCTTGCCGAATCGTCGCCAAGTCTTGGTCGAGGATGGTTTCGCTTGAACCGCGTGAATAGCGCCCCTTGGCATTGGTCGCCAGCGCCCAATAGCGTAACTGTGCCGATTCATCCACTGACAATGCATAGTCGCGCGAATGACAGTAGTAGGCCACTGCGACCAGTAAAAATGGAGACGACATCAGCGCCAGGCTTTCGATGCCGGCGTTGCTGCGCAGGAAATTCATCGCAAATTCCATCCCCTGGCAGGACTGCTTCCAGGAGGACTGAAGCGTTTCCAGCGACAAGGTGTTTACCGTCTTGAAACGGGATTGGCCGGTGGCGAACGCGATCAGATTTTTGAGGTACAGGCCCAGCTCAAGATCAAAACCAGTCTTGGCGCAGTCTTCCTGGAATTTCTGGAAGATTTCCAGAGAATGCCGCCATTTGGCTGTGATTTGCGCCAGCGCCAGATCGGAGCTCCTAAGCTTTGCGCCCAGGGAATTCACCCGCACAAAGATTTCAGTCACCTCGTCATAGGACAAGGTGCGCTCCAGAATATCCATCCGATAGACGTAGCGCCGGATGCCGCGCAGACGATCGAGACGCTGGCTGTACTTATCTGAACGGGGATCGTCAAACGACGTAATGCCCGCCCGCTTGAGAAAAGCATTGTTGCTGGTGCTCTTGAAAACGTCCGATACCTTGACCCACTGTGGCAACTGCTCAAGCTTGCGCGTCGCCACCACAAAGGTCATCTGGTTGAAGCGCTGCAGGAGTTCATCCTCGTTTGCATCGGCTTCGTCTTCGCTCAGTTCATCGTCGTCATCGGCGTTCTCGTCAACTTCGGTGACGGTAGTCAGCTGATCGGGATGTTCCAGGTTGAACAGTAGCTCGATGGGACGCCTGCGGCCCCTGACTTGTACCGGTTCGCCGCGAATCACGGCGGAAAGAGACGTCAGCCGTTGCTGACCATCCAGCAACAAGCGGGTGGATTGATAGGGATTGTGCTGTTGCGCCACCGCCATGTCCTGCAGTGGCACATCCTCATCCGTTTCCCAAAGCAAGATCGCGCCTGAAGGGTAGCCCCGGTAGAGCGAATCCAGTAGATCCCGCACCCGTGTGGAACGCCACACATACTGCCGCTGCATTTCCGGCAGGCGCAACTCACCCCGCTGGATCATGCCGACCAGTTCTTCTACGCTGGCTTCAGCCTTGGCCATACCGCTCTCCGCTCACTCTCACTGCGACGTTGCCTGTTCCAGATGGGTGCTGATAACTGTCATCGCCATGATGTCGAAAATCGCCCCCTCATCGGTGTATTTTGGATCGGCCAGCTCCTCATACCGCCCCAGCGTGCCGTAACGATCCTGAATCCCCTGGTTGATTTGCTCGCGAAAGGTGCCGCTCAGATAGATGCCATCCTCGCGGTGATCGATCACGGTCGAGCGAATCTGTGCGTCAGCGGCCTTCTCCTCCGTGACTTCCTTGATATACAGCGCCTCTTCCTCGGTGATCTCGAACTGAGTCCGGATCTCCTCAATCATGTCGGCGATGGAGACCTTCTTGAGCGGGGGAGGCCCGCCGTTGCCACCGCCTTTGCCCGGCTTTGGCTTGCGCGTGCCACCACCGTAGACCTCGCCTTGGTCCTGCACGGCCGCCCGGATCACCTGCGTGGCCCGCACCAGTTTCATCATGTCCGACACCGTACCCGCCTTGATCATTTGGGGGCCGACGGCCTCCGCAAATTCGGCGAACTCCTTGACTGCGTAGTCGTAGGAAAAGAAATTCGTGAGAAAGCGATAGCTGCGGACAAACTTGGCCAGCAAGTGCACATAAGCCCGCTTTTGCTCATGGTCAGTGATTTGCGCCGTCAAACGCTGCCGCAATTGCGACACCACCGACTGCATTTGCGCATCATCCTTGGTCTCGCTGACCAAGGCCCACTCCCGCGCGTCGTCTTGCGTGAACACGCCAACGGTCAGAATTTCCTGGTAAAGCTCCACACAGCGCTGCTCGTCCGGTTCATCCGGAGTATATGGCGTGCCTTGCCGATACTTGGCGAAGGCTCGCATGATCGCCTGTGCATTGTTGGTGAAATCGACCACGACCACATCTTCCTTGTCGTCATGGCTGCGATTCAGCCGCGAAATGGTTTGCACGGCGTTGCGGTCGACCACGGACTTGTCGAGAAACATGCCGGCCAGCAAGGGTTGATCGAACCCGGTCTGGAACTTGTTGGCGACAATCAGCAGACGATAGCCATCACCCTCGAAGCGGTCTTCGATCAACTCGCCTGAATTCAGCTTATTGATCTCGTGCTCGGTGATCAGCGCATTGGTGGTCGGGTGCACAAAGTCGGTGAAGGCATAGAGCACCTGATAGCCAGCCCCTCGTTCGCGCAGCTTTTCCCGGATGATCTCAAAATAACGCAATCCAGCCAGGCGCGAGGTTGCCACGATCATGGCCTTGGCGCGACCGCCGATCAAATGCTTCACCCTCTCGTCGAACAGACGCAGCATCACTTCCGCCTTGTACTGGATCAGGCCCTCGTCCTGAAACGCGACATTCTTCAGCGCCTTGGCGATGATCCCCTTGGGAAACTCAAGGTCCGGGATGGCAATCGGGCAATGCAGGTTGAACAGCGTCTTGTACGACAGGATGCTGCTGGCCACATCGACGATGTAGCCCTCCTCGATGGCCTCCGCTTCGGTATAAGTATCGAATGCCTCGCCGAAGAGTTGAACCGTGGCGGGGGCAGGCGTCGCGGTAAACGCAACGAACAACTGATTCAGGTCATGCTCGCGGATGATGCGGGCGATGTTTTCCTCTTCGTCTTCCTTGTCCTCCTGGGCATCCTCGGCGTCTGGTTCCTCGCTGTTGCGGAAAGGCAAACGGATGGCAGCACCCATTTGCCCCTCTTGGGAACGGTGCGCCTCGTCGATCAGGAAAGCGACCCGCTGCTGCTTGAGTACCGGATCGTTCTCGATCTTTTCCAGCAACCAGGCGAATTTCTGCTGGGTCGAGACGATGATCGAGGTTCGATCGCGCAGGAAACGCTCCAGATCGCCGGAGGATCGCGCCAGTCCGATCACATCGGATAAGTGGCCGAAATTAACGATCTCATCACGGATATTCTTGTCCAGCGATTTGCGGTCGGTCAGGATGATGACCCGATCCACCAGCTTCTCGCTGGTGCCCGGCTTGAACAGGCTGTGCAGGCGATCGGCGAGCCAGCAGATGGATAGCGTTTTGCCACTGCCCGCGGAATGATTGATCAGGAACTTACGCCCGATATTGCCAGTGGTGACCAAATGATCCATCGCCGCGGCCGCCACCTTGCGCACCATCCGGCTCTGGTGATAGCGGGGGAATAGAGAAAAGGCCGGGCGTTCCGGCTTGTCCCCCTCGGCCTCACGCTTCGGCACATAGACCAGGAAGAAGGAGATCGCCTCCAGCAAGTTATCTTTCGCCAGCACCTCGCGGTAGAGGAACTCGATGGGATATTCCCCTTCGGTGATCGGCGCATTGCTCAGGCCGGTATTGAACCAGCGGAAATTCTGCTCGCGGCGTGGATCGGTGGCCACCATGACATCCGACGTATCCGCCGCAAAATACAGAAACGACAGCTGAAAAACCCGGTTGCTGTGATCACGCAAGGTGTATTGCTCGACGGCGTTATGAATGTTCCAGCCCTGCGATCCTGCTTCGTGCTTGAGCTCCACCGTCACCACCGGCAGTCCATTGAGGAACAACACCAGGTCGATTTCCTTGCCGGTCGGCCCGAAATAGAAATGTGGCCGGACCGTCAGACGGTTTTCGCCGTAGAAGCGATTGGCTTCGCTCTGCGCAGAACGCGGCTTGGGGAAGAACAGCCGGAAATTTAGCCCACGCACCGTCAGGCCATGGCGCAGAATCATCCACAGCGGCGAACGGTTCAGCTCATCCTTGAGGGCGCGAAATACTTCGTCCCGGGCATCCGTGCCATAGCGCTCGGTCAGTTTCTTGACGGTCTCCGCTTGCGTGGCCTGAATGAATGCCCAGGTGTGATCCTCTGCCAGTGCATATTCGGTATCGGTGATGTCGGACTGTTCCAGTTGGCCATAGCCTTGTTCCTTCACCAGGAACCGGGCGATGTGATTCTGGAATTTCAGTTCCGGCGTCAATTCAGGCATGAGCAGCAGTCTCCGAAAAGTCGGCGCTGGTGACACGGCGCTTGCCGGTGACGCATTCGTGTATCAACGATTTCCGGTAGGCCAGCAGCGTGTCGATCTGCTTGCCGATGTTGGCCTCAATGGCCGCCAGTCGCCCCAGTTCGGTATCGAGATAGCGGACCAGTTCGCGTTGTTCCTCCAGGGGTGGCAGCGGAATGTAGAACATGCCGACCTTGGTCGAATTGGTTGCGGCCAGATTCGTGGTGCGCTTGCCGGTCGCCTCGAAGTAATCCCGGCCGTATTGGGCTGCGGTGACATAGGCGAGAAACTGCGGCAGCAGCTTGTGCGCATGGCAGCGTACGGCAAACACGTGGTTCTGATGCAGGCAAGGCTCGATCTGGCCTTCCCACACCGTGCCGCGCCCAAGCTTGTCGAGGTCGCCACCCTCCGTCATCAGCACGTCGCCGGCACGCAGCATTACGCCGGCAGCAAATGCAGCAGGAACTTCAAGGGTGCTGACATCAGCCAGATCGACATAGCCGTCCTGCACATTAGCAACGCGCAAATATGGATACTCGACGAGGTCTTCGTCCTCATAAACCTTGCCGAGGGTCAGGCCGGATTGGATATCAGCCAGACGTTTGAGCATTACAAGGGACCAGCCTTCGGGGATCTGCTCCAGCCAGGTGTTTCCTGTGTCAATCAGCTTTGGATCAGCATGAATGCCACGAGTTACGACACGCTGAAGGAGTGATTTCCTAATACCAAACAGAGCATCAATCTGCTTACGCTTCGCTGCTACAGCGGAGTCAATTGCAGCGCAACTTAGATCAAGAAAAGCAGTCATTTTCTGCTGCTCAGCCAATTTTGGTATGTACAGCCGAAGGCTACCGAAATCTTTGTCAGCAACAGCAGGGTAGCCAACACCGGTGGCTACAGACTCGAAATACTGGCGTGCTTCTTCGGAAATCAAAACGTAGTAGGCATACCGGGGATGCAATTTATTCAGTAGCGGCTGGACCACGTTAAAGCCCGTAGAGCAAACCAAGTCGGTCTGCTCAGTCTCAATGTGCGCCACGGCCTGCAAATTGGGACGTACCGAAGAAATAATCGTGCAGCCATCACGAACTACTCGACGCGCACGTGAAGGGGCAGCCTCAAAACTCAGTCGTTCGATTGCAGCAACATCAACGATACCGTGGTAATCCACATTTGATATTTCAAGGTAGTCGAACTCGTAATCCAAATGTGTAGAGGCAGGCAACGAAGCTGCATTGATGCTCGCTATATCCTTGAGGCGATCAAACACGCTGACTGAGTGAACGTCTGGCATAACTATGCCGCTCCTCGCTCAAGCTGGGACAACAGCCTCTCTGCTTCTTTCTCCATGTCCCAAAACTGAGCCAGTAGCGCGCTGGCGGGCTGCGGTGGTTGATAACGGTAAAAATACTTGTTCGGCAAAATCTCGTAGCCCAGTTGGTCTCCATCTTTCCAACGAATGATCGGCTTGCCGATCTCGCGCTCCAGAAACGCCGGAATGTATTCCTCTGGCCGGCCATCCACATCGAAGGGGATGTATTCGTCGTCCTGAACGTAATGCCGGTGCGTCCATTGCACGGACAACACATCGGCACCTTCGGGCAGCAGGGCCTTGAGCTTCTTGGCGGCATTGTCTTCCGGGGCCAGTTCCAGCCGTAGTGCCGTCTCGCCAGCGCCGACTTTTGCCCGGATGTCGAAAACGAGGTCGCTTTCGAAGAATGCCTGTTCCTTTTTCAGGTTGGCGGCAGTGAACGCCTTTTCGTAGGGCTCGGTAATCGTTGCCGGCCGGTCGTGTTCATCGAACTGCCAGAACACCACGCTGACTCTATGGAAGGCGAAATCGGTGGTGCGGAACAGCTTGACCTCATCGCAGTTGTAATCGTCGCGCCAGCCATTACGGTAATGGGTCTCGATCCACTGGCGATGGATGTCGGCGATGCGGTTGCGCTTGTTGCCGAAGGACTTGGGTTCTTTCTCGAACTGCTTGCGGGCATCGATGATCATCACCTTACCGCGATGGCTTTCCGGCTTTTCGTTGCGCAGCAGCCAGACGTAGGTAAAGATGCCGGTATTGTAGAAAAGCTGGTCCGGCAGCATGACGATGCAGTCGAGCCAGTCGTTTTCGAGTATCCAACGGCGAATTTCGCTTTCGCCGGAACCGCAATCGCCATTCGAAAGCGGCGAGCCATTGAAGATGATGGCGATGCGGCTGCCGCCTTTTTCGGCAGGCTTCATCTTGGCCAGCATGGTTTGCAGGAACAGCAGTGCGCCATCAGTGGTGCGCGGCATACCGGCCTGGTAGCGTGTGGCCTCGAAGCGACGGGCTTCGGTTTCGTAGCCATCCTTGCCGCCCCAAGTGACGCCGAAGGGTGGGTTGCTCAGCATGAAATCGAAGCGATCATCCTTGCCGGCTAGTTGGTCGCCCGGCTCGCGGCTGCCTTGCACGTGCGGAATGAGCGAGTTGCCGAGATAGACCTTGGCTTGGGCATCGTTCTTGATCAGCAGGTCGGCCCGGCAGATGGCGTAGTTGGCAGATTGCAGTTCCTGTCCATGGACGGTGACAAAGCGCTCGACACGGCTGCGCTCATCGTCGTCGGCAGCGCGATCCAGCAAATGTTCCTTCGCCACGGACAGCATGCCGCCGGTTCCGCAGGCCGGGTCGTAGATGGCGACATGGCGTTCCGGGATCAGGATCTGCAGCAGTTCGACCATCAGGCGGATCACCTCACGCGGGGTGAAATGTTCCCCGGCCTCTTCGCCGCTCTGTTCCGAGAAGCGGCGCAGCAGCTCCTCGTAGATGTAGCCCATTTCGAGGTTCGAGAGCTTGTCCGGGCCAAGGTCCATGCCCTTGTACTGGTTGAGGATGGGCGCCAGACGGTTGTTCTTGACCATCTGGGTCACAACTTCGCGGTAATTGAAGTGCTCGACGATTTCCTGCACGTTGGCCGAGTAGCCGTTCAGGTACTTGCGGAAATTGGCTTCCAGCAGGGTATGGTCTTCTTCATAGACCTTCTGCAGGGTGAATTCGGTGCTGTTGCTGAACGGGGCCTGCTTGGGATTGGCCTCCATGCCCTTGACCAAGTCGACCAGCTTGTCATCGGTAATTTTCGGGCGCGATGCTTTGATCTCAGCGCGCTTCGACTCACGCCATGCGAGCAGGACGCATTCCAGTCGTCTAATGACGATCATCGGAAGGATGACGTTTTGGTACTCGTAGGCCTTGAATTTTCCGCGCAGGCGAATTGCCGACTTCCAGATTTCGTTGGCAAGGTTGTCGAGCTTGGATTTGTTGAGCGCAATAGTCATTAGTGCGTAATGGTTCCGGTTTGCTACTTAGGGTAACAGGCTAGTAGCGCAATTCATGAGCCATGATTTTGACATGTCTGCCATGAAATTGGCATTAGCATGCGATCGTGAAGGGCCGCTGCCCCATGTGCGGATGATACTGTCCCCATCCGTCATTCGCTGCACACCGCTCGATGAGGTTCCCTGTCCCCGACAGCCTGTCCATGTTCGACAGCAGCATAGCCTCCAGCATCGCCGGCTTTCGAATGCCCAGCCACTCGGGCGCATTTTGGCTGGAAGTCAGACAATGCAGCAGGGCCATGTAGTGCGAGGACGGCAGTATGATTCTATGACGCACCATGGCTGCTGCGATCCATTCGATGACCGTCACCTTGTGACCAAGCAGACGCCCCCGATCCGACAGCACCCATTCCCCGCTCTTCGACAGACGGTATTCATCGGCTTTACCTGCGTCGTGCATCAGGGCCGCAAGGATGGCAAGTGGAGTACTAGCAATATGCTTCGACCCACAGCCCTCTCGCACCATCCGCGCGACGTCTACAGAATGCCGCAAATTCCCGTTCTGAGCGTTATGGTGTCCATTCAGAGACGAAGGCCCCATGCAGAACCTGCGAAACCTTTCACCGCCCCAGAATACCGCGTTGAAAAGATGGCGATGGCCACGCGGAAGGCACTCGATTAGCTCTGCAGCCGCAGCAACCAATTGCCTGTCGTTCACCCAGCCGGTGGGCACGGTGCTGAAGAGATTCAAGCTTGCTTCGGGACGCTCGATAAGCACCAGGCGGCTGATTCCGATTGCTCCATCTGCACAGGCAGCGCTCGCATTGAGCCAGCGCGGCGAAACGAGCAGGTTGGGCCGGATTCGCGCGTCCGGGCGGGCAGTCGTCCAGCGCACCTTCAAGGACGCCTTTTCGTGAAACAGAGTCGCCGTGCATTCGGTCGATTTGTGATCGATCACTTTCGCCGAATAGCTTGTCAGGCGAAAGGTCGACGGCAGGGCAGGAATATCCAGCAAGGTTTTGAGCTCAAGCATTTTTCACCTCCACGGTTGCATCGTTTGCGGCATTGCCCTCGGTGCCCACGGCGGAGATCGTGCCGGATTGCACGAGCAGGCGTTCGAAGGCAGAGCCATCCTTGCGGGTCAGGTTCGGGACGTAGCGGCTATATACCCTGAACAGCATCTCGGTGGTGCTGTGGCCAAGCT
>ERZ795054.4597-NODE-4597-length-10067-cov-3.868258_pt1 | contig 10067 bp, 10 predicted proteins | sample MGYA00375138_ERZ795054 | MGnify/ENA primary metagenome ERZ795054 (study PRJEB30183, sample SAMN05720215) | anaerobic digester metagenome | isolation source: active sludge of municipal wastewater-treating anaerobic digesters | place: USA | collected 2014-12-23 ...
GCAAGCCCCAATTTGACCAGCGTGCTGACCTGGTCGGCGGTCATGTCTTGCTGAAAAACGGTAGTTTGATCGTGCGGGTTGCGGATGGCTGCCCCGGCGGAGACGATATAGGGAAGTTTGAGGGCAACCATGTGCGCATACGGGCGAAGACCCGGGTCACCACGCCCGGAGCAAAAGGTGAAGCCGATGCCGGCTGTGTGCAGGTCGCGGACGGCCTGCAGGGCACCAGCGGCAGGCTCATGGATGGATTGGGTGAAGGTGCCGTCGATATCGGCTACCACCAGTTTAATATTCAAAATACCTCCGCCTTAGTGCAAGATGTTGACTATTTTAACATCGATGGGTGCTGACTTGCACTGACAAAGGGACCAGAAAACTTACACAGTGGGTTTTTGATTACGGAATGAGTAGACCAGTAAATCAAAAGGTGAAATAGATTGGATAAATAAAACTCATAGGTCAAATGCTGGTAGGCAGCTAAAATAATTGGGATAATATAGATGATATGAGCAGCACGCTTGTTCACCCTTCCCCTTTAATGCCTTCAGTACCGATGACTGTTGAGCAATATATTGCATATGCGCGCGACACCCATTTCCTTGTGCTGTGGGGAGGGGGGAGACTGCAGCCCTTTCGGTTAATGGAGAGCCGCTACCGCTGGACCCTGTTCCCCATCCAGTTGGAGCCGGGCTATTACCGCATTGTGCTCTCGCAGACCTTTGAACCCCATAAAAAATCCATCATAGCTTATGCAATTGCTTTTCAGCCGGGCAAACACGACATTGAAAAATACCCGCTTTCGCCGATCGGGTTTGGGTTTCACATGACCCCCGCCATTGCCTCCAGCAACTGCTTTGAAACACACCGCAATGTAACCAATTTTGAGACCCCCCAGAGCGGGGTGCACACCCTGGCTGTCACCACCCGCGACTGGTCGGCGGATGTGGAACAGGCCACCTTTGAGGTGGCGTTGTTGAAGAATAAAATAAAATACCTGTATAAGTAAGCAATGAACCAATATCCCCAGCGAATACTTGTCGGGTAACCAAAAAAAGTTACAATTTCAACATGGCTGGCATTTTGGATGGGTTACTGTTGTGCCTGGCGGGATTCTGGCTGGGAGCCATCCCATTTTCGCTGCTGGTTGGGCGGCTGGTGCGCGGGGTGGACATCCGCGCATATGGAGACGGCAACCCGGGTTCAATTAATGCATTTAAGGCCAGCGGTTGGCAGGCGGGGGTAGTGAGTCTGGTGCTGGATTTCTTAAAGGGCTGCCTGCCAACCCTGGCGGCGATGCGCCATTTGGGCGGGCTGAATGCCTGGATGCTGCCAATAGCGATTGCGCCAGTTTTGGGGCATGCTTATTCACCCTGGCTCAGGTTTAAGGGGGGCAAAGCCATCGTGACCACGTTTGGCATCTGGACCGGGTTAACCCTGTACCAGGCCCCTCTGCTGCTGGGGGGATTGTGCGCCTTGGGTTATGCTTTGTTGCAATCGCAGGCATGGGCAAGCGTGCTGGCTTTTGCCCTCTTCGGGTTAATATTCCCCTTTTTTTCCTACCAACCGGTGCTGGTATGGGTCAGCCTGGCTAATTTTGCCATCCTGTTGCACAAACACAGGCAGGACTTGACCTGGCCCATCCGGTTGCGGTGGAGAAAAGATGATGAATGAATTCTGGCTGGCGCATATTTACTCGCTGGCAGTGTTTTTGGGCATTGTGTTTTTGGTGACCATCATCAATCTGGGAACTGTGAGGAAGATCAGCCGGTATACAATGGCCGGGGAGTACCCAAGTGTGGCGGTGCTGGTGCCAGCTCGCAACGAGGAAAGTAATATCCGCGCGTGTGTGGAATCTCTACTCGCGCAGGATTACCCGGCATTTCAGGTGCTGGTGCTGGATGACCAATCCAGCGATGGGACCCGGGAAATTCTGCAGGAACTGCGACAAACCCAAAAAAACCTAGTGGTTTTGCCAGGCAGGCCATTGCCAGATGGGTGGCTGGGGAAACCCTGGGCATGCCAGCAATTGTTCGAGGCCTGCCAGGGCGAACTGCTGCTATTTGTGGATGCAGATACGCGACACCAGCCGGGAATGCTGAAAAAAGCAGTGGCAGCCCTGCAAACGGAACGGGCTGATCTGCTGACAGCCATGGTGCACCTGCAGGTTGGGTCAATTGGGGAGGGGCTGCTGGTGCCGTTCATGTACTGGAGCGTGTTGACTTTTTTTCCAATATGGCTGGCCTCGCACTTTAACCTGGTGAGCCTTTCGGTCAGTGTGGGTCAGTTCATGCTCTTCCGGCGGGAAGCCTATGAGCGCATCGGGGGGCATGCAGCCATTCGGGGTGAGATAGTGGATGATTTCCAGATTGGGCGCAGGATAATCCAAGGGGGAATGCGGCACCGATTTATGGATGCAATCGACCTGGTGGATTGCCGCATGTATGCAGGGTTAAAGGAAGCAATTAATGGTTTTCGCAAGAACTTTTACCCGGCATTCCGCTATCAACCGCTGTTATTCTTTTTTGTGTTCACCTATTTGCTGGTGTTGTATCTGGAACCCCTATTGCTGTTGTTGTTTGCCTATATTGGTTGGCTGAAGGTGCCACTACCTATCGTACCGGTAGTGGCCAGCATTCTGCTTGCCATTGGCCAGCACGCGTTCTGCCACCAGCGGTTGAAAATTCCTGTGTACTATAGCCTGCTGTACCCGGCAAGAATGGCGCTGGCGTTTGCCACAGCGGTACTTTCTTTTATCAGCCATGCGCGCAATCGAGCCACCTGGAAGGAAAGACGGGTGACATGATCCAGATAAATGATCCTTCAGATGATATGATGAACCGGGAGTAGAAAAATGGAAAATTCAATTTTTCACATTCTGTATTACCTAGGGGTGCTGGGCGCTTACCTGGCGCGAATCCCGGCCCTTGTGCTGGCTAGCAGGACGATGAAGAAGGAGGATCGCAAGTCCGTCCGGCAAAAATTTGAAAATGAGGGATACGGGTTGGGACTGGCGATGATCGCCTGGTGGTTTGCCAGCAGTGTGCTGCCTCTCTTCTATATTTTTACAGATTGGTTAAATTTTGCCAATTACTCCATACCAGATGCATTTTCGTACGCCGGCGGATTGATTTTTCTGTTTGCGATTTTTGTGCTAGGTCGGGGTCATTATGACCTGGGCAAAAACTGGTCCTCCACGGTTCAGATCCAGCAGGAACAAGATCTGGTCACGCAGGGCATTTACCACTTTATCCGCCACCCCATTTATGCTGCCCATCTGCTGTGGGGGGTAGCGGGCGTGCTGCTGCTGCACAATTGGGTTGCCGGTTGGAGTGGACTGGTGTTGTTCATCCTGATCTATCTTCTGCGTGTTCCGCACGAGGAAGCCATGATGGTGGAGAGGTTTGGGGATGAGTATCGCACCTATATGCAGCGCACGGGCGGGGTGATACCGAAGAGGTTCTAGGGAAAAAAGTAAGCCGTTAAAAAATATCCTTCAAAAAAAGTAAATACACATGCAAGCCAGTGAATAGTTTGGCCGATATTCTCCTTAATTGAATTGAGTGATTGATATACGGTTGTTGAACCTACACCAGCCAGTAGAGGGTAGCGATGGCAACTGCATACATGAACAGCAAGGCCAGTCCGTCCCAGGAGATGCGAATGCGGGAGCGGCGGGTGCTGCGATGCATGAGACTGATGATAACCACACCGGTCATCATCATGGTGATCACGGCGGCGAAGCCGTTGGATTCATCCAGGGAGTACCAGAAGCGGCTGCCGACATCCACCAGGTCATAGATGAAAAAGAGAGCGATATTGAACAGGTTGCTGCCCAGCACATTGCCGATGGCCAGGTCGATGGCGCCCAGGCGTATGGCGGAAATACTGGAGGTGACCTCTGGCAGCGAGGTGGAAAAGGCAATGAACAGGTTGCCGATAAAGCTGCGCGAGAGCCCGGTTGTGTCGGACAGGCGCACGCCAATATTAGAAAGCCAGATGCCCAGGCCAACGATGGAAATGGTGCTGAGCAGGAAAACCAGGTATGCGCGGCGGGAGGAAATTTTTTCATAATGGCCAACTCTGGCTTCCTTGGTGAGCACCTGGTCCATGCGCTCCTTTTCCAGGTTGGAGATCATCACCCCACCCAGAAGATAGATGGCAACCAGAACCAGACTGAGAACATTCAGGCCGAGGATGCCACTGATATTGAGTGAAGCACCCACCAGAACTGCCATAACCACCAGGCCGAGCATAAGGATGCCAAGCCCGCCGGAAAGGATATGGACCTCGTGGGCTTTGGCCAACACCCGGCTGGGCTGATAGGCCAGGTCCATGATGGCTATCAGGGCCAGGTTAAAAAGGCAGGAACCGAGCAGGGTGCCTGCCGCCAGATTGGGGGCATTCAGCCAGGCCACGGCGGATATGCCGGAAGCCAGTTCGGGGAGGGAGGTGACACCGGCAATCAAAATGGCGCCAAACCAGGCCTTGCCCAGGCCTTTCTTTTCAGCAATGATATCCCCGTATTTGGCCAATTTGGAGCCAGCCCAGATGGTGAGGGCGGCGCAGAAGATGAATTCAATCCAGATCATGCGAATACCCCTGATTTGTATTTAGAAGTAATTATCTCAAAGAACAAGGATTTTTTCATGAATTCTTCAACAGCTTGTTAAATGTAAGCAACCCCAAAAGAGCACGAGCTCCCTCAATAGCCAGGTGACTTAGTCGCTGCCGAAAAAGACTGCCCGCAGGGTGACGAAAACAAAATAGAGCACAATCAGGTAGGTGGCGGTTTTCTTGCGCGCCCTGCCTTTGTTGAACCAGAGCAGGAGCCACAGGAAAGCACCGGTCAATGCTTCCCAGGGCAGGTCCCACTGGACGAGGGCGGGCGGTACCCAGTAGGTGGAGATGAGTGCACCGCCGCCAATGGCCACCAGCGGATTGGTGATGTTGCTGCCGATGAGGGTGCCGAGTGGGATGCCGGTATCGCCGTTGCGGATGCCGGAAAGGGCAGTGGTGAGTTCGGGCAAGGCCGAAGCAATGCCGAGGGTGATCACGCCGAGCATGGAGCCGCCCAGCCCGGTGCGGGCAACCAGGGCTTCGGTGATCTGCAGAGTGAGCATGGCAGCGGCGATGGTGGCGGCCATGGCCAACATGGCTACAGCCAGGAATATCCAGGCCTGCCTGCCATTCTGGGGTGAATCCTCGGGTAATTTGCCATCCGCTGAAATGCCATTATCGATTGCCTTGTAATGCTTTCTTTCATCATAATAAAGAAAGACGGTATAGAGCAGAAAAGTACCGAAGAGCACAGCGCCATCCCGGCGCGAATAGGTGCCATCCAGGCCAAGGACGATACACATGAGGGTGGTGGTGATCATGGGGATCATGCTCTTCCACAGGAAGTAGCGCTTAAAGCGCAGGGTGCCGGCGATGAGGATGACCAGGCCCAGGATGAGGGTTTGCTGAATAACATCCGAACCGATATTGGCACCCAGGACAATGGCTGAACTGACCTGGTAATCGAGCACGCCGCTGAGGATGCCAACCGAGGCGGTGTAGTGCGAGGCGATCTCAGGGATGCTGGTAGCCAGAGAAACCACGGTAACCCCGACAAAGGTGGTGGACAACCGGAAAAAAACCGCCAGACCGGTAAATTTTTTGACGGCCACGTTAGCACTTAGCACCAGAACGGTGATGGAAATTGCCCCGGCAAATAACAAAAACCAGATATTGGATAAATATGATTGCAACATTTTACTTTTTCCTCTTTCAAAAATAAAAAGAGCCGCATAAGAGTGCGGCTCTCGATCACCTGAAACACCAGCTCCTATGTTAACTCAAAGCATCCCGATATGTTCCTCACCGGTACTGGAAGGGTCATCGAGCACATGGCGCTGGATATTGCGAAACAATTCAGATAATTTCATCTTTCACCAAACCAGCACAAGTATAGTGTGATTGGTGAAGTGTGTCAATCATTTTCACGCGGTGTTGCCTGATAAGTTGGATTTTTCTGTTTATTTGATCAAAGAACCGATCAGGTTGCCCAGAAAATATGAGACCACAATGACGAAGGCCGCCAACGTTAGGTGTTCCAAAATGACTTTGAGGGGGTTTTCCTGCAAGGTCCTGGCCAGCATGAAATTGAAAACCAGCAGCAAAATGATTCCCCAGCCGATTGCCCAGAAAATAGCGGTGGTTAATGGAAAGAGAAGAAAGAAGGGCACAAAGCTCAGGATGGAGCCACACACAGAAAGGAAGGTGTACAGGGTACTCAGCCAGACTTCTTTTTGGGAGTGAACCGCCATGCCTTTTTCCATTTCCGCCTCCTCGCTCATGTGCTGGCCAGCGCCATCTGCCAGCCCATCCGCGATGGCCATGGTGATGATGCTGGCTACCACGGCCAGCTTGGAGTTGGTGGCTGAGAACATGCCTACGATCATACCCAGGGAGGTAATCACGCCTGAGGTGATACCGAATGAGAGTCCGCTCACTAGCTGGTGGTTTTGTTCATTTCTAGTTTTGTCTGTCATAATGCCCTCCGGGCAAATCCGAAACACAGGTAAAGAGGATTATTCTACTCCAGATTCTCAAATGTCATGGGGTAACTCCCAGATTAAGCAGAAAACAGGGATGTTCCTATAAACCTCTATCAGAACAGAAAATGAGCTCTCAGCAAAATTTACGCATGTGGAATTGCGTTTCGTAATGTATTGTGATGTGTTCCGCTTTCAAGCGGGCTCAACTGCCAGTGGAGACTATCCATGAGCGGCTCATGGATAGTTGATCAGCATCTCCTTTGCCCCAGTACCACCACAGGGGAACCTGCAGGATGGCAGCCACGTAATCATCGGGGGCAGACGGGACAAGCTTATGATTAAAACCCTTGCTGAGAATGATACGCTGATTGTCCATGTTGCCAAAATAGTAATCCTCATATTCCGGGCTTTGTTGGCCGATGGTGGGGTCAACCGGGATCCAACCGATACCTTCCAGGAAAAACTCTGCCCATACGTGGGTCTGGTCATTGCCGGAGATAGCCCAGTAGCCCACAATTGGACGAGCGGGGATGCCCCGTGCGCGGCACAGGGCGATGAAGAGAGAAGAATAATCGCCGCATTCACCCTTGCCATTGGTCAACAGGTAGAGGGCTCCGTTCAAACCCTGACCCAGTTTTTGGTAGCGAGCGGTCTGGATGATATGATCGTAGAACAGTCTGGCCAAAACATAGGGATTTTTTTCCTGGCCGGCGATCTGTTCAGCCAGGGCAACTATGCGCTCATCATCGGATTCAATATATTTCTCAGGACTGGTGTACTTTTGGTATTCCGGTGTGCTGGTATCGTATGCGTTTAATTGAGCCGGATCAATGGATGTGTTGGTTTCATAGGCGGTCAAATCAAATTTCTGGGTGAGCACCACCTGTGCGCTGCGAGCAGGGGAGTTGGTGAGCTGCCAGTAGAGGATGAGATTGTCATTGTCTGGTTCTGCCGCCTGAGATGTGGGTTGGGGCATCACTTCGCTTATGACCACATCCCGCTGCGCATCCCAAGCGCTCGGAGCTGGCAGGTACAGACGGATATCTGAGGGAGTAAAACCGGTACTGCTTATGGTTACTGAGTAAGTTACACTGTATTTGACCGGATTGTTGAAAGCGAGCGGCTCAGCGGGCGCAGTAGTAGCCGTTGGCAATTGGGAATCTGTGGTGTCTGGTTGTTGAGATGCTGAGCTAGACCCTGAACAGGAGCTGAGCAAGATGGATGTTGCAAACATTATTATGAATAAGACGGGCACAATTTTTTTACACATATATCCTCCTAGTAGATGAGTGGATTTGCGGATCCAAAAAGAATGCCTGGAGCAATGAGCGAAAACCTGCATGCTGCCTGGTTTGCCAATCATCATTATAGACCAATCTAATTGAAGTTCAACCCCTTTTTAAAATTCAGCAACAAAAAACCGGGAAATATTCCAATACTTGTTCTATTTTAGGGGAGTAATTTTGGCAACATCCATTTATAATATTCCTTTCAGATTCACAAATATTCTTTGAGGTGAAAATGGCCAACAAACACGTCAGTGTGGAGGCGGAACAGATCGAGGGATTTAAAATTGAGGCGAGAGCCGGGGGGCACGTCGCCCATATCGATCAGCCAGTGGACTCCGGCGGAACAGATTCCGGGCCTTCACCGCTGGATTACCTGTTCATCGCGGAAGCATCCTGCATCATCACCATCGGGCAGATCATCGCCAGGCAGCAGCGACTGCCAGTGCGTTCCATCAATGTAAAAGTGGAAGGTGATTTGGACCCGGAAGTGTTTATGGGTAAAAATAAGGAAGCACGGGCAGGTTTCACGGGCATCCAGATAATTGCCAATATTGATGCAGACCTGACCCGCGAGGAAAAGGAAAAATTCCTGGCAGAAATCCACGCACGCTGTCCGGTTTCGGATAACCTCATGAACGCCACTCCGCTTACGTTTGTGGTGGCATAGGGTTGAAAATTTAGCAAGGACAACCATGAATTTGCACCATTAGAAATAAATGACCCGGTGAAATCCATTATTAAATTAATCGAAAATAAGAAAAAGGAGATTTTTATGAAAATTGCAATCATCAGTGAGGATGGAAAGATCATCAGCCAACATTTTGGTCGCGCGCCGTATTACCTGGTGGCGACCATCGAGGAAGGTAAGGTGGTGAATCGTGAAATGCGCGATAAAATGGGACACAATCAGTTTGCAGCCGGAGGGCATGCCGCTGGCGATGAGCAGCATGGCGGGCATGGCAGCGATGCTGCTTCGCATAACAAACACGTGAGCATGGTAGAAACCATTGCAGATTGCCAGGCAGTGATTTGCGGCGGGATGGGTATGGGCGCTTATGAAAGCATGCGTCGGCTGAACATTCAACCGGTGGTCACCGACTTGCAGAATGTTGACGAAGCGCTGCAGGCATACATCGATGGAAAACTGACAGACCACACCGAAAGGTTACATTAAGAAAAAACAAGAAACGATGAAACCAACCAGGCACCTACTTGTCCTTCAGGTCTTCCTGCTGATTGCCGGGCTGGCGGGCTTGCTGGCCTGGATCTCACCCGCCGCAGCCCAGACACCCTCGCCAGACAAACCGCTCATCATCCATTTTTTCTATGGGGAGGGCTGCCCACATTGCGCCAAAGCCAGGGAGTTCTTTGAAAGCATTTTGCCGCAATATCCGCAGGTGGAATTCAAAGTGTACGAGGTGTATTACGATGAAGCCAACCGGGATTTGTTCCTGGAGGCATGTGCGCATTACGGCATCCAGCAGCTGGGCGTGCCAACCTACTTTATCGGGCCGAATTACCTGCAGGGATACGTGGAGGATTACAACCAGGAGATCATCAACCTGATAGAAAAATGCCTGAGCGAGGGCTGCGTCGATGGAATGGCCGGAATTGGACTTGACCAGACCACGCCTGAGGCAACGCCCAGCCCGGATCCACTGGTCACTGCCATACCCACAGAGCCGGTGGCCACTCAGGCTATCGAAAAACCCAACCAGCCCAGCATTTTACACATCCCCCTGATCGGGGAGGTGGACCTGGGGGCGCAATCGCTGGCGCTGAGCACTATGTTAATTGCCTTTGTAGATGGGTTCAATCCCTGTTCCATGTGGGTGCTGACCATGCTGCTAGCGCTGACCATTCACACTGGTTCGCGCCGCAAGGTAGTGCTGATCGGGCTGGTGTTCCTGGGGGTTTCAGCGCTGATCTATGCCGTCATTATCGCCGGGCTGTTCAGCGTGCTCAAAATTGTTTCCTTCCTGGGGTGGGTACGCATTGTGGTGGCACTGATCTCATTGTTCTTTGCCGTAGTGAACATCAAGGATTATTTCTGGTACAAGGAAGGCCTTTCCTTTACCATTGCGGATACCAAGAAACCAGGCATCTACCAGCGCCTGCGGGCGGTGATGGATGCCAGCCAGTCCTTCTGGGGCTTGCTGGGCGCCACCGTGCTGCTTTCGGTGGGCGTCTCCATGGTGGAATTCTCCTGCACGGCTGGTTTTCCGGTGCTGTGGAGCAA
>ERZ795054.4599-NODE-4599-length-10064-cov-3.936257_pt1 | contig 10064 bp, 6 predicted proteins | sample MGYA00375138_ERZ795054 | MGnify/ENA primary metagenome ERZ795054 (study PRJEB30183, sample SAMN05720215) | anaerobic digester metagenome | isolation source: active sludge of municipal wastewater-treating anaerobic digesters | place: USA | collected 2014-12-23 ...
CATGGGGCCGCTGGTTAAGGACCCGACGCAGATGACCAGGATCGTCGACTTCAACGACGTCGAGGCGCTCGAAAAGGCGCTCGCGCCGGGCGACATTGCCTGCGTTATCACCGAGCCGGTGATGACGAACGTGGGTATCATCAACCCCGAGCCGGGCTACCACCAGGCGCTGAGAGAGCTCACGCGGAAATACGGCACCCTGCTCCTGATCGACGAGACCCACTCCATGTGCGCCGGGCCGCGCGGCGTAACGGGCGAGATGAACCTTGAGCCCGATATCTTCGTGGCGGGCAAGTTCATCGCCGGCGGATACCCGGCGGCCATACTCGGCTTCAACGCGGCGATATCCGAATGGATGGCGAACCGCAAGCCCTGGCACGTGTTCTTCGGATTCGGCGGTACGCTTTCGGGCAACGCGGCCGCGGTCGCCGGAATCCGCGCGGCACTGGAGCACGCGATAAACGAAGAGAACTTCGAGCGGATGATACGCCTGGCCAGACGGATGGAAGAGGGACTCGCCGATATTATCAGGCGCAACGGCCTGAGCTGGTACGTGGCGCGCATCGGCTGCCGCGTTGAGTTCCGGTTCCTTCCCAACCCTCCGAAGAACGGCTCGGAGGCCCTGTTCTCCGAGGTTCCGTACAACCCGGTCGATCCGATCATGGAGGGGCTCACCGGTCCGCTCGAGGAGCTCATCCACGTGTACTGCGCCAACCGCGGGATTCTGCTCACCCCGGTCCACGAGATGGCTCTGGTGGGTCCGCAGACGACCGAGAAAGACGTGGACAAATACGTGCGCGTGATCGGAGAGATGGTGTCCGAGCTCATGTAACCGTTATGTACAACGGCCGCACGGACGCGGTGCGGCCGTTTTCTCGTTGACCGGACGCGGTGCGCGGTCAGTGTGACATCCGGCCGGCATTCGCGAATACGGATACAGAGGAACTCCAGTGGGAAGAAAACCGATAAAGGAACAGCGCCGCAGGGAGATTCTGGACGCGCTGTACCGCTGCCTGCTCAAAAAACCATACGGCGAGACGTCGATAAAGGAGATCGGCGCCGAAGCGGGCATCAACTATGCCATGCTGCATTATTATTTCAGGAGCAAGGAGGACATCCTTCTCAACTTTATCGACGATCTCTACGAGCGCTACGACAGGCTGTTCGCGGAACACATGCGGCGTATCGGCGATCCCGACGCATCACACGGGTCGAGCGTTCGCGCCGTTTTCTCGTTCTTCAACGAGCACATCACGACCGATAAGAAGCTGCAGAAGGTGTTTTTCGAGATCTGGGCGGTGGCGCTGTACAATCCGGTCGTGAACGCCCGGCTGCGCAGGATTTACAGCGCGCTGATAGGGGCGGTCGAATCGGCAATTTCAGCGAACGGCGGCCCGCCCCGGGCGGCGCACCTGGCAATCGCGGCCGTGGCGTTTCACGAGGGCATCGGTATTTTTTCGGTCTTCTTCAATTTCAACAAAAAGTACACCACCATGCTGCTGGAGGAGTTCCAGGCGAAGATCGCGGAGATGCTGTGATCCGCGGAGCGCGGAGGCGACTCAGTCGACCTTCCCTTCAATAGCCGTCTCGAGAAGCCTGAGGCGCGCCCAGGCCGCGTGTTCGTCATCCGGTTGAGCGAGCGCTACGATCCTTCTCAGTCGTCTGCCTGCCGATGACCTGTCCCCTTGCACCAGAAAAGCCTCCGCAAGAAAACGGTTGACCCGTATCTCCACGGCCGGCAGCACCTCATACTCGATGGTGCGGGAAAGCCATTCCGGCAGATACGGCATCCGGACCTTCCTGGAGATCAGGCGCTCCTCAAGTGAGATCAGGATACTTATACCCCTGTCGAAAACAGCGAAGACATCGGGCAATATGGTATATATAACGCCGCAGACGTACTGAGCGAGGAACCGGATCGTCCGGTTGCGTTCGTGCAGATTCTCAACTCTCGCGAGGTGCATCACCGCCTTTTTCGACAGGTAAAAAGGCCGCGAAAAGCCCGAGGCCTCGGCAATGGCGAAAATGCACGCGAGAGCGGCGACGGCGTTGTCGAACACGCGCTGCGGCGGCTCGGCCATCTCACGTTCGAGCAGCTCGAAAGCGGAAGCGGTCTCGTTTTTCAGCAGAAGGGCCAGGACACGCACCGCGGTCGGACCGATCTCGCGCGGGAGACCCTCCCCGCCGGAGAGCCGCAGGGCAGCGTCGTAGTCGCCCGCGCAGAAGGCGTGCGCGAGCCGGGCGGCCGCTCCATCCGCGTCGGGCGGGCGGAGTTCTCGCCCGGCCACGGGCAGAAAAGAGATGAGCGCGAGCTTTGAAGGGATTTCATTCAGATCGTGGATGGCCGACATGCTCTGGGTGCGCAGCATCTTCTGCCGGTACAGCACCATGAAGGTGTCGAGCAGATCGTCAGCCTCCGTGATAAAGCGTACGGCCGTCTGCGATGGGATGTCTCCCATCAGGTTCCGCGCGAAGAGCCGTATGTCTTCCTCCACCGCCCTCCGTATGGCGTCGCGGTAGATGTTGATGGTGGTCACCGAGTAATCCATGGGCACGCCCGCGTCCTCGCGCCGCTTCATAACATCAATGATCATGACATCTATCGGATCGTACATTTTAATGCCGCCGGCCGTTTCCGGGATGACGAGCCCCTCCCGTTCGAGAATGGCGATTTTCCCGCGCGGATACCCCGTTACCGCCTCTATCTGCGATTCGCTCACCGGCCGATCCCCGGAGGAGCGCCTGTGGGTCTTAAGGATTGCCTTTCCAATTTCAAGCTCTTCCCCGAAAGAATCGCCCGAGGATATGAGACGCTTTATCACATCGAGCGGCAGGAAGCGTTCTTTCTGTATTTTTTTTATGAGTTTTATCCGTTCGACACAGGACGGGTCATAGTAAGCCATGTTCCTGCCGGTTTTAAGCGCGTGCGGAACGAGACCTTCTTTGACGTAATGCTTGATGGTCGAAACGCTCACACCCGAACGCGCGGCGAGTTCGCTTATCCTCAGCAGATTCTTTGTCTTTTTCATCTCGGTGCCGGTTCGCGCGACGCCGCTTCGTCGCGCCCCTCTTTTCGCCTCCGCGGCGTCCATCGGCAAACATAATCGTTCGGCGAGCGACCGCCGCCCGCCGAACCGGTTCACATCGAGCTCCCTGGAAGCGTTTCGGTTAACGGACCATTCCGCCCCCAGCGAAGTTCTCAGGCCGAATCACTTATCCTCCATCAGCACGATCTTATCCACCCTTTTTACGTCGCGCTCGTAAAAAAAAGATCCCGCCAGAAAGAGCGCTCCGCTCACAACCGCGAACAGCGGAAGAAGTTTGAAGGCGGTGATGAGGTCGAAGCGGTCGGACACCATTCCGATGAAGATCGGCCCCAGTGACGATCCCAGCAGGCTCTGTACTATAACCGCCACGCTGTATGAGATGGCCCGGAGCCCGGGGTGCACCACATCCTGGGTTACGGCCGACGCGCCGGGTATGAACAGGGCCGCGCAGAGACCAACCGCGATGATGACGCCGTACTGCGCAGTACCCGAAAAAAACTGGAATGCGACGAACATAAGAGCGGCCGTTAAAAAGGAAGAGAAGGCGGGAAAGCCCATCCGGGCCGAGAGGCGTTTCTTGCGAAGCCGGTCGGTCAGAAAGCCGCCCAGGGGACCGCCGACCATCGCCAGAAGCATGATGACGGAGGCCTTCGGGCCGGCCTTGTCCATGGGGAGTCCGTCGATCCTGTTGTAGTACGTGGGAAGCCATGTGATGAGGCCGACCGTAAAAAACATGTTGCCGGCGTAGCCGAAATAGGTGAACAGCAGCGATGGCGTCGACAGGATGGTCCGCATGATGTCCGGGGCCTTCATCCGGCGTTCAGCGCGCCCTCCAGCCGCCGATCCGGCGGCAACCAGATCGACGGTTCGGTAGTCGCGAACCCTTAAGAACAGAAGCGCCACGACGAGTCCGGGGATCGCGACGATGCCGAACGCGTGACGCCAGCCGTATTTTTCAGCGATGACACCGCCGAGTACTATGCCGAGGGCCGCGCCGAGCGGATACGCGGCGTTCCAGATCCCGTTCATGGTGGAACGCTTCTCCTCGGGAAAATACGCCGATATCATCGCGTAGCCGGCCGGAACGTAGCCCGCCTCCCCCACTCCAAGCGCGGTGCGCGCGGCAAAAAGCTGTCCGAAATTCCTGGTGAACGCGCACGCCCCGCAGGCGAGGCTCCACAGCGCGGCCATAATCCCGATGCTTTTTTTCCTGCTCCAGCGGTCCACCAGTATCGAAATGGGCAGCGTAAGAACCAGCACCGCCCAGGTCACCGTCGACATGAGCAGGGCGCACTGCGTGTCGGTCAGGCCCCAGTCCGCCTTAAGGTGCGGGAAAAGCGACGCGATAACGTACCGGTCAGTAAAGTCCAGCATATACAGGATAAAAAGCAGCACGAAGACATAATAGGCATAGCCCCTCGACACCTCGAACCTCTTCACGGAATCGGTCTCGATCATACTTCAACCCTCCCCGAACATTTTTTCGGTTATCCGCACGTTTAGTAGAGAGCATCGTATTTCTCAGCTTTCCCAAATTGTTTGTAATGGACGGACCAGCAAACTTTATTGCATGCGGCCCTTTCACGACCCGCACCACTGTTATTTGTCTGTCTACCGACGCTCAGGTCTCCGCACATGAAAGGCGACCTTTCGCTCGATTCCGGATTGCCATCTCAATCGCCGGGATTAATTATTAGGCCCGCCCGTTTATGCCGGACCAATAAGCTCTTCCGGTTCCACTTCCAGCCATGGAAGGGCCGATAAGGGCCGTCCATCCGGACCCCATCCGTGCAGGCGGTAGTAATCGGCCCTCATCAACCGCAGTTCCTCTTCAGTAATGCCCTGTCCTCCATCCAGCTTTTCGCGGTAGAACCTCCGGGGAAGAACGTCGTCGTCGACGGTGAGTCCCTCGCGGATATTGAACCACCGGACGAGGTCCGCGACGTCGAGCGCGACGCGGTTCAACCGCGCGCGGTCCGCATCCAGACCCGTTGCGGTCCGAACAATCGTGCCCAGCTCGTCCCACAGGTAAAAATCCCTGTAGAACCTGCACAGCACGAGCGTGTCGAACAGAGTCAATCTGCTTTCGAAATCCATAAACAGCTCTGCCTTTCCCTCCACGCTCTCCCGATCGATCATCCCGGAGAGCTCGGCCTTGTAGAAAGTGGCGCGGAGATGACAGGCCCCCCGGTCTGAAACGGCATATCCCAGACCCATGCCTTTCAGGGTCCTTGGATCGTAACCAGCCGGTTCCAGCCCCTTCACGTGGATGGCAAAGTCCTCGAGGCCCCACTCCCGGGAAGCGTATCGTATGCCCTCAGCGAGCACCGCCCCTATATCCTCCCGCCGCGCGATCAGATAAAGAAGCTTCGCGATTGCGTCCACCCGGTTATAGTCGATGTCGAAATTCACCCTGCCCCTGCGTACCGCCTCTATTGTAAAGCCGCACAGATTCCCGGCCGTCATGGTATCGATGCCCAGCCTGTCGCATACATCGTTGAGATAGGCGATTTCCTCTATGCTGTCCACCATGCACAGACCGCCGAAGGCGTAAATTGTCTCGAATTCGGGCCCTTCGATAACGAGCCCGGCATGGCGCCCCTCCCTGATAGTGGTCATGCGACCGCATGCCATCGCGCATTTTGCGCAGGCATTCGGCCGCACCTCATTGCGCGTATGCAGCGCCTCGGCGTCGATCGAACGCCAGTGCTCCGCACGGCCGCTTGACCAGTACCTCGTCGGAAAGCTTTCGTTCTCATTGGCCACCTTCACCATCTGGGTGGTGCCCATGGAACGATAGTTTTTAAATGTCGCGGTGTCCTTCGTGGTCCTGGCCGATTCGCGAACGAAGGCCTTAAGGCGCTCAAGATCGGAAAGGGGGCGTTCGCGGTTACCCTGAAACACGATCGCCTTCACCCGTTTCGATCCCATCACCGCGCCGACGCCCGTCCGTCCCGCCGACCGCCAGAGATCATTCTCTATCACCGCGAATCTGACCAGGTTTTCGCCGGCGGGGCCGATGACAACGGCACCGGCACGGCGGCCGTCACCCCGCGCGAAACGTTTGAGCGCTTCCTTTTCCGCGGTATGGCAATCGGTACCCCACAGGTCGCCGGCGTCGTGGAAGGAGGCGCCGTCAGGCGAGACGCGGATGACCACCGGTTCATCGCTTGCCCCTCTTATCACCACCGCGTCGAAACCCGCGGCATCCACGGCCTCGGGTGTCTTTCCGCCCGAATAGGATTCCGAATACAGTCCTGTTTGAGGCGATTTCGTATATACGCCATACCGGCATGCTCCCAAAAGCGGCGAGCCGGTAAGCGGGCCGGTCGCAAAAATCAGACAATTCATCGGCGAGAGGGGATCGACTCCGGGAGGATTGTAGCGGGCAAGGAGCCAGCTTCCCAGGCCCTTTCCCCCCAGATACGTGGAACATACCTCTCCGGGAGTCCGCATGATGCGCCCCCGCATCTCGTCCAGATCGACGAGCAGAAACCTTCCATAAAAACCTTTCATGCGGCGGCGCTCCCATCAAAAACGTTCATTCCATTCCGGTCCCGGTGCGATACAACCGATCCGGCAGATAAACCGGAAAAATATGCCCCATCGAACGCGCTCAGCTCATAAGCCGGAAATGCGGTGTGTCGTTCACGACGATCTCCAGCATAAAAGGCGCGTCAGTGTCCCTCGCCTTTCTGAGCGCAGGCGCGATGTCCCCGGGCCTTTCCACCCGGACGCCGTCGACCCCGAACCCTTTGGCTATTTTCTCGAAGTTCGGCATCGAATATTCGGTCGCTATCCGGCGGTCGGGCGCCTGGAAATCGCGGACGTTGCCCAGCACACCGTTGTTCATCACTAGGAAGGTGACCGGAAGCCCGAGGTCACGCGCCATTTCCAGCGCGTAGAGGTGCATCATGAAACTGCCGTCGCCGCTCACTCCAAATATCTTTCTCTCCGGGTACACCATCTGGGCACTCATCGCGGCAAGGGGACCGTAGCCCATGGCCGCGACACCTCCTCCGGCGATGACCTGTCCCGCCTTTTTCGACTGGAAATGATGGGTGAACCACATCCTGCAGTTACCGGCGTCAAGCACCAGAATATCGTCGGCGCCGATAAAATCGTTCATCTCCCCCACCACACGTTCCGGCTCGATGGGACTGGTATCCGCTTTGACGATGTCCTCGCGGAAGCAGTGGAGCTCGGCCTTTTGCTTTTTTACCGCGGCGACAGCCTTTTTGACGTCATACGGAATCTCACTGGCCCTGATGATATCGATCAGCATGCGCAGGGCGGCCTTCGCGTCCGAGGTGACGCCAAGGCGCAGCGGGAAAGTCCACCCGGCGTTGCGTGGATCGATGTCCACCTGGATGATGCTCTGCTTTTCGGGATTGATGAAATCCGGGGAGAGGTATTTTGTGTTCTCAGGAGCCAGACCCGTACCGATGGCAAATATAACGTCGGCGGCGGCGATGCGCGCGTTGGCCGATTTCTGGCCGATTCCCCCCATTGTTCCCAGGGCCAGATCGTGGGTTTCGGCAATGACGCTCTTGCCGAGGTAACTGGTCGCCACGGGAATTCCGGTAAGTTCCGCGAATTCCCGGAGTTCTTCGAATGCGCCGGACATTCGCACGCCCTGCCCCGCGATGATGACCGGGGACTTCGCCGACAGGAGCGTTTCGGCGATTCGATCGGCGTCCTCCCGCGCCATGCAGGCCGGTTTCGTTTTAAGATATCCTCCGATCGGATACACTTTGGGTGTGATGGCGCCGATATCCGCCATTTCGAAGGCCACGTTCCATTTGATGATGACCGCGGCCGGTCCGGGCCTGCCGGTTGTGGCATGCTTTATCGCGAGCTGGATGCCGTGGAGAAATTCCGAGGCGTTCGACGCCAGGGTGGTATACTTTGTCATGGACTTCATCATACCGGGCAGGTCGAATCCACCGTAATCGCCCGTTCCATTCTGGTAGGGGCCGTGCTGGGGGGTAGAAAAATAATCGGTCGTGTCGCAGATGATGAGCATCGGCACTCCCGAGAGATAGGCCTCGAGGATTCCCAGCCCCCCGCTGGTTCCGATCCAGGCGCCCTGCCCGATAACCGCGGCCGGCTTTCCGGTAAGCTTCGCGTACGCGTCCGCCATGGTCGCCGCGCCGCCCTCCTGCCGGACCAGAACGGTCTTTATTCTGTCCTTCTTGTCCACCAGACCGTCGAAAAGAAACGGTGTATTCCCTCCCGGGATGCCGAAAACATGGTCGATTCCCGCCTCGATGAGGATATCGGCGAAAAGCAGCCTCACCGGCGCCTGTCCGACTATTTCCATATTCAGTCCTCCTGTTATTTCATAAGCCTGAAGGTTTTTTCGAACGCCGCCAGCGTCCTGGCGACATCCTCGTCGCCGTGAGCGAGACAGGTGAAGGCCTTCGCTCCGTATTTCGTAATAACTCCCTCGGCAAGCATCGCCGCGGCAATATCATCCACCGCCTTCTTGCGTTTCAGCGCCTCCATCACCATCCCTTCCTTTCTGATATCGACCGCCACCGGCGAGTTGGTCTCGAAATGAACCAGCGAAGCGGTGCGATAAGCGAAGAAGGGAAATCCCAGCCGCTCGGCGAGATCATTGAAGCCTTTCGTCAATTGCTCGGCGACATCGGCGGCCCTGCTGATGGCGCCGGTCTCTTCGATTAACCGTATTGCCCAGTAGCTCGCCGCCGATGATACGGCGTTTCCCGCCATGGTTCCCGCCACGAAGGCCTTGGGCTTGCCGGGAGTGAGGCCGGCAAGGCAGTTCATGACGTCCCTTTTCCCGCCCACGGCACCCGATGAGGGGAATCCGTGAGTCAGTATCTTGCCGAGCACCGTGATGTCCGCGTCCACACCGTAATACTCCTGGGCTCCTCCCATGGCCCACCTGAAACCGGTGACCACCTCGTCGAAGATCAGGAGCGACCCAAAGCGGTCGCACATCTGGCGACAGCTGACCTGGAAGGACGGGTCGGCGGTGATACCTCCGGATTCGCCGCCGGCGGGTTCCAGGATAACGGCGGCCACACCGCCGTCGCGCCCGCCCTCTTCAAAGGCCTTCTCGAGAGCGTTCGTATCGTTGGGCCCGACGCTCAGCACATTGGCGTAGTGCTCGGGCGGGATGCCCTGGGCCTGAAAGGCTCCCGAATAGGGGATATGCATGTCATAGACCATCTCATCGCTCCATCCGTGATACGACCCCCCGACCCTGACGATTTTTTTTCTGCCGGTGTACGCGCGCGCCAGCCGCACGGCCGCCATGTCCGCCTCGGTTCCGGACTGGAAGAAGCGCACCATATCGACGTTTTTCATGTGTCGTATTATCTGTTCCGACGCCATAATCTCCCATTTCGAGGTCCAGCCGGATCCTATCCCCTCCTCGCGTACGACATCCAGGACCTTTTCAATCAGAGGGGGATAGTTATGCCCGAGTATGACGGGGCCCGCCATCATCAGAAAATCCAGGTACTCGTTGCCGTCGACATCCCACATCCTGGACCCGAGGCTTCTGCCGATTGTCAGCGGGAACGGGTCTTTGATCGCGAGCATGTGCTGCACGCCGCCGGGTATGCACTCTTTCGCCGTCTCATAGAGCTTTCGGGAGTTGGGCGCGCGCCGATGGAGTCTTTCACGTATCTCCGCCATCCGCGCGTCGGGTATCGAATAAACGGGCCCCCGCACCAGCTCGTTTCTTCTTCGCGTGATTTCCTGAAACTCCTTCGCGTTCATGCTCACGGTATTCCTCCGGTTATCAATGATAATGGACTCTCGAACCCTTGCAGCCCGCGCGGCGGCGACAAAGGGCGATCAATATCGAATGACGCGATGCAACACGATCATCACCAGGCCCGCGAACAGACAGAGCGCGCCCAGCGTCAGGATACCCGAGGTGTAACTGCCCGTCATCGACACAACGGTTCCGACGATGACGGGCCCCAGCCCTCCTCCAATCATCATGGCGAGCCCGTTGTACAGGCCAACGCCCGTCGCCAC
>ERZ795054.4612-NODE-4612-length-10040-cov-4.803405_pt1 | contig 10040 bp, 10 predicted proteins | sample MGYA00375138_ERZ795054 | MGnify/ENA primary metagenome ERZ795054 (study PRJEB30183, sample SAMN05720215) | anaerobic digester metagenome | isolation source: active sludge of municipal wastewater-treating anaerobic digesters | place: USA | collected 2014-12-23 ...
TGATAAAATTCTCTGTGAACATTCATCGTGGCTGTTTCGGCGGTTGCAGTTTCTGTGCAATAGCCGCTCACCAGGGGAAGTTCATAAGCAGCCGTTCGGAACCATCGGTACTGAGAGAAATTGAGAAGATAAGCCGGATGGAAGGATTCAAAGGCTACCTGACTGATCTTGGCGGACCCTCAGCCAATATGTACCGCATGGCGGGAAGGGACAGGGAACGCTGCATGAAATGCGGGCGACCCTCATGTATCTGGCCTTCGGTATGTGATAACCTGGAGACCTCACACAGGGATCTGACAGTTCTCTACAGGAAGGTAAACAACCTGCCATACATTAAGAAGGCATTTGTCGGCAGCGGGGTGAGGTATGACCTTCTTATGAAGGATTATAACGAGAAAGCCGGCAGGGATGAAGAGCAGTACCTCAGGGAGCTGATTGTGAACCATACAAGCGGCAGGCTCAAGGTGGCACCCGAGCATACAGACGATGAGGTGCTTTACCTCATGAGAAAAAGCTCATTCAGGCACTTCAGGAAACTAAGGGAAAAGTTTCTTGAAATTATCAGGGCAAACGGGCTTAAGTATGAGCTGATACCCTATTTCATCTCGGCACATCCTGGTACTGATTCCAGGAAGATGGAGACTCTGGCGCGCGAACTGTCCGACCTCGGGATGCATCCTGAGCAGGTTCAGGATTTCACCCCGACTCCTATGACACTGGCCACGGCCATGTTTTACCTCGGGTTTGATCCCTATACGGGAAAGAAGGTCTATGTGGCACGCAATATTGATGAGAAGAAGAGGCAGAAGGGGTATTTCTTTCAAGGGAAGGCAAGAGGCAATAGGCAGTAGGCATTAGTGAAGATGCTGCTAATCATGCAGATACTGCATATTATTTGTCAGCACTATTGCCTATTGCCTAATGGCTATTGCCTGAAAAAAAGAGGCCGGTTCTGCCGGCCCCTTTTTTTACTGTTCGTACTCTTTCAGTATCGCCTGAACATCATCGGGAGCGACCCTTCCGTAGGTCTTATCACCGACGAGTACCACCGGCGCCAGTCCGCATGCTCCAACGCAGCGAAGGCTTGACAGTGAGAACTTGCCGTCAGCGGTTGTCTGTCCAACCTGGATGGCGAGTTCCTTTTTAAACTCATCGAGAACCTTCTCAGCGCCCCTTACGTAGCAGGCTGTACCCATACAGATGCTTATCGGGTGCTTGCCTTTGGGAGTCATCGTGAAGAATGAATAGAAGGTCACCACGCCGTAAACCTGTGCCGTGGAGATATTCAGTTTTTCAGCAATGGCTTCCTGTACCTCGGCAGGCAGGTATCCGAAGTGTTCCTGCGTTCTGTGAAGTACGTTTATCAGCTCCAGCGGTTCATTATTGAAAGAATCGCAGATCTCATGGATCTTTTTCAGATCTTCCTGTCTCAGTTCTATCTTTATACTTGACATCTCTTTGATTTTTAATGTTAATTACCGCGGTATCACTGTTTGACGACAATCTTCGCCTTCCTGTCAAAATAGTGTGTATGCAGCAGGTGGTGAGCCTTTTCGCTGTTGGGTTCACCAAGGTATTCCTTGTAGAGCTGTACAATATACGGGTTTTCGTGTGACAACCTGATGGGTTTGTTGCGGTCCTCCTCATAGATAGCCATGGCTCTTGCCTTGAGTATCGAAGAATCGCCGTGGTGCAGAGGCTGTCCGCCTCCGCCGATGCAACCACCAGGGCAGGCCATTACCTCAATTGCGTGGAATTTCGATCGTCCTGACTTTACCTCGTCAAGCAGCTTGCGTGCGTTGCCCAGACCGTGTGCAATACCTATATTGAGTGGGAATCCGTCGAAGTCGATTGTAGCCTGACGTACACCTTCCATTCCTCTCAGTTCAGTGAATTCGAGGCGGGTAAGCTTCTTGCCTGTGTAAAGTTCGTATGCTGTACGTACTGCAGCTTCGATAACGCCTCCGGTGTTGCCGAAGATTACGCCTGCACCCGTTGATTCACCCAGAGGTCTGTCAAAATCAGTGTCGGGGAGATTGACGAAGTCGATGTTGGCCTGGCGTATAAAGTGTGCCAGTTCACGGGTGGATATTGAGAAATCAACATCGGGATTGCCGTCAACTGAAAACTCCGGTCTCTGGCTCTCATACTTCTTGGCCAGGCATGGCATGATTGACACTACAACCATATCCTTGCGGCTGATATTGATCTTTTCAGCGAAGTAAGACTTGGCGATTGCACCGAACATCTGCTGGGGTGATTTGGCTGTCGAGGGCACATCCTTCAGTTCGGGATAGTTGTGTTCGAAGAAGTTGACCCATCCCGGGCAGCATGATGTTAGAATAGGAATATTGGAATCCTTGTCTCCGTTGAGGAATTTCTTGAGTCTCCTCAGGAATTCGGTTCCTTCTTCCATTATTGTGAGGTCGGCAGCAAAGTCGGTATCGAACACATAATCGAATCCGAGCTCCTTGAGAGCCGAGACCAGTTTGCCTGTGACGAGTGTTCCGGGTTTCATTCCGAACTCTTCACCGAGGGCAGCGCGAACAGCAGGTGCCGTCTGAACCACAACCACCTTGGTCGGGTCGACGATTGCGCGGAGCACATCGCGGGTATGATCAACCTCTGTCAGTGCTCCTGTGGGGCACACTGCCACGCACTGGCCACAATAGGTACAGGGTGAGTACTCGAGGTTCTGTTCGTAAGCAGGACCCACTGCAGCCATAAAGCCCCTGTTGAATGCTCCTATAGCGCCTACGGTCTGGACGTCATTGCACATCATCTCGCAGCGGCGGCACATTATGCACTTGTCAAGCTCGCGGATGATTGAAGGAGAGGTGTCTTTCCTGTATGTTGACATGGCGGCTATATCCTGACCGGGGATCTCCCTGATGCCAAGCCTGTGAGCCATATCCTGCAGCTCGCAGGTGCCTGACTTCGGGCATATGAGGCAATCCTTCGGGTGATCGGAAAGGATAAATTCCATCACAGTCCTGCGGGCGTTCATTACCCTCGGCGTGTGAGTGCGTATGACAGTACCGTCATCACACTTCGTTATACAGGCAGGGGAGAGGTTCCTGCGTCCCTGGACTTCAACAACGCATATCCTGCATCCTCCTGGTTTGTTCTCAATCTTTAGGTCGTCAAGCCTCATGTGGCAGAGTGTAGGGATGTCTATCCCCATCTTTCTTGCTGCATCGAGGATGGTAGTTCCCTTCTCGACTTCGACCTGTTTGTTGTCTATTGTGATTTTTATTGTTTCCATCGTAACTCTTCCTCGTATTAGTTGATTAGCACAGCACCAAATTTGCATTTCTCGAAGCATGCTCCGCATTTGATGCATTTCTCCTGATCAATGAAGTGCGGTCCCTTGCGTTCGCCGGTGATGGCGTTGACAGGGCATCCCCTGGCGCAGGCGGTACAGCCGACGCATTTGTCAACGATTATCGAGTACTTCATGAGATCACGGCATGATCCGGCCGGGCACCTCTTTTCGGTGACGTGAGCCACATACTCATCCATGAAGTTGTTCATTGTTGAGAGCACGGGGTTTGGAGAAGTCTGTCCAAGTCCGCACAGTGACGTGTCTTTGATTACGTTGCACATGTTCTTCAGACGGTCAAGGTCAGCCATTGTGCCATTGCCCTTTGTTATGTGTGTGAGGAGCTCATGGAGCCTCTTGTTGCCTATACGGCAGGGAGCACATTTGCCGCATGACTCTTCCACTGTGAACTCGAGGAAGAATTTGGCAATTGAAACCATGCAGTCATCCTCGTCCATTACGATCATTCCGCCTGATCCCATCATTGACCCTACAGCAACGAGGTTATCAAAGTCTATGGGAGTGTCAAGGTGCTTTTCGGTAAGACAACCGCCTGAAGGACCTCCGGTCTGGACCGCCTTGAACTTCTTCCCGTTCTTGATGCCGCCGCCGATTTCGAAGATGATCTCGCGAAGGGTGGTGCCCATTGGTACTTCAATGAGTCCGACGTTGTTTATCTTGCCTGCCAGGGCGAATACCTTTGTTCCCTTGGATTTTTCAGTTCCGATTGATGAGAACCATTCCCAGCCTTTTGTGATTATAACGGGGACGCTGGCAAAGGTCTCGACGTTGTTTACGTTGGAGGGTTTGCCCAGGAATCCGCTTTCTGCAGGGAACGGAGGCTTATTGGTGGGTTCACCGCGCATCCCTTCCATCGAATGGATCAGGGCTGTCTCTTCACCGCATACAAATGCGCCGGCGCCATAGCGCAGTTCAATATCAAAGCTGAAGTCACTTCCGAAGATGTTTTTCCCGAGGAGACCATATTCCCGTGCCTGGGCAATTGCTATTTTAAGACGCTGGATTGCCAGGGGATACTCGGCTCTGATGTAGATGAGGCCTTTCGATGCGCCGATGGCATAGCCGCAGATGGCCATAGCTTCAAGGACAGAGTGCGGGTCACCTTCAAGAACCGAACGGTCCATGAATGCACCCGGGTCACCCTCGTCAGCATTGCAGACCACGTATTTCTGGTCAGCCTTGTTTTTCGAGGCAATATCCCACTTCAGACCTGTGGGGAAACCGGCCCCACCGCGTCCGCGGAGGCCTGATTTCTTAATAATATCAATAACCTCAGCCGGGCTCAGCTCACTTATACATTTGCCGATGGCTGCGTACCCTTCGCGGGCAATGTATTCATCTATGTTTTCCGGGTTGATGAAACCACAGTTGCGGAGTGCGATGCGGATCTGTTTCCGGTAGAAACCCATGTGCTTTGAATCAGCAACATGTTCCTTGCTTTTCGGATCAACATAGAGGAGGCGCTGCACCGGCCTTCCCTTTACCACATGCTCGGCAACAATGATGGCTGCATCCTCCGGCTTAACCTGCACGTAAAAGGTATTGTCAGGCATAACCTTGACAACAGGACCCTTTTCGCAGAAGCCGAAACAGCCGGTCATGATAACCTGTACCTCGTTCCCGAGGCCTTTTTCTTCAAGTTCCCTCTTCAGACTCTCAACGATGAGACTGCTTTCTGAGGCGCGACAACCGGTCCCGCCACAGACAAGAAGGTGCATTCTGAATTTTGACATTATATTTTTCCTCCCTGTTATTAGTCTATTTTTTCATAGTTAACCGGTATGATACCTTCAACCAGTTCACCGTTTTTGATGTATTTCTCAATTATCTCATCAGCTTTTTTCCTGTCAACGAAACCGAAGACGACAGGCTCCTGGCCGGGGAGCTGAACCTCAATTGTAGGCTCGGCATAGCAGTATCCCATGCATCCGGTCTGTGTAACAACGGCGCCGATGCCTCTCTTGTCGAGTTCTTCGACGAAGAAGTCCATTATCGGCTTTGCACCTGAGGCGATTCCGCAGGTAGCCATGGCGACCTTGACCTGAACAAGTCCCTCGGGATTATCTCCCTTGACCCTCAGCTCAAGCTTTACCTTTGCTTCCTCACGGATTCTCTTTAAGTCTGCAAGTGATTTGAGTTTTTCCATTTCAAATGTTTTTATTCTGAGTTATTTGTGTCTTTTGACTGATCGGCAAAACTAACCCCATTAAGTTACTAAATACCTAATATTTGTCATATCCGGTTTGAAAATTTCTGATCCCGGTTACATTCTCAGTTATTATTTCCCTGACAGGCCTGACAATGGTCAGGTCTGTGACTGCATCCTCACCAAGTGCATCTTTTATCTCCCGGGTTGAGATGCTCCACTGCGTTCCTTCACAGATGTGGGAATAAACAATGTTTATTGACGGATTTGAAAGTATAAGCAGTGCAATTGTTCCGCTCACATCGCCCAACGGAGGGCGGTCTACATGACTGTATCCGAATGTGGCTTTCACAGTGGTTCCTATACCGGGTGCGGAGCTGATTGTCATCTCACCTCCGGCAAGACCGGCATTCATTTTGAGCAGCGGCAGGCCCATCCCCACTTTTCGTGTGGTGCGCGACGTGAACCAGGGATCGGCTGCCCTCCGGCAACTCTCCTGGTCCATTCCTTTGCCATTGTCAGCTATTGTGAGTGAAAGGAGATCATCGGTTACCGACTCGCTCAGGGTGATCCGGATCTCGTCAGCTCCGGCCCTGATTGAATTCTGGGCGATATCCATTATATGCAGGGCTATCTCCTTCATCTCTGCTGAAGTATGACAAACCTTCCGTCCTCACCCCTGAGTGCTTTTGCCAGTTCGGCGAAGGTTGGGCTTTCGAGCATGTAATCAGTGTGTCGTCTTCCGATATGTTCCGGGATATGGGCATCTGAATTGCGAATTACCGCGTACAGGATTTCGGGCACCATTCCCACCACCTCCACTGCATCACAGTAAAGGTCATCAGGAATAAATCCGAGCTGACCAAGAATTCCCATCGCGGGTCTGTCAATATGAGCCGGAATAAAAAGACCACCACGGCTGTGCGCTGCTGATTCAACCTCATCGATTGAGGCATTCAGGGCAGCAGGAAGGAAGTAGTCCACCTCACGTATTATGTTCTCATCCATATCAATCACAACCTGGTCACCGAAGATATCAGGGTTGTGGGGCATGTGAGCGCAACGGCTGTCAATCCATTCCTGGAAAGAGAGGGTTGAAGCCTCGTCGGGGAGGATTACAAGTGAGTGGACATCCTCGGCGCTTGTTACCTCTGCAGCCCTGAGAACTGTTATGCCGGCCTCGCGGCCGAGGGCCACTGCCAGTTCACAGTGGTAAGTACTGTTGTGGTCAGAGACTGCTATCATATCAAGCCCCCTTTTAATTGCACGTGCAATTATTTCACGGGGGCTCATTTCAAGTGAGCCGCACGGTGACAGGAGGGAATGAATATGCAGATCAGCCCTGAAAGGTCTCATTGTCAGTTTATCAGTGAATATAGTCTGCCTGCAACCGCGAAGGTGGAAAGTTCTGTTCCCAGTACCGGGATCCCCTCCTCGTTACTCTGGGCCATTGTATCGTCACCGGGTTTCTCACCGCAGGTGATTAATACAGCCGAAATATCTCTCAGTGATGCAATTGCCATGACGTTACGATGGGTCTGAATCGTGATCCAGACGGATCCGGATTCGGCATGCCCCATCACATCACTGAGCAGGTCGGAGGCATAGCCGCTTGTGATCTCCCTTCCCAGGCCTTCATGTCCTGAGAATACTTTCAGCCCGAGTTTTTCAACGATTTCAGTTACTTTCATTTTCAGCACCTTTTTTATTGCAGTTTTTAGTGAAATTATTTTCGCCCCAGATTCTTCTCATAATACCGGCAGCCCTTTCAGGATCCATCAGTTCCTTTTCGAGGTTATTTTCCCGGATGAATACGCACTGGGAGATGTCTCCGCGATGGCGGACTATATCTTCAGCCAGGGCCTGGCATGAGGGAGCGCCGCATAATCCGCAGTCGGTCCCCGGAAGCCAGCACATAATGCGCCGTGACCTTTTCATCATGTTCATGGCCTCGTCACGGTCACCTGAGAGGCGGTACATTGACCGGGGCTTTATTTCTTCGGTGATTCTCACCTTATTCATGAGGTAATCACTGTATGATTCGATATCAGGAAATTCTTCGGTTTCAGGAGAGGCTGTGCCAGGCTTCAGATTACGGGCCTTATTGCGCAGCCGTTCGGCGACGAGGAAACGGTTTGACGAAAGCAGAACGCCGCCGGCACAACCCTCGTCGCATGCTCTCAGTTCAAGATAATCGACACCGGTGATCTCGTCGTTCTCAAGCTGTTCTAGGAACTCGGTCACATTGTTCATTCCGTCGATCGCAAGGGTGCGTCCGTTGACACAAGATGCCTCTCCGTTTGTAAGGCTCCATACGAGAGTGTCAGGGTCAACTGAATAGGCATGGTCGTCGCCATACTTAAGCTCGCCCTTGTTTCTCAGTGTGCGGTTTATCTTGTTGTAGATGAAGTCCATGTTGATTACGCCGGTGATTGGTGTTGATTCTTCTCCGACCGGTGACTTGACGGCAGCGATTTTGGCTGCACATGGGGTTACGTAGAACACGCCGATCTCTGCGTTATGGGCGCCCCTGTCACGCAGAACGCGGCGGCAGTAGAAAGCGGCCATTTCAAGCGGTGCTTTTACTGTGGCAAGATTTCTGATCAGTGCGGGAAAACGTACCTGTATCAGGCGCACTATGGCCGGGCAATAGCTGGAGATAAGAGGGCGGGGGAGGGTTCTGACGTTCATGAGGTCATCAATGGCAGGCTTAAGTATCTCCGCCCCGTGTTCAACCTCGTAGACCCATGTGAATCCCAGGCTTTTAAGTACTGCGCTTATCTCCGACATGGATACCTCGTGCCTGAACTGACCGTGAAGCACTGCGGGCACAAGGGCCACCCGGTGCTTGTAGTCGAAAATACGGCTGAAGTCGTCCTGTTCGATAATAATTGCATGCACCGGGCAGCTTCTGAAGCACTCTCCGCAGTCGACGCACCGGTCTTCGATAAGCTTTGCCTTGCCGTCACGTATGCGTAATGCCTCGGTAGGACAAACCCTCATGCAGAGGGAACAACCGGTGCATATATCCTCACGGATTGTGAGAGCGTGGTGAAAGAACCCTTTTTCCATTTTTTCAGACAGCAATGCTGTTAAGGTTAATCGTTATCTCAAGTGAAGTGCCTTTGCCCGGCTGGCTGGTTATGAGAAACCTGTCAGCATTTGCACTAATATTGGGCAGTCCCATCCCTGCCCCGAATCCCATCTCCCTGACTTCGGGCGACGCGGTTGAGTAGCCTTTCTGCATCGCCTGCTCAATGTCGGCAATACCAGGCCCGTTGTCAGTGAGCTTCATTAAGATTGAGTTGGTGTCAAGCACGATGCTTATGATACCGTCCCAGGCATGAGCCACAATGTTTACCTCGGCCTCGTAGAGGCAGACCACCACCCTCTTGATTACAGTATTGTCTACGCCGAGCTGCTTAAGCATCTTCTTGACCTGGCTTGATGCATAACCGGCATGAGTGAAGTCACCCCCCTGTACCTTATATTCGAAGGTCATTGCCACGGCTGATCAGAAAAGAGGTTTGATACCTGCCTTGTATAATTCACCCGAAGCCCTGAACATTGTTAGAGGGCATGTAATGAGAGTTATACCGAGCTCTTCGGCAAGATTTTTCATTTCCGGAGTAACAGACTTGTTACGCACAAACAGAATACACTCAATATCCGACATCTCAGCCGTACGTATGGTCTGCATATTTGCCAGTCCGGTAATCAGAAGCAGGCTGTTACAGTTTACAGTCAGGACGTCACTCATCAGGTCAGAGGCAAAAGCGTGAGTTACCTCCCTGTATGCCTTGTCTTCTCCACAAACCATCGTTCCGTTCAATGCTGAACAAATTTCTTCAAGTTTCATTTTTCCGATGTTTCCCATGTACACAATTTATAATAGGGCAGTGCAAAGATAGAAAATATATGTGAAAATATTCACAGTGTGAATAAAATAACAATAAATTAGATGATCAGGAAATGTTGAATTACTTATATTATTGTTAATGAATATTTTATCTTATGCCCGCAAATTCAGAGCCAGGCTTCCAATCAGGTCTGATATCGTCTGTCACGATCGTAAAGGCCACATCCAGGACAGCCCTGGCGTCTTCAGCTATACCGTCAAAGTTCATTTCGGGATAAAAGTTGTCGGCAGGTTTATGATACCTTTTCGTGATGTAGTCTTTTTCCTGTGCGGCAGCCCATTCCCTGCCATGCTCTCTGCTGTCGCAGTTGCCGCGGGCGAAAAGGGCAGGCACGCCGGCACGTGCAAACGGAAAATGGTCAGACCGGAAGTACATTCCGCTTTCAGGATTGGGATCAGGCAGTATGTACCTGTCCTGCTTCCGGGCTGCATCAGCCAGAAGATCATCGAGTTCGGACTGGCCGTAGCCTGTCACCATAATATCTTTCATCCTTCCCAGTGGAAGGAGGAGGTCATTGTTGAAGCATGCAATCAGGTTTTCAGGCGCAACAGGCGGATTTGATACAAACCATGAAGATCCAAGCAAGCCCTGTTCCTCAGCCGTGGGGAAGAAAAGTATCACGGATCTTTCA
>ERZ795054.4614-NODE-4614-length-10034-cov-4.399639_pt1 | contig 10034 bp, 9 predicted proteins | sample MGYA00375138_ERZ795054 | MGnify/ENA primary metagenome ERZ795054 (study PRJEB30183, sample SAMN05720215) | anaerobic digester metagenome | isolation source: active sludge of municipal wastewater-treating anaerobic digesters | place: USA | collected 2014-12-23 ...
GTTAGATAACGCTTTCGTCGGCGCTGGGGCCGAAGGTGCTGGGGACTGGGACGCCGAGTAGGCGGAGGTAGACGCCGAGCTGGCCGCGATGGTGGTAGGTGTGGTTGAGGAAGATGTCGCGGAGCATCGGTCGTTCGAGGATCCGTTTCGCGGTAGCATCGACAACCCGCCGGTCGGACCCGATAGCTTTTGCAACCGCCGTTGCCGGCATCTCAATTCCGTTACAGCTGATCCGGCCATCATCAGATACCCCGAACCCGTTCTCCAGCAGGAACCTCACAACCCGGCTCTGTGACGGGGAATCGCTGAATTCGTGAATGATATCGGACCACATACTCAGCACTGGGCAAGGCGCATATAAATATACATCTATGATCGCATGGCTGCATCAGTGCCGGAAAAATCTGCACGGGGCACCTGCTCTGGACTGTTGACCGGATAGTTCCAAAGCAATAATCCAGGGACCTTTACCGTTGCATCAGGACCAGAGCCGGAAAACCACGCGATTGTAAGGATATGCAAAAGGATTCTCCGGTCCCTGTCGCAAGTTTTTATTAGATAGACAACCTTTCTGTTATGGCACGAATGCGACGGTAGCCGGGCCAGGTCACCCACGAGGTTCAATGCCTCGGGCACGATCTGGAGTCTCTGTTGCGGTGCATTTCCTCAAGTATGCCGAGCGAGGGTAGCCAAGCCAGGTCAAAGGCGCTAGGTTGAGGGCCTAGTCTCGTAGGAGTTCTTGGGTTCGAATCCCATCCCTCGCATCCGGGCGCAAAGTCCGATGCGTTCAGTCTTCTTTTTAAGCCGGCCATTTCAGCAATTCATCGAAATTCATACGAGACTTTTGATTTTCTTCCGGTAGTTTTCGATCTTCTCGTTTGTTGACCGGTCAATGACATTGAGAAGCTCGGCATCGAAAGACTCTGCCGCTTTGATGAGATCAACAACTTCGTCACGGACGGGTGCTGACGTGACATAATATTGTTTATCGATATGCTCCGTCTTTGCCGATTCAATAGCCGAGCTGTCGATGCCAAAGACATCATCGAGAAGGATGATTGCGGCAGTATGATTCTCGCACTTGATTCCCGTGGTAAAGAAGAGTGCCAGGACGGAATAGTACATGCTGTAATAAGCCATCGACACGGATTCTTCGAACCGATCGTTGTCCAGCAAAAGTCGTGCGGATGCAAGGAAACTCTCCGACTTCCTGACATACGCCGTTTTGATCTCGTCGCTGGGAGTGACCAGCTGGAGAGCCTTGTCTTTATGCAGTTTTTTCAAAAAAACCCTGTTTTGTCAAAATACACCTCCACCCCCCTGATGATGACATGGTCCTTGATGATCTCCCGGACAAGCAGGTTCTTCACATCAAAGTCCCCGATCTTCACACTCAGCGATGAGTGCCGCTGTTCGAGCTGTTTCTTGACCGTTGCATCGAGCGTGTCAACGAAAAGGTCAATGTCGCTTCCCTTTGTGGCAAGCCCCTTTGCATAGCTCCCATACAGGATCGCGAGTGGAATATCCGGCATCTCCTGCACGGCCCGGATGATTCCCCGCAGGACTGGGTAACGGCTCACTGCCAGCGACTGTTTGTACATCTCGGCAATCATTGCAGCATTTCTGCCTTCGATGCTCTTTTTCAGGCTGTAGACTTTGTTTTTTCCCTCCGCCCGGAAATCCACGATATTGTCTTCGGTGAGATCACGAAGTTTCCGGAGAACCGTGGCATGGTTGCTGGCAAGGCGCTCGGCAATCGCCCTTGTATGAAGATCCCCCTTGAGAAGAACTGCCACGATCTCATTGGTCAGATTCTGTTCCACATGGTTCATTTTTGAACCAATCAAATATAATCATTACGGTTGGTCCGCTGCCGGGTAGCATGTCGGGATTCCTCCGTTATGCCGGATAGTACCGTGTCGGGATTATGTCGGTATCCGTGATGTGCCGGGAGCCGGTCGCGGAGCAGGTGCGAGGACGGCGCAGTCGTGCGAAGCGTGCGACGCGGGTGGAGGGAAGGGTGCGTGCCGGCAGTAACCAGGTAAATGCAAAAGGGTAATTCCTCCCGGAAAAGGCCACATTCGATATTTTTACAAGGAATCAGGAACGGGCTTTCAAAGGGATCGTCTTGTCGCTCTCATCAGTGAGATGCAAGCCACACCACAGAAATACCATGACCCTGCTTCTCAGCACTGCAGAATAATGCAGGCATGGTTCGGAGGGAGTGAAACTGTGCCTGTTCGGTTGTTCCGCAGACGCTTGGTCATGTTCGCTTGTCCTCGCTGATCCTCCGGCTCGCTTCACATCACCTCGCTGTTTTCCGAAATTTCCTGCTTATAGACGCCCCTGGCTTGTCGCGTTGCTCCAGCGCCAGCGGCTGCAAGGGGCCGCTCCTCACATCATGATCCGCATCGTGTTCGTCGCTGTTGATCAGGTACCCTGATCTTGTTTTCGGTATCGCAACCTTCAATTATCATCGCACACCACACTACGGAATGGCGATGAAGTCCGCCAGAAAACCGCCCTTCGGCTGATGACTTCTACCAGCAGAGAGGGTAGATGATGCCGATGATCCCTTCCCGGGAAACAACAATCCGGTATATCTCAGAACGGCGGTGCGAATCCGGCGGGTACTGTTTTTACCGGCTCGATGAACCGAACGCCGGCGACACATTCCATGCCCTCGCTTCGCTCGCCATGCTCGGTGCACTGCCGCGTGATGATGAACCAACCCGCACGTATCTTCATTCGTTCCAGCACCAGGATGGCTCATTTTCGAACGTGAATGTCGGGTATGCCGTGATCAAAAGCCTTGTTCTTCTGAGCGATCGGCCCGCAATCGATCCTGCGGGATGGATCCTTGCATCAATGACCGTGCCGACTGATATTCCTCGTCCGGTAGAATCAACGTCGCTCTTCGAGCCGTTGTTTCATCTCACTGATCTCTGCCGGCTCCTTCGTATCACAATTCCAGCCAGCAGGAAAAAGGAGATAATCCAGGCCATACTCCATTACCGTAATCCCGATGAGGGATATGGCCTGCCGGACTCAGCGATGATCGAGACTGCACATGCTCTTGCCATCCTTACAACCGTAAACAACGACACTTCTCTGCAACCATCAGTCCGGTTCCTGCAGCAGTGCGAGGATCCGGACTATGGTTTCCATTCAGTATCAGGCGCCCGGCCTCCATTTCTCGAACAAATCCATGCCGGGGTTCTGGCATGTTCGGTTCTCGGATATCCCTCTCCGGCACTCGGACCGTGCGAGGAATTTATCAGAAAATGCTGCCGGGAGAACGGCGGGTATGTCCGGTCGGTTTTTGGCGGGTCGGCGACGCTGGAGAACACGTATTTTGCCCTTGATGCTCTTGCCATGGTTCGTGACATACGACTTCGATCAAAAACCTCAGGGCCTGCACATGGCATGGAGATCCTGTCATGAAATCCCCGGTCAAGCCCAGACTCATGAGGATTCTCCTCGATGGCGAGCCGCACCGGGAGATCGATCTTGCCATCGGGGTCGGGTTCACGAAAGTAGCGACAATACGAAAGGTGATCGATTCCTTCGAGCGCGCCCGGTTTATCGTGCGGAACCATGATACGGAATCGGCGGGATGGTACTGCCAGCTGAATCTCTCACGGGAAGAGGTACTGAAAATCTACGATTATCCGGAGTTCAGGAGACTCCGCCCCGATATCCGGGAGCGTCCCTGGTTCGGACTGCTGTTTTTGCAAAAATTCAAAGATCTTCCGGATCCGCTCCCCGGCCTTGTACGGCACATGGTTGAGCAGTCCCATACGTTATTTGCGATCATCTGCCGATATGAATCGCCCGGGAAAATCCGTGAAACCTTCGAACCCGCCCTTCTGCTGAACCGTCTTGTGGGGATTCGTGATCCTTTCTTCAACGATCAATACCTCTACTACCAGATCTTTGTCCATGCTGTTATCCGGGACATCGACCATGGCGGGCTGGGGAACGGGTTTGCGAACCTGCTCGATGAGAGCCAGCAGGCTGTTACTGCATCGTTTGGGAATTCCGGCAGGGATATAAAAAGACACACGTATACTCATCATAGGACAAAGCGATTGCCATGAAACTTACCATATTGCCCGTTGAAGACCTCCCGCTGATCCACGCGGGAGACGACCTGCCCGCACTGATAGCTGAACGGTGTGTCCTCAAGGACGGGGACATTGTGACCATCGCCTCGTCGGTATACTCCAAGGCGAAAGGTCATACAAGAAAACTCACCGATATCACGCCAACAGCACGGGCAGAGAGAATTGCGAAGATGACCGGGGAGGATCCCCGCTTCCTCCAGTCGATCCTCGATGCATCGGAAGATGTGCTGATCGAGTTCCCTTTCATCCTCTCGGAAGTGAAGGGGGGGCATATCGGTGTCCGGGCCGGGGTGGACCAGAGTAATATCGATGACGGGCTGGTGATCCTGCTGCCACCCGATCCGATGAAAGCGGCTGCAGAAGTCCGGGAGGCATTGAAACAGATCACCGGAAAGGATATCGGCGTTATCATCACGGACACCTGCGGGAGGGCGTTCCGCCGGGGCCAGACCGGCAACGCCATCGGCTGGAGCGGGATTGTTGCCATCCGGGACTTCCGGGGCGACAAGGACCTCTTTGGTCATGTGCTGAAGATCACGGAGGAAGCCGTGGTCGATGAGATCGCCGGCATTGCCAACTTCGTCATGGGCGAGAGCAATAATGGCGTCCCGGCGGTTGTAATCAAGGGATGCGAGCGCTGGACCGGGCATGACAACCTGTTCTTTACCAAGAAGGAGGATTTCATCCGGCGGGCATTGTGCGTGCGGGCGAAACCGAAGAAGAAGGAATGAGTGAGCTAGGTTTTTCCTTTTTAATGAAAACGACAGCCGTTAATCTCCAGAACCGGTTTTTTCCTCCGTGAGACAGTCGTGGAGATCAGTGGCCCGGGCCTGCATCTCCCCCGCAAAACTGCTCAGTTCTGTAGCAGCCTCAGCGGAGACTTTCCCATAGCCCCGCATGTGACGGGGGCGGATCTCTTCGGCAGAAATATCAATCGAATAGAGCCGGGACCGGATTGCCCGGGAAAGAGGAATAAAGGGGGGATTGGGAGAGATCCCCTGGGCATCCAGTGTTTTCATGAGCCGGGCTCGGACCTCTGCGATGAAATCTTCCACTGCCTTCTGCTGCATTGGCGAGATGTCAGGTATATAAGTGGGGAATGCGGCCTTTGAGGAGAACTCGCTGAGGGCATTTTCGATCTCGCTCAAGACATGATCGATATGCTGACAGGTGACACGGAGCCGTCGCTGCTGGTTCTCGTTCAGCGGGCCGTCATAAGCCAATACTGTCACAGCTGCTCACCGTACGAACGCTTTCCTGCCCGCATAGACCGCCGTGCTGCCAAGTTCTTCCTCGATCCGCATGAGCTGGTTGTATTTCTCAACCCGCTCACCCCGGCAGGGAGCGCCGGTCTTGAGCTTACCCGCTCTTGTTGCTACAGTGAAATCAGCGATGAATGAATCGACCGTCTCGCCGCTCCGGTGGGAGACATTGACGCCCCAGCCGGCACCCTGTGCCAGGCTGATGGTGGCAAGCGTCTCGGTGATCGTTCCGATCTGGTTGAGCTTGATGAGGACGGAATTTGCGACCTTCTCATCGATCCCTCTCTGCACAAGTGCTGCCGAGGTGACAAAGATATCATCGCCGATCAGTTCGATCTTTGATCCCAGCTCCCGGTTCAGCTGGGCCCATCCGGACCAGTCATCCTCGGCAAGACCGTCCTCGATGGACACAATAGGATACGTACCAACCAGTGTGCGGTAATACGCGATCAGCTCTTCAGCGGAGAGTGCCTTTCCCTCACGCTTCAGGTCATAGTTCCCGTCCTGGAAGAATCCGCTCGATGCCGGGTCGAGCGAGATCCCGATATCTTTCCCGGGCCGGTATCCTGACTGTTCGATAGCGGCCGTAATGAGTTCGAGCGGTTCCTCGTTGGATGCGACCTTCGGGGCAAACCCGCCCTCGTCGCCGACCGCGGTCGGGTAATTTTTCTTTTTCAGGATGGCCTGCAAAGCATGGTAGGTTTCGGCACCCCATTGCAGCGCCGTATGAAAATCCGGGGCACCGAACGGTGCGATCATATATTCCTGGAAATCGGCACCCTGCCACTGGGCATGCACCCCGCCGTTGAGCACGTTCATCATCGGGACCGGCAGGAGATACTTGTGGTCATCGCTGAGGTACTCGTAGAGCGGGATTTTCATTGATAGTGCAACAGCCCTCGCCGCCGCCATCGAAACACCGAGGATGGCATTCGCGCCTAACCGGCCTTTGTTTGGCGTTCCATCGAGTGCGATCATGGCCCGGTCGATAAGTTCCTGTTCATTGGCATCCTCTCCGACAAGCGCCGGGGCAATGATGGTGTTCACGTTCGCAACGGCCGAAAGAACACCCTTTCCGCTAAACCGCTTCGGGTCCTTGTCGCGGAGTTCAACGGCCTCGTGTACGCCGGTCGATGCTCCCGAAGGCACCCCTGACCGTGCCTTCGTACCGTCTTTGAGAACAATATCCACTTCAACCGTCGGGTTGCCCCGGGAATCGAGAATCTCCCGGGCATGGATCTTCTGGATTGTCGTTACCATTCTTGTTCACTTCCTTATAACCGGTTATGGTGAGTTGCAGGAATCTTGTCATGGAACAGGGAATTCCCATCTCCCTGTCTGGTCGGTTCATGCCAGAAGTCATCAGCCTGACCGGGGCAATTGTGGCGGACCTCATCGCCAGTAAAACAGAAGTCATTAGCCCATACGGGCGGTTCTGGCGGACTTCATCGCCTTCCCTTGTACGTGTTGGGGTTTTTTATTCTCTTATGCATTTCCCTTCCGGTTCCCGTTCGGGAATAAAATTATACGTTTGCGGGGCTGATGTTTCACTATCAGGTGATGGAGTTCACCGCTAACCGCCTTTTGTGCTGATAACTCCTACCCTCATGACCACTTCTGCCGGTTCACGGCAGGAGCGGCATCCCAGGATGAACACCAGAGGTGCAAACCGATGGCTGAAACAGGCACACCATCTCCATCACAATCCCCAGACACCGAAACGGTCTTTATTCCCGAAAACCTGCCGGAAATCCTGAAAACAGAACACACCCGTCTGCTGTCGATGGACCTGCCCTACAGGAACCATGCTGAACGGATAGCTGACCTGGAAAAACGTCTCAGCCAGGGACGGTTCCACCTTGCAGTCCTCGGGCAGGTCAAGCGGGGGAAGAGCACGCTGCTGAATGCCCTTCTTGGCGAGGACGTACTGCCGACCGCGGTGGTCCCGCTCACGGCAATCCCGACCTTCATCCAGCACGGGACCGAGCGGTCACTCCGGGTAAGGTACCATGACAACCGGCCGGATACGGTCATCAAGGGCGAACCATTGAAGTGGCTGCAGATACAGCTGGCGGGTTTTGTCACGGAGGAGGCAAACCCGAAGAATACCAGGGGCGTGCGCGAGGTCGAGATCACGCACCCGGCCGCGATCCTCCGCGATGTCGTCCTCATCGACACCCCAGGGATTGGTTCAACGTTCCGGCATAACACGGAAGTGACGATGAACTTCCTTCCCCAGTGCGATGCTGCACTCTTCATGGTCTCGGCCGACCCGCCCATCACTGAGGTCGAGGTTGCATTCTTGAGTGAGATCAGGACCAGAATTGCGCAGCTCTTCTTCGTCCTCAATAAAGTGGATTACCTGACAGAAGCGGAGCAGAAGACCGCCCTTGAATTTTACCGGACGGTGCTCGTACGGGACGCGGGAATGGATCCCGGAAGCCGGGTCTTTCCCATATCGGCACGCATAGGTCTCCAGGCAAAGGATTCCGGTGACTCCCGGTTATGGGAGGAGAGCGGTCTTGCTGAAGTCTCCGATCACCTGATCGCGTTTCTCGCTCACGAGAAGAACCGCGTGCTGAAGGAAGCCATTGGCAGGAAGACGTTCGATGTCCTCAGTGATGTGAGCCTCCAGATCAGCCTTCAGATCCGGGCGCTTGAACTCCCGGTCAGCGAGCTGGAGAGCCGGCTCCTCCTCCTTGACCAGAAGATCGCAGAAACGGAAAAGCAGCGGGTTCATGCACACGACATCCTTGCCGGTGACCAGAAGCGGTTGAGCGAACGCCTGGAAGCGTACATCAAAGACCAGCGCATCCCGCTCCGCGAACAGCTGACAAAGGTTGCGGACGATGCAATTGTCGCCACTCCCGCAAACCCGGAACAGGCTGCACAGCAGGCCGTTGCAGATGCTATTCCCGTGTGGTTCGAGCGGGAGCTGGGCAGGATTTCCTCCATGGAGGGGGAGCAGATGGCAACCGTCCTGAAGAGCCATGAGGAACGTGCCAATGAGCTGATCGAGTCCATCCGGAAAGGAGCGGCGGACCTCTTCGAGATCCCTTACCATGCACCGAAGGGTGGGGAAGTGTATCATCTGGTCCGTAAACCCTTCTGGGTCGATCACGAGTGGGAGAGCTCGTTCTCGCCGGTTTCGTCTGCGGTAATCGAACGGATCCTTCCCGGATCGCTCCGCGAGAGCCGGGCAAAGTCCCGGATGAAACGGCAGATCGAGGTGCTGGTCATCCGGAACCTGGAGAACCTCCGGTACGAGACCCTCCGGAGCATTGATGAAGGATTCCGGAAGTTCGGTGCAGATCTCGATGAAAATCTCCGGCTGACCACTGAGGCGACCCATGGGGCAGCCCATGCGGTGCTGGAGAAACGAAAACAGCATGCTGGTATGAACGCCAAGAGGCTCGACGAGCTGAAGAAAACGGCTGATGAGATACGGGGCGTCATGAGATTATTTGGCCCGGGTGCCTGATTACGGGGCCGGTGCATGCAGTACGAAGACGGGAAACTGATGCTCCGACTCGCTTCACATCACCTCCCTGTTTTCCGGAGTTTCCTGTTGGCAGGATGACGCCCCTTGCTTGTCGCGCTGCTCCGGTGCCAGCGGCTGCAGGGGCCCGCTCCTCACCCTATGATCCGCATCGTGTTCGTCGCTGTTGATCGGGCAGCGTGGCAGAGATCTCAGGACTCCAGTCCTCCGGTTCACGACTTCTCTTCAATCCACTTCAGCATCACATCAAGCGCGAGCCCGATATTCCCGATCTGGCAGTGGTTCTGCGCCTGATCTTCCCTCGTGAAGATCCTCGCTGTCAGCGAACGGGCGTTCTTCAGGGCGTTCACCTGCTTGTAATGCATCTTGAGCGGGATGAAATGGTCCTCCGCCCCGGTCAGGATAAGGACGTCCTGTTTCACGAGGTCCGGATGCTGGTTCTCTTCATTGAACCGGAGCAGGATATCCGTGCCATCCATCGGTGTTGCGGTCTTTGTTATGTACATCAGGTTGTTGATCCCCCACCGCTCCTGGAAACTGGCTCTCATTTTCAGCTCACCCAGCCAGTCCATCAGGCCCCGGAACCGGAACAGGTATCGGAACAGGATCCGGGCCGGACCGGGCAGGAACTGCATGTAGTCGAACGCGATGCTGGATGCGATCACCCGTTTGATCCGGGGCTCGAAGGCAGCGGCACGAAGGCACATCCAACCGCCCATCGAGATCCCGAGCAGGGTCACATCTGTAAGCCCGAAATAATCAAGGATGGCTCCCACCGGCTTTTCCCATTCATGCGTCAGAGGCAGACCGGCTTTTTTCAGCGCCGTACCCTGCCCCGGCCCCTCGAACATGATAACGTCAAAACCCTTTGCGGCAAAGAACGTGGCACAGGAATACCACTCCTCGATGAACGAGTCAAACCCCCCGTGGATGACGATTGTCCCCCGGACCGATCTCAGTGCTGATGGGATGCGGAGGGCGGGGAGGTAAGACCCACCGTACGGGACCCGGCTGCGTTCGATTGGTTCACCGGCAAACGCCTTCTCGTACACGAGAGAGGAAAACCGGTCATAGAGTCTCTCCTTGTCCGGGTCGGAAGAGAGCACGAAGAACTCCGCAGCCCGGTAGTAAAACGCGGCATTGATC
>ERZ795054.4620-NODE-4620-length-10025-cov-6.017452_pt1 | contig 10025 bp, 10 predicted proteins | sample MGYA00375138_ERZ795054 | MGnify/ENA primary metagenome ERZ795054 (study PRJEB30183, sample SAMN05720215) | anaerobic digester metagenome | isolation source: active sludge of municipal wastewater-treating anaerobic digesters | place: USA | collected 2014-12-23 ...
TATTCATTGCCACGATACTTGCTCCACTATAATCAGTATAATCCCACATATGTGTCTTATTATACAAAACAACCTTGTCATCATTTGAACCATAACCGGAATTATGTTCAATTACAACAAGTCGCGGCTTGAACTTAGTCAGTGCCTGCCAAATATAAAAATCATTATAGTCGATATCAATTGACAGCATGTCGAATTCAGACGGCACATTGTATTTTTTAAACAGAGAGTTAATATTTTCACGTGTTATGAACTCCTTTCGAAGATTTATTATGAGATTTTCACAACATCCATCCATCATTAGACCGGAAAACCCTTTCTTTTCACGCAAATATCTTGTATTGCACTCAGAACCATCCCCCGTTCCAAATTCAACATAGTACTTGTTTGTTGTCCCGATTATTTCAAAAATCTTATCAATAATGCCGTCTTCATTGTTCTGTGAGTAAATTTTCTTTCCGTAATCTCCAAGGTCAATTATTGAAGAACTTGAATCAGAGCTCTTGCAACTTACAAATAAGAAAAATGAAAAAATCAGTAAGATAAACACCCGTCTGGTAAAAATATAATTTTTCATCTAGTATCTCCTGAAATCCATACTTAAAATATACATTCATTACTTTGTTTATTAAGCAAGTATTTTTCTGGACATTCAAAATTACATCCCAAAAAAGCTTGTACAATTAGGCTATCTGCAATAAAAGATTTTCGAATGTATCAGACAAAATTCCCGGAGTATCACATGAAACTACTTTCCGTCACCCAGCTCGCCATACCCGAAATCAAGGTGATCCGCTATGCCCGGTTCTGCGACCACCGAGGATACTTCACCGAATCCTACCGCAAAAGCGATTTCTTCAACCCGGCGAACCTGCCCTTCATGAAAGGGCTCGAGTTCCTGCAGGTAAACGAGAGCTTTTCGCGTCCCAAAACCGTCCGCGGCCTGCATTTCCAGTGGAACCCGTTCATGGGCAAGCTGGTGCGCACCATCCGCGGCCACATGGTCGACATCGTGCTCGACGTACGCAAGGGATCGCCGACCTTCGGCAGGGCAATCCTGTACGATATGCCTGATGATCCGGCGCGCGATTTCAACGAGTGGATATGGGTCCCGCCCGGATTCGCGCACGGAAACTACTACAAGCAGGAAAGCCAGATCGAGTACTTCTGCACGGGCGAGTACAGCCAGGGGTGCGAGGCAGGCATATCCCCGCTTGCCGGGGACATCGACTGGTCGCTGTGCGATAAAGCTCTGAAAAAAGAATACGATGCAATCGTAAAAGAGACATCCCTCATCACCGACAAGGACAGGAACGGCTTCACCCTCGCATCGTGGCAGGCTGACGGTAGGTCGGACAATTTCATTTACGGCAAATGCTGAAAGGCGGCTCGCAATGCATGACCAGAATAAAATAATCTTCACCGGCGGCAGCGGCTTGCTCGGCACCGCGTTCAAAAAAATCATGCCGGGCATCAGCTATCCCCCTTCGTCGCAGTTCAACGTGACCGATTTCGGCCAGATGGACGACTACGTCCGCAATGGCTCATACGGCATGATCATCCACGCCGCCGCGTTCACGTCACCCCCGAAAATCGAGCAGGAGCCCTTGAAGGCCATAGATGTTAACATCATCGGCACCGCCAATATTGTGCGCCTGTGCATGACGCACGCTCTGTCGCTCGTGTATATCTCCACCGACTACGTGTTCAGGGGGGATAAGGGGAGCTACCGCGAGGATGACGAGGTGCTGCCGGTCAACAGGTACGCGTGGTCCAAGCTCGGAGGCGAATGCGCTGCGCGGATGTACGACAAATCGCTGATCATCCGCACCACGTTCGGGCCGGATGTGTTTCCCTACGAGAAGGCCTTCACCGACCAGTGGACCAGCAGGGAAAGCGTCACCAAAACCGCGGCCATGATCGCCCGCCTGATCGAAACCGGCGCGACCGGCACCGTGCACGTGGGCGGGCCGCGAAAGACAGTGTTCGAATACGCGAAAGCGCTCGACCCGACAAAAGACATAAAGGAGCTCTCGATCAACGACCTGAATTTCAGGGTGCCTGCGGACACCTCGCTCGACTGCAGCCGTTTCAACGCGCTGGTGAAAAAAAACTGATACGCATCCCTACGGAGGAACAGCAATGAAAATACTTGTCGCAGGCGGAGCGGGATACATCGGTTCCGTGCTTATTCCCTCGCTCATCGAGCACGGCTACGATGTCACGGTCGTCGACCTGTTGTGGTTCGGCAATCACCTGCCTGCGTCCGTTCCCGTGATACAGAAAGACCTGTTCCACTGCACCGAGGACGACCTGAAACAATTCGACCAGGTGATATTTCTCGCCGGACTTTCCAACGACCCCATGGCAGAATACAACCCGGCAAAAAACTTCATCGACAACGGGGCGCTGCCGTCATACCTGGCGTACAAGGCCAAGAACGCGGGCGTGCGCCGGTTCATCTATGCCTCATCCTGCTCGGTGTACGGATACACCGTGGACAAGCTCTACGACGAGGACTGCCCGGTAAACAGCACCTATCCCTACGGGATTTCGAAGCTCCAGGGCGAACGCGGCGTGCTGCAGATGCACGACGAAGGCTTCTCGGTGATCGCTCTTCGCCAGGGAACCATTTCAGGCTACAGCCCCCGCATGAGGTTCGACCTTATCGTAAACACCATGTTCAAGAGCGCCCTGTGCGATAAAAAGATAACGATAAACAATCCCTCGATCTGGCGTCCGGTATACGACATCCGCGACGCTGCAAGCGCGTTCATCCGCGCGGTACAGGCGCACGAATCGATCAGCGGTGTATTCAATGTCACTTCAGGTAACTACACCGTGGGACAGGTGGGGGATCTCGTTAAGCATGAAATCGAAAAGAAAACCGGTCAAAAAATCGGCCTTGAGATAAAAAACATCAAGGACTTCAGGAACTACAAGGTTTCCTTCGACAAGGCGAAAACCTATCTTGGATTTCAACCCCTGTATTCGATAAGCGACATCATCGACAACCTTTTCGATCACAGGGAGTACTACGGCGACTTCCAGAAAGACGAGTTCTACAACATAACTACATTTAAAAAGTTGAACTTATAGTAGACTTGCTGAAAAGCATGTCCATAGTTCTGACATGCAAAGATGGATTCCGGCTCTTCGTGGAGCCTGCCCTGAACAAGGTCGAAGTGCTTCGCCCGGAATGACAGATGTGAAAGGCAACAAGTCTTGTATTTGCGCCTCATGCTACATCCGCAAAATGCGGCTTGAGCCTGCTGAATACGAGGATGCCGACGAGCAGGGCTACCCCTGTCACCGCCCAGTAATATATCGTCAATTCCCACTGCTCCCAGAACGGCCGCGCATGAAGCAGGCTGTCCCGGTACCCGGTCACGATATAATACATGGGATTCAGTTTCAGAATCAGAAGATACTTTTCCGGGAACATCGAGGGGTCCCAGAATATCGGCGTGAGATAAAAAAAGAACCTCAGTATAATCCCTACGATATTGGATATATCGGGGAAAAACAGATTCACCGAGGAAGTGAACCATGAAAGGCCCAGCAGAAGCATGCTGCTGGCGAAAATATAGTAAGCAGTCTGCAGCCAATATATTGTCGGATAGACGCCGTTCAGTATTATTATAATTATCACTATCGCCATCACGATCAGATGCAATACCAATTCAGAAAGTATTTTTACAATTGGCAGGATGCTGACCCTGAAATTCACCTTTTTCAATAAAAACGAATACGACTTGATCGATCCGGTCGCCTGGGAAAGCGTCCCCTGGAAAAACATGTACGCAGTGAGTCCCGAAATCAGATAAGCGACAAAAGGGACACCGGTATTTTTGCCGGTCCGGAATCCCAGGCCGAAGATAAGCCAGAATATCATCATCATGGCAAGAGGATCCAGGATCGCCCAGGCCAGGCCCATGATGTTCGCTGCATATTTCTGCTTGAAGTCCCGCTTGGTCAGCTCAAAAATCAGGTACCTGTTCTGATAAATATGCCTGAAAAAATTCACTGTTTCTTTGATTAATTTGACTGGATTCATTGATCACTTCACCACAAACCACGGATTCAATAGATTTTCCTTGTTATAGATCAGTTCTTCCTTGCTGTCAAATATTATTACTTTTTTACCTGCATATGCAACCACGGCATGGGCAGCTGCGGTGTCCCATTCCATAGTCGGGCCCAGACGTGGATAGCAGTCCGCAATTCCCTCGGCAACGAGACAAAATTTTAACGAACTCCCGGCCGATATGGTCCTGATTTGCCCGTACTTTTTTTTCAGGGATTCGATGTAGGATTCAGTTTCGCTGTTAGCATGAGACCTGCTGGCCACGACGGTATAATCCGTGGGCCCGCCATCTTTACGCCCTTCCAGAGGAAGCCCGCATGAAACATCCAGAATATCCTTCAATGAATTACTCTTCAATGATTTCCGGAAAAAATCCTCGCTTACGCCTGAACCCGCACCAAGCATTCTCCCGTTATCTTTGATTCCCGAATCGCCAGTATCTTGTGAATAGCCTTTGAGTGCAAGCTTGTAAGCGCCGATGTTTTCAGCGCCAAAATATATTTCTCCCCTTACCGGTACGCAAACCACGCCGAGCACTGGAGTATTCCCCTCTATGAGCGCAATATTTACCGTGAATTCCCCGTTTCTCTTGATGAATTCCTTTGTGCCGTCGAGCGGATCCACAAGCCAGAACCGTTTCCACTCCTTTCTCACCGCAAACGGAATGTCTTTCCCTTCCTCACTCAGTATCGGAATCGAAGAGGGGACGTTCAGGGCGGATGTGGAGACCTTTTGTTCCGGAATATCGGCGAGCGCCGAGCATATAATCTCATGGGATTTCCGGTCTGCGGCAGTAAGGGGTGAATCGTCTGATTTCGATTCCACCGCGAAATCGGCACCGGAATTGTATATGTCGAGGATCGCCACCGCGGCCTGGTATGCAGCCTCAAGCGCGGATAGTAGAAAACGTTCGCAGGTAGTATCATTAATATCGTGTTTATTCATCAGTTGGAAATCCAGGAATTTCCTCTGGCCCAAACCCGCTGCTCGGACCATAATGCATTTTACTTGTGCTGCACTTCGACAAGCTCACCAACCGCTGTCGAAGCATCCGAACCTTTTGGTCACTGAGCCTGTCGAAGTGCAGGTAACCCAGATGAGTAAGTATTGACAAAAAAAGCCCCGGATGCAAGGCTTTTTTATCCCGATCAACTTATCTTCACCTTCTATTCATGTTCTAGGTATGTTCTATCCCCATCTGTGTAAATATCCAGGCATACACCTCTCTTCAACCCCCTCCGGGGGTGGCCGCATGCCGTGGGCTTACCCTCGGTGGTGGAGAGCAAAGCGAGCCGGGGGCGTTATTACATCACATTACCATGGATTGAATATAACGCCGGATTTCTGGAGGTATTCCTTTATAATGGCCACGTATTCCTCCTGGCGTTCTTCCGAATCCGCATGATCGACATATATGTCGCAATTGATGTCCGAAGCTGAATCGTCACCCACCCAGACAGTCATTATTCTGTCGGGATTGACGACTGTCTTGATAATTTCAAGGTCAGACTGAGTGAGTTCAACCGCGGTGACGACAAGGATAACCCCTGCCTCCATCATGATATGCGCCACTTCTGCAAGACGGCGAATATGTTCGGAGCGCTCGTCCTTTCCCTTCTCGCCCTTGATATCGGCGTCGATACCGTACAATACATTGCCTATCCCCAGAAAAAAGACAACGCGGCCGTCGTTAAACAGGGTTTTTTCAAGCGCCCTGGCCAGTCCTTTTTTCCCCTGGTTCTTCTTTCCCGATACCAGCACCAGGCATGATTTCTGGGTATACCGCTCAGCGCGTTTTTCAGCCGGGATAAGGCTTTTTTCCCATTTATAATTTCTCAGGTAGACCTTGTCCCTGACCCAGTCCTGGCTGTCCTCCATCTTCTGCTGGATTATGCCGCCCCCCGAGATCTCGTATTCATCGACGATGACGAACCTGCTGGTCAGGGTATTGTCTCCGGCGACATCGAAAGCGATCGGCTTGCTGCACTTGATGGTGCATTCTGCTACATCATGCCTCTCGATCATCTCTTTCTGCTCGGTGCAGCTCAGGTCGGATGCATCTATGACGCGATGCACCTGCTCGAGGCGCGCCTGTACTTTGACCGAACCGATTTTCAGCAGATAAGATTTCTGTTTCACCATGGGATTCTTGCCCAGCCAGAAAAGGCTCGCCCTGATGCGAGATGAAACGAGCGGTTTTGCTTCATGAGAGTTGGCGGCCATTTCGCCTCTCGTGATATATATCTGCTCCTCGAGGGTGAATCCCGCAGGGTATGGGGCGGCCATTGTTTTAGTCTCTTTCGTCTTGAATCCTTCAATAGATCTGATTCTGCTCTTTTTACCAGATGGATAAAACACGACTTCATCGCCCACGGCGAGAGATCCGGTAAGTATTGAGCCGGACACGATCCTCCTGCTGTCGCCGAATCGGGTGAATTTGTACACGTCCTGTACCGGCATGCGCAGCGGTTTGTCCGCATCGTCCTTCCCGCTGGTAAAATCATCGAGAACATCCAGAATGCTTTTACCGGAATACCATGCCATTGCATTGACCAGGGAGGTTATGTTGTCCCCATTGATCCCACTGACCGGAATGAACGTTTTCGGCCTGATGTCGATTTCTTTCAGGAAAGCGCCGTATTCATTGACAATCGAATTATAGACGGATTCGTCGTATCTGACAAGGTCCATCTTGTTCACGATGACAGCTATCTGCCTCACTCCCAGCATAGACAGCATGTACCCGTGACGTTTCGAATTCTCGCGTACGCCTTCGCCGGCGTCGATTACGAGCAGGGCGGCCTCGGCCCGTGCGGCGCCCGACACCATATTTTTCAGAAACTCGATGTGGCCCGGAGCGTCGATGATGATGTAGTCCCTCTTCGGGGATTTGAAAAAAACGCGCGCAGAATCGATCGTTATCCCCTGGGCCTGCTCATCCTTGAGGGCGTCGATGAGAAAGGCATACTCGAACGGCTTCGAGTTGCGCTCGCAATTTTCCTTTACCTGCTCCAGTTTCCCTTCTGGCAGTGAACCGGTATCGGCCAGGAGCCTCCCGATCACCGTGCTCTTACCGTGGTCGACGTGTCCGACAATTACGATGTCCATTACATGTATCCCTCTCTGCGCAGGGTCTCCAGTCCGCCGCCGTCGTCCTTGTCCTGCGCCCTTCCCGAACGCTCGGCGATGTTTTTCAGCTTGCCGCTTTTTAGCTCGTTGATGATGTCGCGCACATTTTTCGACGTCGAATCGATGGGATTGGTGCACGGCCCGCATCCCAGCGAGCGATAGCGCTTACCGTTGCCGTGATCGTAATACAGCGACACGGTGGGGATGCTTTCGCGCTCGATGTATTCCCATATGTTCAGCTCGGTCCAGTCGAGGAGCGGATGCACGCGCACGTGAGTCCCGGGAGCGAAATCGGTCTTGAACTGGTTCCAGAACTCGGGCGGCTGGTCGCCGATGTCCCATTCGCTGCGGTTGTCCCTCGGTGAAAAATAGCGCTCTTTCGACCGGGAGCCTTCCTCGTCCGCGCGGGCTCCGACGATTACGCCGGTATAGGGCTCGGTGTTTTTATCGATTTCATACCCGCCCGTTGCATGGTTCATCCGGTATCGCTTCCAGGAACCGTTCAGGGTGTTGACCAGGGCCTCGGTCTTGAGCTTCTTGCAGCAGGTCAGGCGATCGGCGTTCCCGTCCGGGAATGTCTGCTTGTTGTCCAGCGCGTCCCGGTTCTCGCCTACGACCATGGTGAGCTTCCACTCCCTGGCAAGGCGGTCCCGGTATTCAATCATTTCAGGTATCTTGTAGTGCGTATCGATGTGCACCAGGGGAAACGGCACGTGGCCGAAAAAGGCCTTCCTGGCGAGCCACAGCAGCACGGTCGAATCCTTCCCGATCGACCAGAGCATGCATAGGTTTTTAAAGCTGGCGTAAGCCTCGCGCAATATGTGAACGCCGATGTTTTCAAGCCTGTCGAGATGGTCCATTTCCGCACCCTTATAGTTTTAATCCCGTTATTCTGTTTATTTCACTCAGTACAAACTGCATTGCATCCGGGACTGTCCGATTCTCGGTATTCACCGTTATGTCGGGTTTCAGTGGGATTTCATACGGATCATCGAGCCCGGTAAAATTCTTGATGTCCCCCCTGCCCGCTTTTTCATACAGGCCCTTGACATCCCTCTTCATGCATTCCTCGAGGGAAGTTGCGACATGAACTTCTATGAAGTTCCCGCACATCTTTCTTACCCTGTCTCTTGACTCCCTGTACGGGGATATCAACGAGGTGAGCACGATTATCCCGTTTTTTTCCAGCAGAGACGCGATGTGGCCCACCCTCATGATATGGCTGTTCCGCTCCTCCCTGGTGAAACCCGTATTCGGGAATAAAGACCTGACCTCATCACCGTCAAGCAGCTCGACCGCCAATCCCTTCCCGGTCAACAGATCCTTCAGTGCCTTTGCCAGAGTGGTTTTACCGGATCCTGAAAGTCCCGTGAACCAGAGAACAAACGAAGCTGATTTCTCAGATGAGGATTTGAATCTGCGGTTTTTAATGATTAAAATTGCCGATGAAACAGCCGCTGCATTGATCAACCCGGTTATCGCTGAAGCAACCATACTTCCGATAAAGAAATATGCTGATGCAGTAACGATTACAGACGGAAAAATAATCAGGAATGCAATAGCGGAACTTGAAAAACTATTCGTTATCCTCAAATATATATCCTTCAATTGCGATTAGCAGTTAACGACCGACCCGGAACATCATATAATAAATATTCATTCTTGCTGATAAATTATGTAAACAATTTTTTCATTTATAATTGACATTTATTATTTATAGCGGCACAATTAATGTCATAACTGCGATACCGAGTCTCGCACGCTTAATCCTGAAATATGGGATACAACCGGCGGGCAAAGGGTTTGGCCCTTCAGCCAACTATAATTCAGCAATTCTATGAAAAAAAGAAGAAAATATCAGTCATGAAGTTATCCCTAAAAAGCGAATACGCCTGCCTTGCTCTGATCGATCTCGCAGAAAATTCCGGCGAAAGTATTGTTAAAATTGAAGAAATATCAAAAAGAAAAAGCATACCAAAAAAATTTCTGGAACAGATACTGCTTTCGCTTAAAAACGCCGGATATGTGAAAAGCAGGCGAGGGCCCGAGGGCGGATACATGCTGGCGAAAAAACCATCGGAAATAAACTTGGCCGAAATAATCCGCCTGATGGACGGCGCGCTTGCTCCGGTAGAATCCGTCAGCGTCTACTTTTATGACAGCACGCCCATCGAGCAAAACAGCATGCTCATTTCGGTGTTCAAGGACATTCGTGATTACATATCGGACAAGCTTGAAAAAACCACCTTTGCAGATTTATTATAGTCACGCCTTGCTAAATCCTGCATTTCTTTCTTTATTTTGACTTAAACCAGAATCAATATTTATTTAAAGTATAGTTGACCGGATTGCAGAATATTACACTTACATTTTCTTAATGGAAAGGCGTTATGGCATGGGGAAATACATCTTTCAGCCCTCTCTTAAGGATTTTCATTTTCATTTCCGCGATCATAATGGCTTTATTGATAAGCTGTATCCGCTACATAACAGGCCCGGACATCACGCTCACTTTGCTGTATGTACTTCCCATTCTGACAGTCTCGGTTTTTGTCGGAAAATGGTATGCTGTTTTCTTTTCTGCGTTCTCCGCGCTTTCATGGCTCATGGCAGACTTGCTGATTATCGATCAGTTCACTTATAAATTCGCACCGTTTGTCAATTCATGCGCAAGGCTCATCATTTTTCTATTCATCGTATATCTCATATCCTGCCTGAAAAACCAGGAAGAACTCGCCCTGCGCGATCACCTGACCGGCCTGCTAAACCGGCGCGCATTTTTTTCAATGGCCGGTGCCGAAATAAAGAG
>ERZ795054.4621-NODE-4621-length-10024-cov-4.014344_pt1 | contig 10024 bp, 7 predicted proteins | sample MGYA00375138_ERZ795054 | MGnify/ENA primary metagenome ERZ795054 (study PRJEB30183, sample SAMN05720215) | anaerobic digester metagenome | isolation source: active sludge of municipal wastewater-treating anaerobic digesters | place: USA | collected 2014-12-23 ...
TGCCGACGAGGACGACCTCTTTTTCGGCGCGGGATTCGCCGCGGCGACCGACCGCCTGTGGCAGATGGAGGTGATGCGCATGGCCGGTCGCGGACGACTCGGCGAGTTCCTCGGACCGGACGCGCTCCCCCTGGACCGCTTCCTGCGTTCGCTCGATATCGCGAGCGCCGTGAGCACGGCCCTCTCCGCGATAGACGCGCGCTCGCTCCGCATCCTCGAACGCTACTCCGAGGGCGTGAACGCCTTTCTGCGCGCCCAAAAACTCCCCGCCGAGTTCGCCCTCACCCGGCACCGCCCGGGGCCCTGGACGCCTGAAGATTCGCTATATGTCTTCGCGATCCTGAACCTCGGTATTTCGTACAACTTCTGCGAGGAGATCAACTTCCTGTTGCTCGCGCGCCGCGCGGGATACGACAGGGCCGCCTGGCTGGCGCCCGTCTACCACGACGAGGACATCCCCTTCGATGAGGCCGCGAAGCTCGCCGGTCTGCCGGACGAACCTCTGGTCGCCGGTGGTACGGACCTCCGCCCTGGAGGACTTTCAATCGCCGCGCTGTTCCCCGGCCCGCCGCCGGCCTCGAACAACTGGGCGATATCGGGACGGAGAACGGCGAGCGGGCGGAGCATCGTCGCCAACGACACGCACCTGGTCATATCAATTCCCAATTCGTGGATGATGATGCACCTGCGCTGCCCCGGCTACGACGTTGCGGGCGTGGCCGTGCCGGGAATACCGATCGTCACGCTGGGCTTCAACGGGCGCGTGGCCTGGGGGGCGACGATGGTGATGGCGGACAGCCAGGACCTGTTCGTCGAAAAGACGCGTGCCGGCCGGAAGGGACGGGAGTACCTGTACCGCGGCCGCTGGTACCCGGTCACCGAACGGAAGGAGCTCATCCGCGTAAAGGGACAGAAGCCCGTAGAGATCGTCCTCGGCCGAACGCGCCACGGCGTATTGATTGACGAGGCGCTGGCCACCCTTCCCTTCGAAGCGGAATCGCCGATCCAGCCGATCAGGCTGCGCGAGGGGTATGCCCTTGCGCTCGCCTGGCCGATGGAGGACGGCGCCGGGACCTTCCGCGGCTTCGACCTGCTCTGCCGGGCGCGGAACGCGGCCGAGGCGCGCGAAGCCATGCGGAGTATCAGCGGCATTTATCTCAATATCGTCTACGGCGACGCGGACACCGTCGCCTGGCAGGTGACGGGCAGGTATCCCGTACGAAAAAAGGGCACGGGCCAGCTCCCCTCACCCGGCTGGGACGGCGAGTACGACTGGACCGGCTGGCTTCCCTTCGAGCGGCAGCCCCACGCGACGAACCCGGACCGCGGATTTGTCGCGACCGCCAATCATCGCACCGTGCCGCGCGGCCACGCGGCGCGACTCAGCGCGTCCTGGTACGGACCGGCCCGCGCCGAGCGGATAACCGAGCTTCTTAGCGGCGCGCGCGCGGTGACGCGCGAGCACTCGCTCCGCATGCAGATGGACGTGCTCTCGCCGACCGCCCGGTCCCTCCAGAAGATGCTGCGCACCGGAGAACGCCTGCGCTCGGACATCGACGCGAAGATCGACTCGTGGAGCGACCGGAGCATGGCCCAACGCGCGCGCGAGGCACTGGCATCGCTCGATCCTTCGCGTTTCGACGGGGTGCTTTCGGCCGACTCGGCCCCCGCCGCGGTGTACGGCCTGTTTTTGCACTGTTTTACGCGAAATACCTTTCTCGACGAGCTGGGGCCCGATGACGGTCCCGACTGGCAGGCCTTTCTTGACGCCAACATAAGCTCTTATTCCGCCATGGAGGACCATCTGCTGTACCGCGCCGATTCGCCCTTCTTCGACAATACCGGGACGACCGAAAAGGAGGACAAGGCCGCCGTGATCGCCCGGTCGCTTGCCGACGCCATTCTGCTGGCGGAGGAGCGGCTCGGAAAGAACCGCGCACGCTGGCGGTGGGGCGCCCTCCACACCTATTCATGGCGCCACGACGCCGCCCGAAAGGCGCGCTTTCTCGCCCCCCTGCTCGACCGCGGCCCCTTCCCGGCGCCCGGCGACACCTCGACCCTCAACGTGGCCGGGCTGGCGCACGGCTGGAGCTTCGACACGCTCTGGATACCGGCAATGCGAATGGTGGTGGACTTCGGCCTCGACGAGCCGGCGCTGCTTACTATGACACCCGGCCAGTCGGGGGACCCTTCGAGCCCGCATTACGACGACATGATCGATTATTTCCTTACGGGGAGAAGCAATCCGCTTCCTTTCAAAAAAGAAAACATCGAGCGTCAGTATAACCGGGTGCTGACGCTCCATCCCCCGCGCTGATGGATCAACCGCCCTCGGCGAGATGTTTCAGAATGAGTCCGTAGAATCCGGAGGCCGCGGAATCGTAGCGCCAGCCCAGCTGGACCCCGCAGCCCCTGCAGTGGGCGTACCGCCATGAGTATCCCCGGAACCAGGTATGCGCGCCGGTCGCATCGCCCGACGCGAAGCAACCCTCCGCTTTAACGAAACAGCATATACGGAAGAGAACGCCGTCGGGATTGGCGAACTCGTGAACGCTCGCGCCGTCCACTTCGATTATATCGCGCGGCGCCGCGACGGTGCGGCCGCAGAACACGCAGATGAAGCGCCGGTCGCGCGATTCGCCGGCGGCCGGCCCGTCTTCGGAACTGTCCCGGGGAAGGAGGCCGTCCGCGCCGGGCCTCTTGGCACGGACCGGCGTGATCTGTTCCGCGCGCCGGTTATCTCCCCGCGCGGGCGTATGGAACCCCGGGCCGATCACCCCTGACCTCGTCCGCGTATAACGGCATTTCGCGCGAGCATATCCGTCACCTCATTTAAAAACGCGGGCCCGGAAACACTCGATCCCCGGGCCCGGCACATTTCAGAATACTCGGCGACTTCGCGTCAATTCGTCTTCGTCGCGAGAAAATCGCTCGAGAACGAGAAACCCACCAGCACGTAGGGGACCGCCCCCACCCTGTCGGGGTGCTTGAAATACCAGCCGAGGATCATGAGGAGCGTCGGCTTGTTGAAGCTCGAATAGTCGCGCGTGTGGAAGGACCACGCGAACAGCGGTCCCACGCGCATGTGCTCGAGGTCGTTGCCCGGAAAAACGGCCGAATAGCGCATGCCGAACGTCAGCTGTCCGCTCATGTAAATCAGATCGGTGTCGTTCGACCAGAGCACCTTCTCGTTGGGCACCAGCGTATCGAGCGTGGCGTCGTAAAAATACTCGTCGTCGTCCTCCAGGTCGAGCTTCCAGTACTCTATCGCGAATTTGGAGCGCGCGGCGATTTTACCGACCTTCATCTGGATGGTCGGCTCCGCGAGGAAATGATGACCGCCGGTCGAGTAGGCGTCGTCCTCGGTATCCTCACGCGCGTCGTCCGAAAAATTGGCCTTCGCGTCCGGGTAGGACTGCAGGTATCCCATCGTTCCGAAATATCTGAGATATTCATATCCCAGACGAAGGTTGAATATGCCTATCGGCTGGAAATCGATAAGCGGTCCGACCTTGAGGTAGGCGGGATTGAGCTTTGTCATGAGCCCCATCGCGAAGAAGGTATCGCGGAAGAGCGGCGACGTGCTGTCCGCCAGCCTGCGGCTGTACATGAGACGGTTCTGCGTCTCGAGGCCGAGCGGATTGTAGCGCATGATGGTGAGCGAGGCCAGGTACAGCCTGTTCTGCGGCGGGACCTGCACCTCCGGTTCGGTCTTTTCCTGCGCCGTCGCCGGGACCAGACAGAGCCCGGAGATCGCGAGCACGCACAACACGATGGCGAATTTTCTGAAACGCATGGCACCTCCATTTTTTTTTCGAGTGTCGATGCATAACCGGAAAAAGCGCCGCTTCGCTCCGCGCGCCGCGGAAACGAAGGCAGGGATCCGTCCGATCCGCACCACGCCTGTTTGATTATAACCGGAAACTTCAGCGGATTTGTTATACTACAATAGGGGCGGGAACACAATCATTTTTTGCGCCCCGGCTATAAAAATAAAAGGGACCTTCTCAAGCGGCCGTTTAACAGCTTTTATCTCCAGGAGGGCGTGAGCTTTCGCGGCCCTCGGCATCCCCGGAAAACCTGCCCAGTATTTCGGCGCTCACCCTCTCCACCTCGTCGACCCTCGTGAGGATGAAGAGCACATCCCCGGGAATGATTATCGTCGAACCGCGCGGGGCTATGATCTCCTCCCTGCGGTTTATCATTGTAATCGTGGTTCCCCGGGGCAGGTCAAGCGTGGATATGCGCGCTTCACCGGTACAGTATTCCTCGTCGACGGCGAGCTCGACAAGCTCGAGGTCGCTGTCGTGTATGGTGACGAGTTCCATGGCCTGCCGGGGCTTCGGTTTCGATCGTACGCTTAACCTGAGCAGATCGGCAAGTTTGCCTATTGTGGTTCCCTGCACCGTCACCGAGAGCACAACGGCGAAAAAAACAGTGTTGAAAATCTGGTGCCCGTTGTCTATCCCGGCGGCCACCGGATACGTCCCCAATACGATGGGAACCGCTCCGCGAATTCCGCTCCAGCTCATGAAGACCCTGTCGCGCCACGAGAATTTTCCGAACAAAGTGCACAATATAACCGCAACCGGCCGGCCGATAAAGGTTATCACAAGGAACACGACCACGCCCGGCCACAGTATCTGTGAAAACTCTTTTGGAAATACCAGAAGCCCGAGAAGGACGAAGAGAGCGACATTCGCTATCTGCGACAACGCGCCCACGAATGTCGAAACTCCGCTTTTATAAGGAAATTTTCCGTTGCCCATCACGTGCCCGGCGAAGAACGCGGAGAGCATACCGCTCGCACCGAGCAGATCGGCCGCCCCGAAACCGAGAAGGATAACGCCGATCGTCAGTATATAGAAATACCCCCGGTCCACATATTTTATCCGTTCGAACAACAGGCAGCCGATCCTGCCGACTATCAATCCGATCGCCGCGCCCCCGATCAGCAGCCAGGCGAAAGAGGCCAGAGTTTTGAGAGGTCCGCCGGCTTCCGCGACGAAAAGATGTACGACAAAGGTCGTCGCGATGATCGCCATCGGGTCGTTCGCGGCCGATTCGATCTCGATTGTTGACGCCAGGCGCTGGTTGATCGCACGCGTCCTGAGGATCGAGAAAATCGCCGCCGCGTCAGTGGAGGAAACAATCACCCCCATCAACAGCGCGTTGAGCGGCTCCCATCCGAGCAGCAAATGAAGGGCTGCGGCCGAGACGAAGGCGGTTGCCAGCACTCCGAGCGTTGCGAGCGAAAGGGACGGAACGACGACAGGATCGAGATCCTGCCTTCTGGTCCCGAACCCGCCCCCGAAAAGGATAAAGATCAACGCGAAATTGGCGAGCTTCTGCGTCATGAGTGCGTCGTCGAAATAAACGAGGCCGGTCACATCGCTGCCGAACACGATCCCCATGCCCAGGGCGATGATGATGAGCGGCATGTTCCATTGCCTGAAAAGCGCCGCCATCAGGACCACGGCTATCAGTATGATCGCTGCTATTAAATACATCCCGCGCCATTCTCCGGAGTGTGTGTGTCAAACATATTCGCCTCCCCGGTGATGCGCAATACATTTTCCTGCGCTGGACACGTCTCCGCCAGGCCCCGTCGTTACGTGCCCGCGCTTTCTCTCATCGCCCGGAGCGGACCGAGCGGAGAATGCGCCCGGGCAGGTGCCTCTCCGCGGCGTCCAGATCGGCGTCGGGAGAGCCCGAAAGCCAGCGCCGCGCGGTCTCCGCCACGGGCCCGATGACGAGCATCTCCAGCACGAAAAACGGGAGAGCGCGCGCTCCGCCGGAGCGCGTGTGCGCGGAGAGGGCCGCGGCCAGCCTTTCCATCCTGCCCGCTTTTTCCTTCCGTATGTCCTCCCGGTACGCCGCCGCAAAGGGCGCGAACGCGGACGCGTGGATGAAGCGCGCCTCGAGGATGTTCCGCCGCGTCCAGTCGAGGTATGAGCGGACGGTGCTTCCGACGAGCGCCTCGAGCCGGCCGCCGGCGGGAACCGAGGCGAGCATGTGATCGAGAAGCGCGCACATGCAGCGCGAGTAGAGGGCCGCGGACACGCCGGCCATATCGCCGAAGTGATGATAGATCGAACCCACCGAAACGCCCGAGCGCGCGCTGAGGAGCCTGACCGGGACCTCGACCGACGAGGTCTCGCCGAAGAGCTCGAGCGCGCCGTCCAGCACCCTCCCGCGCGTCGAGTCCGAGCGCGCCTGCCGGGTCATGATCGTCCGGCCCTCGCGCACAGCGACACGGCCTGTTCCCACACCGCGTCGTTGAACGCCCCGTCGAGCGCGATGGGAGCAAGCTTCGCCCGCGTGAAACGATCGAAATAGGCCCCCGTAAGCCCTTCGTACGCCGGATCCGCGACGAGCCTGACCGGCGCCGCCGCGCCCTCGGACGGACGGAGCCACAGCTTCTTGACGAGCCCGAGCAGAATGCCCGCGGGTCCTTTCATCTCCCCGAGTCCGGTGTTGACCACGCCGGGATGGATGGCGTTTAAAGTCACGCCGGCATCCCTCCAGAGCTCCGCGAAGCGCATGGTCGCGATGAGGTTGAGGAGCTTTGTGGTGGCGTAGGTCTTCATAAGGCTGAAGTTATCCCCGGCGGCGGTCGCCGCGTAATCCTTCATGCCCGCGATGTAGAGTCCGGCCGAGATCTGTACGACGCGCGCGCGGTTGGCGGCGAACAGGTCCGCCAGGGCGCGATTGATGACAAACGGCGCGAGATGGTTGACCATGAACGACTCTTCAAAGCCGTCGACGGTGAGCCTCTTTTCCGTCGGCCACAGCGCGGCGTTGTGCACGAACGCGCCGAATTCGCCCGCTTCGGCGCGGATCCTTTCGGCGGCCTCGGCGGCCGCGGCGATGGACGACATGTCGCCCTCGATGAAATCGATGCCGGTAACGCCGCGCGCCTTCGCCGAGGCGATGAATTCGTCCGCGCGCCGCCGGCTGCGGCATACGATCTTTACTTCGTAGCCGGCGGCGGCCAGGGTCTCGGCCATCGCCGCCCCGATTCCCCTGTTCCCGCCGGTGATAACCACCCCTCTCTTCATGCCAGCCTCCGAGTGTAACGGCACTACGCCGGTAGCGGGGCGCGCCGCCGTATGAATTTATTATTTAAAACATTTTTCTAGAATTATTTTCCAGTATGGAGGCGAAGCCGCCGCTGGCAAGCATTTTTCGACCGAGGGAGGCTCACTCTCGGATGGAGCGGGAAGACAGTTCCGGCGGTCGGGTTTTCAGGAGTCCCCGCGGCCTCTCCACGGCTTGAACACCGAGATCCAGACCATCGCCATCAGGAAGGCGACCTGGACCACCCCCCAGAAGGCCACCATGGACCGGTTATGGAGGAACCGCGGGTCCAGCAGCGCGTCGGCCCGCGCGGTGAGCGCGATGGCCGTGTTGCCGTTAAGCCACGGGCCCAGACAGAAGGTCCCGAAGAGAATCTGCGCCACCGTGAGGGCCCACTTGACCGCAAGCCAGCGGTGCCTGAAGAAGCCCCAGTTCGTTAACATGCCGTACACCAGGCCCGCGGCCAGGTTCCCCATGGCGCCCGGTATGATGACGAAGTCGTCGACGATCTTCATGGCCGCCCACGTGGCGTAGAGCTCGTCCCCGCCGGACGGCGAGGAGAGATAATAGACGAGCACGATGCAGAGCCCTCCGCCGACCCACATCGTTACGAGAAAGAGGTGCAGGGTTTTGAGCCAGCGCGTCGGAGCGGGACCGAGCTTCTTCATTCCGGGGAGCCTCCTCTGAATGGATGATCGGGGAGTGTACACGGGTACAATAGCGGGGCAAGCACAAATCGGGCGGCCTTTCGGGCCGCCCGTCGCGCTTCATCCTGTTATCCGGCTCACTTGCCGGTAAACTTCGGCTTGCGCTTTTCGGCAAACGCGGTGAAGGCCTCGAAGAGGTCGTCGGAGGGAACTATGTTCGCGCTCACCGAGGCGACGTACTTGAGGGCGTCGTCGACGGTCTTGCCGATGCCGTAGTTCAGCACCACCTTGGACGCCTGCACGGCAAGCGGTGAGTTCCCCGCGATCTCGAGCGCCATGGCCTCGGCCTCCTTCATGAGCGTTTCCTGGTCCTTGTACACCTCGTTGACCAGAAGGATCTCTTTCGCGCGCTTCGCCGTGATGTTGTTGGCCCGGTAGGCGAGCTCGCGCGCGTGGCCCTGGCCCACTATGTGCGGGATGCGCTGGAGCACTCCGACATCCGCCACGAAGCCGACCGCCGCCTCGCGGAGCGAGAAGACCGCGTCCTCGGTGCAGAGCCTGATATCGCAGGCCGTGATCATGTCGAGCCCCGCCCCTATACAGATACCGTGCACCGCGGCGATGACGGGCTTGCGGCAGCGCTCTATGCAGGTCATGGTCTCCTGGAGCTGGTAGATCTTCGGAAGGAACTTCCATTTGGTGCCGCCCTTCTGGTTCTGGTCGGCGATCTCGGAAACGAAGCCGCTCATCTCGACGAGGTCGATGCCGGCGGAAAATCCCGGCCCCTTGGCGGCAAGGACGATCGCGCGGATTTCCGGGTCGTTGTCCAGGTCGGCGAACACTGCCGGGCTCTCGAGCCAGGCCGGCGGATTCATGGCGTTCTTCTTTTCAGGCCTGTTGAGGTACACCCACGCCAGCGGCGGCTTTTTTTCGACGAGATAGAACTTGTATTCGCTCATGGCGCTCTCCTGCGGGAATGATTGAATGGCCGGTAAAGCCTACAGGCGAGGCCGGGGAAGTCAAGGGATAATCGGTCGCGCGGGGGTTTTGTTGACTATACAACAGAAATCCGCGAATGACGTTCGCGTTGCGGGCGGCTACACCCTGGCCCGGTAGGGATCGTCCACGGGGAAGCTGATAGTAACGCCCGCGCCGGCCTCGTTGCGCATCTCCATGGTGCCGCCGATCTGGTCGACGAGCGAGCCGATGATCTGGAAGCCCAGCGTCGTCGCGCTCGATCCGGCCAGGCCGGAGGGAAATCCCACGCCGTCGTCCGCCACGGAGAGCACGTAGTGTTCGTTACGGCGGCTGAACTCCACGCTGATGGCCCCCCGTTCGCGGCCCTGAAACGCGTGCTTGAACGAATTGCTGAGTATCTCGTTGAGCAGAAGTCCGCAGGGGATGGCGCGGTCGATGCTCAGATGGATCGTTTCCGCCTTTACGGTCGGCGTGATGCGGACATCCCGCGACTGGTATATGCCGTGCAGGTAGCGCACGAGGCCCTCGATGTACCTGCCGAAATCGATGAGCGACAGGCTGTCCGAGCGGTAGAGCTGTTCGTGGATGAGGGCCATGCTGCGGATGCGCCCCTCGCTGTTCCGGAAGAGCTCGAGCGTCGCCGGATCGGTGACCTCGCGCGACTGCAGGTGCAGGAAGCTCGATACAACCTGCAGGTTGTTCTTAACGCGATGATGGATCTCGCGAAGAAGCGTCTCCTTCTCTCGGAGCGAGGCCTTCAGACGTTCCGCGTACATTCTGATCTCGGTGTAATCATTCATAATCCCCGTTATCCCAACCGGCGCGCCGTCTTTCATCATGAAACGATTCGATGTTCTAACATACCGAATTGAACCATCCTTGTCGTAGACGCGGTACTCGTAGGGCTCAATTACGCCGTTGACTGTGTTCCGGAAATTGTCAAGCAATCCCGGAAAATCCTCTGGGTGGACGAAATCGGAAAAATTCTTACCTATCAGGTCGTCCGGCGCATAATTGCTTATGTGACTGATTGCCGGGCTAACGAACGTCACTCTCCCCTCCATATCCAGGGTGTATATAACCTCGTTGATGTTTTCCACCAACGAACGATAGCGCTCACCTGATTCTCGTAAACGACGCTCGGATGTAGCGCGTTCATCCTCCTTCGAGGCGATCGCGCCGGCCATCTCGTCGAACGCGCGCGCGAGCTGCCCCACCTCCCCGCGATTGTACGACATGTCCGTCCGCGCCGAAAGATCGCCGCGGCCCAGCCTGCGGGAGGCCGCCACCAGCCTTTCCAGCGGCCGCACGATGGTCGA
>ERZ795054.4624-NODE-4624-length-10020-cov-5.167988_pt1 | contig 10020 bp, 8 predicted proteins | sample MGYA00375138_ERZ795054 | MGnify/ENA primary metagenome ERZ795054 (study PRJEB30183, sample SAMN05720215) | anaerobic digester metagenome | isolation source: active sludge of municipal wastewater-treating anaerobic digesters | place: USA | collected 2014-12-23 ...
GGCGAACAGGACGAAGAAGATGCTCGCGCGTTTGCTCATTGCTCACTCCTTGGGATATTCGAAGCGGAAGGGGGCGAAGAGCGTCCCCGTCTCGGTGAAGAACTTGGAGAAGAACTCGTAGTACTGGAGCCTGACCACCTGGATCGCGACGATCATGCCCTCCAGGACGATGATGACCGCGTTCCCGGCGACGACGACCAGGACCTCCCAGAGGACGCCGCCCGGGGCGCGGCTCGCCACGAGATCGCCCATCGCGAAGACGATGAAGGAGAGGACCGCGTGGGAGAGGGCGAAGGCCCCGACGCGGAGGAAGGAGAGGCTGTTGGAGAAGTAGTAGGAGACCGACTCGATGACCTCCACGAGCCCCTTGATGGCGAAGGCCAGGGCGCCGTCGCCCTTCCCTTCCCGCTTCCGGCCCTCGACGAGGCGGCCGAGCGGCTCCTCCAGGAAGAGGGCGGCCAAGGGCAGGGCGAAGCCGGGGATGTCCGGCCAGGAGGGCCTTCCCCCCGCGGCGACGCGGACGCCCAAGCCGATCGCCCACCAGAAGAAGAGGGAGCCCGCGAGGCCCGTCTTGGAGAACAGCGCCTCCCCCTTCTTCCCGAGCCTCCACTTGTTGACGATGTTGACGACGAGGCCGACGGAGTTGATGAGGACGCCGACCCCGAGCGTGAAGCCGAAGAAGGCGAAGAGCTTCGCCACGCTGCCGCCCTCGGGCATGACCGTGACGAAGCGGTCGAGGGGCCGCCCCAGGAGGGCGAGGGAGACGGCGCGGCTCGCGGGGACGAGCCATTCCTCGTTCGCGAAGACCGTGCCGTCCAGGAGGCCCATGGCCATGGAGCCCAGGCCCACGGCCGTGAAGATGGGCCCGTAGGCCTTCCACTTGCGGAGCTTCGCGACCTTTCCCCGTCCGATGACGAGGCCGGCCAGGAGGATGACGGCGCCCTGGCCCAGGTCGCCGAACATGATGGCGAAGAGGACGACGAAGAAGAAGGCGACGAGGGGGGTCGGGTCGATGGTCCCGTAGAGCGGCGCGCCGTAGGAGACGACGAGGCCCTCGAAACTGGAGACGAAGGGGCGGCGCTTGAGGAGGACGGGGACCTTCTCCTCGCCCGAGCGCACGGAGTCGAGCTCCTCGGGGTCATAGACCCTCGCGGCGGCCCGGCCCCCGGTCGCGTCGCCGAGCTCCTTGAGGAGGGCCGCGGCCCTGGCCTTGGGCGCCCAGCCTTCGAGGCGATAGACGAAATCGGAGGACTCGAGCCCCTCCTTGGCGCGCTCGATGGAGGCGAGGACGGCGTAGGAGGCCGCCAGGCTCTCCCAGCTGTCCCCGACCGAGGCGCGGAGGGCGGCCTTCCGGGCCTCGAGCCGGGAAGCCTCGGCGTCCAGGGCGGCGCGCTCGGCCTCCAGGCTCGCGACGAGCTCGGGAGGCAGGCCCTTGAAGTCGGGAGGCAGCTCCCTGGGCCGGAACTTGGCGCGCTCGAGCTCGGTGTCCAGGGCGAAGCGGCCCTTCTTGGAGGCGGCGGCGACGACGCTCCCGTCCTCGCCCAGGGGGAGTAGGATGGCGCGGTCGCCCAGGTTCGCGGCGAGGGCAGGCAGCTCGGAGGGGGGGACGCGGCCGACGCGCACCGCGAGGAAGGACAGGTGGTCGAGCTCCTTGAAGGGCAGGGAGAGCCCCGCGAAGGCGCGGGCCTCCTCCAGGGCCTCGCCGATCCTGCCGCGCCTGGCCTGGAGGGCGGCCAGCTCCGCGGAGAGGCCTTCCGCCGCGGCGACGAGCTCGCCGAGGAGGGCGTCCTCGCGGGGGCCCGGGAGCCGCGTGCCCTCGGGAACCAGGTCCGGCGCCTCGAGGTCGAGGAGATCCCTGAGCTTGCGGAGCTTGTCGAGGGCGGCCTCGACGCGCGGATCGCGCCCTGGGCGCGGCTCGCCCTCCGAGCGCCGCTGCTCGGCGAGCTCGAAGCAGCCGGCCCGGCCCAGGATCTCCAGGACGCGGTCCATGTCGTTCTTGAGGATGAAGAGCTCGAGCTTGCGCATGGCTACTGGGCTCACGCGACGCCTCCCGCCGGGGCCAGCCAGGCGATCTCCTCGGCCGGGGCGCCGAGGTAGATGCCCTCGACCAGGCCGAGGACGACGGCCGCCTCGAATTCCTTGAGCTTGAAGAAGCAGTAGAGCGGCGTGTAGGTGAAGGGGTGCCGGTGGAGGGCCCTCCTCAGCCTGCCGTAGAGGTAGCGCCGAGCCCGGGCTTCGACGGTCCGCGGGTCGATCCCGCCCGCCTGGAAGCCCTCCGCGAGGAAGGCGTACTTCCAGTCCTCCAAGGGGGCGTCGCCCCTGGGCTTCGCGGCCCGCCGCGCCGCCCGCCTCGCGGTCCGCCCCTCGGCCCCGCCCCCCGCGCCGCCGTCCCTGGCGCCCGCGAGGCGGGCCCCTTCCAGGGCCGCGGAGACGACGTCGGCCCCGGGCAGGGCCACGAGGAGGGACTCGATCCGCGGAAGGTCCATGCCGTAGTAGCGCGCGAGCCTCAGGGCCCAGACGACGTTCTCGAGCTCCGCCTCGAGGGCGACGAGCTCGCGCAGGGAACCGAGGCGGCGGGACGGGACGGAGCGCAGGGCCTCCCAGAGCTCCTCGTAGAACTGCCGGTCCAGGCGGTTCTCCGCGGCCGGCAGGTCCTCCAGGGCCTTGTCCGAGAGCCAGCCGTAGCGGCCGCCCGAGAACATGGAGCCGAGGGAGGGATAGGCGGACTCGTCGAAGCCGGCGGGATACTCGGGATCGAAGGACTCGGGGCAATGGAGGGCGCCTTCGCGGACGGCGAGGAGGACGCGCTTGACGCGGCCGAACTCGGCCTTGCGCCGCAGGGCCACGAAGAAGGGCTCCTCGCCTCGCAGGCTGGCCGCGAGGGCCACGAAGTCGGCCTGGGCCTCGCGGACCGCGCGGGACTCGGCCGCGGCGACGAGGGAGCGCTCGGGGAGGGCGGGAGGGGCGTCGCCGAAGGCCGCGCGCCACGCGTCCGCCAGCCTTCCGATCCTGAGGAGCTCGGCCGCCCTGCCGCCGGCCAGGGATCCCGCCAGGGAGCCGCAGACGCGGGCGTAGACATAGGCGAGCTCGTAGCGGTCGGCCATGGCTTCTAGGCCTTGAGGTCCAGGAATGCGTCGAACACGGCGTCGAAGGCGGCCTCGTCCTCGGGGGCGGAGGCCAGGGCCTCCCTGTAGGAGGAGATCAGGGAGGCGTACTCGGCCTCGCATGTCGCCCTGCCCTCGGCGAAGCCGCGCTCGAGCTCGGCGGCTTTCCGTTCGTAGGCCCGCTTGAAGGCGGTCTCCGCCTCTTCCTTGGCGGCGGCCACGCGCCGCCTGGCTTCTTCCCTCGCCTCGTCGAGGAGGGCGCGAGCCTCGCTCTCGACGGCGAAGAGCCTGTCCAACAGTTCGCGAGAAGGCATTCCAGACCTCCGGAGCGGCTCCCCAAGGGGGCCGCTCAGCGCTGGAGGGTCAACAGATCCTCGAAGCTTTTAAGAATCTCGAAGGCTCGCTCGGGCGTCTCCGCCGCGACGAGCTCGGTGTAGAACTCGGGATCGTCAAGGAGGCGGGCCAGGCGCTTCAAGGCGCTCAGGTGCAGCTCGGAATCCTTGGTGGACGAGATGAGCATGAAGACGAGGTAGACGGGCTCGCCGTCCAGGGAGTCGTAGTCGACGCCCGACCTGGAGACGCCGATGGCGCCTACGAGCCCCTCGATCCCCTCGGCCTTGCCGTGAGGCAGGGCTATGCCCTTCTTGATGCCCGTGGACATCTTGGCCTCGCGTTCGCGCACGGCCAAGAGGACGTTTCGGCGGGGGAAGTCGCGGCCGCCCGATCGGGCCAGGAGGTCGACGAGCTCCTCGAAGAGCTCGTCCTTCTCGCCGCTCTCAAGGCCGACCTTGATGCGGGCTGGCGTGAACACTTGCTGGAGCAGCATCGGCGAACCTCCTCGGACCGGCCCCGCGGGGGGCCGGCCCGACGATCACTTGCCGGCGGGCGCGGGGGCGGGGGCCGCGGGCGCCTGGAGGTCGCCGCTCGCGGGGGCGAGCTCGGCGGGAGCGGCGCCCTGGGGGGCGGCGTTCCACCACTCGGAGGCGGCGGCGTCGCCCTTCTTCTGTGCGGCGGCTTCGACGTTGCCGACCGAGCCCTTGTTGACGATGGCCAGGCCGAAGGCGAGGACGAAGAAGAGGCCGCCGAGCACGTAGGTGACCTTGATCACCACGTTGCTCGAGCGGGAGCCGAAGGCGCTCGAGCTGCCGCCGGCGAAGATGCCGCCGAGGCTCTCGGAGCCCTCGTCCTGCACGATGACGAGGAGGACGAGAAGGATGCTGACGATGACGAAGACCACGAGGAGAACGATGCCGAGTATGCCCATAGTCTGGAACTCCACGCTGATTGAAGCGGCGCGAAGCGTCCTTTCTCGGGGACTCGCGCCTATAGGCGGCAATAGTACCGAAAAGCGGGATCGAGTGCAAGAGGAGTCGAGTCGCGTGGCGGAGCTGCTGATGCCGGCCCCTGGGCAGGTCGTCGGACGGGCGGCGGGGCGATCGGGACCAGGAAGTCCGGCGAGGCCACACGAAGACGCTAGATGCTGGATAATTCCATACCCAACATATAGTTGGCAAGCTTGGCCGCGACTACGCGGGCACAGGGCATGGCGGCACCCGGCGGAAGCGGCGCCGCGGCGGGCTGCGCACCCCGGCGAAGCGGCGCCGCGGTTCGGAAAAGGACCGGCCCCGGCCGCGGGCTCGCCGCGGCCGGGGCCGACTGGTCCGCGAACGACCGCGGGGGCCTAGCGGAACTTGACGATGGGGACGAAGGTCTCGGGCTTGAGGCTGGCGCCGCCCACCAGGGCGCCGTCGATGTTCGCCTTGGCCATGAGCTGGGCGGCGTTGTCGGCCTTCACCGAGCCGCCGTACTGGATGCAGACGGCCTTGGCGGCGGCCTCGCCGTAGAGGCCCGCGAGGACCTTGCGGATGTAGGCGTGGACGGCGTCGGCGTCCTCGGGGGTGGCGGTCTTCCCGGTGCCGATGGCCCAGACGGGCTCGTAGGCGACCGTCACGCGGGCGAGGTCGGCGGCTGAGACGCCCGCGAGGCCCTTCTCCACCTGGGTCCTGCAGACGGTTTCGAGGCGGCCGCCCTCGCGCTCCTCCAGGGTCTCGCCCACGCAGAGGATGACCTCCAGGCCGTGCTGGAGGGCCAGGCGGACCTTCTTGTTGACGAGCTCGTCGGACTCGAGGTAGCTGTGGCGGCGCTCGGAGTGCCCGAGGATCACGACCTTGACGCCCAGGTCCTTGAGCATGAGGACGGAGACCTCGCCCGTGTGGGCGCCCTGCTCCTCCGGGCCCATGTTCTGGGCGCCGAGGAGGATCTTCGAGCCCTTGAGGGCCTCGGATACGGCGGCGAGGGCGGTGAAGGCGGGGGCGATCATGACCTTCTCGTTCGAGCCCGAGAGCTGGGCCGCGAGCTCCTTCGCGAGGGCGACGGACTCGCCGACCGTCTTGTGCATCTTCCAGTTGCCGGCGATGAAATAGTTGCGCATAGGCCGTCCAGATGGGGGGGATGGGCGCCGCGCCTGGCCCCGGGGATGACGGGCATCGAAAGGCAGCCGGGGGCGTCGTCCGGCGCGGGAGTTCCCTCGGGAAGGGGCCGCGCCGCTTTTTATAGTAACAAGCCGCCTCTTCTTGGTAAAGCCGTCAGGCGCGGTCGGCGCTCGCGGCGCCGCCGCGAGGACGGCGCCGCCGGCGCGGCCGGCATGCGAGTCGGGCGCGTCATGCGCGACGCCGGAGGCTCGGGCGGCGCCGCCTGCGCGGAGGGCGGAGGCCGCGCGGCCCGGTCCGATCCTAGGCGAGGAAGATCGGGACCAGGGGGGCGAAGTGCTCGCGCATGAGCTCGCGTATGGACTTCTCGCCCTCGAGGAGGCACCAATGGAAGACGACGCCGCGGGCCGCGATGAAGAGATAGTCGCAGATCCCCTCGGGGCCCGGCTCGGGCTTGAGCTCGCCCCTCGCCTGGGCCTCGGCCAGGAGGGCGATGAGGCCCTCCTGCATCGCCCGGCCCCGGCGGATGAAGAGCTTGTTCTTGCTGGTGTAGAGCTGCTTGATGAGGTCGATGCCGGTCTCCTCGATGAGGAGGGCGTAGCGGTCCAGGTAGCGCAGGATGCGTTCTCCCGCCGGCCCTTCCTTGAGCCCCGGGGTGGCCGCGAAGGAGGCGAAAGCCTCGTCCGCCCTGCGGAAGTTCTCCTCGAGGATGCCGCTCTTGGAATGGAAATAGTGGTAGAAGGTGCCGATCGCGACCCCCGCCCTGGCGGTGATGTCGAGGATCGTCGTCGCCTCGAAGCCCTTCTCGCCGATGACGGCGAGGGCCGTCTCGTAGATCCTGTTCTTGCTTTCCTCGGCCTTAGCCTTGCGTTTCGTCGCTTCCTGCCGTTTAGCCATGGAAACCGCCTTCGGGCCCAAGGTACCAGAATGAAGGGATTCCGGCAATGACGCAGTTTATGAAATTCGTTCGGCGAATGCATTTCATGTCTTGACTAGAACTCATTCTAGATATATTACGATAAATAAAGCGTGTTAACGCCCACCACAGTCGTTTCCTGGAGGAAATCATGTCCAAGCGAACGGCCAGGCCCCTTGCGGTCCTGGCGCTCCTCGCCGCGGCCTCGCTCGCCCTCGTCGCGGCGGGCCCCTACGCCGGCGCCGCCGGCAAGCCGAGCTACCTGAACGGCGTCTACTCCGGCTCCGCCCCGAGCCACGGAGGCGTCCTCACGGTCTCCGTCACCGTCAAGAAGGGCAAGATCGCGAGCGTCGCGGTGAAGGCCACGGACTCCGCCGGCATCTCCGACGCCGCCATCGACAAGATCCCCGCCGCCATCGTCAAGGCCCAGAGCGCCGAGGTCGACGCCGTCGCAGGCGCCTCCGAGACCAGCGAGGCCATCAAGGCCGCCGTCGCCAAGGCCCTCGCCGGCGCGACCCTCTACCCCGTCGCCTCCACGATGAAGACCGACGTGGTCGTCTTGGGCGGCGGCAACGCGGGCCTCGCCGCGGCCGTCGAGGCCGCCAACGCGGGCGCCAAGGTCGTCCTCGTGGAGAAGATGGCCTTCCTGGGCGGCAACTCGATCCGCGCCGGCGGCGCCTACAACGCCGTCGACCCCGAGCGCCAGGAGAAGCAGGGCATCGTCGACTCCATCGACAAGCACTACGAGCAGACCCTCTCGGGCGGCGACGGCAAGGGCGACCCCGCCCTGGTGCGCACCCTCGTCGAAGGCTCTCCCAAGGGCCTCAAGTGGCTCGAGGGCATGGGCATGAAGTTCAACGACAAGGTCTTCACCGTCCTCGGCGCCCTCTGGCCCCGCAGCCACTCCCCCGTCGAGCCCGTCGGCACCGGCTTCATCAAGACCCTCAAGGCCGCCGCCGAGGGCAAGGGCGTGAAGTTCCTCCTCGAGACCAAGGCCGACCAGATCATCCGCGAGGACGGCAGGGTCACGGGCGTCGTCGTCGTGGACGCGGCCGGCAAGCGGATCCGGATCAACGCCTCCCGCGGCGTCGTCCTGGCCACGGGCGGCTTCGCGGCCAACAAGGAGATGCGCCAGGCCTACGATCCCCGCATCACCCCGAACCTCGGCACGACGAACCACCCCGGCGCCACTGGCGACGGCGTCGTCATGGCCGAGAAGATCGGCGCCGCCCTCGTGGGCATGGAGTACATCCAGATGCTGCCCCTGGGCGACCCCAAGACCGGCGCCCTCGACGGCTGGGTCGGCTTCAACGTCGAGGACTACATCTACGTCAACAAGGACGGCAAGCGCTTCGTCTCCGAGGCCGAGCGCCGCGACGTGATGACCCAGGCCCTCCTCAAGCAGCGCGACCAGTTCATGTACATCGTCTGCGACGCCCACTCCATGCCGACGCCCCAGACCAAGAACAGCTTCAACCAGACCGCCGAGGAGTGCGTCAAGAACGGCACCGCCTTCTCCGCCGATACCATCGAGGGCCTGGCCGCGAAGATCGGGATCGACCCGGCAGCCTTCAGGGCGACGATCGAGGACTACAACCGCGGCGTCGAGGCCAAGAGCGACTCCTTCGGGAAGAAGCTCCTCGGCAGCAAGCTCGACAAGGGCCCCTTCTACGCGAGCCCCCGCGTCCCGACCGTCCACCACACGATGGGCGGCGTCAAGATCAACACCGCCTGCGAGGTCCTGGGCCAGGACGGAGCCGCCATCCCCGGCCTCTACGCGGCCGGCGAAGTGACCGGCGGCATCCACGGCACGAACCGCCTGGGCGGCAACGCCCTCGCCGACACGATCGTCTTCGGCCGCATCGCCGGCACGAACGCCGCCGCGAAGAAGTAGGAATCCCGCCGCGCCGCCTTCAGGGAGGCCAACCCCTCCCGAGGCGGCAACAGCACGAAGCGGGAAGAGTCCCGCTCTAATTAAGGAAAAGGGCTGTCCAGAGAACCATCTGGGCAGCCCTTGTTATTGATGAGAGCATGCCCAATCACAGAGCTACAGACCAGCCTCAACTTGCTGGAACTGTGGTCAATGGAGAGAGTTCCCATCCGACAGTTACAAGCTAGACCTCAGCGAACAACCCGGAAACCGGTTCGGTTGCTTCGGACTGCCGGTGGACTTGATGCACGACTTGCAGATCGCAGGTAGTCGCCGAGATTACCCCAGGAACCGCCGCGATGAACGCGGAAGTCGCCTTTTTCTTGCCCCGCTGGATCCGTGGACGCGGACTTCGAGTAGTACCCTGTATCGTACCAGTCCGCGCACCACTCCCAGACGTTCCCATGCATGTCGAAAAGTCCCCAGGCATTGGCCGGGTAACTCCCCACAACTGCGGTCTTCTGAAGGTACTCGCCTTTCGTCGAAACATTGTACGAGAAGTTGCCATCGAAATTGGCTTGGCTCGACAGTAGAGTGTTTCCGTAGGCGGTGGCAGTCCCCTTCCCCGCCCGGCATGCGTACTCCCATTCCGCCTCAGTGGGAAGGCGATAGCCGTTCGCGCTTCGGTTCCAGATGACGTTTACGCCGCTGATCGTGTAAGCTGATTCCAACCCCGCTTGCTTCGAGAGCCAATTGCAATAGCTCACCGCGTCGAACCAGCTGACATTGATGACGGGTCGAGCTCCACGGCCCCAGCCCCCATCATTCGGCTTGGCGGCTCCCGTCGAGACGCAATAGGCGTCATATTCGTCGAAAGTGACCTCATACTTCCCGATCGTGAAGGGTGAAAGGCCCACCTTGTGCTGGGGGCCTTCTGACGATGCCCGGCCCTTCTCGCTCGCGGGACTTCCCATCGTGAACACGCCGCCAGGGAGGCGCGCGAAGCGGCTCTGGTCTAGCGTCGCGGCGACGGAAGCTTGAACGGAAGCTGCCGCTTGCAGGTCAAAACTGACACTCGTAGGCTTACCATCCGCGACAGTCACCGATCTTGACTCGGACAATCCCTCTACGTATCGGAACTCAAGGAGTCGACTGCCGATTTCTATGTTATCGAGCGTCGCCATGGTTCCCGCCTGCAGGTCTCCGAGCTTTCGCCCGTCAAGAAATAGGGCGCCGGAACCAGTCGAAGTCACGGCGAGAGAGCCATAGCTCATCTTCGGAGCGGTCACGGTCATCTTGACAGCAGCGCCTGGGGCGAGGCTTGCGGCAACTGCCGGCGCTGGCGGGGGATTGGTGCTTTCGTCGCCGGGCCTGAACGCGAAGTCCACGGTATAGTTCGTGCTCACCCATGGCGTCTGGACGCCGCCAGTCGCCAGCTTTACCGCACTCGTCACGCGTTTCAATGTCACGGCGATATCCTGCCCCGGCACGGCCACCTGCTCGATAAAGGCCTTGGTGAACGGACTGTTCCTGCCATCGCCGTCCTGGGCGACTGAGCCCGGATCGGTCGCGTATACGATGATGGACTCCGGTACCTTGACTCCTACCACCGCGAGTCCGCGTTCGGCGGATCGCGTAGCGCCGGGGAAGGGATTGTTGCGGCAAGCGTCAAGAATGACGATATTGAGCCTGTTTCCCGCC
>ERZ795054.4628-NODE-4628-length-10008-cov-4.989049_pt1 | contig 10008 bp, 7 predicted proteins | sample MGYA00375138_ERZ795054 | MGnify/ENA primary metagenome ERZ795054 (study PRJEB30183, sample SAMN05720215) | anaerobic digester metagenome | isolation source: active sludge of municipal wastewater-treating anaerobic digesters | place: USA | collected 2014-12-23 ...
CCCTTTTCAACAACGCCAAGGGTCCCGTGGTCGCCGCTTATCGCGAGGATACCGGGGAAAAGGAGGAGTCAATCGTCTCATGAAAATCATTCAGACCGGGTTGATTCCGCGAAACCGGGAATTTCTGCTTTGGGCCTTGATGATTCTGGTTCTGGGGGCTTATCTTTCCGAGCTGATTCGCTTAGAATTCATTTTCGGCGTCGATCTGATATGGCAATCGATGGTCACCGCCGTCATCGTGTTTCTGTTGGGATTTGTCTTGATCGCCAATCGTCGGTTGGGAAGAACCGGACGATGGTATTTGTTTGTCGACGAGACCGGATTGAGAAAAATTCGTCCGGGTTTATTCGGGGGCGAAACCGTGATGGCCAAACTGGAGTTTGCCAAATGTCTGAAATTGGAAATGGTCGATGATTGGTTCGCCGGGGAATGTTTACGGGCGGAGATGGCTTTTTCGCAAAGAGCGATGATGATTCCTGTGGGTCAATATGAAAAATCCCCCAGCGAAATTTGGGAGATTTGTCAGAGGATGATGGAAGGTTCCGGTAAAAACGTTTGAAATAGCCGCCGAGGCTATTTTTTTTTGGACAACCGTTCCGCAAGGCCGGAGTCGGGATCGATAAAGATGGTTTTTTGGTGAGATAGGGTGACAAAACTTCCCTGGACTCCGGGGACTTTTTTGACCCATTTGACCAGCGTATAGTCGACCGGAACCGAAGAAGAGTGCCGAGCTTTGGAGTAAAGTGCGGCCAAGTTCGCAGCCAACCGAATGGAATTTTCCGAGAGGGAATCGGGGGAACGGACCAGAACATGGCTCCCGGGGATGTCCTTCGTGTGAAACCACCACTCGTTGGGTCTGGCGAGCTGATGGGTGATCAATTCGTTCTGTAAGTTGTTCTTACCGACGAGGATTTCCACTCCGTCCGGGGTCACATAAACGTCATAGTTGGGTTTTCTCGGGCTGGTTTTTGTCGCCTTGCTGGCCGAAAGATATCCATTTGTTTTCAATTCCTCGCCCATTTCCAACAGGTCGTTGAGGGAGGCGGTTTCCATCTGCGTCAGCAACAGATCAAAGTAATCGATTTGTTGGTGCGTTAAGCGAATCTGTGTCTCCAAATGACCCAACGCCTGGCGGCTTTTTTTGTAACGTCGAAAATAGGCCATGGCATTTTGGTTGGGGGTAAGGAGACGATCCAAAGGGATAACGACCTCTCGGTTCAACTCGAAAGAAAAGGCCTTCAGGACTTCGTCCCCCTTTTGAACCGATTCGGAGAACTGACGGACCATATCGCCGTAAATTCGCTGAATATGGCCGTTTTTCGCTTCTTCAAGTTCGCGAGTCAGTTTTTCCAATTTGTCTCGGTTTTTTTCATATTCGCGTTTGACCAATTGGAGGATCTGCTTGGATACTTGTTTGGTACGCTCCTGTTGCCCTGTTTCGTAAAAGACTTCGTCCAAAAGGGACGACAAGGATGGGAAAGATCGTTTGTCGCCATCCGGGAACAGGTCAAACCAATAAAAACGCATCTTTCCGCCCCAAATACCCACCGTCGGGCGGATCGGTTCGGCCATCATCCGTTCGAATGCTTCCAGACTCCCGGGTGCTCCGGTTTCGGTCGCCCTTACCAGATAAGAAGCGGAAAGCGGAGAGAGTCCGCGAATGGAATCCACGAGCATCCGTTCGTCCAACTCGACCGTTCGTTGAAAAAAAGCCGCGATGGCCGGGGAGTCCGAAGGGGGAATTTTATGGTCTGCCGGACATTCATAAGTCAATCCTTTGAGAAATGCTCTTTGTTGTCCATCGAATGGGCTGACACGCTTATGACAATCGATGATCGTCCCGTCCGTTTCGGTCAACAACAGGTTCGCCGATTTGCCCATTAGTTCCATGATGAGGTGATAAGTCACTTTTTCCCCGAAATCGTTGCGGGCGTCAATTACTGTTTTCAGGATCCGATCATCGTTCAGCGAACCGATTTCGCGAATGACCCCACCTTCTAGGTATTTGCGCAGCAGCATGGCGAATCCGGTGGGTGCGGCCGGCTTGTCATAGGATTTCCAAGTGAGATGAGTTCGCGGGGCTTGAGGTGAAAGCGAAAGGAACCATTGAAGGGTGATGCCGTCTTTGTGAACGACAAACAAAAAGTCGGTCCGGGACAATTGATAGACTTTACTCAACCGTCCGGATGCCAAATCGTGATGTAAATCCCATCCCAACCGATGGATAAAACAGCCGTCCATGCTCATAGAATCACCCACCCCATTATATCACACATCAATTATTCGCAAAAAAATATTCTTTTTTTGAGCGGTGTGTGATATGATAGGTAATAATGTCGAAATCCGGAGGTGACCCTTTTGAAACTGAACGAGCGCGGTTTGTTGGTCGTCATGAGTGGCCCGTCGGGTGTCGGAAAAGGCACGATCCGTAAAGCTCTGTTCCGGATTCCTGACAATAATTTCACCTACTCCGTTTCGATGACCACCCGAAAACCGCGTCCCGGGGAAGTCGATGGCGTTGATTATTTCTTCGTTTCCCGTTCCGAATTCGAAGCAAACATTCGTGCCGGTCGCCTCTTGGAATATGCGGAATTCGTAGGAGAGTATTACGGTACTCCGCTTTCCTTCATTGAACAAAAACTGTCCGAAGGTAAAGAGGTCATCATCGAAATCGAAGTTCAAGGCGCCCTTCAGGTTCGCGAGAAGATGCCTGATGCCGTGTTCGTCTTCATCGTTCCCCCTTCAAAAAAAGCGTTGGAAGAACGATTGATCAGCCGGGGAACCGAAGACGCAAAAATCATTCAACAACGACTGGAAAAGGCCGAAAGAGAATATAACTTGGCATACAAATACGATTATATCGTCGTGAACGACGACGTGGGCAACGCCGCCGACCGGATTTATGCCATCATTCGTGCCGAGCATGCCAAAACCGAACGTTCGATTCAAAAATACACCAAACTCATGGAGGGTAAAGAATAAATCATGGCAAACAGAAACATGGACGGACTCCGTTATCCGTCCATCGACGATCTTTTGAAGGTCATCGATTCCAAATACAAACTGGCCTACATATCCGCCAAGCGCGCGAAGATCATCAAACAGGACGGATACTCTTCGGTGGACAACAAGTGTGTCAAACCGGTGGGGCAGGCCCTGGAAGAAATTTTGGCCGAAAAAGTCAAAGCCGAGTTTTGAAACAGTCGAAAGGCTGTTTTTTTTCTGATTTCGATCGCAATTGGAACCACGTTACCTCGGTTCCATATGGTATAATAAAACATAGTGATGGGATGTGATAACATGGACCAAGGAATCTGCAGACTCCTTCAACTGATCCAGTTGGATGATCCGGCCGTCTCAGAATATGCATCGTTATCGGGTGTTGAAGTTGACCAGGCCACCAGCACCTGGTTTTTCCGTATCGCTTTCGAGCGCCCGATTCCGATTCTCCGGTATCGGAATTTTGTCAAGAAACTGATGGGGATCCCCGAGGGGAATCCCGCCGTCAAACACGTCGATTACCAAATCACCATGGGGACGGTTACCGAAGAGGATCTTTTTGATTATTATGATTTTGTCATCGACCTGTTGATTCAGGAAGATCCCAAAGTCATGCCGCTGAAAGAATATCCCACCGATGTCGCCGAGGGGCTGGTTTCCATCAAAGTGCCGCAAGGGGCGGTTTCGGCCAATCTTTTCCGCAAGCAAATCGAAAACGAACTGGCAAAGAACGGTTTTCAAGCCACCGTAAAAATCCAAGTCGATGACACCATCAAACCCATCGACGAAGAAATCCAAAAGGCCAACCGGGTCTTCATCACTTCCAATCAGAGCCAACCTGGATCTTCGGGAAAATTCATTCAGATGTATGAGGACAAACCGGTCGGAACCGACTTTTTCCCCATCAAGTCACTTCCGGTGGATGAACTGGGTTTGGAGGAGTACAAGGCCAAAAATGGCAATAAGGCCAATTTCACCGTCAAAGGCGTGGCCGTCACCGTCGAAATTCGCCAACTGAGGACCATGAGCCAAGCCAATATCATCATCAGCGACGGTGAGGATTCGATCTCGGTCAAGAAGCGCATTTCCTCGGCCGAGGAATTGAAGTTTTGTAAAGAAATCGAAGAAGGTACCGGTATCCATGCCCATGGATTCGCGGCTTTTGATTCTTTTTACGGGGAAGTCGTGATCAACGCGGTCTCAATGGCCAGAAGTCCCGAAAAAGTCCAAAAAAACAGTCGTACCGACAATGCCTCGGAGAAACGCGTGGAATTGCACCTTCACACGAAAATGTCTGCTCACGATGGGGTGAACACGATCCAGGAATATGTCGCCAGAGCCAAAGCCTGGGGACATTTGGGAATCGGGGTATCCGACCACGGTTCGGTGCAAGCCTTTCCTGATCTGTCTCACGCCGCGAAGGAAACGGGAATCAAAGGATTATATGGTTTGGAACTATCCTATGCCGACGATACCGCGGTCACCATCACGCGGGGGCATTCGGATTCCATGCTTTCGGATGCCACCTACGTTGTTTTCGACATTGAATCCACGGGACTTTCGGTCGTTTATGACACATTGATCGAATTGGCAGGTGTCAAGATCAAAAACGGCACGGTCATCGGAGAGTATTCCACGTTTGTCAACCCCGGAAAACAAATCGGGGAATACATCAGCAATCTGACCGGAATTTCCAACCTCGATGTCGCCAAAGCTCCGAAAATCGAACAGGTCTTGCGGGAGTTCCATGAGTTTTCCAAAGATTCGATTCTTGTGGCTCATAATGCCGATTTCGACCTTGGACACGTGTATCACAACTATCGTCAGCTGGGAATCGATTTCGTCGAACAACCTTCCATCGACACGATGATGCTGGCGAAAGCCGTTTATCCCGACCGGCAACGTTATTCTTTGGATAACCTCTGCAAATTCCTCAAGGTGTCTCTCAATGGGCATCACCGCGCCATCAACGATGCCAAGGCGACCGCAGAGATCTTTTTACATATGTTAAAAGAACTGAAACAACAGGGCATCGCCCGTTTTCAGGATTTGAACCTGGTGATCGATCGGAATCAGGTTCATCGCTATCCTTATCCCAATCACATCAATCTCCTTGTCAAGAAACAAGAAGGATTGAAAAACCTCTATAAAATCTTGTCGGAAGCCTCAACTACCTACTTCGACCGCGATCCGAAAATTCCACGCACTTACCTCGAACGACACCGCAAGGGACTTCTGGTCAGTTCCGGATGTCGAAATTCGGATTTTTTCGAAGTGGCCATGAATCAAACAAAAACCGATCTTCTGGCAGCGGCTCCGTTCTTCGATTATCTCGAGATTCAGCCGTTATCCACCTTTTCCTATTTAGAGAAAACGATGCCGAACTGGCAATCGATCCTTCAAGATGTCATGAAAAAAATCGTTGATGTCGGTCATGAGTTGAACATTCCCGTTTGTGCCACCGGCGATTGCCATCACCTCGATCCCGAAGACAGCAAATTCAGGGAAATCCTGATTGATACTCCCCAAGTGGGGGGCGGTTACCACAAACTCCATTCCGAAGAAACCAAACCCAGCCAACATTTGATGACCACCGAAGAGATGTTAGCGGAGTTTCAGTTCCTCGGAACGGAAATTGCCTATGAGATCGTTGTCAAGAATCCCAACATGATCATGGAACAATGCGATGAAATCGAAGTATTCCCCAAAGAACTTTACGCCCCCACCGACGAATTTCTGGCCGAACAGGGAGTCCCCTCCATCCGCATGAAAGTGGAGGCGATGGTCAAGGAAAAAGCCCTCAAAATGTATGGCGATCCCCTTCCCGGACTGGTCGCCTCCCGGCTGGACAAAGAATTGGGCGCCATCATCAAAAACAAGTTTTCCACGATCTACTACATTTCCCATCTGCTGGTCAAAAAATCCAACGACGACGGATATCTCGTGGGAAGTCGGGGATCGGTCGGATCCAGTCTCGTCGCCTACTTGATGGATATCACCGAAGTCAACGCCCTTCCTCCGCATTATGTCTGCCCCAAATGTCGTTTCTCTGCTTTCAAAAAAACCGAGGAAGAGAAGAAACAATTCGGAACGAATGATTTCGAGCTCCGAAACCAAACCTTATTAAGCAAGGTCGATTGCGGCTGGGACTTGCCCTCGCAGGAATGTCCCGTCTGCGGGACCGTCCTCGTCAAGAACGGGCACGACATTCCCTTCGAGACCTTCTTGGGATTCAAAGGCGACAAGGTTCCCGACATCGATTTGAATTTCTCCGGCGATTATCAAAGCAAAGTCCACGAATATATTCGCCACCTTTTCGGAGAGAATTATGCCTTCCGGGCGGGAACCATCGGGACCTGCGCCCAAAAAACCGCTTATGCGATGGTTCGCGATTACTTCAAAAAACAAAACGAATACCTGGAAGCTTTATCACTGCCCCTTCTTCATGTCCGTCGCGCCGAAATGGAACGTCTCGCCAAAGGCATCGAAGGGGCGAAACGGACCAGCGGGCAACATCCCGGTGGCATCGTCGTGGTTCCCAATAACAAGGAAATATACGACATCACGCCCATCCAATACCCCGGGGATTCATCCGACACCAATTGGAAAACCACTCACTACGATTATCACTCTTTCGAAAGCAATCTGTTCAAATTGGACGTGCTGGGACACGACGATCCCACGGTCATCCGTTATCTGATGGACTTGGTCAAAAAGGAGCCTTTGGAATTTCCGTTCTCCCGGGCCCAGGACATTCCCATCGATGATCGCGAGGTCTACAAACTGCTGAGCGGAACCGAAGCCATCCAAGTCAATCCGGAAGACATCCGTTCCGACGTCGCTTCATACGGTATCCCCGAATTCGGAACGAATTTTGTCCGGGGAATGTTACGCGACTCCCGACCCCAGAACTTTGCGGAGTTGGTCAAAATATCCGGTCTTTCCCACGGAACCAACGTTTGGAACAACAATGCCCAGGATTTGATTTCGGGCCGGCGGAAGGACTTCGGACGCGTGGACTTCAAGGACATCATCGGATGTCGAGACGACATCATGATCGACTTGATCAAATATGGGATGCAGCCGACGATGGCCTTTGAAATCATGGAATTCGTCCGAAAAGGCAAAGCCCCCACCAACCCCGAAAAATGGTCCAAATACGCCGACTTGATGCGGCAATCCCAAGTGCCGGAGTGGTACATCTGGTCCTGTTCAAAGATCGAATACATGTTCCCCAAAGCCCATGCGACCGCCTACGTGATGATGGCGATGCGCATCGCCTGGTTTAAACTGTATCGGCCGATCTATTTTTACTCGGCCTATTTCTCCAAACGCGCCGCCGTCTTTGACGTCGCTGCCTTTATGGGCGGAGAAGCGGGAATCAAGCGCCGGTTGGAGGAAATCGGGCAGATGGGCAACGAAGCCACGGACCGCGACCAAAATCTGGTGACGGTCTTGGAATTGGCCTTGGAAATGTACAAGCGCGGATTCACGTTCGCCCCGGTCGATGTCCATCGTTCGTCGGCTTCGGATTTTCTGATCACTTCCGACCATAAATCGTTGCTGATGCCGTTCACGGTCGTTGATTCCCTCGGGCAGAACGTCGCCAGTTCGATCATCGCCGCTCGTTCGGAGAAGCCGTTTTTGTCCAAGGAAGATGTCAAATCCCGAACCAAAATCTCCAAAACTTTATTCGACCGCTTGGATGAACTCGGAGCTTTTCAGGGTTTGGTCGAAGAAAGTCAGATGTCCTTGTTTGATCTGTGAGTAAATATACTTGCTTCAAACACATTTTCTTCATCTTTCTACCGTATAATGTGACTTGATAAGGACGTGTTAATGATGAGATTACGCAGTTCAAACCCAATCTACCGCAGTCGGACCCTCCAAGACGCGACGTTCTCTGAACGTCCCGTGACCTATTCCGGGGTCGCGATCCGGACTATCCTTCTGATTGCCGTGGCCGCGGCTTCGGCGATGTATGCGATTTTCCAACTGGACAGTTTTTCTCCCGGACTGTTGATCGGAGCGATCATCGTCGGTTTCATCAGCGTCATCGCCGGGACCCGAAACGTCCGCTTGGCTCCGTTCTTCGGAATCTTGTATGCTGTTTGCGAAGGTTTGGTCTTGGGCATCGTATCCCTGCTCTATGCTTCTTTTTATGAGGGAATCGTACCTACCGCCCTGACCACGACGGTCATCGTTTTGTTGGTGATGATGTTGTTATATTCTCTCAATATCATCAAGGTCAACCAACGCTTCGCCTCCATCCTCGTGGTGGCGATGATTACGGTCATTTTGATGGGACTGATCAGTTTGTTCGTCCCCTTCTCCGGACCGTTTTATTTCCTCGTGTCGATCCTTACTACGCTTTTGGCCTGTTTCTACCTGTTTCTCGATTTTGAAAACATCAAGAATGCGGTCGAGGCCGGAGCGGATTCCCGTCTGGGTTGGGTTTTGGCTTTGGGACTGATGGTGTCGTTGGTTTGGATCTATTTGGAAATTCTGCGTTTGCTGGCGATTTTTGCGAATCGTCGGAATTGAGGTTGCTATTTTACATGATTGTGGTATAATAACCGCATACAAATCGATGACGAAGAACCAGTAATCCGGAACCACGATGGTACAGAGAGGGACGCCGCGGCTGAGAACGCCCCCGATCGCTCCGGACGAATTCATCTTCCGAGTGGGGCCAATCACCTCCGTTCGCCGGCGTTAACGGCTCAAGTGCCAGTCATCTGGAACAAAGGTGGTACCACGGTTAACCAATCGTCCTTTCGAGGACGATTTTTTATTTTTTCAGGAGGTTTGTCATGGAAATCAAAAAACAACTCGAACAAGCTTTGGCCGCCATCCATGAAGCGTTGACCCAAGTCGTCACGCCCAATGATCTTGCCGATCTCAAAGCCAAATATCTGGGAAAAAAAGGCGTCGTGGCCGAATGGATGTCGGCGATGAAAAACCTTACTCCCGAAGAACGACCGGCTTTCGGTCAACTCGTAAACGAGGCCAAAAACCGCATCAATGATGTCATCGAGAGTTTCCGTCAGAAAATGGAAGACCGTCGTGTCGCGGAAAAACTGGCCAACGAAGCGGTTGATGTCACCCTTCCCGGCCGGACCATTCCCATGGGATCGAAACATCTGATCAATCAGATCATCGAAGAAGTGGAAGATCTATTCATCGGCATGGGTTATACCGTCAAGGAAGGCCCGGAAATCGAACAGGATCTCTATAACTTTGAAATGCTCAATCTACCCAAATCACATCCTGCCCGCGACATGCAGGCCACTTTCTACATCACCGATGAGTTGCTGCTGCGGACACACACTTCCCCGGTCCAAGTCCGTACCCTTTTGGAAAACGGCGGAAAAAAACCGATCAAGATCATTTGCCCCGGAAAAGTCTACCGACGCGATGAAGACGATATGACCCATTCGCACCAGTTCACCCAGATCGAAGCTCTCGTCGTCGACGAGTATGTCACTTTGGCCGATCTTAAGGGGACTTTGCTGACGCTCGCGCGGAAAATGTTCGGGGATGATCGGCAGATTCGGTTGCGTCCTTCCTATTTCCCCTTCACCGAACCCAGCGTCGAAGTGGATATTTCCTGTTATCAATGCCATGGCAAAGGTTGCCCGATGTGTAAACACACCGGATGGATTGAAATCCTCGGGGCAGGCATGGTCAATAACGCCGTTTTGGAAGCCACCGGATACGACAAAACCAAGTACCAAGGCTTTGCCCTCGGGGTCGGAGTGGAGCGGCTTGCCATCCTGAAATACGGCATTGACGACATTCGAGCCTTTTTTACCAACGATCTGCGGTTCAACCGCCAGTTCAAGTGAGGAGGGATTAAGATGAAGACATCGATCCAATGGCTCCAAGAATTTGTAGATATTCCCTTGACTCCGGAGTCCTTAGCCGCCAAGTTCAATTTGATGAGTGCGGAAGTCGAAAGTCTCGAACCGATGGTCCGCGCGATCCATTTGGTGATCGGACATGTAG
>ERZ795054.4629-NODE-4629-length-10008-cov-3.119060_pt1 | contig 10008 bp, 2 predicted proteins | sample MGYA00375138_ERZ795054 | MGnify/ENA primary metagenome ERZ795054 (study PRJEB30183, sample SAMN05720215) | anaerobic digester metagenome | isolation source: active sludge of municipal wastewater-treating anaerobic digesters | place: USA | collected 2014-12-23 ...
GAAAAGATTGGATTTAGAGTTATATCCACATTCTTTATTTTATTCTTATAATTAAAAACAAATGCCTGCTCTGTTGATTCTGTGGTACTTGATAAAGAAACATAAGATTGATCTGAAATATTGTAGTTAACAGAAGCAATTGGTTTTATTTCTAAGGTGTTTGCATTAATTATGGTTATTTGTATTATGCAAAATAAAGCAATTAATAATGTTATTTTTTTCATTTATCCACCTACTAAAATTTATCGAGACTCCTCATTTACTTTTTCTGGATTGTACCACAAACTAATTCTATTTGCATCATAGAAATTAAAACAAACATTTTGACTTGTAATATTATTAAATACAGAATTAATATTTTGTAATTCATCTGGTCTAAATTTTTCATTTACAATATTTCCTGGGATTACAAAATATTCTTTTTCAGGTATTTCTGAAATTAATGCAGAAGGTACTGCAAATGTAAATTTGTAATTTGTTTGAATTGGTCTTTTTGTAAATAATTCTATTTTTTGTGTAGGACAATTTACAAATGCAAAGATTGTTGTTTTGTAAGATTTCCCATTTTGTAATAAATATCTATTATTTCCGGTTATTGGCTTTATTTCTAATAATTTTGCATCAATATTATCATACCAAAACATATTTCTATCTAAAGACTTCGCCTCATTTCCTGCATTTGTATATTGTAATAAATATGAATTATTTGTTTTGGAAATAATTTGTATTGGTCTTATGTTTTTATAAATAATGCCATGTATTCCATTACCTCTTGTAGAAATACTTAATAGATATCCATCTTGACCCTTTGACCAAATATCGTGATTTGTGATTATTTCTGTTTCTTTTGAAATTCCTGTTTCTGATTCTTTAAATAATTTGCCTGTATAATTGAAATAATAAGCATTTATTGGATTTGTAAATAACATATTTGATTTATATTTTAAATATTTAGATTGCTCATAATAATTTAAAATACTAGATAAATCACTTTCTTTTATAGAAACTTTTGGTTCTGTTGGTGTTTCTATAAATATCTTTACGGTTCTTGGAGAATTTATATTTGTTACTTCTGAACTTTCAGAAAATGGCAAGGCTTTTTGTGTAGTTAAGAAATCTCCTGTGCCTGTAAATATTTCGTTAGTTATTCCTATGTTTGTAGAATTAAATGTCTTCGTGTTGACTACAACAGGATTCAATGCGTCTCCGTAATATATATTTAAATTTCTTAAAATCTTAGTATTAAATGCAATAAATCTTAATTGAGTATTTTGATCTGCTGCATTAAAGAAATTTTGAATTGTTGGTTGTGCCCTTAAATGAGATTTTACTGAAAAATAATAATCATCATTAATTTTCGTGAAATTATTGTCTGTAAATATTGTAATGAAATTAGTAATTGTTTCTGCATTTAAATCAGTGTCTGGAGTTACTGTTGATTTTAATATTATTATTTCTCTTAAATCTGTAGGTAACTTTGCAATTAATACATCTATAGCTGTTGTGTATTCACTTAGTGATACTCTTCTTAAATCAGTTATAGATAAAGAATCAATAACAGAGTCTTTGAATAACCCGTCTGTTTTTAATAACGTATTTTCTGAAATAATATTATTTTCTGTTTTAAATGTAACTTCATCTAAAGTATATTTATTACTTGAATTAAGTATTTCTATCTTCTTTAATAAAGTTATTTTTAACTGATCTTGATCACAATAGAATCCATAGTCACAATTATTGTGAGTCATTTCTGATTCGTTCCATTTTAATAACAATCTATTAAATCCATAATCATAATAATTTCTCTCTCCTGTATATCCCGAATTTGAATTAAAGCCCATTGGATCATAACAGAATCCTTCTATACTTGGTGTTGAAATATATTTTACATCCAATGGAACATTTTGATTATCATTTGGATCAATACAATCTAATTCTGCTAAATTAAAATCAGCAACAGAAAAGTTGATATTTTTTAATCTTCTATCTTTATTTAACCAATCTATACTTAAAAATTCTTCTTTTAACATATAATCATAAGGTTGACTAAATCTTAAATTTGTAATTTTAGATTCTATCTCTGTTAATCTTCTTACTGGCCTACTAATACAAAATCTTACTTCTCTTGTATCTTCTAAAGATTCTAATTTAAAAATTACATCTCCTCTTGTTGTCATTATTGTTTGATCTTTAATATAATATAAACTTGAGATAAAATGATTTGTGGAAATATTTGCAATGTTTTCTACAAAACAAACTCTTGCATCTTTCCCATTTTCTTTGAAATTATAAATATTTGCTAAATATTCTTTATTTAAGTTTATTTGCACATTCATTTCTTGTGGATTTGTATTTTGATTAAAAGTCATTGCGCCTGTTGCATAATAAAATTTAGTATTTCCTGAATTATAATCCATTTCCTTTCTTTCAGCTAGTGTTGGCTCGGAAATTAAACAATCAAATGCAACTTTTGTTTGTAATTCTGACTCTACTCCATTAGAATTACAACCTAAAGATGGAACTTCTGTATTTATTCTAAACACTACTTTTCTTAATTCTTCATCTTTTCTTAGAAAATCTATTCCTAAAAATTTCTTTACTGCATTAAGTGTATATTCTTTTGAAGAATATAAATTTCTAATTTTAGATTCTTGTTCCATTAATCTTCTTGTAGGTCTACTTAAACAAATTTCTAATTTATTTGAATTATCTCTAATTGTTTTTAATTTAATTAATATTATACCGTTGTCTAATATATCTTCTTGTGTATCAATATATGTACCCGAAATATTTAGATTATCAATCACATCTCCATCTAATGTTTTAACAAAACAAACTCTTGCATCTGTTCCATTTTCTTTGAAGTTTCCAACTTTATTAATATATTCTGAATCTATATTTATATCATATACTAACATATCATCTTCCAAAGCTACAATTTCCTCAGATAACTTAATTGCATCTTTTGCTTTGTGGAAATAATATCTACTTGTTTCTTCATTAAATGGAAGTCTTTTTCTAAATGAAAATGATTTTTCTGGGATAACACAATCAAAGGTTTGTTTATTTCCTGTTTCTTCTTCTTCACTTGTACAGTCTAATGGTGCTAATACTGCTTTTAAAGAAAATATATATGAATTTGTATCTACATTATTTCTTTCTAAATCAAATATGCTTTCGATATTAAGATTATTACCGTTTACTCTTGAATTATTAGTATATCTTATGTCTGATTTGTATTTTATATCATTTATCATTCTTTCATTGTCTGTTAATTCTGTTACAGGCCTACTAATACACACTTGAATATTTATGTCCTGGTTTCCTTTAATAATTTTTATTTGAGAAATAATTTGTGCATTTACAAAATTAGAAGTGTAGTTATTTTTAAAATCATAATTTTCTATATTTATTGTTTTTACGAAACAAACTCTTGCATCTGTTCCATTTTCTCTAAAATTTGTGGTTTTACTTAAATAATCACTATTAATATCTACATAAATCATAGATTTTAATATTGTTAATTTTAAAGAATCAGAATCATAAATAAAATTAGCAGTACGATTATTAAATCCTAAATCTAGTCTTTGCTGTATTGTTTTTGGTTCTCTTACACAGTTAAATTTTGATTCATCTACTATTGTACTTGCTGTTGGCAAATTTTGAGTAATTGTGCTTGGATCTGTTTTTGTTACAGTTTTATTATTTAAAACCCCGAGATTATAAAAACTATAACCTTCATTTAGTTTTGCTATAATTTGACTAGAATCACTACCAATATCTAACTTATCTGTACTTGAGTAAACATTATCATATTGATAATCTAATAAACTTCTATCTCTTATATCAACTAATGTAAATGTAAATATATAAACCATCCAACCCATTACCCTTTCTATTATTTCAAAAAATTTACTTGAATGTATTGGGGCATAAATTATCATATCTACAGAATTTACAGTATTATCACACACAGTGTCTGGGACAATAAAATTATACTCGGTTTTAAATTTATCTGCCTTATAAACAAAATTAGTTTCTGGATTTACATTATAGCCGTATAATTGGAATATGTTCCCTGCATTTCTTTTTCTTTCATTAATTAAATTATTTAAATTTCTATAATTCTTTTCTTTTAAGTTATCTGATTTTGTTATTAAAATATGTGGATAAAAATCTTCATTTTCTAATTCTGATATTCTTTCTGGCGTCCAAAAGTCATCTTTTAATTTAATATCAACATAACAGCTTTTTCCTGTTTCTGTAACATTCACTGTTGTTTCTTCAACATTAAAATCAACATAAGACATTGTTGATCTTGGAACGCAAGATAATGGAGTTAATGCTGTCTTTAAAGAAAATATTGCAGAACCATTCTTTTGTCTTCCGTTTTCTTTATCATATATTTCTTCAATTGTTAAATTATTATTTTTATATTTTACATCATTAATTATACTTTCATAATCTTCTAATTTATTTAATGGTCTTATAAAACACACACTTAATTTTGAATCATTTATTTTTATTACTGAAATAACATTTCCATTAGCTAAAACACTGTCTTTATTTTCTAAAACATTATTTGTTTGTAGCTCTGTTAGAATGCTCTGAGGAATTGCAGTTTCAAAACAAACTCTTGCATCATTTTCATTTTCTTTAAAGTCTTCTACCTCACTTAAGAAATCCGAATTTACAAAAATATTTATTTGAGTATTATCTGTTGTTAAGTTTATTGCTTCAGGATTAGATACAAATTTAGTGTTTCTTTCATTAAAATCTAAATCTCTTAATCTTTTCTTTAAAGTTATTTCTTTTTCAGCACATAAAAAGTTTTTATCTGGAATATTTGTACTTATTTGTGGTAATGTTCCTGAGATTGCTGTGTCTTCTACTTTTGTAACAGAAATATTATATAAATAATCTAAATTATATAAATTGTTTGTTTCTGCAATTCTTTGACTATCTCTACTTAAGTCTAATGCACCAAGACTGCTATATACATTATTATATTTATTATCAAAATAATTTTCATTTCTAGAATCATAAATTGTAAATGATCCAACATATAATAACCAACTCCAGAAATCCCCCAAAGCTCTTAAAAATTTACTTGATTTCATTGGCAAGAAAACTACTGCATCCATTGTGTTGGTCTCATTATTACATACTGATTCCGGTACAGTAAAATCATAAGTTGTATTATAGGCTGGTGCTTTATAAACAAAACTTTTTTTCTGATTCTCTCCATATAATCTAAAAATATTTCGTGCACCATCTCTTTGATCATCAACTAATTGTTCCATAGTTTTAAAATTTTCTGCTTTATTCTGTGTTGCTTCTGTAACTAAAATATGAGGGAAGAATTCTTCTACTGCTAAAGCATTTATATTTTCTTGCGGTAAGAAAGAATTATTTAATTCTACTTTTACTCTACATCCTTTTCCTGTTTCTGTTGAGTTTACATTTACAGAAGTTATATAATCTAATACTCCACCATTACTGTTTGCTGGAGGAACACAATTAAGTTGTGTTAATCCTGCAGAAACATTAAAATTTATCTCTAATTGTTTTTTCTTTTTTAATCCAAAGAAATAAGTCACACTTTCTAAAAAACTATCAGGATCATCAATAACATATGTTTTTCTTTCTGTATTAGAACTATAACTTTTTTTTATTGATTCATTAGAGAGTATCATTTCTTCATTTGTAATCTCAGACAATGGTCTACTAACACAAACTTCTAATATCCCAGATGTATTTATACTTAATACATAAAATACTTTATTTACACTAATATATCCCTTTGTTTGTGAAAATACATTGTCTAGTACTTGTCTACTATTTCTTGAATTTAATATTGGTTCTAGCTCTGTTCCTTGTAATTTAGAATTTAAATTTGCTGTAAAACACGCTCTTGCATCAACACCATTATCTTTAAAATTATTAGTAGAATCTAATAAATCTGCTGGAATTGTAATATTAATATCAACTGTTTTTATTTTTTTTGCTTCTTGTATTCTCCCTGCATTTACATTTAATTGATTATTGTAAATTGCGGTATTAGCTGAAAATTCCATTCTATTTTGTCTATAGTCTACTGTTTTTTCTGGAGTAGCACAATAGAAATTTCCATTTGAAGTTACTATTGATGAAGAGCCGGTAGTATATATTTGTCCTACATTAGTGTTTAATGTTGGTTGAACCTGTTCTATTGTTACAGGCGTTATATTTCCTAACGTGTCTGTAATTACTGGATCAGGAACATCTATTACGATTTCAGGCAAATCCGTTTCTGAATCGCCCTCTGAAGAATTTACAAGTAAATTTCCCTCTTCTACTTGATTTTGTGAAGTTTGAGGTAATGCAGGTATTTGAATTCCAATAACATATGCAAACTCATAATTTATTTCATTATAATAATCATTAGTAATAAAATCTTCATTTGCTATTGCAACTTTATCTTGGCTATTTGTTGTTGATTTTCCTAGATCTATTTTATTTCCTTCTTTATATTTCCAAGAAAATATATTTACTTTTTGATTACTATAATTTTTTGATAAACAAAAGATGTGTTGTTCTGGTATATTTTTAAGTAAATTAAATTTTGTTGATGTAATTAGAGATTGATTTCCAGAAAAATTTGCCCATTCAATTATATTACTTCCATTTGCTCTTGTATCATTATAAATTGCATTTAATATTTCTAATTTATTATTATTAAAAGTATTATATCCTACAAAACCAAAGTACAAATCTTTATCTGATATCCCTCTTGTTTCATTAATACTTAAATGATATGGATATTCAGGATTCGTACACTGACCATCATTTGTAGAAACATTTATTGGTTCAAAAATTGTTAAATCACGAAAACCGTCAATAAGCAACCCCTGGCTGTAATCTTCTTTATCATTTATTCTTTCAAAAGTAAGTGCTGCTGAAATATTTGAACATATTGCAATTAAAAAAAAAATAGATATTATTATCTTTATTGAACTAATCTTCATGATTTCCCTTTTTTAAATTATTAAAAAAAAATAAAAAGAATTTAGTTTCTTATACAACTAAATTCTGATGTTGGTTTGTCTTTGTTTGCTTCAAGTTTACTGTCTATTAAATCTGTTAATGGTTTAGATATTTCTTTTGGATTGTAATAAACATCTAAAGTTGAACCATCATAGTTAATACATGCTTTCTTTGTTTTTACTAAATCAAAGATTGCTTTTATAGATTTAATATCGTTCTGTGAACCTAATGAGTTTGATAATGCAACAGAATTTGCTTCTGGTGCTCCTAAATCTCCTACATAAAATTTCAAACTATCATTTACAGAATCTCTATAAAGATAACTTAAACCACTACCGGTTCTGAAGTTTGAAGGAGTATAAAATATTGTATACATCCAAACTGTTCCTGTTCTAGTTATTGTGTCTTTTGGCCATTCCATACCATAAGCTAAACTTTGACTTTGAGTTATTGGAGATAATTCTGATTTTACTGAAATAATATCTGGAGTTGCTAAAAATCTTTCAAGTAATGGAACTCCTGTAAAATCTTTACATTGTGCAAAACCTGTCCAGTAAGCTAAACTTTCTCCTGGGTTTGCCACATCTCCGCCTTCTCCTAATGGAAGACCTATTGATAATTTATAGAATGCAAATGCATCAGTATTTACTGCTTTATTTGTAACACTCATAACAACTGGCGTTGGTCTTGATGGAATATATTTTAAAGATAATTTATTATCTAATCTTTGTATTTCTAATAACTTACCTCTTGAACTGCCATTGTTCATTATTCCGAAATCTTTTATTTCTTTAGTGTCAACAGTTGTAATTGTATTTGAGGATATAAATCCTTGAGTCTGAAGTGCTGTTCCTTGATTAAATGTATGATCAATCATTACTGAATCATTCAAATAATCAACACCGTATCCATTTCTTGTTTTGTCTCCTGTTTTTCCGACAACACCATCTATTGGCATATAGTATAATGGAGAATCAAGTTCTGGACCTTGTTCTTTATTAATTATTATATCTATTTTTCCTGTCATATCTCCTGCTTGATTAAATAGTTTCCAATTGTCATCATATTTTATAACAACATTTATACTATATCTTCCAGGACCTGGAATTCCTGTTTCAGATATACTTTCTGAAAAGTTTGATTTGAAATTAAATTTGTCTTTATCTATAAAGTATTTGTATAATGGTGAATATTCTGATTCTGTTTTACTATACCAATCAGGTGTCTGGAATAATGTGAATCTATAATGTTCATCAAAATCTTTTCTAAAATCAAGACTATATCCATCTTTCATTAAATATGTTTTGAAGTTAGACATTTTTTCATCATACTTCTTTTCACAACTTTGAGAATATCTTAAAAGATTATCAGATGTTTTTTCAATATTACATGCAGTTAATCCTTGACTTGTTTCTAGACTTAAACTATTGTCTAATAAATTATTACCTGTTTCATAATTTGAAACTATAGAATTATAGTTTGTTAAATTTAAACTAATTCTAATGGTATCTTCAGAAGTTGGTTTATTATTTAATGTTATTTCTTTATTTTCTTCGGTTAATCCGCCATCATTTAAATAAGATACATTTACTGATTGTAATGTTCCTGATGCAATTGTTACCCAATTAAAAGAATTTGAAGATTTTTTTTCAATGGTGTAGTTTATATCAAATAATGGCCTTGTTGAAGCCATTTCTGGATTAACTTGATAGTTTCCTCTAACTTTATAATTAATTATTGCTTTACTTAAATCATCTGTTATATTTCCAGATAAATAAATTAATCCTGTGTTATTTGTTTCTGAAATTAATTCTTGCTCTAAATAATTTACAGGACAAGTAAAACAATCTTTATATTGATCTACATAATCATTAATATTTTTTATTTTTTGTAAAACTTCTACTGAAAATTGAGTAGCATCACAATATACCCCATTTGCTTCTAAATCACACCAGGTATCTCTACTTAATTTTTCTCCAGTTATTGCTTCAGGACTTCCTTGTGTTTTTTCTAAGAAATCCCAATTAAGTACAATTCTTGGTAATACTTCTTTACCGGTTGTTCCAATTGGTTTACCATCTTCGCTTGTACAATCTAATAAAGAATTATCAATTGTTATATTATCATCAACTCTTGAGTTGAATAATAAATGGAACTTTTGTGTTTTTTCTACAGGAATCTCAGGATATTTTTTATCAGAAATTTCAAAGTTTAATATTTTATTTGTTAATATTCTTTTAGCTGTAGACATTCCAGAACTAAATACTTGATACCAGGATTCACTAATTATATCTCCTGCACCAATTTTTATATCTAAAGGTTGTTTGTCATATCTTGCTTCATTATATCTTATTAATAATGTTCTATATTCATATGCATCTTTAATTGTTTGATTTGGATCTTGGAATAATATTCCTCTTCTTTGTCCATCTGTTTTTGTATTGTTTGTATCTAAAACAGAAACTATTTCTGTTTTTTCTGTTAATCTAATTGTTGGGTTTTTTGTTTCATCTTTATATGCTGTTAAATCTTTTACTGTTTCTTTGAAATCAACATCTAAAACATTTGAATCAGTTATTATTATTTCTGTTTCTGGATCAATTACTAATTCGTCATAAGATTTATCATCTATGAATTCTTGTTTTCTATCAGAAATATTTACTCTATCTGCATCAATTTCTAAATTTACTTTTTCATCTAAATCTTTATATGTCATAAATGCAGAAGCTGCTCCTCCGATAACTCCTGTTAATATTGGGTTACCAGTTATTGCTCCTAATGCTCCTGTAAGTTGTGTAGCAACGGTTCCCATAACGCCACTTATTGCATTACCGACTATAGATTTACCTTGTTCTGCAACAGGATTTTCGCCCTCTGCAAAAACTACTCCTGAATTAAATAACAATGCAACCATTATTATTCCAAAAACAATTTTTAGATTTGATTTCATTTTTTTTACACCTTTAATTTAAAATAAATATT
>ERZ795054.4631-NODE-4631-length-10004-cov-3.245050_pt1 | contig 10004 bp, 7 predicted proteins | sample MGYA00375138_ERZ795054 | MGnify/ENA primary metagenome ERZ795054 (study PRJEB30183, sample SAMN05720215) | anaerobic digester metagenome | isolation source: active sludge of municipal wastewater-treating anaerobic digesters | place: USA | collected 2014-12-23 ...
GCGGCTGGTGCGCCAGGTCTGCGACGGCTGCGGCGAGACGGTCGTGCCCGACGAATCTCCCGCTCAGCAAAAACGCGGATTCCTGGGGCTCTGGAACAGAAGGTAGGGTCGTCAGCGTTCTTTGACAACCTGGACGTACCGCGCGGACTTGTCGATGATACCCTGAAGGTCGGCGCCGTGATCGCGCATGAAGACCATGTACTCCATGCACTCACGTGTCATGACTTCGCCCGGCACCGTGATCGGGATGCCGGGGGGATAGGGTGTAACCAGCTCGGCGATGATGCGCCCGACGGAGTCTTCCATGCGGACGCGCTCCCTCTTGGCATAATACGCCTCGTAGGGAAACAGCACCATTTCCGGTATCTCGGGCATCGGCGGCGGCGCGGTCATCGTCGAGGTTTTCTCGTGCCGTTGCCGCGCTATGTCCTCGAGGGCGGCAACAAATGCGTCGATGCTCTCCCTGGTCGTTCCGATCGTGACAAAGGCCAGGATGTTCTCAAGGTCGGAGAGCTCAATTTCGACATTGTACTCCCTGTTGAGAATCTCCTCGACCTGGAACCCCGTGAGGCCGAGCCGCGACACGTGCACGGTCAATTTTGTAAGGTCGACATCATAGACGGCGTCGGTGCGGGCTCGTTCGCGTCCTGGGGCAAACAGCCCTTCAATGTTGTTGATGCGGTGTCGCGCATCCTCTGCAAGGTTGAGAGCGCGCTGCAGGAGATCGTATCCGTTGACGGCCATCTGCATGCGGGCAACGTCGAGGGCTGACATGAAGATGTAGGAAGGAGACGAAGTCTCGAGCATGGTGAGCGTGGCCCGCACGAGCTCTTTGTCCACGCGCCGCGAACCGAGGTGCAGCATGGATGTCTGTGTCAGCCCGGCCAGTGTCTTGTGCGTGCTCTGGACGACCATGTCTGCCCCCGCATCCACGGCGCTCTTGGGAAGTGAATCGTGGAAGTGGAAATGGGAACCGTGCGCTTCGTCGACCAGGATGCGGCGCCCGGTGGCATGCGCCTTCTGCACATAGTAGTCGATGTCGCCGCTGATCCCGAAATAATTGGGGTTGGTCAGGAAGACGGTCTTGGCTTCCGGATGATCGCGCAGGACCCGCGCATATGTTTGCTTGGACGGGAATGTCTGAAACTGGAGGAGACGGTCTTCCTCCGCCTCCAGGTAGATGGGGCGCAGCTCGTTGAGGATAAGGGCGCCATACATGGAGCGGTGTGAGTTGCGCTGGACGATGACGCGGTCATACGGAGCGCAGGTCGACAGGATCATCGCCTGGTTGCCGACCGTCGAACCATTGACGAGGAAGAACGAATCGAGAGCTCCGTATGCCTCCGCCGCGAGATCCTGCGCCTCTTTCACGACGCCGATCGGCCTGTGCAGATAATCAAGGCCCTCTACCTCGGTCAGATCGGACAGGAATACGTTCTCACCCCAGAACTCCATAAGGCGGGGATGGATACCCTGTCCTCCCATGTGACCGGGCATGTGCAGGCCGGCGCGATGCCGGTCGATATATGCCTGAACGGCATCAAAGAACGGGGTGCGGTTCTGATCTCTCATGGGAGAAAGTGTAGCGACACGAGGCACTGTTGTCAACGGAAGATTGTGCGGGGCGCAGGGCAGGCGGCCGCTGCTGTCGAGCCTTTCCGAGGGCATGTTGCATTTGCGCGATGCGTGCTAAGATATCTTCAGTCATTCGTAAAGCGACTATTCCTGCATGGTCACCCGCGGCTGACGGAAATGGTATGTCTGGGAGAGAAAACGTGATCGACAAGGTAATGATCAGTGTCCCTGCGAGCACAGCTAATCTGGGGCCGGGATTCGATGCCTTTGGCTTGGCGCTCGAGATGCGCAGCGTCTACACCGCGACAGTACTGCCCTCCAGCGAATCATGGGATGTCCACTTTGACGGTATGGGAGCGGACATTCTCAATGAAAAGGGATCTGCGTTCGTAGGCGAGGTGATGGACTACTTCGAACGGGCGGAATCCACCCGCCTTCCACCCATGCACATCGACGTGCAGACGGGGATCCCCCTGACGCGCGGACTGGGATCCAGCGCGAGTGCCATCGTCGGGCTCCTCTCGTGTTTTGAATTGATGGTGAACACACACTTTGATGCCGGTAAGATCTTGAAGTATGCCATCGGCCTGGAAGGACACCCCGACAATGTGACCGCCTCTCTCGTCGGCGGATTTACGATCGCTGCCAGCGACAGGGCAGAGGTCGCCTACATGAAAGTGGTCCCCCGGGACCTCCAGGTCGTGGTGACGGTACCGTCCAGTTACCTGTCGACGAAGAAGGCGCGCGCGTGTCTGCCGGAGATGTATTCACGGCGCGACGCCGTTTTCAATGTCGGCCGTGCATCGATGCTGTCGGCATGTATCTTCAGCGGCAACTACGACCTCCTCTCGTTTGCCCTTCATGACCGGCTTCACCAGCACTACCGGGAAAAGCTTGTCACGGGCTTCAGTGAGGTTTCGCGCGCTGCCGACCGGGCCGGCGCTTACGGCGCATTCCTGTCTGGAGCGGGTCCGAGCATCGGAGCGCTCGTTGCGCCCGACAAGGCAGCGAAAGTCCGCATGGCGATGCAACGGGCGATCGAAGACCTGGATCCGGAGGCGCAGACGTACGTCCTCGACATCGCTGCGCAGGGCGTCATCCTGCAGCCGGGCGAGAAGCGGCGATCACGGTCGCACAGCTGACCCCGTCGCTATCCACACAGACTGACAGGTTTTCCCCATCCGGGATCGGGACGCATCCACGGCTTCTCCACAGTATCCACAGCGGCTGTGGAGAAGGCCGGTGTTGATACGGTGTCCCCGGTCTTCTAGAGCCTCGCCAGCAGACCGGTCTGCTCGTTGAACCGGTCGATGAGCTTGTCAAAAGCGGGCGCAGCCGTCCATATCTCTTCCCAGAACGACGGCTCCCACAGCTCGCGCAACTCCTCGGCGGTCTTGCCCTGCTGCTCCACCCAGGTGAAGTACTTGAGGTTGTGCAGCTGCTTGCGGTCGCGGTAGTTCAGCTCACGGTACCAGTCGGTCAGGATCCCTTCCAGATACCGGGCGTCGTCGAACGCCGCGTCGCGGTCCGTGTACTCCCCACGCTGCGTGCGCAGCTCCTCAAGGCGTGAAAGGTACAGGTCGGAGGAGTCCGTGAAGACGGTGAACACGATGTCGTTCTCGTCCAGCTCCTCGTATTTGGCCATCTTGATCGCAGCAGTCATGTTGGCGAGCGAGGAGATGCCCAGGAGAGCAAGCCGTTCGACGACGGCACACGGTACCCCCTTCTTCTCGAGGTAGGCGCGTCCGGCGTCGTCATTGAACAGACGCAGGAGGTGCATGGGGTACTCGTCGTCGATGGCTGTCACGGCATCCGTGTTACGCACGTTGTGGATCCACGGAACGTGCTTGTCGCCGATACCTTCGATGCGATGCGCTCCGAAGCCATTGGCGTACAGCGTCGGGCATTGCAGCGCCTCCACGGCGACGATATGACTGAAGGGGAAGATTTTCTTGAGGTACTCGCCGGCGCTGATGGTTCCCGCCGACCCCGTGGCAGAGACGTACCCCGCCAGACGGGACCTGGGGCCGCGCAGGCGGTTGAATACATCCTCGATGGCAGCCCCCGTCATCGTGTAGTGCCACAGGGCGTTGCCGAATTCTTCAAACTGGTTGAAGACGACGATCTTGTCCCCGCGCGTCGCGCGAAGCTCATGGACTTTGTCGTAGATTTCCTTGACGTTGGACTCCGATCCCGGCGTCGCTATGACTTCCTTCGTGCCGATCTCATGCAACCAGTCGAAGCGTTCCTTGCTCATCTCCCGAGGGAGGATCGCGACGGCGTCCGTCGCCAGGAGCGCACAGTCGAAAGCACCGCCGCGGCAGTAATTGCCGGTAGACGGCCAGACAGCCGCTTGGCGCGTGGGATCGAACTGCCCGGTCACCAGACGGGGGACGAGACATCCGAACGCAGCGCCGACCTTGTGCGCGCCGGTCGGGAAGTACTTGCCGATGAGGCCGACGATCCGTGCTCTGACGCCCGTGATCGAGCTGGGCAGCTCGACATAGTTGACGTCTCCGAACAACCCCGTCGTAACGTCGTTGTGCCATGTGATGCGGAAGAGGTTGATCGGGTTGATGTCCCACAGGCCGACACCCTTCAACCTGGATTGCACCGCCGCGGGGATGAGCGAGGGATCCTTCTGCTGAGCGAAGGTAGGAATGATGATATTGCATTCCCTGGCTCTCTGGACGGTGGTAGCCAGCACATCTTCATGTACCGTCATATCAAATACCGGCATGGTCGCTCCTTTGGCGGATGATTCTTCTGTGCGCCGGGCACTCGCGATCGGTGCCCTGTGGGGAGTTTACCACTGCCGGAGCGGCGTTCAACCCTTCCTGTCGCGCAGTCGGGCCAGCGTTCCTGTGGTACGGCGCAGTTCCGCCCTGAGGAGTTCCCGATCCAGGGTCTTCTCGGGCTCGTTGTGAAAAACGGCGAACGGGATATCGACGCCGTGGACCTGCACATACCCGCTGTCCGCTCCCCCGGAGAGAGACGCCCAGTCGTCGATCCTGTAGTAGTGTTCCATCTTGGCGTCTTCGAGGGAGTGGTAGAGGATCGATCCGGCCTCGCTCGGGCGGTATCGCCGGCGGTTCTTGCGCATGGATTCCTTGAAAGAGACGTCGACATACAGGATGGCCGCACGCCCGAGGAGGTCGGTGGACAAGTGCTGCAAGGCGCGAACGTATGCTTCGTTCCCGCCGCGGGAGAACTCGACGATGACACTGCGGGTCGCGAGGAACACAGGATCTTTGGCGATCATCGTGCGAAAATCCAGATCCAGGCGTTCGACGAAGAAATCCCAGATGCGGTCGTCGAGAAAGAAACGCTCCTCATCGGTGTCTCGACGGCCAATGCCGAGGCGTTGCCGGATGTCGTCATTCTCGAACGTCTGCCAGACATAGACGAAATCGTCGAGTTCTGTGAACGGTCCGATGTGGAGGCAGTGCAGACGGTCTTCATCCGGCAGATGCTTGAGGAAGTCGATGATCTCGCTTTTGCCGGCCGCTGGTCGGCCAATGAGGATGATGACGTCGATCTTGTCCATGACCTATTGTTTTCGATGGAGCTTGTTCATCAATGCGACGAGTCCGGGCCTCTCAGCGGGGATGCCCTCCGCGAGTCGGGCTACGGCTGCCGGCAGCAGCCAGCCCCACAGTTGTTCACCTGCATCCGGGCGGAGCTGTCGATAACGGGTCAGCCATCCCCTGTAAAATCGCTCGCGTGTCTCGCGCTCGACCCATGCGACGCGGAATGCCCCGGCAGGGGCGTCTGCAATGCGCAGGAGGAGGGCAGACTGGGCGGCGTCTGCAGCCGGCTGTCCGGCGCCCGCGAACGACCAGTCGATGATACGGGGTCCCCGGTCGGTCAGGAGGACATTGTCCGGGTGCAGGTCGCCGTGGCACAGCATATCGCCGTCGGGCAGCCGTTCCAGCATTGCTAAAGTGTCGCTTCTGATGCTCGCAGACACGCCGGCGCGGGCCACGCGCCGCGCGACGTCCTCCCTGTACGAAGGCAGATCGGAAACGTGGCAGCCGTGGAGCTGGGATTGAAGCTCCGCGAACAGGACAGCATAGCGAAGGACATGCGCTGGTTCCCGTCCCAGCACGGAAAGCATGGTCTGTCCCCGCACGCGCTCGAGCACGAGGCCGCGCCTGTCCGCAACAGTTACGACGTCTTCCAGGCGTGCCGAGGGAATCCCGGCGGCATTCGCGGCACGCGTGCCTGCTATCTCCCTGTCGATCAGCGAAGCGGGATAGTCGTGCAGGAAGAGCTTGAGAACGCACTCCGTGCCCCAGGAATGGAAGTCTGCCGTCGCGCTCCGTTTGATCAGTGTGGTATCGTCGATCTGTCGTTCCATGTGATATTTCCCGTCGTGCCGACAACCTACGCAGGATGTTCGGGTCGGGACGTGAGAAGTCCGTTGATATTGTCAAAAAGACGCGCAGGATCATATGGTTTTGAGAGAAATCCCTGGACAGCGCCCTCTTCCAGGAGCGAAGTGACCGTCTCGCCCGACGTAAACCCGGAGTCCAGAAGGATGGGGACGGATCGGTCGATATGGCGGATGGCATTGACTGTTTCCTCCGTCGTCATTCCCGGCATCGTCATGTCCAGTATGATCAGGTCGATGTGTGGCGAGTTCGCCCGTACCATCTCGACAGCGTTCTTTCCCTCCATCGCCACGAGGACGCTGTATCCCTGGCGCGACAGCAGACTCTGCGTGACGCTGGCCACAACGGGCTCGTCCTCCACGACGAGGATCGTGCCGCTGCCCCCGGCTGTCTGTGTCGCCTCCGTGGCCACTGCCTCTACCGCCGAACCCGGTTGCTGAAGCGTACGCGGCAAGTAGATCTCGAACGTGGCGCCGGAACCGGCAGGCGAATCCACGGTGATCCAGCCGCCTGCCTGTTTGACGGCCCCGTACACGATGGGCAGGCCGAGCCCGGTGCCGGACCCTGCCGGCTTGGTCGTGTAGAAGGGTTCGAAGAGATGCGGCATGACCTCCGGGGGGATGCCGGGGCCGGAGTCGGAGATGCGGAGGAGAGCATACTCGCCTGTCCGTGCAAGCGGGTGCTGCTCCACATACTGCTCATCGATCTGCCTGTTGCGGGTAAAGAACGTGATGCGCCCCTTGCCACGCATGGCATCGCGAGCGTTGATACCGAGATTGAGAATGATCTGCGTCATCTGCGCTTGATCGACGAGAACATTCCAGGCGGACCCCTCGAAATCACGCACGATCTCGATAGCGGGAGGCAGTGATTGGCGCAGGATCGAGAGCCCGCTTTCGACAGCGTCGTTGATACAGACGGGAGAAGGAACGACTACCGCATTGCGGGCGAAGGTCAGGAGGCCGCGCGTCAGCTCGGCGGCCTGCCGGGCCGCCACATCTACCTGGCTGACGTTTTCCTGCAGGGGATCAGCGTGTGGCATGGTATCGCGAATGATCGCGATATTGCCCAGGATCCCTGTCAGCAGGTTGTTGAAGTCGTGTGCGACGCCGCCCGCCAGTTCGCCGATCGCCTCCATCTTCTGTCTCTGCAGGAGCTGGAGCTGTATCGCCTGCTTCTCCGCCTCCGCCCGCTTCCGCTCCGTGATGTCCTGCATGATCCCTCGGATGGAGTTGACGCGGTGATTTGCGTCGATCGTCGTCTTGCCGGTCACGAAGATGGTGCGCTCTGAATCGTCACTGCGGAGGATGCGGTACTCCAGGCTGAATTCCCTGTCGGTACCCTGTATGGCGTCACGCATCGTTGCCAGGACCCGTTCCTGGTCGTCCGGATGGATGAGAAGACGATACGTATCGTGGCTGAGGGGTGTTCCGGGAGCGATACCGTGGATGGCGTACGCTTCGTTCGACCAGGTGAAAAGGAGCGTCGACGGGTCCAGTTGCCAGTCGCCGACATGCGCGATGGTCTGTGCTTCCAGGAGTGCCTGGCGGCTGGCCTCCAGCTCCGCCTCCGCCCGCTTCCGCTCCGTGATGTCGTTGAGGATAGCGAGGAACACTCGTTGCGAGCCCTCCCCCACCAGCTGAAGATGAGCTTCCACCGGGTACTCGGTTCCATCCTTTCTGCGCTGGACCGTCTCGAAGACCAGACGCTGCCTGGTGCCGTCGAGGAGGGGACGCACCACTTCCCGTAGCTGTTCATTCGTAAACTCCGGCCGGAACACGATCGCATCCAGCTGTCGTATCTCGTTCAGGGTGTAGCCGAGATTCTGCAGCGCTCCGTCATTGACGTACAGGAATCGGAACGTGACTGGATCGAAGACGAAGATCTCGTTGAGACTTTTTCCGAGGATAGCCGTCAACTTTCCCTGTTCTTCCTCCGCCCGCTTGCGCTCGGAGATGTCCTCAATCAGTCCGATGACGAATCGTGGCTCCTCTCCCCGTCGCCAGAGGGGGGAGACCGTCAAGTGCGCCCAGATCCTCGTCCCATCCTTGCGGCAATATCGTTTCTCCATCGAGTACTCAGGAATCTCTCCTCGGACGAGGAGATCAAGGTTGCGTTCCTCATCCGTGAGATCTCCAGGGTCCGTCAGGGATTGAAACGTCATGGTCAGCAGTTCCTCACGCGTATATCCGACGATGTCGGCGAAGCGCTGATTGGCCCAGACACAATGGCCCGACTTTGTCTCCACCTTTGTGACGCCGAGGGCTGCTTGCTCGGACAGCGCCCTGAACTGTACCTCGCTTTCTCTGACGGTCGCAGCTGTGGTGTTGTACTGGAGACGGTTCAGCAGGAGCAGGCCCAGCGCCAGGCCTCCCAGGGGGTAGATCGTGAGCACGGGGACGGTGACACGGCTCAGGACGCGGGGAATCGTCTCGCGTGGGAGTGTCAGCATCAGGGCCAGCATGGCGCCATGGACGGCATACTCCATTGCCAGGAGGCTGCGCCAGGAGAGGTTCGTCAACGGGCGTTTCGACCAACGGCGCCACAGGAGTCCGATAAGGCCGGAAGATACAATGGTCAGAACGCCGGCAATCACGCCGCCACCACCTTGCGCAATACGCAGGACGGCAGCCATGACGACGGTGATGGCAGTGGGGATCAGGCCGAAGAACAGACCGCAGACAGAGATGAGGACGGAACGGGTATCAAAAGTGATCCCCGGTTCAAACTGCCAGGGCGCGAGCATGACGCACTGGGCAATGACTCCCAGCCCGATACCGGTAAAGATCTCCCGCAGTCGTGAATTGAAATTCAGGGAGTGAACGGTGAAGAGGTCATAGGTGAACACCATGGCAAGCAAGAGTGAAACGTTACTGACAAGCGGTATGAATGCTCCGTCTCCCACCACGGCACCTCGACCATGCGGCGCTGTTGTTGACAAACCGCCGTAGTTCACACTATAAGTCCGCCTTGCAATGCGTCAACCGGACGGGGCTATACGAGTGACGGGGTGGTCAGGCATGGAGAATGCGATAGAATAATCTTCCAGTTTCGATGCAGATGACAACATGTGGGAGACAGTGGATATGACGGAACACAGGGGGCGCGAGGCCGCCGGAGTCCTTTTCCTGACCACGGACGAAGTGCGAGGTCTCCTTCCACAGCGTGAGCCATTTCTGTTTGTCAATGGGCCTGCCGAGGTCATCCCCGGTGTCGCCATGACGGCCCACACGACGTTTCCTGAGAACATGCCTCTGTATCGCGGTCACTTTCCCGGATCGCCCGTGACACCCGGAACGATCATCGTCGAGACCATGGCGCAGGCAGTCTCGCTCATCATGCTGGCGACATCACAGTATGAAGGCCAGATCGGCTATCTCGTCGGCATCCGTGAGGCGCATTTCCTGAAGCCTGTCTACCCCGGCGCCGCTGTCTTGGTGGAGGGAAACGTCTGCTCACAGCGGCACGGCGTCATCGAGGCGGCCGTGCAGCTCTCGGTCGGCGGCGTGCGTTCCGCAACGGCGGTACTCACGGTCATGTTTCGACCGGCACGGGATGAACGACGTCAGGAAGGGATGCTCGCATGAGTGATCAGAGAACGGGCGCGCATGCGTACACAACCACGGGATTGCCCCGCGAACCACACTATCGGGAGGTATCGGCATGAGTGCCGCGCTCGTCGTATTGGACCGGATATGGAGGGATTTCTTCGTCAACTGGCTGGCCGCCGGCCCACTGGTCATCAACCCGGTACGCGGGGTATTGATGCGCCTCTACGGCATCCGAGTCCCCCTGCACGGCATCCGTCCGGGCAGTCACTTCGGCGGGCGGGACATCGTCATCGGCGAAGGAACATTTGTCAACTATCGCTGCTTCTTTGATGGTTCCGCGCCGATCCGAATTGGAAAGAGGTGCGGCATCGGCATGGAAGTGATGTTCTGTACGTCGACCCACGTGCTGGGCGGACCGGAAGAGCGCGCGGGAAGCGTCGACCCCAAACCCATTACAGTCGGCGACGGCTGCTGGATAGGGACA
>ERZ795054.4633-NODE-4633-length-9997-cov-8.456045_pt1 | contig 9997 bp, 7 predicted proteins | sample MGYA00375138_ERZ795054 | MGnify/ENA primary metagenome ERZ795054 (study PRJEB30183, sample SAMN05720215) | anaerobic digester metagenome | isolation source: active sludge of municipal wastewater-treating anaerobic digesters | place: USA | collected 2014-12-23 ...
GGCTGCACGTAGGTGTTCACGTACTCGGGGATGTTGGAGAGGAAGGGGATGGCGATGTTCAGGTCGCGGACGGTGTGCGTCGTGTCGAAAGAGCTGTCGATGAAATCGACGCTGCCGTTCTCGATGACGATGTTGTTGACCGAGAAGAGCAGCGGCGCTTTCTTTTTGTCCTTTGGCTCCTCCTTCATCAGCGCGAGCAGATCGGAGAAGTTGTAGGTGTTGTCCCGGTTCCGGACCAGGTGGACATAGGCCTTGCGAAGGGTGAGTTCCTCGATGACGGGCGCCCGCCGAAACAACGTGCGGATACTCAGGTTGACCGCCAGTTTGTCGAAGGATACGAAGTCCTCTTCGCTTTTCGGCTCCTTGATTTCGATTCCCCGCAATGTCAACGTGAGCGTATACGGGTTCACGCCGATGCCGGAAATGCTGACCTTGCGGTTCAGTGTCTTCGAGAGGTTCTCAAGCAGGTACGCTTTCAGGATCGGCGGCACGACCCAGAAGCCGATAACCGTAAAGAGAGTGAAAAAAATCACCGTGCCGATCATCCATTTCTTGAACCATCCCATAATGATCTCCGTTGGCGTCGTCAGATTAATGCGGTTCTGCCGGTATGGAAAAACGCGAACCGCCCCGAATGCAGCATGACCGAAAGAGGGGATACGGCGGAGGCGCCTGCTCTCCGGGGAGCGGGGGCCTCCATTCGCCCCCTGAAATTCTCAAACACTTCCTCCTCTAAAACGAATGTCATCTCCTGTAAAATGAAAATTGATTCCGTTTGCGATATGCTGTCCGCCGGTTCTCATGTTCGCCGAATTCATGAAATTGTCGAGGAGGATTGATCGTTCCCGCCTCTGAAGGGCATCGATAGATGATAGACCCCGGACACCATGCTGGCCTTCATGGGCAGGCCGGTTTTCTCGAAAACGCGGATCATGGCCTTGTTGTCGGCCAGGATCACGGCGGCAAAGCCGGCGATCCCGTGCTCCCCGGCAGCCCGAATGAGCAGGTCCAGCAGGAAGGAGGCGATGCCCAGCCCCTGATATCGCTCGTCGACGACGAAGGCCGCGTTGGCGAACGTGCTGTTCCTCAACCGGGTGTAACGCCCTTCGGCGATGATCTTTTCGATGCCCCCCTCCTCGACGGTGCCCACGACGGACAGGGTCCGCCGGTAATCCACGTTGACGTATTCCTGCATCTTCTCGTGGGGCATGGTCTGAATGGAGCTGAAATAGCGGTAGTAGACCGCCTGGTCGGAAAAGCGGTAGAAGAGCCGCCGCATCCCCTCCTCGTCGGAAGGCCGGATCGCCCGGAAACGGACGCGCAGCCCGTCCCTGAAGACGTGCGCGCAGGCCAGGTGCTCGGGGTAGAGCGCCGCCGCCTCCCGAAGGTAGATCTGGTCCGCGTAGAGAAGGTTCGCCCGCTTCGCCTGCTCGACCAGCTCCGCCCGGTCGCCGGGATGGGCAATGTCGATCAGGGCCTGGGCCCGCTCCCGCACCGTGCGGCCGACCAGCGAGGCAATCCCGTAATCCGTGACGATCAGGTCCAGCGACTCCCGGTTGGTGAACTGGTTCGCATAGTCCGCCACGGAAACCCGAATGTTCGACTCGCCCCGCAGGTTCCGGCTCGGCAGGGCGACCAGCGACCGGCCCCCCCGCGAGTACTCCGCCCCGGCAAAATACTCCTGCGCCTGCCCGGGACTGCCCGTGACGTTCCCCCGGCCCATCTGCAGGGCCACGTTGCCCGTCAGGTCCACCTTGCGCGCCGGAATCACCACCACCATCCGGTCGTTCAGGCTGATCCGCCGCCGGTCCGAAACCAGGTCGATCCCCTGAAACTCGACCAGCGGGTTCTGATCGAGCCACGCCATGAGCTCCTCCGTCCCCTGGGCGTAGGAGGTCAGGCATTTCCCCTGAAAATAGCCCTTCCTCCGGTTGGTGACCGCCCCGCACCGCACCAGGTCCATCAGGGCGTCCGTGAAAAAGAAGGTGTGAACCCCCAGGTCCCGCTTCCGCCGCAAATGCCGCCCCAGCGCCTCGAACAGGGGGCCGTTGTAAAAGGAGATGCAGCTCCCGTCCTCGATCACCGCGGCGACCTGCGCGGCCACCCGGTCCAGAACCCCGTCCACGGGCCAGCGGGGAAAATAGATCGGCGGCTCCGTCGCCTCCACCAGAAAGTGGAACTGGTCCACGTGGACGAAGGTGTTGCCCATCGTCCGGGGGACCCGGCCGTTGATCTCCCCCACCACCAACTCGGCCCGTTCCATGGCGTACTTGGCCGCGTCCACGGCCACCCCCAGGCTGGCGTACCCCGAGGCGTCGGGCGGCGTGATCTGTACGAACGCCGCATCCACCCGGATCGCCCCCGATTCGACCAGCCGGGGAATGCGGGAGATCCGGCTGGGAATGAGGTCCACGGACCCGGACGTGATGGCGTCGCCGGCCATCCAGCCGGAAAAGAAGGTCTTCAGCCGGAACCGGCCCGCCGGGGAGGTCCCGTGGGAGGTCACGGCATCGCCCAGGCTGACCAGTTGGAGAAGCTCCAGGTCGTTGAGGTTGGAGAGGCTCGAACCCATCAGGCTCCGGACCAGCGTGCGGGGCTCCGCCACCCCCGTGCTCAAAAAAATGCTCATCCCCGGCTCGATCTTCTCGAGGACCGACTCGGGCGAAACCAGCTTCCCGCGCCAACCCGCCAGGGCGCTGTCAGTCATGGTAGGGCTCCTTTCGGAAAAAGCGCTTTTTCCCCCGCAACATTCGGTAGTCCGGAATCGCTTCGCACTCCCGCATCTTTCGGACTGGCTGGAAATGGAATGGACGATATCTCCGGAAACGAGTCGGCCCGATGCTACCGGACACGTTTTGGGCTGTCAAATGGAAAGTTCGCCGTGAAAGTTCGCCGGCGCGACGCTGGATCTGAACGGCTGCCCCGGTCGATGCTTTGCCTGTACACGAGGGTTCAGTTGCTTTTTTGCGAGAAGCCGTGCTAAAAATAACATGCGGGAAAGATCACTCCCGTCGAATGGCGAATGGTTTCCGAAGGAGGCGAAATGGCGAACACCGGCATCGAAGCGGAAAGGATCGTCCGGACGCTCTGCAGCAGCCACTGCGGCGGCGCCTGTGAGATGAAGGTGCATGTCCGGGGGAACCGGATCGTACGCATCGAGGCGGATGACAAAGATGGCAGTCCGCGGATGTGCGCGCGCGGCCATGCGTACCGTCAGCGCGTTTATGCCCCGGACCGGCTTCTCTACCCGTTGAAAAGGACGGGGGAAAGGGGTTCGGGGGCGTTTGCCAGGGTTTCCTGGGATGAGGCGCTGGAAACCGTTGCGGCCGCCATGAAGCGGGTCAGGGTGGATCACGGCAATGCGGCCATCCTTCACTTCTGCTCCATGTGCGATCCCCACACCCTTCATCATGTCGGCGCCTTTCACCGGCTGCTCTGCCAGTTTGGCGGATATACCGCTCCCTGGGGCTATATATCCTGTGAAGGGGCCGCTTTCTCGGCCGGGGTGACGTACGGCGCCCGGCGGAGATTCGTCCAAACGGACCGCGGACCGGAGGAGTACCTCGATTCCCGACTGATTATCATGTGGAGCTGGAATCCCGCTACGACGGAGCTGGGGTCCAACATCCCCCTGTCTCTTGCCCGCGCGAAGGAGCGGGGTGCCCGGATCGTTTGCGTCGATCCCCGGTATACCGCTTCCGCCGCCGTATTTGCCGACCGGTGGGTTCCCATCCGGCCGGGCACGGACGCCGCCGCGCTGATCGCCATGGCCTTTGTCGTCGTCCATGAAAGCCTGCAGGATCAGGCCTTCATCGATGCCCACACGGTAGGGTTCGAGCCGTACCGGGAATATCTGCTGGGCCGAAAAGACGGGGTGGTGAAGACTCCCGAATGGGCTGCCGCGATCAGCGGCGTGCCGGCCGGGACGATCGCCGCCCTGGCGCGCGAGTTTGCGCGCAGCAAACCCGCCATTCTCGCCACCAGCATCGCCGCGGGGCGAACGGCCTATGGCGAACAGTACCATCGTGCGGCAGCGGCGCTGGAGGCCATCACGGGCAACGTATCCCTGCAAAACTGGCAACACGCGCCGCGCCGCACACGGTACCAGCCGCACATTCCCAGCCCGCCGAATCCGGTGGAGGCGCAGGCGCCGCCGCGCCGGAACTCGCTTCCGTTCCGCGGCGCCAGCGTGAACTCCAGCGCCCGCGTCAATGTCTCGCTGTTTGCGGACGCGATCCTGAAAGGCAGGGCGGGTGGCTACCCAGCGGATTACAAATTCCTCTGGTTGTCCAACACCAACTACCTCAACCAGCTGGGTGAGATCAACAAGGCCTGCGAGGCGTTCCGCAAGCTGGATTTCGTGCTGGTCACGGAGCAGTTCATGACGGCTTCCGCTCGGTTTGCCGATGTCGTGCTGCCGGTCTGCACTTTCCTGGAGCGCAGCGACCTCCATGCGCCCCTGGAGGGCGGCGAATTCGGCGTGCTCGGCAAGGCCGTGGAGCCTCTGGGGGAATCAAGATCCCAACTCGACATCTGCAAGGCTCTGGCGCCGAAGCTCGGAATACACGATTACGGGGACAATTCGGACGAGGCGTGGATTCGGGACATGCTGGGGAAGCTGTCTGAGGAGGTGGGACTGCCGGATTACGAGCAACTGAAGGAGCAGGGCGTCTTCAGGGTCGGGTTCGATGCGCCGGGAACCGTTCCCGGAAAGGATGGTGCAAATCAGGTCATAAAGCCGCTCCGCACGCCCTCCGGGAAAGTGGAGATCCACTCGGAAATCATCGCCGGCATGGGCATCCCCTCGATTCCCACCCTTCCCCAACACATCGAAAGCTGGGAAGGCCCCTCGGACCCGCTTGCCGGGAAGTACCCCCTGCAGCTCATCAGCCCGCATTTCAAGAGACGGGCGCACAGCCAGTTCGACAATCTTCCCTGGCTCCGCGAATTGCAGACGCAGGCGCTTGCCATGAATGCGGTTGACGCCGTGGCAAGGGGCATACGCCACGGGGATGCCGTCCGGGTTTTCAACGATCGGGGCGAGGTGAGAATCCCCGCCGAAGTCACGGAGCGGATCATGCCGGGAGTCGTCGCCCTTCCCCAGGGCGCATGGTTCGACCCAGACGAGAAGGGCATTGATCGGGGCGGCTCCGCCAACGTGCTGACCAAAAACGTAACCTCGCCGGCCGGCGCCTTCGTTTCCGGCACCGCGCTGGTGGAAGTGGAGAAGGCGGTATCATGAAGCAGTACGGGATTTACATCAACCAGAACCGTTGCACCGGTTGCTTTGCCTGCGTGGTGGCCTGCAAGGATTGGCATGACGTGCCGGCCGGCCCGGCGAGCTGGATTCGGGTGAAGACCGTCGAAAAAGGCCGATACCCCGATCTGTTTGTCGCCTTTCTTCCCGTCCTCTGCAACCACTGCCTCAAACCGGCCTGCGTTTCCGTGTGTCCGGCCGATGCCCTGACGAAGCGGCCGGAGGACGGCATCGTGACGGTTGATGGAGAGAAATGCCTGGGGAAGGAGGTTTGCGGCCTGTGCCTGGATGCCTGTCCCTATGATGCCCCGCAGTTCGGGCCGGAAGAGGATGTGGTGATGCAGAAATGCGACCTGTGTCTCGACCGATGGGCGGAGGGGAAGAAGCCGATCTGCGTGAGCAGTTGCCCGATGCAGGCGCTCGACGCGGGTCCGCTCGACGAGCTCAGGTCGAAATACGGCGACTGCGGGGAGGCGGAGGGCTTTCAATACGAAGAGGCGCTGGCGCCCTCGATCACCTTCACCCCTAAAAAAGACATCCGGAATCTCGTCCCTTGCCGGGTCCGGGTCACACCGGAGATCGGCTCCAAAAAAGTCTGAGCGAAAGAGGAGGCGTGCGGCTTTTGTTGCGTAAATCGCCTGCGCGATAAAATCCGATGCGCTTCCGCTTTCTGGGCCGATACTCGCCGGTCATTGATCCGGACCGGAGCGGTTAAACATGCATGTCTACACGTTTTCATACAAGGCTCGCTGTCCAGGAGGCATCTTTTTTAGATATTTTCTGGCTTCGTCCGGGGAAACCGCTTCGCATTTTCCATCCGGGCGTTGAACGACCACGCCGCTTTGTGTCAGCATTTTATAACGACGCTTGCGGACTTTCTTATCCGGATGACACACCAGCATGCAATTGCCGCAGGTGAAATGGATCCGGTTTCCGGGCATCAGAAAATGAAAAAAGCCCCCTTCCTGACGCGGTCTGGTTTTATATGCATCCGCTGCGGCAATGATGGCGGGTAGGAACTCCTCGTCTTTTTCGGGTATCGGAAACCTGGCCGGAGACCAGGTTGACCATCTGCCGGATGTGTGCAGACCGGTGAAACCGCCGCATACATAGTCGCAGCGACTATGGTGGCGACGCACGGAATAGGTAAAGTCGACATCGCCCATCCTGACAACGGTCTTTTTTTCCGGGTCCATATATCCCGATGCGCAGGAAGCAATGCAAAGGCGGCAGGAATCACAATAATTATCTTCAGGGTTCAACGGTTCAGTGGGAATCAAAGCGGCCGTTGTGACCAACGACCCCAGGACCGATGCCGCGCCATTCTCCCGGGTAATCACATTTCCAGAAAGGCCAAAATGGCCGATTCCGGAGCGAACCGCCAGATATCTGTGGGAAACAGGCGGTTTTTCGTCGAAAGGGCCGTTCGGCGTATCCGTCCGGTAGGTGATATTGGCCGTCAACCCTGCCGACGGATGTCCCTTTTGCATGAGATAGCTTGCGATTTCAAAAGAGATGCCGCTCACCAATGTATTGGTGCGAATATTGTCTTCTTCATGAGAATGGTGATCCTTTTTCTGGATATACGGTTCAATATGGGACTGATTCAACGGCACCAAAAAACTGATCGCCGATTTTGCCCCCGGCAGCACATAAGACAAATCGACGGAAGGCGGCCCCCCGGCCAGGGTTTCCGCAGTCGAAATCCCTACGGCGGTTGCCCCCAGACATCTCGCCAGCTCCTTGATCCTTTCTGTCAGTTTCTCCATTTCATGCTCCTTCGATTCGGCGGTACATTCAACGATGATTGGATTACATAACAGGCGGTTTGTCAAGCACCAGCCCTGACTTTCCCCAACAGCAGCACTTTCATGTCTCCATTTGCCTTGTAACTGGCGAAAATGAGATAAGGGGCAAGTACGCTCATGCCGCCGAAGAAGCCCAGCACGCCCAGAGCAAGTCCGCCGGGCGAGAAATGATGGCGCCAGGCGAGCCATAATCCGGAAAGTGTCAGAAAACCCATGAAGTCTAAATTGAATTGGCCGGCCCAGGTCATCGCCGCCATATCGCCAAAGAAAACCGGAAAAAGGTTCCATCCATGATTGATGCCGACAACGGTTGTGTAAATGATGATGCACGTAAACATCGCACCCAACAGAATTCTGAATGCTCTCATGGCTTTTCCCCCTTCGATATATGTTTCGTGATAACCTTAAAGGTAATTGAATTATCTTGCCGATAACTATATCATTCGTGGTAAAGAAGTCTATTACCTTGGAGGTAAGATTTGTGCACAATCTGATAAAAAAAGAAAAAAACGTTGAATCAGTTGGTGAGATAATACGCTTTTGGAGGCACATAAGCAGAAAAAGCCAGATGGATTTGGCGTTGGATATTGATATTTCCCCCAGACATTTGAGTTTTGTCGAAACAGGCAAATCCAATCCCAGCCGCAATCTGGTTTCAAAGATCGCCCATTCGCTAAAATTGCCTTTCCGGCACCGAAACGCATTCTTGATGGCAGCCGGGTATGCTCCCGAGTTTGAAGAACAGGCTTTCGACGGACAAAAGATGGAAATCGTCCGGGGCGCTTTGCGTCGCCTGCTGGAAAAGCATGAGCCATACCCTGCTTTCGTGGTCAATACAGGTTATAAAATTCTGATGAGAAATTCCGGCTATGACAAAATTTTAAAGTTCTATGCGGGAGAAAATGCCTTCCGGAAATATGACAATGCGATCCGCATTCTTTTTTCGGAAGACGGGTTGCGCAATTATGTCAAGGATTGGCCTGCCGTTGAAAAATTTCTGCTCGCACGATTGTGGGAGGAGGCAGCTTCGACGCAAAATGATGCGTTGATCGCATTGTATGAAGAAATTTCACAGTCGAGGACCAGCAGCAATCCGGTTAATTTTCAGATGGACCCTGATCTTCCACTCATGAGTTTGACACTGGAAAAAAATTCAAGGAAAGCAAGTTTTTTCACCATGATCACAACGCTTGGGACGCCTCTTGATTTAACCACCCAGGAACTCCGAATGGAGTTCCTTTTTCCGTCGGACAAAGAGACAAAGCAATTGTTTCATCAGGATATGTTTTAGAGAACTTTCTCAAAATCGGTTGCTGGTTGTGTCTGTCTTTCCCGATGTAATGCCGCACGTTCCCATCAGTCGGCAAGTGTGCATTTATGGAAGGAATGTCTGCTTCTCGCTTCCCCATCCACCGGAAGAAGGATTGTCGGCCTTCACCGGCATCCGCGCGCGCCCATGGCACTTTCCAGTTCAGCCAGGGTCCGGAGCTTCCGGACAATTTCGGCCAGGGCTCCTGAGGTATGGACCAGTTCCTCTTCCCGGTTGCCCTTTCCCAGGCTGAAACGAACCGTTCCCGGGGCGAAGTCTCTCGGAACGTTCATTGCCGCCAGGACATGGGAAACCGTGATGACGTCCGCCGTGCACGCCGCGCCGGCCGAAGCCGCGATACCCTGCCTGTCGAGTTCACGGACAACGGCATCCCCGGATACCGAGCGGAAGGACATGCTCAGGATGTGGGGCAGTCTTCGGAACGGGTGCCCGTTGACGGCCGCGTCGGGGATCTTCTCCAGAATCCGCTTTTCCAGGCCGCTTCGCAGCGCGTTCAGGCGGTCCATCTGCAGCGGCAGGTCCCTCGCGGCGATTTCGCAGGCTTTCCCCAGGCCCACGATCCCCGGCACGTTTTCCGTGCCCGCGCGGCGGCCGCCCTCCTGATGGCCCCCGAAAACAATCGGCGTGATGGGTGTCTCCTTCCGGACATACAGCGCCCCCGTCCCCTTCGGACCGTAGAGCTTGTGGGCGGCCAGCGAAAGCAGGTCCACATTCAGGTCGTTCACATGGACGGGGATCTTCCCGACGGTCTGGACCGCATCCGTGTGCATGAGAATGCCCCGCTGCCGGGCCATGTATCCGATCTCCTGAACCGGCTCGACCGTGCCGATTTCGTTGTTGGCGTGCATGACCGAAATCAGAAACGTTTTGTCCGTCACGGCCTCCCGCACAGCCTCGGGGTCGACCACCCCTTGCGCATCCACGGGCAGGAAGGTCACCCGGAAGCCTTTCTTCTCCAGATGCCGGCAGGCATGGAGAACCGCGTGATGCTCGATGGCGGTCGTGATGATGTGATCCCTTCCGGATGCCTCGGCGAAGGCGGCCCCCATCAGGGCGAGGTTGTCCGCCTCGGTGCCGCCGCCGGTGAAGACGATTTCTTCCGGGTTGGCGCCGATCAGGGCGGCCGTCTGCGCCCTCGCCGCTTCCACGGCCTTCTTCGCCTCCTGCCCGAAGCCGTGAATGCTGGAGGGGTTCCCGAAATGATTCCCGAAATAGCGCATCATCGCCCCCAGGACCTCCGGATCGACCGGAGTGGTGGCGCTGTGATCCAGATAGATGGATTCCATGGTTATGCCCGGTTTTTGATAAGCCCCAGGCGCCTCCTCATCAGGTTGCCGCTTCCGCCGGTACGCTATGAAAGCGGTTCGAAATATTTGATGTCCAGAATGTGGCTCTGGCGCTCATCTTTCCAAACCGCCTTGAGCCTCATGCCGTTTTTGACGATTTTCCGGGCCTGCCCGAAATCGCTCATGTCAAAGCCGCCGATCATGTGCAGGAAATCCACATCCGTTCCGTCCAGCCGGATCAGGGCGCCGATGAAGGGCGGCTCCGTCGGCATTCCGAAATACCGGTAGTTCACGTAGCTCCATGCCGTCAGGGTCC
>ERZ795054.4649-NODE-4649-length-9974-cov-6.160702_pt1 | contig 9974 bp, 9 predicted proteins | sample MGYA00375138_ERZ795054 | MGnify/ENA primary metagenome ERZ795054 (study PRJEB30183, sample SAMN05720215) | anaerobic digester metagenome | isolation source: active sludge of municipal wastewater-treating anaerobic digesters | place: USA | collected 2014-12-23 ...
CTGCGTTGAAGCCAGCCACTCGCGACGACGACCTCGTCGTAATGCGCCCGCACGACACCGGCTCCGATCCCCATCAGTTGCAGCCCCTCGATCGCAGTCACGAGCCCGTCAATGAGCGGCACGCGGGCACTCTCGGGCAAATGGGCGCAGGCGCCCCGCCGCGCCTCAAAATCCGTCATGTGAAACGCGGGAAGGCCGCTTTCCCGAAGAAGTGCCCGCCAAACGCGAGAAAGCTCAAACCAGTCGGCTTGATGGCCTACGAAGCCAGCGACACAGAACGAGCGGGAGCGCTCATCAGTTCCGCTCTCGTCGAAATAGGCAACGTACATCGTATCGGACTGCGTGCGGCTGCACTTGCCGGTGTCGGTCGATCGATGACCTCTGCGGAGCGTCTGCGGCGGCCGCAATCTAGGAGCCGCAACTGAGCCGCGCCGGGAATCGATCGCTACGGCCTCTTCTTCTTCGGCTTGAATGGGTCGGCTGTACCAGACTTGCCGGTGTAAGGGTTGACATTTCCCTTCGAAGACCAGTTGTCCATACGTGTGGTATTCGGGGCCGTTCGCTTGTGTGGCGATACGTAAGTCCCGTTCTTTCTGATCGACGGCTTCACGGACACCGACTTGGTCGCGAAGAGGGGATGAGCGAAGAGGCAGAGAAGCAGTACGGCGGAAACACGGAGAGACATAGCCTTCTCCTACAAGGGGGCGATGCGCCAGTAGTAGATCGTGCCGTCCGCGCGAACATACATCATTCGTTGCATCGGACGGTTAGCCTGGATGTTTGCCCTGGCCGTCTGCTTGACCCACTCGGGTTGGTTGGGATCGTTCAGAGCGAGTTGGGCTGGAGCGGTGACGGCTGGTGATGGCGCGACGATATAGATCAGGATTGTGCCGCCGGCGCCATCCGAAGCCACTGAAGAGGGAGGACCCCATGAACGGATGAGGTCCGACTGATCGTGCCCGAGCCAGGAGTTCATCACAGACTGGGCCGAGGCACAGGCGTGGAGGCCGAACAGAACGAGAAGTGCAGTGAGGAAACGCGAGCGGCGCGCCATGAGTTCCCTCCCGCCGTAGTCTATAGCCGAAACCGAAAGCTGGAGCTGCCTAACCCTCTATTAGACAGCTGGCCGGCGTGGTAAGCCGGTCGAAGAGCTCCGTCTTAGACATCTCGGTCCGCTATCTATTCCCCGCTCCTCACAAGACGAACGCAGCGCAAGAGCCCCGATTCGCGCCGTCTAAGCCGGGCGGAATGGACGGCGTCCGGGGGGCAACTCTCTCCCCCGGCACGGTGGTTTCGTTCGGGCGGCATCGAGGCCGCGGGCCTCCGCTCGACGACGGAGGGGAGACGCCCCGGGGGCTCGCCGCGCCAGCCCGGGACGGCGTAAGGGCGCGCTCCGCGCCCCTCGGTGGCAGAGACCGAGCGCGGGAAGCGGGCGGACCAAGGGCCTCGGGCACGAGTCCTGGAGCGGGAAATCCGAGGGAGCATCGCGCGGCCGGACACGACGCGCAAGGGCTCGCGTCAGCCCTTGCGGCGGGCCGCCCGCTTCGGGCGGCGGACGAGGACGAGGCGCGAGGGGCGCCCCTTCCCTTCGCAGGCGGCGCAGAGGCGCGCGCGGCCGAAGGGGCTCCGCCGCGTCCACTCGTCGAGGCAGCCGATGCAGCGGTAGACGTACCGGGCGTTCCGCGCGCGGATCGTCGCGAGGCGGTCGGTCTCGGGAGCGGCCTTCCGCGTCACGCCGAGCTCGCGGGCGATCTCCCAGAAGCGCGAGGAGTGCCCCTCGTCGACGCCCCAGCGGTCGTGGCAGATGGCGTGCGCGGTCTCGTGGAGGAGCGTCTCGCGGCGGTCGGCCGGAGACATGTGCGCCGAGACGCGGATGACGTGGGGCGGGCCGTACTGGATGACGCCTCCGGTGGCGCGGCGCGAGGAGAGCTCGACGCGCGCGGGCGGGAGGCGGTAGGCCTCGGCGAAGGCGTCGTAGAGGGCCTGGAGCGAGGCCTGGTCGGCGACGAGCTCCGCTCGGGTGGGCGGAGCCTCGGAGAAGAGGTCGAGCTGGACGAGCGCTTCGATCTTCACGACAGTCCCTCCAGCGCCTCGCGGTGAGGCGCGAGCGGCCGGTGGAGGACGAGGGCGACGACCAGGGGGACGAGGAGCGCGGCGAGGACCTCGAGGATCGGGACGGGGGCGCCGCGGAAGGTGGGGACGACGAGGATGCGCGCGGCCCAGAGGAGGTAGAGGGCGGCGGCGCTCGACTTCCAGCTGCCCGTGCCGAGCGCGAGGAGGCAGAGCGCGAGCGAGATCGGGTACTCGACGAAGAGGGCCTGGCCGAGGACGAGCGGCGTCGGGACGGCCGGGAACGGGAAGAGGAGGTACCGGGCGGCGACGGGGACGATCGCGCCGACGAGGGCGACGGCCGGCGCGGCGAAGCCGACGCGCAGCCTCGAGCGGAGCGCGCCGTAGAGGAGGCCGCGGACGAGGAGCTCGTGGAGAGCGACGGCGAGGAGCGCCGGGAGGAGCGCGAGGTGCCACGCGGCGGGGCGCGTGAAGGCGGCGACCGTCGCGTAGCGGAGGGCGCGCGCGAGGGGGAGCCAGGCGTACGCCGCCGCGAGGAACGCGACGACGGCGAGCGCCGGGAGGATCGTCCGCTCCGCCGTCCGCGTCATGCGCGAATGTTAGCGGACGTTGACGCCTCCCGACAGGGCGGAGAGACTCGCCGGATGAGCTCGAACGCATCTCTCTGCGCCGGCTTCGTCGGCCTCGGAACGATGGGCCTCGGGATGGCCCGCAACCTCGCCGCGAAGGGCTTCCCCCTCTCCCTGACGAACCGGACGACGGAGAAGGCGATCCGCCTCGCCTCCGACCTCGCGGGCGGCCTCGCTCCCGTCGCGGCGCTGTCGACGCCGGCCGCCGTCGCCGCCGCGAGCGACGTCGTCGTCTCGTGCGTCTCCGACGGCCCCGACGTGGAGGAGGTGCACCTCGGGAGGAACGGGACGATCGAAGGGGCGCGACCCGGAGCGGTCGTCGTCGACTGCTCGACGATCGACCCGACGGTGGCCCGGCTCGTGGCCGCACGTCTCGCCGAGAAGGGGATCTCCTTCCTCGACGCGCCCGTCTCCGGCGGGCAGAAGGGGGCGAACGAAGGGACGCTGTCGTTCTTCGTCGGCGGCGAGGCGGAGGCGCTCGGGAAGGCGAGGCCGGTGCTCGAGGCGATGGGGAGGCGGATCACGCACCTCGGCCCTTCGGGCGCCGGGCAGCTCGGGAAGGCGACGAACCAGGTGATCGTGGCGGGAACGCTCGCGGCGGTGTCGGAGGGGATGGCGTTCGCGAAGGCCGCGGGGCTGCCGATGGAGGCGATCCACGCCGCGCTGACGGGGGGCGCCGCGAACTCCTGGGCGCTCGAGGTGCTCGGGAAGAAGATGCTCGACCGCGACTTCAAGCCGGCGTTCGCGATCAAGCACCAGCAAAAGGACCTCGCGATCGTGCTCCGCGCCGCGCGGGCGAACGGCGTCCCTCTTCCCGCGGCCTCGCTCGTCCACCAGCTGCTCTCGTCGCTCGAGGCGAAGGGGCGCGGCGAGGAGGGGACGCAGGCGCTCTACACGCTCTACGAAGAGCTGTCGCGCTGACGCGGAGCGGAGCGCGCCCGCCGGGGCGCCCGCGGCTCAGCGGGCGGGCGGCGGGACCCGGGCCGGGGCGGCGGCGACGCCGGCCCGCCGGCCGTCGACGATTCCCGTCCAGACCCCGCGCGCCTCGTCGCGCGCGACGCCGTAGATACCTCCGAAGACGCCGCTGTCGCGGCTCGGGGCGCGAAGCGCCCAGACGCTCGGGTAGCCCATCGCCTCGAGCGCCGCGACGTCGCGCTCCGTGAAAGGCGGCGCGAGCTCGAGCATGACGCGCGGGCCGGCGAGGTCGTCCTCCCAGACCATCCGCGGTCGGGCGTAGGCGGCGGCGGGCGTGTCGCCGCCGTCGACGAACGCAGTGACGAGGCTCAGGAGGATGGAGGGGATCCGGCTGCTCCCGGGCGCGCCGGCGATCAGGGCGGGACGATCGTCACGGAGAAGCAGAAGCGGCGAGACGGGCATCGGCACGACGCCGCCTGCCTTCAGATACTCCGCAGAGGCGGGGTCGTCGGAGACGAGCGGCTCGAGGAACGCGTTCAGGAGGAATCCGAGGCTCGGCGCGGCCCACGCGGCGCCGTAGTAGCGGCCGAGGGTCTGGGTGAGCGAGACGACGTTGCCGTGGGCGTCGGCGACGGACACGTGGGTCGTCCCGCGGATTCCCGAGGCGAAGGGGAGCGCGTCGCCGAGCTCGGACGGCGGCAGCGCCCTGTCGGCGCGAATTCGGCGGGCCTGCCGCTCGGCCCAGGCGGGCGAAAGCCACTCGGAGCGAAGCGGCCCCTCCGGGACCTCCGGCTGGCCCCGGTGCGCAGCCGCCTCCGCCCGCGCGAGGCGGACGGCCTCGACGATCGCGTGGCCGCGCGCGAGGCCGGGCTCCCGGAGGCGCTCCTCCTCCAGGGCGCCGAGGACCTGGAGAGCCATGACGAGGACGCCTCCCCCTCCCGGCGACGGGACGGAGAGCGCGGTGAGGCCGCGGTAGGAGCCACGCACGGGCGGGACGTCGAGGACGCGGCCCGGGATACGGGCGAGGTCCGGCCGCGTGAGGAAGCCGCCGGCCGCGAGGACCTCCCGCTCGAGCGTCGCAGCGATCTCGCCCGTGTAGAAGTCCTCCAGACCGCGCTCGGCGAGACGGGCGAGCGTGCGGGCGAGGTTCGGGAGACGGACGCACGTACCGAGGGGGGCGGGCCCGGGAATCCCCGAGTCGTCGACGGGACCGGTCAGGTAGACGGGGTAGAGGACGTCGGAGTCGAAGAGGCGGCGGCGGTAATCGCCGAGGTAGCCATGCTCGTAGACCTGCGTCCTGTAGCCCGATTCCGCCGCCTCGATCGCCGGGGCGAGGACCTCGGCGAACGGCTTCGTGCCGTAGACACGCAGGGCGTGCGCGAGCGTGGCGACGGTCGTCGGGACCGCGGCCGCCATCGGCCCCCAGAGGTCGGCTCCGTCCCGCGCGGCGCGGAGCCGGCGGCGGTCGATCCGGATCGGCACGGGAGCCGGGCAGAAGACGGCGCGCTCCTCTCCGGAGGCGGTGCGGAGGACGAGCCACGTCTGCCCGCCGAGGCCGGAGCCGCCGGGGTCGGCCGCGGTGAGCGCGAACGCCGCCGCGACGGCCGCGTCGACGGCGTTGCCGCCGGCCTCGAGCATCCGCACGCCGGCCCACGTCGCCTCCGGCGCGGAGGTGACGACCATCCCGAGCGGCGAGGAGACGACGGAGCGCGGCCGGATCGATTGCTCGAGGAGCCGGACGCGCTCGGCCTCGTCCGGCGCGTCGGCGGCGGAAAGGGGGCCGGCGAGGGCGGCGAGGAGAGGGACGAGGAGGCCGGCCGCGACGGGCCGGCCGCGGCGGCGGAGAGCTCCGCACATCGCAGGGAGAAGAGCGCAACCGGGCGCCACTGTCAACGAGGCGCTCGGCGCGCGTCCCTCGACACGGCGCCGTGCGCTCGTAGAATTCGCTTCGCCCCCCAGTACGACGTCCGGAGGTCCCATGAAGCGCGCCGCTCTCGCTCTCGCCACGCTCTTCGTCCTCGTCGCCCTCTCGCCCGCCGCCGCGGCCGACCCGGGCGAGCGGAAGAGCTACACGAAGACGTTCCCGTTCGGCGCCGGGAAGGAGTCGAAGGTCGGGATTCGCCAGGGGCCGGTGACGATCGAGTCGGTGAGGCTTCGCAACTGGCCCGACGCCGACGACTTCGCCGACGCCGAGAACGACGCGGGCGAGACGCACACGATGGTCGTGGAGTTCGAGTACTCGAACCGCGACGAGGCGCGCGACTGGAAGTGCCGCTACACGGTGACGGTGCCGGGGAAGGACGGCGGCTCCTGGGCCGAGAACGACCGGACCGCGACGCTCGACTCCGGCAAGGTCCACGACACGAACAAGGTCTTCGTGAGGATGAAGACCCGCAACTACAAGCGGGCGACGTCCTACCGGGTGACGTTCGAGATCTGGAAGGACTGACTTGGACGGGGAGGACCCGGACCGCCGGGTCCTCCCCCGGCGCCTTCGGCGCCTCCCTCTCCGCGCGGGAAGGCTGCGCTGCGCGCCCCGCCGGAGCGCGAACGGGGAGGACCCGGACCGCCGGGTCCTCCCTCAGCGCCCGGCCGCCTCCGGGAAGAGGAGCTCCTGAGGCCGGAGGGCCGGGAGGAGGCTCTCGATCGCGCACTTCGCCCATCCCTCGCGGCAGACGGCGTCGAGCGCGACGAACGGAACGCCCCAATCCTCGAGCGTCGCGAGGAGGAGCGCGTCGATGTCGTGCTGGAAGGCGAGGTCGGTGTCGCGGACGCCGTCGAAGCTCGGGTCCCCGACGATCGGCACGCGGAAGAGGGCGTCGTAGGTCGGGAGCCAGGCCCGCACGAGCTCCTCGAGCACCTTCACCTGCGGGTCGCCGGGGGCGGCGCGCTTCAGGTAGCAGTAGTTGTCGAGGACGGCCCGGTCGCAGACGACGACCTCGGCCTTGGCCTCGGCCTGGAGCTCCCAGGCGATCTGCGTGTGGAGGATCCAGGCCTGCGCCTTGATCGTCGTGTCGCGGTTGATGGGGAGCGGGCACTCGCGCGCCACCTCGCGTACGAGCTCGACGGTCAGGTCGCGCCGCTTCAGCGCGGCGGCGAGGTCGTAGCAGAGGGTCGTCTTGCCGACTCCGTGAGTCCCGATGAACGCGATCTTCATCCCGCCCGATCCTCGCACGAACCGCGCGCTTCGTCTCGTCGCGACGAGTCTCAGTACATGAGCAGGCATCAAGAGAAGCTACGGACGTGACCTGGGGGGTCCGGGGGATCGCCTCTCGCGTGGCGCAAGTGACGACGCGGGAGATCGCCGTGGCCCGGAGTCAGGGGGTCCGGGGGGTCGCGAACAGCACCCCCCGGAGAGCGCGCACCCCCCGGGAAGGCTCAGTGCCGGGAGGGGGCGGCGCGCGCGCCCTTCAGGACCAGATCGTCCGGCGGACGACGACGAGGGTCGTGTCGTCGGCGGGCTCCCCTTCGCCGATGTGCGTGCGCCAGTCGGCGAGGAGCGCCTCGAGGATCGAGTCGGCGGGCCGTCTCCAGAGCCCGATGCGCTCGAGGACGCCTCGCGGGCGCTCGTAGCCGTACGGGTCGTCGAAGCGGTCGGGGCCCTCGAAGAGGCCGTCGGAGGCGAAGACGAGGCTCGCCGCGCCCGGCAGCTCGAGCTCCAGCTCGGAGTAGGTGCGCCCCGGCCCCTTCCCGAGCGGGAGGCCGGAGACGGAGAGCTCGCGGACGCGCCCCTCGACGACGAGGAGCGGCCACGGGTGCCCGGCGTTCGCGAGGACGACGCGCCCGGTGGCCGGCTCGATCCTCACGAGGACGAGCGTCGTGAAGAGGCGCGCGGCGCGCCCCGCGCGGAGGACGCGGTCGATCTCGGCGAGGACCTCGCCCGGACGGCGCCCCGCCTTCACGAGCGAGAGGAGGCAGGCCTTCACCATCGCTCCCTGGATGCCGCAGGAGTAGCCGTGCCCCGCGACGTCGCCGGCCGCGACCCAGAGCGCCCCTTCCTCGTCGACGAGGAACTCGTACAGGTCTCCTCCCGCCTCGGTCGCCACGATCGTCCGCGCCGCGATCTGGAGCCCGGGCACGTCGGGCGGCGCGTCGGGGAGGAGCGCGAGCTGCATCCGCGAGAGGAGGTCCATCTCGTACTTCACGCGCCGCTCGGCCTCGAGCCGCTTCACGAACTCGGGTGCGTCGACCCGCGCCTCGTCCTCGCGCTCCGGGCGGCGGCTCGCGACGACGCCGACGCACGCGAGGGCGGCCAGCGACGCCGCCGTGAGGAGGAGGGGGACGAAGAGCTCCCCCGGGAAGCGGGAGGCCGCGAGGAGGTCGCGGAAGAGGGCCGGCGCCGTCGCCGCGACGAGGAGGCCGGTCAGGCCGTGGGACCGGAAGGCGAGGAGGAGGAAGGCCGCCTCGGCGAGGGTCAGGACGAGGAGCGCTCCCCACGGGGCGTAGAGGAAGGAGCAGGAGTAGAAGAGGGCGAAGAGGACGGCGCCGAGGACGTCGGCCCTCTCGGGCGGGAGGACGAAACGGGCGAGCGCCGCGCCGAGGAGGAGCGTCGCGGCCGCGTAGGGACCCTCGAGGAAGGCGTTCGCGATGCCGCCGAAAAGGGGGAGGACGTAGGACGGCGCCTCGGCGTAGACGCCGGGGACCCCCGCGGCCGCGACGGACGAGGCGAAGAGGAGGCGGAGGCCCGCGATGGCTCCGCCGAGGCCGAGCCCACCGAGGATCGCCGACCCGAGCCGCGGCGTGAGGCGGCCCGCGACGAGCGCGTCGAGGCTCGTCCGGAAGCCCGGGACGGAGTCCCGCAGCATCGCCTCGGCGACGGCCCAGTAGCCGACGAGCGCGACCGCGACCAGGAGACGCCCGGTGACGATGAAGCCCGCCAGGAGTCCCCGCTGCCCGCCGAGCTCGAAGAGCGCGCCCGAGAGGACCATCCCCGCGACGCCGAGGAGGCCGAGACCGATCGCGATCCGGAATCCGAGCCGCCTCCGGAAGAGGAGGACGCCGAAGACGACGAGGACTCCGAGGCCGACGACGCCGAAGAGCGGGATGGCGATGGCGAGCCCCCGGAACGTGAGCTTCTCGTAGCGCGCGCCGATGTCGGGGTCGGCGAGCTCCCGGGAGAGGACGAGGATCGCCGTCGTCGGCGCGACGCGCGTCACGACCTCTCGGGGCCCCTCGCGGGACGGGCCGAGCTCCCAGACGCGGACGATCGTACTGCCGCTCTCGTGGTCCGTCGGGGCGCCGAGCGCCTCCCCGCGGGCGAGTCGCCCGAGGACTCCTGCGGCGAAGCGCTCGCGCGCGGCCTGCACCTCTCCGGAGGGGGCGGCGACGCGGAAGACGCTCCCGCTCGTGAACTCCACGCGGCGGAGCGTCCCGTCGCGCGCGATGGCGACCTCCGCCGGCCCGGTCCCGACGCCGGGGACGCGGAGCGACCCCGAGACGACCCAGGAGGCGAGACCGCCGTGGCGGGCGAGCCACCGCGGCGCCTCCCGGCCGAGGCGACGGTAGGCGCGCTCGAGCTCGCTCGAGGCGAGGCCGTTCCTCACCCCGGCCTTCGGCGCGAGGAGCGTCGCGCCGACCGCGGCCATCTCGGCGCGGGCCGTCGCGATCGCGGCCTCCTTCGAGACCCCGAGAGGCTGCCACTCGGGAAGGACGAGGTGCGCCGCGACGGCGCCCGCCAGGAGGACGACGAACCCGCCCACGAGCGCCCCCGGGGGGACGCGCGGCTTCGGACGCGGGGCGGCGGCTTCCGTCACGAAGCCGGTCGGCTCACGAGCGGCCGAGCGCGGGGACGAACGTCTTCCCCGCCGTCAGCTCGAGCATCCGGTCGAGCGAGCGCTTCGCCGCGAGGCGCGTCTCCTCCGGCACCTCGATCGCGGGCGAAAGGTCCCGGAGCGCGAGCCAGAGCTTCTCGAGGGTGTTCCGCTTCATGTGCGGGCAGGCGTTGCAGGAGCAGCCCTCGTCGGGCGGCGCCGCGAGGAGCTCCTTGCCCGGCGCGGCGCGGCGCATCTGGTGGAGGATCCCCTCCTCCGTCGCCACGATGAACGAGCGGTGCTCCGACTCGGTGACGTGCCGGAGCAGCGCCGAGGTGGAGCCGACGAAGTGGGCGTGCGCGAGGATCCGCTCGTCGCACTCGGGGTGGGCGACGAGGCGGGCCGACGGGTTCCTCACCATCAGGTCGAGGATCCGCCTCTCGGAGAACGTCTCGTGGACGACGCACGTCCCCGGCCAGACGACGAACTTCCGGCCGAGCTTCTTCTCGAGCCAGGCGGCGAGGTTCTTGTCGGGGGCGAAGACGACCGGGTCGGGGATCTGGTTCAGGATCGCCTCGGCCGAGGAGGAGGTGACGATGACGTCGGAGAG
>ERZ795054.4650-NODE-4650-length-9963-cov-142.688837_pt1 | contig 9963 bp, 5 predicted proteins | sample MGYA00375138_ERZ795054 | MGnify/ENA primary metagenome ERZ795054 (study PRJEB30183, sample SAMN05720215) | anaerobic digester metagenome | isolation source: active sludge of municipal wastewater-treating anaerobic digesters | place: USA | collected 2014-12-23 ...
CATGCTCACCGGCCCGACGGTGACCATCAACGGCGGCGCCCTGACGGTGATCTGAAAGGCTATGAAAAAAATGCAAATCTTCACCGCAAAGACGCCAAGGCGCCAAGGCGCCAAGGCAACGCAAAGGAAATGCTGATTTATTCGTCGCACCGGCGAAGGCCGGTGCCCAGCGCCTTGAGTTTCCTGGATTCCGGCCTACGCCGGAATGACGAACCAGGAATAAATCGGTGCTTCCCAAAGTACAACCCAGGCTTTTCACGGCCTTCCTTTGCGGCATCTTGGCGCCTTGGCGTCTTTGCGGTGGGCTCTGATTTCTCTCACGGCCTCTGAGCGAAAGGAGACACGACCATGCCCGGCTTCCTCCTCCACCTCGGCGCCACCGTCCTCTGCGCCCACGGCGGCCAGGCCACGCCGACGGCGCCCAACCCGCGCGTGCTGCTTTCCGGCCAGCCGGCAACGACGCTCGGCGCGCCCTACATGATCGCTGGCTGCGCCATGCCGCCGCCGACTGCGGGCAACGGCCCGTGCGTCACCGGCCAGTGGCTGATGGGCGCGACGCGCGTGCTGATCGGCGGCCAGCCGGCACTGCTCCAGGCCTCGCCCTCGATCTGCGCGCCGACCGGCACGCCGATGACGGTAGCCGTCGTGCAAACCCGCGTGACGGGCACCTGACATGAGCCTCCATTTCCCCTTCCAGCCCGACCACCGCGGCCGCAGCGCCGAGGCGGATCACGAAACCCATCTGCGCGACATGATCGAACAGGTGCTATTCACCGTTCCCGGCGAACGGGTGAATCGTCCCGATTTCGGCTGCGGCCTGCTGCAACTGGTCTTCGCACCCAACAGCGACACCCTCGCCGCCGCCATCCAGATGACGGTGCATAGCGCCCTGCAACAATGGCTGGGCGACCGCATCGTCGTCGAGGGCGTCAATGTCGAGCACAGCGACAGCACGCTGGCGGTCGATGTCCAGTACGTTATCCGCCACGGCCAGGAACGCCGGCTGACCCGCTTTACCCGGAGCGCGCCATGAACCGCCAGTTCCGCAGCGACAACCCGCGCCGCCTGCAACTGCTGCGCGACCAGAGCCCGGTCGGCAAGAACGGCATCGATTTCGTCGAGATCACCTCGGTCGACCAGCGCAGCCTGCGCGTCGTCTGCGTCCATCCGGTCAGCGGCATCGGTCGCGCCAACGTTCGCATCGACGGCGGCGTCCGCGTCACCGGCATCGCCTTGACCGACGAACCGGTACTCAACGGCCGCGAGATTCGTCTCAAGGTCGACCAGGCCGGCGACTTTTCCTGGTACACGCTGAGCCTGATCGACCCCGCTAACCCCGACGCCCCGGCGCCCGGTTTCGACATCTGCCTGTCCACGATCCGCCTCAATTTCAAGGCCGGCTGCCCCTCCGAATTCGACTGCGCCGACCTGCACGCCTGCCCGCCGGCCACCCCGCCCGAGCCGCGCCTCGACTACCTGGCCAAGGATTACGACAGCTTCCGTCGCCTGATGCTCGACCGCATGGCGCAACTGGTGCCGGGTTTTGCCGAGCGCAGCCCGGCCGACTTCACGGTGGCCCTGGTCGAAACACTGGCCTATGTCGGCGACCATCTTTCCTACGCGCAGGATGCCGCCGCCACCGAAGCCTATCTCGGCACCGCCCGGCGCCGTACCTCGCTGCGCCGTCATGCCCGCCTGCTCGATTACCCCTTGCACGACGGCTGCAATGCCCGCGTTTTCGTGTCGGTTGCGGTCGACGCCGCTGCCGAGGCAAAAACCATCCCGGCCGGCACTGCGCTGCTGGCCGCCGCCGACGATGGCCCGCCGGTGCGCCGCAGCGACCTGCTCGACCTGCTACCCGAGCCCGGGATCGAAGTCTTCGAGACCCTGCACGACCAGGTGCTGCACGCTGCCCACAGCACCATCGCCATCCACGACTTCGCCGATTCGCACTATTGCCTGCCGCGCGGCACCACGGCGGCGGCGCTGGTCAACACGCCGGCCCTCGCCCTCTCTGCCGGCGACGTTCTGATCCTCGAAGAAATCCTCAGCCCGACCACCGGCCGCGCCGCCGATCTCGACGCCAGCCATCGCCACCCGGTTCGCCTCACTGCCGTCCAGCCCGGCCGCGACGACCTGACCGCCACCGACCTGCTACTGATCGAGTGGCACGCCGACGACGCGCTGCCCTTCCCGCTCTGTGTCAGCCAGGAATTCGAAGTCGGCGGCGCGCTGGTCAGGCAGGCCATCGCCGTCGCTCACGGCAATGTCGTGCTCGCCGACCACGGCCTGACCCGCCCCTGGCAAACGCTGGCGCCCGACACCGTGGGCGATGGCGGCACGCCCGCCCTGCGCCTGCCCTACCGACCGCGCCTCCGGGAATCCGGCCTAGCTTTCGGCGAACCCTACGATCACGATGTCGCCACCCATGCCGCTCATCCACTGGCCGCCAGCCGGGTGCTGAACCAAGACCCGCGCCAGGCGCGCCCGGCCAACATGCGCCTGCTGGCCGACGACTCCAGCCTCTTCGGCGACCAGCCCGACCCGGGCGAAACCGCCTGGACGCCGCAGCGCGACCTGCTGGGCAGCGAACGCTTCGCGCGCGAATTCGTCGTCGAAACCGAAAACGACGGTAGCGCCTGGCTGCGTTTCGGCGACAACCAGTTCGGCGCCGCGCCAGTCGCCGGCCAGCGCCTGCTCGCCCGCTACCGGCTGGGCGGCGGCACGCGCGGCAATGTCGGTGCCGAGGCTATCGGCGCACTGATCAGTGACGACGCCAGTCTGAAACTGGGCATCAAGGGCCTGCGCAACCCGCTGCCCGCACAGGGCGGCGCCGAGCCGGAAACGCTGGACGCGATCCGCCTCAACGCCCCGGAAGCCTTCCGCACCCAGGAACGCGCCGTCACCACCGACGATTACGCGCGCGCCGCCGAGCGCCACCCCGACGTGCAGCGCGCCGCCGCCCGCCTGCGCTGGACCGGTTCCTGGCACACCGTCTTCCTGATGCTCGACCGCCGCGCCGGCAAGCCGGTGGATGCCGCCTTCAAGCAGACCATGCGTGGCTTCCTCGAACGCTTCCGGCTGGCCGGCTACGATCTGGAATTCGCCGACCCGGTGCATGTACCGCTCGACATCCAGCTCCAGGTCTGCGTCGCCAGCGGCTATTTCGCCGCCGATGTGAAATCGGCCCTGATTTCGGCGTTCACCGCAACCGTCGACCGCCACTGCCGCCCCGGCTTCTTCCATCCCGACCGCTACACCTTCGGCACGCCGCTCTACCTGTCGGCCGTCGTCGCCACGGCGATGGCGGTTGCCGGCGTCGCCTCGGTCGAGGTTCGCCGCTTCCAGCGCTGGGGGCGCAGCGCCAAGGGCGAGCTGGCGGCCGGCATCATCGTCGCCTCGCCGCTGGAGGTGCTGCGCGCCGACGGCGATCCGAATTTCCCGGAAAACGGCCAGATCGGCTTCATCGTGGAGGGCGGCTCATGAGCACACCCGAAAACTGCGGCTGCTGCGCCGGCATCAGCCCGCTGACCCCGGTCGACGCAACCCAGGCCCCCGGCCAGACGGCCCTTGCGCTACGCGTCGGCACCCACGGCCGCTTCCGCCAGAGCCTGCTGGCCGACCTCGCCGACGAGGCGCCGCTCGCCGACCTGAGCACGCGCGCCAGCGACGACCCGGCCATCGCCCTGCTCGACAGCTGGGCCGCCGTGCTCGACGTGCTCAGCTTCTACCAGGAACGGATCGGCAACGAGAACTACCTGCGCACCGCCAGCGAGCGCCGCTCGATACTCGAACTGGCCCGCGCCATCGGCTACGAACTGCGCCCCGGCGTCGCCGCCTCGACCTGGCTTGCCTTCACCCTCGAAACCGCCCCCGGCGCCCCGCTCGAAACCCGCATCGATGCCGGCGCCCGCGCCCAGAGCGTGCCCGGGCAGGACGAAAAGGCGCAGACCTTCGAGACGCTGGAAGCCATCGACGCCAAGGCGCGCTGGAACGCGCTGCCGGTACTCGCCGCCGAAGCCGTGCCGTCGCGCATGGGCCTGCGCACGATCTACCTGGCCGGGACCGCAACTCGCCTGCAAGTGGGTGATGCATTGCTGATCGTCGGCGATGAGCGCAGCAAAGACCCCGGCAACGAGAACTGGGATTTCCGCCGCGTCGCCCGCCTGCGCGAAGTGCTGCCCGCCGACCCGAGCGACCCGAAGGATGTCGGCTACACCGTCGTCACGCTCGACCGCGGCCTCGGCCAGCCGTGGCGCGGCGTCCATCCGGCCAGAACGAACCCGCGCTGCCATGCCCTGCGCGCCCGCGCCCACCTGTTCGGCCACAACGCGCCCGACTGGCGGGCGATGCCGGCCAACCTGCGTGCGACTTACCTCGGCATGGCCGACGATGCCAAGCCGCCGATCGACCAGCATCCCGAATGGCCCGGCTTCACGCTGGCCGACATCTCCGATCCGCCGACCGGCAGCGCCAGCGGCACCGGCCTCCTCGGCCAGTACTACCGGGGCAAGGGTTTTCGCGAACCGATTCTGAGCCGCACCGACGCCACGGTCGCCTTTGACTGGAGCAGCGGCTCGCCCAATGCAGCCGTGCCGGACAACAATTTTTCAGTGCGCTGGTCAGGCTGGATACAGGCGCCGAGCAGCGGCCAGTTCACTTTCTTCGTTACCGCCGATGACGGGCTGCGCCTATGGATAGACGGCGAACGCATCATCGACTTCTGGAGCGACCAGGGCAACATCGAACGCACCGGCACGGCCCGCCTGCAAGCAGACCACAAGCACGACATCCGGCTGGAATATTACGAAAACGCCGGCGCCGCCGCCTGCAAACTGGAATGGTCGGGGCCCGGCGTCCCCCGGGCGATCATCCCCAGCGCGCGCCTCTATCCGCGCGATGTGCATACCCTGCACCTGGACGCCAGCTACCCGAAATGGCTGACCGGCGGCTGGGCGGTTCTGTCCGTCCCGAATTACGAGGAGGTCTACCGCATCCAGAGCGCCGAGGACGATGCCCGGGCCGACTTCACCATCTCGGCCACCGCCACCCGGCTGACGCTGAGCGGCGAAAACCTGCGCGATAAGTTCAACGACCAGGTCCGCGCCACCACGGCCTTCGGCCAGTCCGAGCCGCTGGAATGGGCGACCCGGCCGCTTTCCGGCTTCCTGCAAGGGCACCGGATCGTTCTCGCCGGCTACGAACCCGAGTTGCCGCCAGGCCGCTGGCTGGCCGTCTCCGGCCTGGCGCTGGCCAATGTGCCGGAGAACGCAAAGGTACGCCAACGCTTGCAGAAAGGCGATGCGCTGGCCGCCATCCGTATCGCCCGCGACCGCAAGACGGTCGATCTGGAATTCGAGGATTTTTCGCGGTCGACCGCAACCGTCGTTCCCGCCGCCGAAATTGTCCGCATTCAGCACAACGACAGCAGTAGCGGACGCACCGAACTGCTGCTGGAAAGCGACCTGACCCACGCCTACCTGCCGGCCACCGTCCGCCTCAACGCCAACCTCGCACCGGCCAGCGCCGGCGACAGCAAGCAGATGCGCATCCAGCCCGAGCCGCTGGGCAGCGGCGACGGCAGCCGCAGCCTGCAACGCTTCGCGCTGCGCCAGGGGCCGCTGACCTACATCGCCGCCGCCACCCCGAGCGGCACCGCCAGCACCCTCGAAATCCGCGTCGACGGCCTGCTCTGGCAGGAAGCCCCGCGCTTCACCGCGCCCGGCCCGAGCGAGCGCGCCTACACCGTCAAGCTCGACGAAAACGGCGGCGCCACCGTGCAGTTTGGCGATGGCGCGCACGGCGCCCGGCTGCCCACCGGCAGCGGCAATGTCGAAGCCCGCTACCGAGTCGGACTGGGCAGCGCCGGTAACGTCAAGGCCGGGCAGATCAGCATGCTGCTGACCCGCCCGCTCGGCGTCAAAGCCGTCGACAACCCGGTTGCCGCCAGCGGCGGCACCGACGCCGAAGCCGGCGACACGGCCCGCCGCAACGCCCCGCTGACGGTGCGCACGCTGGAACGCATCGTCTCGCTGCGCGATTTCGAGGACTTCGCCGCCGCCTTCACCGGCATCGGCAAGGCCCAGGCCGTCTGGCTGTGGGATGGCGAGCAGCGTCTGGTGCATCTCACCGTCGCCGGCACCGATGGCGCCGCGCTCGACCCGGGCGCCGCGCTCTACCGCAACCTGCTCGCCGCCATCGACGCCGCCCGGCCGCCGCATCAGCCGCTGCGCGTCAGTCCCGGTCGCGACCTCGGCTTCGGCCTGGTTGCCGGCCTCTGGATCGCCGCCGATCGCGAATCCGCCAAGGTGCTCGTCGCCGCGACCGAAGCGCTGAAATCCGCCTTCGGCTTTGCCGCGCGCGCCTTCGGTCAGCCGGTCACCGGCAGCGAGGTGCTGGCGGTGCTGCAAAACGTCCCGGGCGTCATCGGCGCCGATCTCGACAAGCTGCTGCTGATCGCCAACGGACTCTCCGAACAGACGGTAGCCGGCCCCGATGGCCGCCTGCCGGCCAACACCGCCCGCTGGCAAAGCAACAGCCTGTTGCCGGCCGACCTGCTGTTGCTCGACCCCGCCGCCGTCACGCTCATGGAGCGCACATCATGAAACTCGACGCCGATACCCTGCTCGCCCTGCTGCCCGCCTTCTACCGCGAGCGCGACGGCGAGAACGGCCCGCTGCGCGCCCTGCTTGGCGTCATTGCCCGCCAGGGCGCGCTGCTCGACGCCGACATCCTGCGGCTCTACGACAACGCCTTCATCGAAACCTGCGAAGACTGGGTCGTGCCCTACATCGGCGACCTGCTCGGCGTGCGCGCCCTGTACCCGGTCGACGGCACCGCCGCCTTCGGCCCGCGCGCCCTGGTCGCCAACACCCTGCGCCTGCGGCGGCGCAAGGGCACGGCGCTGGTGCTCGAAGAGCTGGCCTTCGACACCACCGGCTGGCGCGCCCGCGCCGTCGAATTCTTCGAACGGGTGGCGACCACGCAATACCTGAATCACCCGCGCCCGCACGCCCTGCGTACCCCCGACCTGCGCCAGCCGCGCCCGCTCAGCCGCATCGACGGCCCCTTCGGCAACGAACTGCATACCGCCGACGTGCGCGCGCTGCCGGCCGGCCGCTACAACCTGCCCAATGTCGGCCTTTTCCTCTGGCGCCTGCAAGCCTGCCCGGTGCAGCGCGCCAGCGCCCGCCCGGCAACGACGCGGCCCGGCTTCTACACCTTCGATCCGCTCGGCCTGGATCAGCCGCTGTTCAACCGGCCGCGCAGCGAGACCGACATCAGCCACCTGGCGGAACCGATCAACGTGCCGGAAGCCCTGAACTGGCATGACCTGCACGCCGAACTGGAAGCCCGCCGGCAAGCGCTGACCGACGGCGAAGACCCCGACGACCGCTACTTCGCCGACACTGCCGGCGGCCCGGTGCTGCGCGTCTGGATCGATGGCAAGGCGGTGCCCGCCGAGCATCTGCTCATCTGCGACCTGAGCCCGATCCCCACGGTGGCACCGGAAGACTGGCGGCGCCCGCCGGCCACGCTGACCGTCGCCGCCCGCAAGGCCGGTCGGCCGGACAAGACTTTTCCCGCGGCCGGTGGCGTGCTGGTCGGCATCGACCCGCGACGCGGCCGCCTGGCACTGCCCGCTGGCATTTCGGCGAGCCGCGTCGAAGTCGGCTACGCCTACGGCTTTCCCGGCGATGTCGGCGCCGGCCCGTTCGACCAGCGGCCCGGCCCGGGCGACACGAACCCGCTGGCCACCCTGCCCGTCGCGGCCGATTTCGATGTCGTCATCCGCATCCCCAGCACCGCGACACCAACGCTCGCTTCCGCTTTCAACGCTCCCGCCAACCCGGCCGATGCCATCAACCGGGTCGTTGCCGGCCGACGCACCCTGATCACGCTCGATACCGATGCCAGCGAAAACGTCGCGCCAGTGCTCGACCTCCCTGACACCCACCTCGCCATCCAGGCCGCCGCCGGCCGGCGCCCGGTGCTGGTCGGCGACTTTTCCCTCAAGGGCAACGCCAGCACCCGGCTCAGCCTGGGCGGCCTGCTGCTCGACGGCGCGCTCAAGCTGGAAGGCCCGCTGCACGCCGTCACCCTGCGCCATTGCAGCCTGGTTCCGGCACGCAGAGGCATCGCCCATACCGGCGCCGGCACCGAACTCACGCTTTCTCTCTACCGCTGCCTGTGCGGGCCGCTGCGCAGCAAAAAGCCGCTGTCTGCCGTCGTCGTGCAGGACAGCCTGATCGATGGCGATGACGGCAGCGCCAGCGGCATCGCCATCGATGTCGGCGACAGCCCCTTGACCGTGCTGGCCAGCACCCTGCTCGGCACCACCGATGCCGGCCGTCTCGAAGCCAGTAACTGCCTGTTCGACGCGCTGGTCACCGTTGCCCGGCGCCAGGAGGGTTGCGTGCGCTACAGTTATTTGCCGTTCGCCTCCAAGACGCCGCGCCGCCATCGCTGCCAGCCCGACCTGGCGATGACCGACCTCAGCGGTGCCGAAGCCACCCGTGAAGCCATGCGCGTGACGCCGGCCTTCACCAGCATCCGCTTTGCCACGCCGGCCTACGGCCAACTGACGCGCGGCACAGCGCCGGAAATCCGCACCGGCGCCGACAACGGTGCCGAGATGGGCGTCTGGAATCTGCTGCAACAGCCCCAGCGCGAAGCCAATCTGCTGCTGGCGCTGGATGAATATCTGCGCTTCGGCCTCGAAGCAGCCCCGATTTTCGTCAATTGACCGCCCCATTCAACATCCCCAGCCACCCGGGAGAGACCTCATGAAAGCCGACCTCAGCCGCGCCACTTTCGACAAGGCCAGACGTTACCGCAGCGTGCGGATGCAACAAGGCCGCGTGCAGATGGACGCCGATTTCAACGAGCAGCAGGACATCCTCAACCGGCGCATCGAAATCGAGACGCGCGACAGCCTCGGCCCGGTCGCGGTGCCGCTCGACAACCCCGGTTTCGCGCTGACCCCCAACGGTAGCGACCTGAACCTCTCTGCCGGGCGCCTCTATGTCGATGGCCTGCTCTGCGAAAACCCGGCCCCGACCACCGTCGCCAACCAGCCCGACCTGCCGGACACCGCTTCGCCAGTGCTACCGGCCAGCGCCAGCCTGCTGCCCCTGCCGCCCAAAGGCGTCAAGGCGAGCGACATTGCCGGCGTCGTCGTCTTTGACAACGCCGGCAAGGCCGTAGCCCCGGCCGACGGCATCTACCTCGCTTATCTCGAAGCCTGGCAGCGCCACCTCAGCCCGCTCGATCTGCCGCTCGACGACAACAGCATGCGCGAAGTCGCGCTCGGCGGCCCCGACACCTGCACCCGCGAAAAGACCGTGTGGCAGGTGAAGCTCTTGCGCGCCGCCGATCTGAACACTCCACTGACCTGTCTTTCGGAAATCGGCCCCTGGAAGACGTTGACCGCAACAGCCGACGGCCGCCTCGCTGCCCGCGCCGAAGCCAGCATTCCACCCAAGACGCCGTGCCAGCTGCCGCCGGAAGCCGGCTACCGGCTGCTCGAAAATCACCTCTACCGCGTCGAGGTTCACGACGATGGCACCGTCACTGGCAAGGCCCGCTACAAGTGGTCGCGCGACAACGGCAGCATCCTGAGCCGCGTCGTGCGCTGGCTGGACGACCCGATCGCCAACGAATTCGAAGTCGCCAGCATCGGTCGCGACGACGTGCTGACGATCGGCGCCGGCTGCTGGGTCGAATTCATCGACGATACCCACGAATTGCTCGGCCAGCCCGGCCCGCTGGTGCAGGTGCTGCGCACGGAAGGCAATGTCGTTACCGTCGACCTGGCCACGCGCATCGGCCATGCCCTCGACGTGGCGCTATTCCCCGCCAATCCGCGCGTACGCCGCTGGGATGGCGTCGCCGACCTGAAGCCTTCTGCCATCGCCAACCCCAACACCGGCTGGGAGGAAATGGCGCAGGACGGCATCGAAC
>ERZ795054.4651-NODE-4651-length-9963-cov-5.830642_pt1 | contig 9963 bp, 9 predicted proteins | sample MGYA00375138_ERZ795054 | MGnify/ENA primary metagenome ERZ795054 (study PRJEB30183, sample SAMN05720215) | anaerobic digester metagenome | isolation source: active sludge of municipal wastewater-treating anaerobic digesters | place: USA | collected 2014-12-23 ...
TCGGCGCGGGCTCCCTCCTCGCGGGCCTGGGCGGCATCATGTGGAGCTTCAAGTATCCGAACCTCTCGCCCCTCATGGGCGTGACGCCGGGCCTCAAGTGCTTCATCGCCGCCGTCATCGGCGGGATCGGCAACATCACCGGCGCGGTGCTCGGAGGCTTCCTCCTCGGCTTCATCGAGCTCATGACGATAGCCTTCCTGCCCGACCTCACGGGCTACCGGGACGCCTTCGCCTTCATCCTCCTCATCGTCGTGCTCCTCGTGAAGCCGACCGGGCTCCTCGGCAAGCGCCAATCGGAGAAGGTGTGACAGCCATGAAATTCAGCAAGAACCGGCGCTACAGCGCCGTCGCCATCGCGGCCTTCGTGGTCCTGCTCTTCGCCGCGCAGTTCCTCTTCGACGCCTTCACGAAGCGCGTCTTCAACCTCTGCGCGGTCTACATCGTCCTGGCCCTCTCCCTGAACCTCGTGAACGGCTTCACGGGCCTCTTCAGCCTGGGGCACGCCGGCTTCATGGCGGTCGGCGCCTACACCTGCGCCCTCCTCACGATGAGCCCCGCCAAGAAGGCGATGAACTACTTCCTCTCGCCCATCGTGCCCTGGCTGGCCGACATCCAGCTGCCCTTCGTGCTCGCCCTCCTCGCGGCCGGGTTCGTGGCGGCCCTCTTCGGCTTCCTGATCGGCGCGCCGGTCCTGCGCCTCCGCGACGACTACCTCGCGATCGCGACCCTCGGCTTCGCGGAGATCATCCGCGTCGTGATCACCAACCTCCAGGGCGTCACGAACGGGGCCCAGGGGCTCAAGGGCCTGCCCGAGTACTCCACGACCTTCGTCGTCTGGGGCGTCGCCGCGGTCTCGGTCCTCTTCATGGTCTTCCTGATGCGGTCGAGCTACGGGCGGGCGCTCAAGGCCATCCGCGACGACGAGATCGCCGCGGAGGCGATGGGCCTCTCCGTCTTCCGCCTCAAGGTGGCGAGCTTCACGACCTCCAGCTTCATGGCCGGCGTGGGCGGCGCCCTCCTGGGCCACATGATCACGACGATCGACCCGAAGATGTTCACCTTCATGCTCACCTTCAACATCCTCCTCATCGTCGTCCTGGGCGGCACGGGCTCGATCTCCGGCTCGGTCATCGCCGCGGTCGCGGTCACCTTCCTCATGGAGATCCTGCGCTTCCTGGACGGGCCCATGAACCTCATCGTCTTCAAGACCGACGGGCTGCCGGGCCTGCGCATGGTGGTCTTCTCCGTCCTCCTCATGATCGTCGTCATCTTCAGGCAGCGGGGACTCATGGGGAACAAGGAATTCTCGTGGGACATGCTCTCGGTCGCCGGACTCCTTCCCAAGCGGAAGGGCGCCGCGCCCAAGTCAGGCGGCGAGGCCGGGAAGGGGGGCGACCATGCTTAGGACCGAGGGACTCACGATGCGCTTCGGCGGCCTCACCGCCGTCTCCGACCTGAACATCGCGATCGAGAAGGGCGAGATCATCGGCCTCATCGGCCCGAACGGCGCCGGCAAGACCACGGCCTTCAACATGATCACCGGCATGTACCGGCCGACCGAAGGCCGCATAACGTATCGCGGCCAGGACCTCACGGGCCTCAAGCCCCACTCGATCACCGAGCTCGGCATCGCGCGCACCTTCCAGAACATCCGCCTCTTCAAGGAGATGAGCGTCCTGGAGAACGTCATGGTGGGCTGCCACCTCTCCATCGGCGCAGGGCTATTCGCCGCGACCCTCCACCTCCCCGACTACCGCCGGAAGGAGGCGGAGGCCCGGGACTACGCGATGGACCTCCTCAAGGAGGTCGGCCTGGAGAAGCAGGCCGACGAGAGGGCCACCTCGCTGCCCTACGGCGCCCAGCGGCGCCTGGAGATCGTCCGGGCCCTCGCGACGAAGCCCGAGACCCTCCTCCTGGACGAGCCGGCGGCGGGCATGAACCCGCAGGAGTCGATCGAGCTCATGGGCTTCATCCGGAGCATCCGGGAGCGCTTCGGCCTCACGATCCTCCTCATCGAACACCACATGGCGGTCGTGATGGGGATCTGCGAGCGGATGTACGTCCTCGACTACGGCGTCACGATCGCCCAGGGCAATCCCGAGACGATCCAGAAGGACCCGAAGGTTATCGAAGCCTACCTGGGGGTGGAGTGATGCTCAAGATAGACAACCTTTCCGTCCACTACGGCGGAATCCACGCCCTCCAGGGCATCGGCCTCGAGGTGCCCGACGGCAAGATCGTCTCCCTCATCGGCGCGAACGGCGCCGGGAAGAGCACGACTCTCAAGGCCATCGTCGGCCTCGTGAAGACGACCTCCGGCGCCGTCTCCTGGAACGGCGAGACCCTCACGGGCCTGCCTACGAAGGACGTCGTCGAGCGCGGCGTCGTCCTCGTCCCCGAGGGGCGGCGCGTCTTCCCGAACCTGACGGTGGACGAGAACCTGACCCTGGGCGCCTACTCGCGGACCGACAAGGCGGCGATCGCGGCGGACCGCAGGCGCGTCTTCGGCCTCTTCCCGAGGCTGGAGGAGCGCAAGCGGCAGAAGGCCGGCACCCTCTCCGGCGGCGAGCAGCAGATGCTGGCCGTGGGCCGCGCCATCATGACCAGCCCGAAGCTCCTCATGATGGACGAGCCCTCCCTGGGCCTCGCGCCCCTGGTCGTGAAGATGATCTTCGAGATCGTGAAGGAGATCAACAAGGCGGGCGTCACCGTCCTCCTCATCGAGCAGAACGCGAAGGCCGCCCTCGAGATAGCCGACTTCGCCTACGTCCTGGAGACGGGGCGCATCACGATGAGCGGCCCCGGGCGCGAGCTCCTGGCCGACGACGGGGTGCGGAAGGCCTACCTGGGGGAAGGCTGAAAAGCCCGCGACAGTCGCCTTGAAAGCGGGCCGCCGCCGGAGACTTCCGGCGGCGGCTTTTTGTCGGCGGTCTTTCCGTCGTCGGCCGCACAGCCGGCGCGGGCCGTCCCTTAGTGGGCCTTGTGGAGGAGCTGCCGCGCCCGCTCCGCCGCCTTCACGACGGCCTTGATGAGGGTGACGCGGAGGCGGCCCTCCTCCAGCTCGAGGATGCCGTCTATCGTGACGCCCGCGGGCGTGGTCACCTGGTCCTTGAGCTTCGCGGGGTGCTCGCCCGTCTTGAGGACGTTGGCCGCCGCGCCCAGGACGGTCTGGGCCGCGAGCTCCGTCGCGACCTCGCGGGGCAGGCCCAGCTTGACGCCGCCGTCGGCCAGGGACTCGATGATGATGTAGACGTAGGCGGGGCCGGAGCCCGAGAGGCCCGTCACCGCGTCCATGTGCTCCTCGCCGACGACGAGGGCCCGCCCGCAGGCGCGGAACAGCGAGGTCGCCCACTCGAGGCGCTCGGGCGAGACGGCCCTGCCGGGGGAGAGCGCGGTCATGCCCTCGCCGATGGCGACCGCCATGTTGGGCATCGTGCGGATCACGGGGGTGCCGGCGGGGAGCTTCGACTCGAGGAGCTCGAGGGGGACGCCGGCGGCGGTGGAGACGAGGAGCTTCCCCGGGCCGAGGAGGTCGGAGATCCCCGCGAGGACCTCGGCGACGTTCTTGGGCTTCACCGCGACCACGATCGTGTCCGCGGCCGCGGCCACCTCGCGGTTGTCCAGGACGGCGCGGACGCCCGTCCGGGCCTCGAGCTCGGCCCGGTGCCGCTCCGAGCGCACGGAGAGGAGGAGCTCCTCCCTGGACGCGAGCCCCTCCGCGAGGATGCCCTGGACCAGGGCCTCGCCGATCTTGCCGGCGCCGACGATGCCTATCTTCACTGCCATGCCTGACCTCCCGGCGCCTGCGGGCGCGGCGCGCGACAGTGCGAGTATAGCCGCGCGGGGCCAGTGTTTCTACGGGTCGCAACCGCCGCCGCGGAGGGCATGCTATACTCGGGGCATGGACGAACGGAGGCCGCTCGAGGCGGCCATGGCGGCCGCCTTTCTGAAGCGGCTCGGCGAGCACCTGGACTGCAACATCAACATCATGGACCGCGACGGCGTCATCATCGCGAGCCGCGATCCCGCGCGGGTCGGCTCCTACCACGAATCGGCGCGGCGCCTCGTCGAGTCGGGCTCCTCCATCGAGTCCATCGAGGAGGGCCCCTCCCTGCCCTCCGGCGTGAAGCCGGGCGTCAACCTTCCCATACTCCTCCGCGGCGAGACCATCGGCGTGGTCGGCGTCACGGGCAGCCCCAGGGAGGTCGAGCCCGTCGCCTACGCGGTCAAGACGAGCGTCGAGTCCATGGTCGAGCTCGAGCTCTACAAGGAAAAGGCGATGCGCCGCCAGGACCGCAAGAACCTCTTCGTGAGCCAGCTCGTCTACGAGCCGGACGCGCCCAGGTCCCAGCTCGAGGCCTTGGCGAGGAAGCTCGGCTACGACCCGAGGGCGCCGCGGGCTCCGCTCATCCTGAGGCCAGCGCCCGGCGTGGAGCCGACCAGGGCCCTTTCGGCGATCAAGGCGGACGGCGTCCACGGCGCGGAGGACATCTCCTGGGTCTCGCCCGAGGGCTCGATCGTCGTCTGGAAGCGGCTGGAGCTCGGCGGCGAGGGCCTCATGGAGTCGATCCGCGGCCAGGTGGAGGCCTACCTCCTCGCGGCCGGGAAGGCCCTGGGCGAAGGGCCGTCGGCAGGCGCGTCCACAGGCGGGCCGGCGGCCGGCGGCCCCTTCCTCGCCTACTCGGGGGCCCTGCAGTCCGACCTGGGGCGCTACCGGGGCGGCTATCGCCAGCTCCTCTGGCTCGTCGAGCGCTTCCCGAGCCCGCCAGGGCCCCACGTCTCCCTCTACGACCACCTGGGAGAGTTCCTGGCGAGCCGGATCCCGAGGGCCGACCTGGTCGACGCCCTGGACGGCGTCGCCGCCCTCCTGCCCGGCGATTTCCGGGGCGGCCTCAGGGACTCGGTGGAGGCCCTCTTCGAGAGCGCCTTCAACGGGAAGGAGGCCGCCGCCCGCCTGGGCGTCCACCGGAACACCCTTTCCGCGCGGATGGAGCGCCTGAACCGCGTCTTCGGCCTCGATCCCCGGCGCGATCCCAAGGCGCGGGAATTCCTCTCCTTCCTGGTGCGCTACCTCGAGCTCAAGGGCCCCTCGGCCTAGTCTCGGCCGCCGCGGCTGAGCCGTCGGCCCATTGAAGCTTCGCCACGCGGGCGCGCCGGCGCGTCCAAGGCCTCGTCTCCGAGCGCCCGCCCGCGCGTTCCAGGCCTTAGCGACGCGCGCCCGCCCGCGCCCGGGCGAGCCGCCGTTGTGCACCGTGCACAGGGAGCGGCCCGCGGATTCGCCCCCGCGTCCATTTCGCGTTCCGGGAAACGGGTGCACCCTCTACTCGATCCCACGTCCCTTCAAGGAGGTTCCCATGGTAAGCGGAGGCCTAGCCCTCATCTACCTCGTCCTCGCCGTCGCGGTCATCATCGTCCTGACCGGCAAGTACAAGGTCAACGCCTTCCTCGTCCTCATCGGCGTCGCGTTCGCCTACGGCTTCGCGATCGGCCTGCCGGCCCTCGACGTCGTCAAGCACATCAAGAACGGCTTCGGCGGCACGCTCACGAAGATCGGCATCGTCATCGTCGCCGGCACCATCATGGGCACCATCCTGGAGAGGACGGGCGCGGCCCTCGCGATGACGGAGGCCATCCTCAGGCTCGTCGGGAAGAAGCGCGCCCCCCTCGCGATGAACATCGCGGGCTACGTGGTCTCCATCCCCGTCTTCTGCGACTCCGGCTACGTCATCCTCAACCCCCTCAACAAGGCCCTCGCGAAGGAGACGGGCACCTCCATGGCCGTGATGGCCGTCGCCCTCTCCACCGGCCTCTACGCCACCCACGTGATGGTGCCGCCCACCCCGGGCCCCCTCGCCGCCGCCGCCGCCCTCAACGCGGACCTCGGGAAGGTCATCGTCCTGGGCCTCGTGGCCGCGATCCCCGCGGCCCTGGCCGGCCTCTTCTGGGCCCTCAAGGTCGCGAAGAAGTACCAGATCGAGGCGGACATCAAGGAGAGCTACTCCGACATCGTGAAGAAGTACGGGAAGCTCCCGAACACCTTCCTCTCCTTCATGCCCATCGTCATGCCCCTGGTCTTCATCTTCGCGAAGTCCGTCGCGGAGTACCCGACCAAGCCCTTCGGCACGGGCTTCCTCCAGCAGGCCTGCTCCTTCATCGGAGACCCCGTCGTGGCTCTCATGCTCGGCGTCCTCATCTCCCTCCTCCTCGTCAGGAAGGGCGGGATCCACGAGGCCGTGAACGGCTGGATGGGCGAGGGCATCAAGGACTCGGCCCTCATCCTCGTCATCACCGCCGCGGGCGGCTCCTTCGGCGAGATCCTCGGGAAGTCGCCAATCACGGGCTTCATCCAGACCAACATGGCCGGGATGAACCTCGGCATCTTCCTCCCCTTCCTCATCGCCGCGGCCCTCAAGACCGCCCAGGGCTCCTCCACCGTCGCGATCGTCACGACGGCCGGCATCCTGGCCCCGATGCTCGCCACCCTCGGCCTGGACCCCGCCCTGACGGCCCTCGCCATCGGAGCGGGCTCGATGGTAGTCTCCCACGCGAACGACTCCTACTTCTGGGTCGTCTCGCAGTTCTCGGGCATGCCGGTGTCGACGGCCTACAAGGTCTACACCTCGGCGACCGCGGTGGAGGGCGTCGTCGCCGTCGCCGCGATCTGGGTCATGAGCTTCATATTCTAGGAACGCGGGGGAACCGGGCTCTATGCCGAACATCGTGACGTCTTTCTACGAGCGGATGGGACTCAACGCCTACGTCCAGGGCGACTACGCCAAGGCTGAGGCCTGGTTCCGGAAGCTCGAGTCCCGCGAGCCCGATTCCCTCCGAGTCTTGCGGAACCTCGGCGTCATCCTCCTCGCGAGGGGGGACGCCGAGGGCGCCGAGGCCTACCTCCTCCGCGAGGAGCGGGCCTACGGCCCGAGCTTCCACCGCCACGCCGCCCTGGCCGACCTCGCCTACGCGCGGGGAAGGCGGGAAGAGGCGGCGCGGCGCTACTCGGCCGCCCTGGCCGAGCCGGAGGCCGGGGGCGCGCCCACGGCCGCCCTCATCGAGGCCCGCGCGCGCATCTGCCGCGACGAGAAGGCCTTCTCGAGGAGCCGCGACTCCCTCTCCCGCTTCGCCGAGGGCGAAGAGGCCCGCGGCGGGGGCGACCTGGCCCGCGCGGTGGCCCTCTTCGACGAGGCCGCGGCCCTGGATCCGACGGCCTGGCCCGCCCTCAACAACGCGGGCACCCTCCTCCTCAACGACCTGGGCGATCCCGAGGGCGCGAAGGCCCGCTTCGAGCGGGCCCTCGCGCTCTCCCGCGCGCCCCAGGTGGCGCGGAACCTCGAGCTCGCCGAGGGCGCCCTCGAGCGCGAGAGGTATCGGAGCCTCAAGGCCGCCGCGGCCGAGGAAGCCGGCAAGGGCGGGCGCGGCGCGGCCGGTGCCGGCAAGGGCGGCAAGGACGGCAAGGGCGGCAAGCCTGCCCGGGCCGGCGGGGGGGGGCGCTGATGGGCGCCGCCGAGGGCTCCGAGGCGAGGCTCCGCGGGGACGCGGAGGCCATCTTCCGGGCGGCCTTGGACCGCGTCGAGCCCGCCAGGATGGTCCGACGCGCCCTCTCCCTCGAGGAGGGGCAAGGCGGCGCCAGTCTCGTCGCCCGCACGGGCCTCGAGGAGGCGAGCTACCGGCTCGCCGATTTCGACCGCATAACCTGCCTGGCCTTCGGGAAGGCGGCCGCCCCCATGGCCCGCGGCCTCGAGGAGGCCCTGGCCGCCCTGGAGGCCGGCGGGCCCGGCCCGGCCCGGACCGCGGCGGCCCGGGCCGACGCGCGGCCGAAGGCCCCGGCGCCCGCGTGGCCGGTCTTCGCCGGAGGGGTGGCCGCGGCCAAGAAGGGCCACGGCGGGAGCCTCGCGAAGGTCCGCCTCGTCGAGGCCGGCCATCCCGTCCCCGACGAGAGCTCCGTGGCCGCGGCCCGCGCCCTCCTGGAGGCGGGCTCCGGCCTCACGGAGCGCGACCTCGTCGTCGTCCTCGTCTCGGGCGGCGGCTCGGCCATCCTCTGCGCTCCGGCCGAAGGCCTCAGCCTGGCCGACAAGGCGGAGACGACGCGCCTCCTCCTCGCCTCCGGGGCGACGATCCAGGAGGCGAACTGCGTCCGAAAGCACCTCTCCGCGGTGAAGGGCGGCCGCCTGGCCGCCGCCCTCGCGCCGGCCTCCGTCCTCGCCCTCGTCCTCTCCGACGTCGTCGGCGACGACCTGGACGCCATAGCCTCGGGGCCCACCGTGCCCGACCCGACGAGCTTCGCCGACGCCCTGGCGGTCGCGCGCCGGCGCGGCATCGTGGACAGGCTCCCGCCGCCGGTCCGCGCCCGCCTGGAGGCGGGAGCCGCGGGGAGGATCCCCGACACGCCCAAGCCGGGCGACCCGGCCTTCGCGCGGACGAGGACCCTCCTCGTCGGCACGAACCGCCTGGCCCTCATGGCCGCGGAGGAGAAGGCCCGCGAGCTCGGCTACGCGACCCTCGCCCTCTCCTCCCGCGTGACGGGCGAGGCGCGCGAGGCCGCCCTCTTCTACCTCGGCATCGGCAAGGACCTCGCCGCCTCGGGCTTCCCCCTCAAGCGGCCCGCCTGCCTCCTCGCTGGCGGAGAGACGACGGTCACCCTGCGCGGCAAGGGCAGGGGCGGCAGGAACCAGGAGATGGCTCTGGCCTTCCTGGCGGCCCTGGGCCGCGCGCCCAAGGACTCAGGGGGCCTCCTCTTCCTCGCGGCCTCCACCGACGGCAACGACGGGCCGACCGACGCGGCCGGCGCCTTCGCGAGCCTCGGCCTCCTCGAAGCGGCGCGTGAGGCCGGACTGGACCCCGAGGCCTATCTCGCGGAGAACGACTCCTACGCCTTCTACGAGAGGCTGGGCGGCCTCCTCAAGACCGGGCCGACGAACACGAACGTCTGCGACCTGCAGATCCTCCTGGCGCCATGAGCGGCGACGGACGCTCCTGGGCGGGGAAGGGCCTGCCTACCGCGATAGCCGAGCGCATCGCCGAGCTCGTCCGCGGCGCGACGGGCTGCAACGTGAACGTGATGGGGGAGGGCGGCCGCATTCTCGCCTCCTCCGACCCGAAGCGGGTAGGCACGGTCCACGAAGGAGCCCGGTCCATCATGGCGGGCGACCAGGACGAGATCGCGATCAGCCCCGCGATGGCCGCGACGATGGCCGGCGTCAAGCCGGGCTACAACGGAGCGGTGTTCTTCGAGGGCGAGCGCGTGGCCTGCATCGGCATCTCGGGCGATCCCGAGCTGGTGAAGCCTTTCCAGAAGATGGCCGCCGTCGTCCTGCGCCAGGAGCTCGAGCGCTTCGCGCTCTCGGAGAGGGAGCGTCGGCTCAGCGCGGAGGTCAGGGATCAGATCGGCGACATAGCCGAGCGGATGCTCGTCCTCTCCCTGAACGGCGCGGTGATAGCCGCCCGGCTCGGCGAGGCGGGGAAGGGCTTCAAGATCGTGGTCTCGGAGATGCGGGGCCTCGCCTCCCAGATCGGGGAGCGGGTGGAGGAGCTCAAGGAGCGCTCGGAGTCGGGCGCGGGCTGAGGCGGCCGCGCCGCGTCGGCGAGACGCGGCCTGCGGCGGCCCGGCCGGCCCTTGCCTCGGCCCGGCCTCGAAGCCGCGGCGTTCCGGACCACCCTTGCCGAGACCCGGTTCTTTCTGGCAGAATCGGCCATGCAGCCCCTAGCCGAAACCCTCCTCGACGCCCCCCCTGAAAGCCCGGCCGAAGTCGCCTTCCCCCCGGCCCGCCCGGAGGCCTTCCACGGCCTGGTCGGCCGCTCCGCCGCGATGCGGGAGCTCGGCCTCCTCATCGAGCGGGTCGCCCCGGCGGAGGCGACCGTCCTCCTCTCGGGGGAGAGCGGCACGGGGAAGGAGCTCGCGGCCCTGGCCATCCACGAGCGCTCGCCCCGCTCGGGCGGGCCCTTCGTCGCGGTGAACTGCGCCGC
>ERZ795054.4654-NODE-4654-length-9962-cov-4.353689_pt1 | contig 9962 bp, 7 predicted proteins | sample MGYA00375138_ERZ795054 | MGnify/ENA primary metagenome ERZ795054 (study PRJEB30183, sample SAMN05720215) | anaerobic digester metagenome | isolation source: active sludge of municipal wastewater-treating anaerobic digesters | place: USA | collected 2014-12-23 ...
TTTATGGAAAGTGAATTACAAACCAAAAGTAACTAAAAATTAAGATACTCTGTGGCTGACTGATCCATATATGGACTTTCTGAGTGTTAAATAGATTATCTTTACCATGTAAAACGATTGCATACTCAATCAGAAAAAACATATCCCTGAGAGTAATGGACGGCAAACCGCTTGTATCAATAATATCACCCGCGTACAACCATGAAAAGTATGTTTCAGATTGCATAAGGTCAGTTCAGGCGCAGGCTTACACAAACTGGGAGCTTTTAATAATTGATGACGGAAGTACAGATTCAACATTTCATATCGCTGCAGCCTGTGCCTCTGAGGACGACAGGATAAAAGTATTCTCACAGAAGAATATAGGGATATTCAGGCTTGCCGAATCCTACAATTTTGCTCTGAGCAAATGCTCGGGAAAGTATATTGCAGTTCTGGAATGTGACGATCTCTGGCTACCCGGCAAGCTGGAGAAGCAGGTAGAACTTCTTGAAAAAAACCCACAATATGTACTATCCTGGGGCAAGGCATACATCTCTTCTGCCGACCTGTCACAAAACTATTCACTCTCTCCTGAAGACAGTGATGATCCTGATCTCTACTTCAACAGGCCTCCTGGTAAATTTCTTGAGAGACTAATGAAATCAGGCATACCGGCACTGACCTTACTTATAAGAAAGGATGCCCTGACAGGAACAGGGGGATTTTTGCAGGGATTCGGACTTCCTCTAGTGGATATGCCAACACTTGCAGAGCTTGTTATGAAAGGTGAGTTTGGCTATATAAGTGAAGCTCTGGGGCACTGGAGAATATATCCCACGCAGGTCACAAAAACCTACACAACCGATATGACAAGGGGATTCTGGTCGCTGTTTCTTTCAATCATTGAAAAATATCCTGACTTATGTAACAAGTACCATCTCACAAAGAAAAAAATCAATGACTATTATAAAAACATACTAGTCATAAGCTACTCAAGATCCGGAAGGTACAAGCTCATAAGAAGAGATTTTAAAGGTGCTCGTGCTGACTATATTTCTTCAATTTTCAATTATGGAATGCGACAACCTCTCTGGAAAACCAGATCAATTATTGGTTTGATTTTCAGCTACTTGCACACAGACATAGAGTGGCTTGCAAAATTTCTTGGCAGAAAACACTATTCCTGAATCACCGCATCTGAATTAAGAAATTTCAATAAAGAGTGCTTTTTTATCCTTGCATATAAAGAAAAATCTTTTTAATTTAGTATATGCAATCCTAAAATTAACCTTTATTACATTAATTATGAAATCATTAAAAAGCCCATCTGAATTATTATTGCTGTTAGTTGCAATAATGTTATTAAGTTCCTGCATAAAGAAGGAAAAACCAGTTGTCAATACAATTATTGTAACAAACATTACTGGCACCTCTGCTGTTGGAGGTGGTTCAATAACCGATGAGGGTTCAGATCCCATATTATCCAAAGGTGTCTGCTGGAGTAAAAAAGCATCACCTACAATCGACAGCACCAAAACCAATGATGGTTCCGGAGCAGAGACTTTTACAAGCAGCCTGACTGGATTATCAGGTGCGACAACCTATTATATAAGGGCTTATGCCACAAATGCAGCAGGCACTGCTTATGGCTCTGAACTTTCCTTTAAAACACTCGGACAGCTACCTTCAGCCTTACTTCTGCCAGCAACAGATATATCCTCAGATGGAGTAAAACTTCATGGTACAGTAAATGCAAATTATCTTTCCACAAATGTATCTTTTGAGTATGGTACAACAGCAAATTATGGCAGCTCAATAACAGCTGTCCAGAATCCTGTAACTGGGAATAATAATGCAAGTATAGACGTAACTGTCTCAGGATTATCCGGGGGTACTTTATATCATTTTAGAATTAAAGCGGAGAACTCATTAGGAATCACATATTCAGACGATCTCACGTTTTTAACACAACTTAAAGATATTGAAGATAATATCTATAAGACTGTAATTATCGGAAATCAGACCTGGATGGCAGAAAACCTAAAAACCACAAAATATAATGATGGAAGTTTAATACCGATCTATACTTCAAGTTCTGAGTGGATGAATATTCAGACTCCCGGATATTGCTGGTATAATAATGACATGTCAGGAAACATAGAAGGTTATGGAACTTTGTATAATTGGTATGCTGTAAATACAGGTAATCTTTGTCCTACTGGCTTTCATGTGCCAACAAATACTGATTGGAATACACTAATTACATATCTTGGTGGCACAACAGTTGCAGGAGGGAAGCTTAAAGAAACCGGAATCTCACATTGGATTTCACCTAATTCTGATGCTACAAATGAAAGTGGTTTTTTTGCTATACCGGCAGGTTATAGAAGTTTCAGAGATGGAGCATTCTTTGGCAAAGGAGAAAATTGTACCTTTTGGAGTTCAACTTCCGATACTTCTGTCGGAGGCGGATCAGTTGCTGTCACCTCATATAATCCAAATGTCATTCTTGTAGTGACCAATGATAAAAGATATGGTGAATCAGTTCGATGTGTAAAGAATTCCAAATAAGTATTTACCTGATAATTGCAAACAGAATATTTAGAGTAAATAAGAGTATTAGAAAAAGGCAACTAACTTTGTGTATTCCTTTAACATGGAGTACTTGCTTAAATTTTAAGAATAGTTATTTGCCTTTTTTTATTTTAAAATTTTTAATAGATAATTCTTTACAAAAACAGACAAAATTCTCATTTAATGGCATTTAGCTTTTATGCATTTTTTTAAATTAATGTGTTTGTCAGAATATTTGCTATTCATGCCCACTGTAATACAGAAAATGAAACCCGACATTGCTTTTTTTAAAAACCTTTAACAAATTAATAAATTTGATGATCAAGAAAATAGCAACTGATTATAAATGCAAAATCTGTAATAATGTTAAAGATAATGAACTTGTTACTTTTACCGAACGACATTTTGGTTTTGGTGACAAATTTGAATATGTTGTATGTTCCAATTGCAAATGCATTCAAATCAAAACTGTTCCTGAAAATATTGACAAGTATTATCCTAAAGATTATTATTCCTTTGCGGAGCCTCAGTTTCCTACCAAACTTAATCCCCTAACCTCCTTTTTAAAGAAAAGTCTTATCAATCATTATCTTGGAAATTTCGATTTATCAGGTTATTTCCTGTCCCTTTTTTTTGAACACCCTTTTCCTTGGTTCAGAAAAAAAGAGGTAACTTTTAATTCCAGGATTCTGGATGTCGGAACAGGAACAGGAAGGAAACTTTTATCTCTACGGCGCAGCGGATTCAAACAACTAACAGGTATTGACCCATATATATCGAAAGATATTAATTATAACAATTTAATGGTTTACAAGAAAAATCTGTCAGAGATTAAAGGAACCTACGATTGCATTACTCTTCACCATTCATTTGAACACATGCCTGATCCTGAATCGGTATTAGGTGCTCTTGAAAAATTACTTGACCCAAATGGTGTAATTATAATCAGAATTCCTGTTGCTGATTGCTATGCATGGTACAAATATGGAGAATTTTGGGTGCAACTTGATGCTCCACGGCATTTTTTCATTCACACTCAAAAAAGCATTGAAATTCTGCTTCAGAAAACCAATATGTACCTTGATGAAATAGTTTATGATTCAAATGCACATCAATTTATTATGAGTGAAAAATATCTTCGTGGTCAAACTCTTTTCATGCAAGATAATCACTTTACTAAAAAAGAGATCCATCTATTTGAAAGCCAGGCAATTGAATTGAATGAAGAAAAAAAGGGTGATTCTGCTTGTTTTTATATTAGAAAGAAAAAATAAAAAGTTATTTGCGAATGACTCCAAAGGTTCTGATTTTGTCATTCTGGAATCCGGTCAAAGACAATCCCCAACAGGGTATCTTTATCCAGGACCAGGCTGCTGCTGTTTGCAGTTACAGAAAGGATATTCTGTTTGTCAGGGTGAATGTACTGCCCTCCGGATCACTCTTTATAAAAAAGGAGATCACTGAATCAGACTTCTTTGGAAATAAGAGTATTACAATAAATATTTCTTCCCTCCTCTGGAAATTTTTGTTTGTGAATCCATGGTTTCTTGCCCGTACTGTCTTAAAAATACTTACAACAGCATTTCCCGGAATAAAACCGGAAATAATTCACTCGAATGTTATATTTCCATGCGGACTGGTTGGCTATCTTCTTTCAAAGAAGACAGGGTCACGACTGATTATTTCAGAGCACTGGTCAAAAGCGGTTAAATTTCTTCGGAACCCTGTCCTTGGGAACTTCGCATTAAAAGTTTATAACAGGAATGAACAACTGATATGTGTTTCAGGTTTTCTTGCTGAAAAACTCCGTACAGCAACCGGTCATAAAAATGTTATTGTTATTCCGAACATTGTCGATACAGAGATATTTTCATTCAGCCCGAAAACAAAAAGAGGAAAATATGATTTTACCTGCATTGCATCGTGGAAAGCACCAAAACGCCTCGATCTGATAATTGAAGGCCTGTCAGCCTGTGCTGCTGATTCAGAGTTGTTTTTTACTCTGAATGTAATTGGCAATGGTCCCCAGACTGATACATTCAAAGCCTGTAAGACTCCGGGCAATCTGACAATTAACTGGCTTGGCTACCTTGATAAGAAAGATATTGCCGGGATACTACATAGAACTGATTTTTTCCTGCATGCCTCTGACACCGAGACCTTTTCAATAGTAACGGCAGAAGCTCTGTCAACGGGTACGCCGGCTATTGTTTCTGCCACTGGCGCTCTGCCTGAACTTGTACATAATAAGAACGGGATCCTTGCTGAAAACTCTGTCTCCTCCTGGAGTGAAAAGATCTGTGAAATAATTAACAGAAGCTTTGATAATGAAGTAATTGCGAGGGAGAACAGGGAAAGGTTTTCAGCATCAGCTGCAGGCAGTTCAATTAATGAAGCCTATAATAAAGTTCTGGCTGATATAGCTAAATCCCGATGAACTGAATATTTTTGTCACTAAACAAAGCATTTATTCAAATGAATATTCCTGAAAAGATAAAGCCCGCGATACCTCATCTGCTGGCTATTGTAATATTTATGACACTGTCGCTTGCATACTTCTATCCCCTGCTTGAGGGAAAGGTAATGCATACCAACGATGGAACTGTAGCCCAGAATGCGGCAAAGGAAATAAATGACTACCGTGCAAAATATGGAGAGGAAGCTCTCTGGACAAACAGCATGTTCAGCGGCATGCCAGCCTATCTTATTTCAACATTATACAAGGGCAACATAATGAACTTTGTCAATAAAGTCCTTCATTTCCTGCGCCATCCAGCATCAGTCATTTTCCTTTCAATGCTTGGATTTTATTTCCTGCTGCTGATGTTCAAATCAGGACCACGGCTGGCAATAGCAGGAGCTATCGCTTATGGATTTTCAACATACATCTTCTTCATCCTATCGGCAGGACACAACACAAAGGCACAGGCTATTGCCTATATGGCGCCAATGATAGGCAGCATAATCTACACCTACAGGTATGATGCTATAAAAGGCGCGTTGCTTGCTACCTTCTTCCTTACACTGGAAATAATTGCAAATCATCCGCAGATCACTTATTATGCCCTGTTATGCATCCTTCTCTTTATCCTAATTGAACTTATTTATTCAATCAGGGAAAAGGAACTTGTAAAATTTGCAAAGAACTCACTGATCCTCATAATACCGCTTGTGCTTACCATAGGAATGAATTTCAGCTCGCTTTACTCAACCTATGAATATGGAAAATATTCAACAAGAAGCAAATCAGAACTTGGAATAAATGATGGCAACACAACAACCGGACTTGATAAGGATTATATTACCCAGTGGAGTTACGGGATTGATGAAACTTTTACTTTTCTGATACCCAACTTTAAGGGCGGTGCCTGCAAGCCTTTTGACAAAAATTCAGAGACAGTCACTACACTGAGAAAAAACAATGCCTCACAATATGTAAGTCAGTTTCAGCAATACTGGGGAACACAGCCCTGGGTTGACGGGCCTGTTTACCTGGGAGCCATAATTGTATTTTTGTTTGTCCTGGGTCTTCTTATTGTCAAAGGTCCTGAAAAATGGTGGCTTCTCAGCGCTACAATACTTTCAATAATGCTGGCCTGGGGCAAGAATTTCATGCCCCTGACGAATCTGTTCCTCGATTATTTTCCAGGGTACAATAAATTCAGGGCTGTCACAACAATTCTTGTAGTTGCTGAATTCTGCATTCCCTTTCTTGGCATACTTGCACTCAGGGATGTCTTCAACGGCGTTCTGGCACGGAAAGAATTGATAAAGAAAATTCAGATTGCTGCCGGAATAACCGGTGGAATTACACTTATTTTCATTCTTTTCCCCGGACTTGCAGGTTCATTCATTTCTCCAATGGAGGCTACAATTGAACTGCCCGACTGGCTTTCTTCCACACTTGTGGCTGACAGGCAGAAAATGCTGAGGAGCGATGCCTTCAGATCACTGATGCTGATCCTTATGGGCACAGGCGTGATACTTGCATTCATCTATGACAAACTTAAAAAAGAATATGCGATACTCCTTCTGGCAGTTTTATTCCTCGGCGATATGTGGCTTGTCGACAAACGATACCTTAATACAAGCCAGTTTGTGAGAAAGGAAGCAAAAGCGAAAATGCAGACACCCTCAGCTGCTGATGAGTTCATCCTTAAGGACAAATCCCATTACAGGGTGCTTAACCTCACTGTCTCAACCTTTAATGATGCATCAACTTCTTATTTTCACAAGTCAATAGGCGGTTATCACGGAGCAAAACTCAAGAGATACCAGGAGCTTATAGACACATCCCTGAGCATGAATATCGGTCTTATCCAGACAATTGGCAGCAGCGCAAAAACTATTGAGGATTTTGAATCGGCTTTTAACGGAACCACTGCTCTTAACATGCTGAATACCAAATATGTGATATATAATCCTGATGCTCCCCCTCTTGTAAATAACAAAGCTTATGGCAACGCATGGTTTGTTGAAACACCTCAGATTGTTGAAAATGCTGCTGAAGAGATTTCAGGCATTAATAAAACTGACCTGAGTAAGGTTGCACTTATAGACAGGAAATTCTGTGAACTTCTGTCAAAACCTTCATATCCCGTTCAGCCCGGGGACACAATAAGCCTTGTTTCATACAAACCAAACAGACTCGTTTACACCGCCAGTTCAAAAAGCGGAAATCTTGCTGTTTTCTCCGAAATATATTACCCGGCCGGATGGAAATGCTTTATCGACGGAAAGGAAAGTGACTATTTCAGAGCTGATTACGTACTGAGGGGGATAATAGTTCCTGAAGGCAGCCATGAGATAGAATTCCGTTTTGAACCATCATCATATATTAATGGTAACAGGATCTCATACGCCAGCTCAGGCATTTTCATACTTCTGATAGCTGGCTATGTTGTTATGAACCTTCGCAAAAAGAAAACATCCTGAAGATGATTCATCACGAAAGTTGCCCTGTCTGCTATTCTTCTGATTTCCGACACAGCCTGACCTGCACTGATCACTTTAAAAGCCAGGAGGAATTTAAGCTGTTCACCTGTTCAGTATGCGGATTCACCTTTACCCAGGACCATCCTGCTGATGATGAAGCAGGGAAATATTATAAATCAGATGATTATATTTCTCACAGCGATACTTCAAGAGGTCTTGTAAACAAGATCTACAGGCTTGTAAGGGGGATGATGCTGAGGAAGAAACGGCGGCTTGTTGTCAAAGCATCCGGAGTTCAGACTGGCAGAATACTTGATATAGGCACAGGCACCGGTCATTTTGCCTTTGAAATGAAGAAAAACGGCTGGATTACATCCGGAATAGAAATAAACGGAGAAGCACGGCAGGCATCAATTGAAAGATTCGGACTTGAAATTATTCCACCTGAGCAGATATCGTCTCTGGTTTCGGCTTCTTATGATTGCATAACTCTCTGGCATGTGCTTGAACATTTTAATGATCTCAGCTTGTATATCAGGGAGATTTCAAGGCTTCTAAAGCCCGGAGGTACGCTTATCGTAGCACTTCCGAATATAAATTCCTTCGATGCCGCCCATTATAAAAGCCATTGGGCCGCTTATGATGTACCAAGGCATGTCTGGCACTTTAACCCTGACACCTTTAGCTTTCTGTTCGAGAGCAGAGGCTTCAAGATGACCAGAGTGTCAGCTCTTCCCCTTGATGTTTTCTATATTTCAATTCTCAGCGAAAAGTACAGGGGCAACAGTCTGGCTTTTGTTACAGGCATGTTGAAAGGAGCAGTCTTTGCCATTAGGGCTTTCTTCAATATCCGCAAGACAAGTTCACTGATTTATGTTCTCAGGAAGTAAAGGGACCTTTGGTGTAATTTGCTTCGCTGTAATTAATAGTAATTAGCCCTGCGGGCGTAATTTGCTGCGCTGTAATTCATTGTTATTTGCGCTTCGCGCGTAATTGGCCCTTCGGGCGTAATTCGCTGCGCTGTAATTCATTGTTATTTGCGCTTCGCGCGTAATTCATTGTAATTAAGGGGGATGAATAACAATGATTAGTACCTGTCCAGCCAACGGTATTTACGCTTGTTGTCGCCAAACTTAAGGGCAAAATTGATCTCATGGGTTCCATAAGTTACCCTCTGGATCTCCTGCATTGTAAAATCGAAGGCATAACCCAGGTAGATATTCTGATATTTAACTCCTACTGTTGCAATTATTGCCTTGCTCGTCCTGTATGCAAGCCCTGCCCAGAAGTCATCATGGAATATGTAGGTAACGCCAATATCTGCCATGGGAGTCCACTGTTCTGAAGAGGTAAGAAGGAATGAAGGCTGGATAATGTTATAAGGACCATGGCTGATATCGTAAGAGCCAAAAAGGTAATACTGTCTTTTGAGGCTGAAATTCTGGTAAGCCTGTGAACCGCCTATCTTGCCCGAAGCCTGGAAAAGCTGGTCGGCTGAGAAGCCAAAACTATAATTTGCATTTAGCAGATAAACACCGAAAGTGGCATCAGGCACAAACAGCCCTCTGCGCAGCGAACTGTTAAGCAGGGGATCAGCTGGATCCTCAAAATCGACCTGTTCCTCGTCAATCTTATAGTGATATCCGTTAACTGACAAACCGAATGACAGCTGGGTTTCCTCTTTCAGCCAGGTATGATATGCATAGGAAAACTGGAAACCGGTCCTGTTTATAAGTCCGTTATTGTCAGAAAAAATATAGCCTCCGAGACCAACCTTTCCGTCTGATTTTGGTCTGAATACCTGTCTTTTGACGGATGTTTGCCTGAGGATATAGCTTCTTTTCAGCATTCTTGTCTGCCAGGAAAATGAAACGGTTCTCGGGGCTCCTTTATATCCAACCCACTGCTCCCTTGCAGTAAGTGCAAAGCTTGTATAACCGTCACTCCCGGCAACAGAAGGATTAAGAAGGAATTTATTGTAGAGGTACTGACTGTAAACGGGCAATTGCTGGCTGTAAGCATTTGTTGCAGCAAGGAAAAGAATCAGTATAATTGCCCTTATTCTCATTTCTTCAGTTTATCTCTTTTATCTGACTATAGTAACAGCTCCGATAACCGGTTTTTTACCATTATGGAGATCAATTAAATAATGGTATGAGTCAATCGGAAGTGCCCTGCCGTTTCTCCTGCCATCCCATGGTTGCGGATATCCTTTTGCCGATCTCCATACACTTATACCCCACCTGTTGAAGATCTTAACTTCAGCATCAGGATACAGATCTATATTTTCAATGTGCCACTCATCATTTATAAGGTCGCCGTTTGGAGAGATTGCATTCGGTATAACAAGACATGATTCATTCTGAGGATCAACAAACAATGAATCTTTTACAACACATCCGTTCAGGTCTCTTACTGTGAGTGAATAGAAGCCGGCTGTTATGTCTGTAAGCGCTTTGGTTGAAGAGTTG
>ERZ795054.4655-NODE-4655-length-9959-cov-22.039479_pt1 | contig 9959 bp, 6 predicted proteins | sample MGYA00375138_ERZ795054 | MGnify/ENA primary metagenome ERZ795054 (study PRJEB30183, sample SAMN05720215) | anaerobic digester metagenome | isolation source: active sludge of municipal wastewater-treating anaerobic digesters | place: USA | collected 2014-12-23 ...
GCTGCCGGCCACCACGCCGCTCAGGGCCACGGACTTCTTGGGCTTGGGGGCTGGGGTCTGGGTCTCGCTCATCGTGTCTCTCCCTCGGGTCTCACTTCTTCTTGGCAAACAGGGCGTCGAGCTTTTGCTCGTAGTCGTGGTAGCCGATCGCGTCGTAGAGCTCCATGCGCGTCTGCATGGTGCCGACCACGGCCTTTTGCGTGCCGTCGCGGCGCACGGCCTCGTACACGGTCTGCGCGGCCTTGTTCATCGCGCGGAAGGCCGACAGCGGATACAGCACCATGGCCACGCCCGCGCTCCTGAGTTCCTCGACGGTGAACAGCGGCGTAGCGCCGAACTCGGTGATGTTGGCGAGCACCGGCACCTTCACCGCGTCGACGAACTTGCGGTAGGTGGCCAGATCCAGGGCGGCCTCGGCGAAGATGCCGTCGGCGCCGGCCTCGACGCAGCGCACGGCGCGCTCGATGGCGGCCTCCAGGCCCTCCACGGCGATCGCGTCGGTGCGCGCGATGAGGAAGAAGTCCGGGTCGGTCTTGGCGTCGGCCGCGGCCTTGACGCGGTCGACCATCTCGTCGGTCGAGACGATCTCCTTGCCCGGGCGATGGCCGCAACGCTTGGCGCCCACCTGGTCCTCGAGGTGGCAGGCCGCCGCTCCCGCCTTGATCAGGCTCTTGATGGTGCGCTCGATGTTGAAGGCAGAAGGCCCGAAGCCGGTGTCGATGTCGACCAGCAGCGGCACGTCGCACACGTCGGTGATGCGGCGCGTGTCGATGAGCACGTCCTCGAGCGTGTTGATGCCGAGGTCGGGCATGCCCAGCGAGCCGGCGGCCACGCCGCCCCCGGACAGGTAGATCGCCCGGTAGCCCGCGCGCTTGGCGAGCAGGGCGTGGTTGGCGTTGATGGCGCCGATGATCTGCAGCGGGGATTCCGCTTGCAGGGCGGCGCGGAAGGTGGCTCCGGGCGAGGGCATGGTGAACCTCCGGGTGGGGATGTTCACGTCCTTGCAATCGCCATGCCACACATAACCGAAGTGCTCACTTGCGCGCCAAGGCCTGATTCGACCGTAACGGCCGCGGCGCGGGCTGGCGCTGCGGCGACTGTTGTTTCACAATCGCCCGGGCGCTCCTGAAACAAATGTTCCACAATTGAAACATGGCTAGCCTGCTCACAGCCGCCGACCGCCGCCCGCGCATCCTCGCCGTGGGCTTTCATCGGCTGAAGCACCTGCTGCAGGAACTGGCGCCCAGCTACGTGGGCGTGGCCGCGGTGGAGGTGCTGGACCGCGGCTTCGAGCAGGCGCTGGCCGAGATCGAATCGCGCCGCCGCGAAGGCCGCGCTGACGTGGTGGTGGCCGCGGGCTCCAACGGCGCATACCTGCGCCAGCACGCCGAGCTGCCCGTGGTGCTGGTGCGCGTGGGCGGGTTCGACGTGATGCGCGCGCTGGCGCGGGCGCGGGGCATCTCGGCGCGCGTGGCGCTGGTCACCTACGGCGAAGTGAGCGCCGAGGTGCAGCAGTTCAATGCGCTCTTCGGTCTGGGCGTGGAGCTGCGCAGCTACCGCAACGAGCCCGAGGCACGCGACTGCGTCAACGAGCTGCGCGCGCGCGGCATCGAGGTGGTCGTGGCTCCCGGCCTGGTGGCCGACCTGGCCGACGAGGCGGGCATGACGGGCGTGTTTCTGTACTCGCAGGACGCCGTGCGCGAGGCGCTCGACGACGCGGTGAACCTGGCACGCGTGGCGCGCATCGAGCAGGCCAAGCGCGAACGGCTCAACACCATCCTGGCCCAGCTGCGAGACGGCGTGGTGGCGGTGGACATGGACGAGCGCGTGCAGACCCTCAACCCCGCGATGGAACGCCTGCTGGGCCTGCCCGCCGCCACGGCGCTGGGGCGGCGCCTGGGCGAGCTCGCGCCCGAGCTCAGCCTCGCCCGAACGCTCAAGGACGCGCGGCCCGAGCCCGACGAGATCCAGCGCCTGGGCACGCGCACCCTGGTGACCAGCCGCCTGCCCATCGTCGAGCAGGGCGTGCAGACCGGCGCGGTGCTCACCGCCCAGGACCCTGCCGCGATTCAGCGCGTGGACCGCAGCCTGCGCGCCAGCCACGCGCGCCCTGCCGCGCCCGCGCGCTACGCGCTGGCGGACCTGGTGGGCACGAGCCCGGCGATCGAGCGCGTGCGCGCGCTCGCCCGGCACTACGCGCGCAGCCAGGCCACGGTGCTGATCCGCGGCGAAAGTGGCACCGGCAAGGAGCTGCTCGCCCAGGGCATCCACCACGCCGGGCCGCGCGCGGCGCAGCCCTTCGTGGCCATGAACTGTGCCGCGGTGCCCGAGCCGCTGCTCGAGAGCGAGCTCTTCGGCTACGAGGAAGGCGCCTTCACCGGTGCGCGGCGCGGCGGCAAGCCGGGCCTGTTCGAGGCGGCGCACACCGGCACGCTCTTCCTCGACGAGGTGGGCGACATGCCGCTGCCGCTGCAGACCCGCCTGCTGCGCGCCCTGCAGGAACGCGAGGTGCTGCGCATCGGCGCCACCGAGCCCACGCCGGTGGACGTGCGCGTGATCGCGGCCACGCACCGCGACCTGGCCGCGATGGTCGAGACCGGCGACTTCCGGCGCGACCTCTATTACCGCCTGAACATTCTGCGCATCGAGCTGCCGCCGTTGCGCGAGCGGCGCGAAGACCTGGCCGCCATCGCCGCCCACTTGCTGGACAAGGTGGCGGCGCGGCTGCGCAGCGATGCGCGCGAGGCGCGCCCTCTGGTCGAGGCCCTGGTGCGCGCGGCCCGCGATTACGCCTGGCCCGGCAACGTGCGCGAGCTCGAGAACCTGATCGAGCGCCTGGTCGGCGCCGCGGACGGTGCGCCGATCGACCCCGACGCAGCGCTGCGCGAATGGGTGAGCGAGCTCTATGCGACGCCCGCGCCGCGGCCGGCGCGCAGCGGGGCGGACGCACACCCCGCCGGACGCGAAGCCCTGGAGCGCGAGGTGATCGAGCGCGCGCTGGCCGAGTGCGGCGGCAACCGCGCCGCCGCCGCGGCGCGCCTGGGCATCAGCCGCACCACGCTGTGGCGCAGGCGGGCGCGCCGGCAGGACTGAGTCGCCGCGCAACCAGGAGACGAGATGCTGATCACCGGAAGCTGCCACTGCGGGAACCTGAGCTACGCCTTGGACTGGGAGCCGGAGCCCGTGACCATTCCCGCGCGCGCGTGCACCTGCTCGTTCTGCAGCAAGCACGGCGCGGTGTGGGCCGCCTGCCCGACGGGCCGCCTGCGGGTCACGGTGCGCGATCCGGCCCTCGTCTCGCACCATGCCTTCGGCACGCGCACGGCGCGGTTCCACGTGTGCGCGCGCTGCGGCGTGGTGCCGGTGGTCACCAGCCTGATCGACGGACGGGAGTACGCGGTGGTCAACGTGAACAGCTTCGACAAGCTCGATCCCGCCCGGCTCGAGCGCAGCGCGGTGTCGTTCGACGACGAGAGCGCAGCGGTGCGGCTGGAGCGGCGCCGGCAGCGGTGGATCGGCGCCGTGGAGTTTTCGCTGCCCGTCGCCTGAGCCCGCGACCGCAGGCGTCGGGCGTCGGCCAGCCGCCTCGACCTCTGCGCCCCTCAGGCGAGCAGCGCGCGGTGCAAGGGCTGGCCCTCGAGCCAGGCCTCGCGCGCGGCCACGTCGGTCCATTGCGCCGCGCGCTCGCGCACCCAGGTGGCGCCGGTGCGTTTCGCCTCGCCGGCCTCGGTCGCATGGCCGCACCCCTGCAGCACCGCGTGAGCCGTGACCCAGACCTGGGCGGGCTCCTCGCACCAGAGGTCGGTATGCGGCGCGAGTTGCAAGGCCCTGCGTGCGTAGTGCGCGGCACGCGCGTCACCCCGTTCGAGCGCGATGCGCGCCGCGCCTCCCAGCGCACAGCGCAGCAGCCCCTTCATGCCGCGCGCCTCCAGTTCGGCGAGCAGCGCGTCGATCTCGGCGCCTGCGGGCGCGTGCCAGCGCAACAGCACGGCGCGAAGCAATAGCGACACGCCGATCGGCAGCGACTCGGCCTGAAGACGCAGCAGGCCCTCGACCGGCTCTTCCACCGACGTGCCGCGCGCCTGCGCGATGCGCGCCCGCGCCACCAGGGCCACCTGGTCATGCACCGCGAAAGCGGTGGTGCCGGACAGGCCGGTGCGCGCGAGCCAACGCTCGGCTTCGTCGATCTGGCCGACGGCCAGGCAGGCGACCGCCCGATCGGCGGACTCGGATCGGCTGATCTGGTCCTCGGCCAGCACCTGCGCACGGTGCAGCATCTCGATGCCGGCCGCAGGCTCGCCGTGGCCGATCAGCATGGGCCCGAGAACGTGCATCAGATTCGTGCGCGGGCCGACTCCGGCGTGCGCACGCTCCGCGAATTCGAGGGTCTCCAGTCCCACCTCGAGCGCGCGGGGCAGTTCGCCGAGCGAATGGCGCACGCGCGCCAGTCGGTTGCCAACATAGATGCGCACCGCCGGCTCCAGCTCGTCGCCCGCATCGGCGAGGGCGGCACTGAGGCGCTCGTCGGCCTCGCGCAGCCGCGCGTCCCAGTGCAGCGCGGTGCCGATCCCGCTGTGCAGGCTGACCAGGGCCGCCTTGCCTTCGGCGGCCACGGCGTCCTGCACGGCGGCGCACAGCGCCAGCGCCTCATCGACCGGCAGGCCGTAGGGCACGGCGGCGCAGATGAAGCGTGCGGCCTCGCCGAGCTCGGCGCCGGTCAACATCGCCCGGGCGGGGCCGCTCAACGAGTGCGCGAGCCCTCGTGCCGTGTGCACCGATTCGGTGAGTGCGCCGGCGTTGATCTGCAGCGCGACCCGGGTGCTCGCGTTGAGCAGACGCTCGCGCTCGGTCTGCGCCATGACGTCGGCCTGGTCCAGCGCTGCGGCACCCAGCGCGTCCCGATCGGCGCGGCTCCAGCTGCGGGCTGCCTCGCGCCACGCCAGCACGGCGGCGGCCGACGCCGGCTGGCCGAGCTCGCGCCGCAGGACCTCGTCATCGCCGGCTTGTCCGAACGCGCGCGCGGCACTTTCGTAGGCACTCGCCGCCTCGGCCATCTGCCACCGCTTGCGCGCCTGCTCGGCGGCGCGCAGCCACCAGGGCCCGGCCTCCGCCGGCGACTGGGCCTTGGTGAGGTGATGTGCAATGCGGGCCGCCAGCACGGCGCCGGCATCCCGCGCGACGAGGGCCTCGGCCACCAGCCGGTGCAGTGCGGGCACCAGCGCCGCGGGCACCGAGCCGCGCACGGCCTCCGCGACCAGATCGTGGCTGAAGGCACGCGCCTGGAACACCTGGGCCGCCTCGAGTTCAGCGAACTCCGCGGCCAGCGCCAGGGGTGGCCGCCCCGTGGCGTGCGCCGCCAGGCCCAGAGAAAAGTCGGTCTGGGCGACCGCCGCCAACTGCGCGACCTGCAGCGCGCCCTCGGACAGGCGCTGCAGGCGTCGCCGCAGGGTCTCGAGCAGTGTGGCGGGCAGAGGCAGGCGTTCGCCCGGCCGCCACGAGCCGCCACCGTCCAGCCAGAGACTCTTGAGCGACTCCAGCACGAACGCCGGGTTGCCACCGACCTGCGCGTGCAGGGCAGCGGCAAGCGCATCGAGGTCGAGGGGCGCGAGGCTGTCCATCGGCAGGGTCGCGAGCAGCTCTCGCACCTCGCCGGGTCCCAGCGGATCCAGCGGATAGCGTGCGCTGCGCCGTGTGTCGGCCAACTGTGCGAGCAGCGCGCGGCCTTCGTCGGACAGTTCGGCATCGCGCATCGCCAGCAGGGGCACCGGCAGGCTCCGTCCGGGCGCGGCGTCCTCTTCTGCCGCCCAGGCACCGAGCAGTACCCGCAGCGCCGACAGGCTGGCGTCGTCGGCAAACTGCAGGTCGTCGACGGCGAGCACGCCCAGCCCCTGGCGGGCGCAGGCCTGCAGCGCGCGCACCGCCGAGCCCAGCACGCGGCGGTGCTCCAAGGCCGACTGCACCTGAGCGGCAGGCATGCCGGACTCCGGCAGCAGCACCGCCAGATCCCGCTGCGCATCGGCGTCGAGCGTGGGTGCGAAGCGCTCCAGCGCCGCGCTCAGCAGCCGCGCCAGTGACGCGCCGGGCTGCAGCCGATCGCCGGCGCGCGCGGCCACCAGCAAGGCGGGCTCGTGCGCGGGGAGCACTTGGGCCACAAGCCGGCTCTTGCCCAGGCCCCCGGCGCCCGCGATCACGACCGCATGGCGCAGGCGAAGGCTGCGGTCGATCGACTGCAGCAGCGCGCCGCGGCCGACCAGGTGAGGGGGGCGCCGCAGCGCCGCGGGCAGCACGACCCGGCTGGTGGCGCCCCGGGAGTCGCTTGTGAGGATGAGCCGGCCAAGCTCGTTGGTCGCCTCGGCCGGCGCGACCCCGAAGGCGCGGCGCAGCACTTCGCGGCATTCGTCCCAGGCTGCGATCGCGGCCGCCCGATCGCCGGCGAGATAGAGCGCCTCCATGCGCACCCGCCAGGCCTGCTCAGACTCGGGCTCCTGGGCGAGCACGGCATCGGCGTGGGCCAGGGCGCCGCCCGCGTCGCCGTCGGCCAGGCAGTCCTGCGCGGCGGCCAGCCGGCTGCGCTGCTGCTCGCGATGCCGATCGCGCCGGCGGGTGCCCAGCCATTCGGCCAGCTCGTCGGCGTCCTCGAACTGCAGGCCGGCGAGCAGCTCGCCGCCCTCGGCGGGCAGGACTCGCACGCTGGCGGCCAAGGCCAGGACACCGTCCTCTTCGGTCAGGACCGCCCCTGCGGCACGGCGCAGGCGGACCAGCGTCTGGCGCAGATTCGTGCGACCGCGCGCTTCTTCACCGGCGGGCCACAAGAGCGCCGCCAGGCGCGCCCGCGACGTGGGCCCCTCGAGGTGCAGCCACGCCAGCAGGGCCGCCTCCCGCGCGGCGAGGGCGATTTCCTCCCGCCCTTCAGGGGCGAGGGCGGCGGCTCCGTACAGGCGCAAGGTCGGCATGACCCCGCAACTTTAGCTGCGTGACCGCTGGTCGCGTGACCGGTCACGCCCGGGTCACGCCGGAGTTTTCACCATGGCGACGTTGGCTCATGCAAGCGCGCTCTCCAGTCGCCGCCAGACAGGCCCCGATCGGTCCGCACCGAGCCCCGACCACTCCCCTCCGCCCCGGAGATTGACATGCCCCTGCTGCCCTTCCGCTTCCCCGGTGAGCTCGTGCGCACCGTTGTGGCGCTGCTCCTGCCGATATTCGGCCCACCGCTCCTCCTGTTCGCCGTCTTGCTGCTCGCCGGGTGCGGCGGAGGCTCGAGCGACGCCGGCAAGGTGCCGGTGGCCGTGCCGCCCACCATCACCTCGTTCAGCGCCGCTGCCCCGGGCCATTACGTCGGCGATCGCGCCCAGCTCACGGCGGTGTTCGCCGGCGGCAGCGGCCGGATCGTGGACGAGAGCGGCGCCACGCTCGCGTCGGTGAGCAGCGGCGCTGCCTTCACCACCGCGCCCCTGTCGATGCCGGCGCGCTTCACCCTGATCGTCGAAGGTGGCGGCCAGGTCCTGCGCCGCGAGCTGCTGCTCGAGGTGGCCTACCGCGACCGCTACGTGACGCTCGCGCAGCCGCGCGCCCTGCAGTACCACGCGGCAGTCGCCACGGGTGACGGCGGAGTGCTCGTGATCGGCGGCTCGCGCGGCGAGAACACGCTGTCCACCGCGATCGACCGTTTCGACCCCGTGCTGCGCAGCTTCACTCGCGTGGGCTCCCTGCGCACGGGCCGAGCAGGTCACACGGCCACGCGCCTGCCGGACGGGCGGGTACTGGTCCTGGGCGGGGTCGCCGGCCTGCAGATCGGCAATGTCGCCGACCTGATCGACGAGCGCACCGGCGCCGTGAGCGATGGCGGACGGCTGGTGCGGCCGCGCAGCCGCCACGCCGCCGTGGCGCTGGCCGATGGCCGCGTGCTGGTGGTAGGCGGCCTGAACGAAAACACGGCCGAGATCTGGGATCCGTCCACGAACTCTTTCCGCCTGGTCGCGAACCTGCTCCACACCCGTGAATGGCCGACCGCGACCCTGCTGGCCGACGGCCGCGTGCTGGTGGCGGGCGGCCACAGCGAGGCGCCGAGCTACACGCTGGCCGAGGTGTTCGACCCGCGCACCGAGCGCTTCACTGCGCTGGCCACGCCGGCGGCACCGGCCTTCGCCGCACGGCGCCAGTTCCATACGGCGCATCGCATGAGCGACGGGAGCGTGCTGATCATGGGCGGGGAGCACGAGGACCCGCTGCAGGAGCGCCTGCTGCCACTGGCCAGCGTCGTGCAGTTCGATCCCGTCTCCAACACCTTCTCGCAGCGCGCGGATCTGGACATGCCGCGCTCGGTGGCCGCGGCGGTGCAACGGGGCGACGAGGTCATGCTGTTCGGCGGACTCACTCCGGCGCAGGCGCCGGCCGCCAGCGCCACCGCTTACCGCAACGGCGCGGCGCGCGCGCTGGCCGCCGCGCCCGTGGCCCGCCACTTTCACACGGCGACCCGCATGGGGGACGGCCGCGTGCTCATCCTCGGCGGCGACGACGCCGAGCAAGGGCCCGTCACCTCGGTCGTCATCTACGAATGAGTCAGCCCATCGCGTCACGCGCACACCGCGCACACCCAAACCAGGAACCCATCATGCTGAGACTCCACCCACACCTGCGCGCCGGCGGCAGGGGCTGCCACATCGGCGCCGTGCGTCCCGCGCCCGCCCTGCTCGCCGCCGCCGCCCTGACCCTGTCGGCCTGCTCCAGCCTCACCCCCGCCGCCGTGGCCTTGCCCGCCCCGCTGGCGACGCACGCCCCCGAGCTCGTCGAGGGCCTCGGCGTGGGGCGGGACGGCAGCTTTGCGGTCGGCGCCGCCCAGGGCACCTTCAAGCGCGGCCGCGACCGGCTCGAGCTGTTCGACATCGTCAGTTGGGACAGCGCCAAGACGCGCTACGAAGTCACGCTCGCCGACGGGGCGCGGACCGAGGCGGCCTGCCGCGGCAGCGCCGTCGAGATCTCGTGGCGCGTGCTCGCCGCCAGCGCCAAGCCCTTCTCCTTCGACTGCGAGTGGCGTGGCGCCAAGAGCGCGAGCATGGCGCTGCGCGCCCCCGCCCTGGCTGCGGGCCTCAAGGCCGAGCGCAGCGGACGCTTCACGATGAATGGCCTGATGCTGGAGGTGCAGTCGCTTCACACGGTGCAGGGCTCGCCTCTGCCGCTGGATGCCCCGATCGGCTACCTGCTCTCGCACGAGGGGCGACCGGTCGGAGCGATCGAACTGAACGGCACGACGCCGCGACTCTGGCGTCCAGACGCCGGACACGCGCTGCACGAGCCGGTGACGCTCGCCGCGCTCGCGCTGGCCCTGCTGTGGGACCCCTCGGACCGTGCGCCGTGACCGCGACCGACCGGGCCATCGCCTCGCGGCAGGGCCGCGCGCCCCGCTTGCCAGGGCGGATCGCCCTGGTGACGGGCGCAGCAGGCAGCATCGGCGCGGCGATCGCAGAGGCCTTCGCTCGCGAGGGCGCCACGGTGATCGTCACCGACATCCACCAGGCCGGGGCGGCGGAGTTGGCGCGGCGCCTGGGCGGCCGGGCTAGCGCACGGCGCCTCGACGTGCGCGACGAACTGGCCTGGGCCGCGCTCATGGCTCACGTGCTCGACGCCCACGGCCGGCTCGACGTGCTGGTGAACGGTGCCGGCATCGTCGTCCCGGGCCAAGCGGGTCGCCACGACCCCGAGCATGCTTGTCTGGCCGATTGGCACGCCGTGCACCGAAGCGTCCTCGACGGCACCTTCCTGGGCTGCAAGCACGCGCTGCGCACCATGCGCCGCGCCAGGCCGTCGGGCGCCGGAGGCTCGATCGTCAACGTCTTGTCGCACGCGGGCGTAGTCGGCCTCGCCGCGGCGGCCGCCTACGCCAGCAGCCAGGCGGCCGTGCGCAACCACAGCAGGAGCGTGGCCCTGTATTGCGCCGAGCAGGGCCTGCCCGTGCGATGCAA
>ERZ795054.4658-NODE-4658-length-9958-cov-4.878219_pt1 | contig 9958 bp, 6 predicted proteins | sample MGYA00375138_ERZ795054 | MGnify/ENA primary metagenome ERZ795054 (study PRJEB30183, sample SAMN05720215) | anaerobic digester metagenome | isolation source: active sludge of municipal wastewater-treating anaerobic digesters | place: USA | collected 2014-12-23 ...
GCTCGGTGATGGGGATCCAATTCTACTCGGACCTGAGCAATCTTTACGAAGCGATGCCGACACCTTCGGCTTTCACCAATTTCGGCATGGGCGCCGACCGCATGTTCGCCAACGGCCGTATCGCGATGTTCCTCTCGGGCATTTGGGAAACTCCGCAGTTCCGCAATTATGATTTTGATTGGGACGTCGCGATGTTCCCGAAAAATGACAAGGGGGTCCGCGCTTTCGGCACCGGGGGAACGGGATACGCCATCCTGAAGTCCTCCAAACACAAAAAAGAAGCCTGGGAAGTGATCAAGGCCCTGACGGGGCCGGAAGGACAGGAACAATTCGCGAAAAAAGGCCTCGCGCAACCGGCGCGTATCGCCGTCGCCCAAAGCGACGCCTTTGCGCAGGACACTTCTGTGCCGCAGAACAAAAAAATGCTGAACGAAGCGGTCCAGTACGCTGTGTTCAGCCCGTTCCACCCGAAGTGGCGGGAGATCGAAGAAAAATACATCCGCCCGAAACTCGACCTCATTTTTAGCGGCAAGAAAACGGCGGTCGAAGCCGCGCGCGAGCTTGTCCCTGAAGTGAACGCCGAACTGCAGTCACCCGAATAACCGGCATATTTCTAAATAAGGAAAAAGGAGCAGCTGTTTTTATGCCCAAAAAAACAAAAACTAAAGAAAAGGTAAAAATAACAGTTCGAGGGAAAGCGGGGATTCCCGCCGAAAAAAAATTCGCTTCCAAGTACGGTTATTTCACGGCCGACGGGCGCGAATATGTGATCACGCGCCCCGATACGCCGCGGCCCTGGGTGAATGTGATCTCCAACGGGGATTACGGCATGATCGAAACCCAGACGGGATCGGGATTTTCATGGCGCGACAATTCCAACCTCTCACGGGTTACGCGCTGGGACCAGGACCTCATCCGGGACAATTGGGGGAAATACATCTATGTCCGCGACCGGGACAACGGCGATTATTGGTCCGGTACCTGGAAACCCTGCATGCCGAGATATGATTTTTTCGAGGTTCGTCATGGGCAGGGCTACTCGGTTTTGACCAGCAAGCTCCATGGGATCCGCTTCGAAAAAACGGTCTTTGTCGACGTGGAAGACCCGGTCGAAGTCTGGAAAGTCGTTTTAACGAACGAGTCGGGGAAAAAACGCCGTCTCAGCGTTTTTACTTACTTTGATTGGTGCCTCGGCAACTGGTCGGACACGCACCGCGAGTTCCATAAAACGTTCATTGAAACATGGATCGACCGGAAGAACGGCTGCATTCACGGCCTGAAGCGGGCGCCGCTCGTGCCCGGTTTTATCTCGACCGGCATGGCCGAGAAACCGCTCCAGGGGTTTCATGCGGCAAGCCCCAAACCCGTCGCTTATGACGGCGACAAAGAATCTTTTTTAGGCCGGTACGGCGAAACCCACGCGCCTGCCGCGGTCGTGGAAGGCAAATGCCGCAATTCGGAAGGCAAATGGGGCGATGCCGCAGCAAGCCTTCAAGTCGATGTTGAATTGGGACCCAAAGAATCCAAAACCGTTGTCTTTACGCTCGGGTCGACGCGCAATCGCGAAGAAGCGGAACGGATCATTCAGAAATATTCTCATCCCAAGTCGGTCGACCAGGAATTGCACCGCGTCAAAGCGCTCTGGGACTCTTTTATCCACGCTTCGGAAGTCGAAACGCCGGACGAAGCCCTTAACTTCATGACCAATATTTGGATGAAGTACCAGGCCATCTCGGCGCGTATTTGGGCCAAGTGCGCCTACTACCAATCGAGCGGCGGCTACGGATTCCGCGACCAGCTCCAGGACTGCCAGATCTTTTTCGCGACGCGCCCGGAACTTGCCAAAAAGCAGATCCTCATGCACGCCGAGCAACAGTTCCCCGACGGGACCGTCTATCACTGGTGGCATCACGGCACGAACACCGGGGCCATTACGAACTGTTCCGACGATCTTTTGTGGCTTGATTTCATCACACTGAATTATCTCGATGAAACAGCCGACGAAGCGATCCTGGACACAAAAGTAAAATTTCTTCCGGACCCGAAGACCAAAGAGGTCACCTCCGGCACGCTTTATGACCATCTTCTCCGGTCGATCGATAAAGCGTTTACAAGATTTTCGCCGCGCGGTCTGCCCTTGATGGGAGAATGCGATTGGAACGATGGTTTAAGCCATGTCGGCATTAAATGGAAAGGCGAATCGATATGGCTCGGGCACTTTCTTTACGGGATCCTTAACCGTATCGCGCCCATCATGGAAAAACGCGGCGATAAAACAAAAGCCGCGGAATATCTCAAACGCGCGGAAGCGATGAAACGCGCCCTTAATGAGCACGGATGGGACGGGGAGTGGTATCTCGGGGCGACGCGTGATGACGGAAGGCCGCTTGGCAGCAAAAAATGCGAAACGGGTAAGATCTTCCTCAACTGCCAGACCTGGGCGGTGATCACGGGCGTGGCCGATGAAAAAAGAGCGCGGGTCGCCATGGATTCGGCCGCGAAATGGCTCTATAAAAAATACGGCCCGCTTCTTTTAACGCCGGGCTATAACAAGACCGACGCGACGATCGGCTACATCACGCGCTATGCGCCTTCGGTCCGCGAGAACGGCGGCCTTTACACGCACGCGGGTACTTGGGCCGTTCAGGCGGAGACCATGATGCGCGACGGCGACAAGGCCTATCAGGTCTATAAAAGTTTCAATCCCGCGCTTCGCGGCACCGAGCCGGACATCTATTACAGCGAACCCTATGTGACGCCGGGGAACGTAGACGGTCCGGATTCTCCCAACAACGGCCGCGGCGGCTGGACCTGGTACACCGGTTCGGCGGCGTGGTATGCTGTCGTCGTGATGAACTGGCTTCTCGGCATCCGGCCGACGGCCAAAGGGCTCTTGGTCGATCCCGTGATCCCGAAAAAATGGGCGGGATTTAAAATAAAACGGCTTTTCCGCGGAGCGACGTATCTCATTGAAGTCAAAAATCCCGGTCAGACGGGGCAGGGCGTCCGAAGCGTTTTTGTGGACGGGAAGAAACAAAAAGAAAATCTCATTCCCGACTTCCGGGATAGCGGAATCCACCGGGTCGAAGTCATTTTGGGGTAGACGAAGCTATGATCCTTTCAAGGAAGCGGCCGTCGGGTTCGAAAAAGATCCTGAAGGCCGCTTTCTTCTCCGTTTCCCTTTTCCCGCTTTTTGCTTTTGTTCTTACGGTTCACGCCGCTTCCAAAGAAACCCGTTCTCGACCCTCAGAAACCTACGTGCAGCAGATCGGCCCCGCTGAGGAAAAAGAAGAGCTTGATATCGGGAACGTCTACAAGAACATGCCCCCCAGCAAATCCCTTCAAACTTCCACTCAATTCAAGGTAGTGGACGACTTCAATTCGGGGGAACTTAAGAACAAGCTCGGCGGTAACTGGTTCGTCGCGGAAGGGCAGGAAAAGAAAATCCGGCTTGACCTTAAAAAAGAGGACGGCCGCGGCGTCAGGTCCGGATCCTCGCTTTGGGCGAGGTACAACCTCCGGAGCAAAGACCAGGGTTCGTTCCGCGCCCCGCTGGAACGCCTTGATATCAGCGCGGCGCGCTATCTTGTTTTCAAATGCAAAGTGGATTCTGCGACGCCTTTCAGCGGCCGCATCCGGGTCTCTTTGACTGATTGGGCGGGGAAAACGGTTGAAAAAGACATAACGGAATCCTGCGTCGAAAAACCGGATTGGAATGATGCCACGCTTCCGCTTTCGACCTTCGCGGGCATCGATCTAAACCAGCTGAACTATCTTTCTTTCAACATTCTTGCCCGGAACACCAACATGGCGGGGAAACTGGGCCTGGATGAGGTCGCGTTTTTCGGCCACCCTGAAGTGGGGTTTGAGAGCGTGGAGGATAACCTGATGGGATTTCCTAAAACCGTATTTGACGAACCCCGGCGCAAGGAACTCTTGGCGACAAAAAGGGAAAAAGAATTCCTGCTCGGGATCGCCAAGGATACGTGGCGTTACTTTGAAGATGCGCGGGATAAGAAAAAACATCTCGTGGTCGACCACATCAAGGTCGGGGATTTTCCTCTGGCCGCGGCGTACACCTCGCCCACCAATATCGCTATGGACCTTATGGGCACGGTCGCGGCGCGCGAACTGGAGCTTATCACTTTCTCGGAAGCCGAGGAACGCGTTCAGGACGTTTTGCGGACCCTGAAAAAGCTAAAGACCTGGAAAGGGTTTTTCTATAATTTTTATGAAACAACGCAGCTTAATGTGAGCCGGCAATTTGTCTCAAGCATCGATAACGGCTGGCTCGCCATTTCTCTTGTAGTGGTCCGCCAGGCCTTCCAGGGAGAGATCGCCAAGGACGCCACTGCCCTTCTTGACGCCATGCATTTCCAGGAATTCCTTGATCCGGAGAACAACCATCTTGTGATCGGTTATGACATAGAACGCCAATCCATGACCCCTTACCATTACGGCATGCTCGCCACCGAGGCGCGGGCCATGAGCCTTTGCGGGATCGGCAAGGGCGATCTTCCCAAAGATCACTGGTGGTATCTTTATCGCACGGCTCCGGCGGCCTGGAACTGGCAGACGCAAAAACCTCAGGGGAAAATGGTCCAGCGCGACCGGGTCAGTTATTTTCAGGGCTATTATAAGGACGGCAAAGAAAAATTCGTGCCAAGCTGGGGCGGGTCGCTTTTTGAGTTCCTGATGCCGACCATGGTGGTTCACGAGAAAAAATTTGCCCCCAGAAACCTCGGGCTCAACAACCGGATCGTGACGGAGCTTCACCGGGATTACGCGTTGCGGGAAAAGAAATATCCGGTTTGGGGCATCTCGCCTTCCGCCACCACGGACGGCCGGAAATGGCAGTACGGCGAATATGGCATCAAGCGGCTCGGCGTCAAAGGGTATCCCGACCGCGGCGTGATCACGCCGCACGTAAGCTTTCTCGCGTTGGAAACCCTGCCGAAAGACGCTATTGCCAACATTCGCGCATTTCTTCAATTCAGCATCTATGGCGAGTACGGTTTTTATGACACAATCACTTTTCCGAGCCAGAAGGTAAACCCTCAATATTTGGCGCTGGATCAGGGGATGGTCCTTATTCCGATCGCGAATTATCTTAAAAAAGGTGTGATCCAGGACTATTTTCACAAAGACCCTGTCGGCGAAAAGGCCAAAGAGCTGCTCGGGAAGGAAAGTTTCTTTTAACCAGAAATAACCTAACTTGTTTCATTGAAATAAGTTAAGATGCTTAAAAAGCGCGCAAAAATGAGCGCGCAGGCGGCACTCAATTAATGCTTTGACAAAGCATATGTTGGAGTTAAAATGAGTGGCTCTTGAGCTACTTATATAGCGTTAACGAAAGAAGTTATGACAGAAACCGTTCCTGAAAGGAGTTCCAATCTCATGATCATTAAACAGATGCTCAAAGACCGAACCCTGACCGACAAGGAGAGAAAAAACCTCGCCATTCTTGAAGTGATCCGGAAAAACGGCCCTATCTCCAGGACGGATATTTCCAAACTGACCGAATTGAACATTGTGACGGTCTCGAACTACGTCAGCCATTACATCAAAAAAGGCCTTGTGATCGAAGGTGAGCTGGACGAATCCACCGGTGGCCGGAAACCCGTGCTCGTGGAGCTCAACCCGAAGGCCGGCTATATCGTGGGCGTCGGGTTGAACATGATGAGCATGGTCGCGGTCTTAGTGGATCTTGAGATCAACGTGATCAGCGAGATCAAGCGCGAAAGGGCCCCCGAAAATTCCGAAAAAGTCATTTTGCAAATGGTCGACCTTGCGGCGGAGATCATCGAAAAAGCGGAGATCGACAAATCCAAGATCGTCGGCGTGGGCGTCGGCGTTCCGGGCATCATCGACGAGCGCGGCCGCACGATCCGTTGGCCGCAGAGCTTGGGCGATAAGGATATTTCAGTCTGCTCTTCCATTAAAGACACTTTTGAAAAACGTCTCAACATCCCCACGATCGTTGAAAATGACGCGAACGCGGCGGTGCTCGGCGAAAAATGGCTTGGCCTTGACCGTGACGTACGGAACATGGTCTATATGTTCTCAGGCGTCGGCTGCGGCATTCTCATTAATGAGGAGATCTACCGCGGGGCGAACGGAGCCGCGGGAGAGCTCGGGATCATGAGCCCGCGCGCCACCAAGGATTATGCCTTCAAAATCGAGAACCAGCTCGGCCGTTGGGAAATGGAGATCGGCACCGTGCGGCACGCTCGCGAGAGGATCGAAAAAGGCGAGACTTCCGCCATTAAGGATTTCGTCAAAGGCGACCTGAACAAGATCACCTTCAAAGAGATCGTCCGCGGCGTCAAAGAAAAAGACCCTTTAACCCTGAAAGTGGTTGAGCAGGCCGGCCAAGATCTTGGCAAGAAGATCGCTTTTATCGTAAATCTTCTTAATCCCGAAGTGGTCGTGATCGGCGGCGGCGTGGAAGACTGCGGCGCGCCGCTCCTTGACTCCATCAAGAACACGGTCAAGGAATGGTCGGTCGAAGAGGCCGCCACCCAGGTGAAGATCATCCCGTCGGCCTTTGGCGAGAACGCCGTGGCGCTCGGCGTCGTCGGCATCGTCGCCCGCGAGGTCTTCGCGCAGGCCTAGCAGTTCCGGCAGCCGGGTCCGGACATGAAAAAACTCATCCAAGCGCTGCAGTCCAGGGTCCTTTCGGGGGGAGAGATCACCTACGACGAGGCCCTCCGCTTGGCCTCCATCGAAGATATTCCCACGACAGACCTTCTCTTGGAAGCCGCTCACGCAGTGACCCAAAAATTCTGCCCCTCACAGCCGGACCTTTGCTCGCTCGTGAACGCAAAAAGTTATCTTTGTTCCGAGGACTGCGGTTTTTGTTCCCAATCTTCCCACTATAAAACCGGCGTCAAACGCTACCCGCTCATGAAGCCCGAAGAAGTTCTGGAAGCCGCGCGGCAAAGCGAAGCGGCCGGCGTCAAAAGCTTTTGTGTCGTGACAAGCGGCGAAACCCTGGATCATTCCGAATTTGAGCAGGTCCTCGCCACCTTCCGCCTTTTAAGCGAAAAAACAAATCTTCGCTTGGACGGATCGCTGGGGAATCTGACGGCCGAACAGATCCGAAAGCTCCGGGGCGCGGGCATGCGGCGCTTTAACCATAATCTGCAGTGTTCGCGGGAATTCTATCCGGAGATCGTTTCCACACACACTTATGATGAACGCATGGAAACGCTCAAATTTTTAAATGAAAATGACGTTGAGGTCTGTTCGGGCGGTATTTTCGGAATGGGGGAGACGCGCGAAGACCGCATCAGGCTCGCGTTCGAGCTCAAACCCTTTAGCCCGCGCTGTCTTCCTATCAACATCTTGAACCCGCGCCCGGGAACACCGCTTGAAGACCGGCCGCCCGTCGATCCCGCCGAGATCGTGAAAACGATCGCGATCTTCCGCTTGATCCATCCCCGCGTCAATATCAAACTCGCGGGCGGCAGGGAGCTTAATCTCGGAGTTTATTTCCAGGAAAAAGCGCTTCGCGGCGGCGTGAACGGATTTGTGGTGGGGGGCTATCTCACCACGACCGGCAATCCGGTCCGGGAAGACTTGGGCATGCTCCGGAATGCCGGTTTTTCCGTCGAAGCCGCAACTCCCGCCGCAGACAGCGTTTGCGGTCCTGCCCGGTAATCCTTGGAAACAACTCTTAAAGATAAAACCATTTTAATCACGGGCGGCACCGGAGTCCTCGGACAGGCCTTTGTGCGGAAAGCTATTTCAGCCGGCGCGCGCGTTCTTTTTACTTATCTCAAATCCGCCGAAAAAGCGCGAGAACTCGAAGCGGCCGGCAGCGAAGGATCTGTTTTAGATCTTGCCGATACGCGGGCCATCGAAGAGTTTGCGGCGGGAGTGGAGAAAAAAACCGGCCGGTTGGATGTCCTGATCCACAATGCCGTTGCGACCGCCGACGCTTTGATCGAAAGAATGTCCGAAGAGCAGTGGGACAAAGTCCTTAAAGTCGATCTGAAAGCCCCCTTCTACCTTACCAAGCGGCTGCTTCCTTTATTGCTCCGGAGCGCGCCCAGCAAAGTCTTTCATATCGTCAGCATTGCGGGCCTGAACGGGCTCGCCGGAGCCGCGAACTATGCCGCGGCCAAGGGCGGCTTGATCGCCATGACCAAAACGCTCGCTAAAGAATTGGGCCGCAAAAAGATCCTCGTGAACGCCGTGAACCCGGGATTTATGCGTTCTTCCATTACGGAAAAGGTGCCCGAAGAGATTTTACAAAAGAATCTTGCGATCAGTCCGCTCAAGGCTTTTTCGGATCCCTCGGAAGTCGCGGATTTCCTCGTTTTTCTTTCCTCCGACCGGATGCGCCAGGTCACCGGACAAGTCTTTCATTTTGAATCCCGGCTTTTCTAGGGTAAAATCCCTCTCTGTTCGCATCCTGGAGGGGCTATCAAAAAAATGAAACGACGGGTGGTAGTGACGGGTATTGGGATCCTTTCCTCGATTGGAAATACGGTCGCCGAATTTTCTCAAAATCTCAAAGCCGGCATTTGTGGCAAAGAAAAAGAAGAGCATTCCATCGTGGGGGGTTACGAGTTTCCCCCGATCTTTCCTCTCAAAAAATTTGACCCGAGAGCTTACAAGACGCACCTTCTTGACCCTTTCATCCAATATGCCGTGGCCGCCGCGGAACAGGCCGTTACGGATGCCCGCTTTGATCTTTCGGCCGCGGATCCTTACAGTATTTCACTCTCCGTGAGTTCAAGCAAAGGCGGCGTTCACAGTCTCGACCGTTTCAAGGGCCGCCTGTTGAAAAACCCAAGCGCCATTTTAGGCGCCCGGATGTATACAAGCGCGGTGCCGAATTTTGCCGATCAGTGGATCGCGCGTCGCCTGAAGATCCAGGGGCCCGCTAAATGTTATGTGGCGGCGTGCGCGACAGGGACAGTGGCTATCATTCAAGGGTTCCGCATGGTCTCGGAAGGTCAAGCCGAATATTGCCTTGCCGGGGCGACCGATGCCTCTATGACGCCTCTTATGCTGGGCGGTTATCAAAATATGAAGGCGCTTGCGTCCCGGGACCTCCGCCCGTTCGATAAGCGCCGCGACGGATTCCTTATCGGCGAAGGCGCCGGCGTGGTCTTTCTTGAAACGCTGGAAAGCGCGAAGGCGCGCGGGGCGAGGATTTATGGCGAGATCAGCGAGGCCGCCTACGGGCAGGACAGTAAACAGCCGATCCATTTTGACTTCGAGGAGCACGCCCTCTCTTCCACGCTGAAACTTTTAATGGAAAAAACAGGGCTTACCGCTAAAGAGATCGACTATATCAACCTTCACGGGACCGGGACGAAACACGGCGATCTTTATGAAACGCTGGAACTGAAAGAGGCGCTTGGCCAAGACGCTTATAAGATCCCCATGAGTTCAACCAAAGGCGCGACAGGGCATGTGCTCGGCGCGACCGGCGCGGTCGAGATCATCGCGACGCTTCTGGGCATAAAAGAGGGCTTTATCCCGCCGACCGTAGGGCTCGAGGAAAAAGAACCGGCATGCGATCTTGACTATACGCCGGGAAAAGCACGGTCCGCCACGATCGGGAACGCGATCAAGGTTTCCATGGGATTCGGCGGCCAAGTCGCCGCGGTTCTTTTACGAAAGATTTAACCCTGTACACACCCGGTGTGTACAGGGGTGAGGGGGAAGGACATGAAAAGCGAATATCAAAAAGAACTCAAAGAGCTTCAGAAAAAAAACCTCTACCGGAAACTCCGCGTCCTTGAGAACCATCGCGGCACGCGCGCGTCCTTCGAAGGGCGAGAGCTCCTTCTTTTTTGCGGGAACGATTATCTCGGCTTAAGCCGCCACCCGCGCGTCCTCGCGGCGGCCCATCAAGCGATTGACCGCTACGGGGTCGGCGCGCGTTCCGCGCGGCTGATCGCCGGAACTACGGACGCGCACGCGAAGCTCGAAAAAAAGA
>ERZ795054.4659-NODE-4659-length-9958-cov-4.285065_pt1 | contig 9958 bp, 8 predicted proteins | sample MGYA00375138_ERZ795054 | MGnify/ENA primary metagenome ERZ795054 (study PRJEB30183, sample SAMN05720215) | anaerobic digester metagenome | isolation source: active sludge of municipal wastewater-treating anaerobic digesters | place: USA | collected 2014-12-23 ...
AGGCTTTTTCCAATATGGTTTTCATTTTCCGTCCTCGACACTCAATCCGTTGGATCCCCGCAGTCCGGAACTCGTCACTCGGATGTTCGACGATCTGCTTCCCCATTCCCGTTCTCCCCGCTTCAACCTCAACGGGGATGAGCCGTTTGAACTCGGTCGCGGAAAGAGCCGCAAGGCGGTGCGGAAGTCGGGACTCGGGACGGTTTACGTCGATTTCATTTCCCGTTTGTTGGCGCATTTGCAACAAGCGGGAAAACAACCGATGATGTGGGGAGACGTTCTCCTCAAACACCCTGAAGTCATCGCCCGTCTCCCCAAAGACCTGCTTTTTTTGGACTGGGGATATGATTATGACTATGATTTTGACGCCCATATGCGCGAATTGTCCCGACAAGGAGTTCGCTTCGTAGGGTGTCCGGGTACCTCGTCCTGGTGCAGTTTTGCTTCCCGAAAAAGAGATATGCTCGCCACGGTCGGAAGTGCCGTACAGAGTGCCGTTCAGCACGGGGGCGAAGGGATTTTACTGACGGATTGGGGCGATTTCGGACACCTTCAGTATCTGCCGTTCACCTACCCGGGGCTGATCTATGCCGGTTCCTGCGCGTGGGAAGGGAAAGCCCTGGAGGAAAATGCCATTCTGTCCCGGCTGGCCTCCTGGACTTCGTCCGGTTCCGCTCGGGCGATTTTGACCTTGGCCGGGTATTCGGAACTGGAAAACCAACACGTATATAACGCCACAATGGCGTTTGCCCCGGTGATGTTTTCCGATCCTTCCCCGCGGCATCCCGTCTTTCTGAAACGGTGGGTTCTCACCCGGGTTTTAAAAAGATACCGATTGACGTCCGAAGCGGCTCAGAACATCTTGAAATTGTTGCAGAACGCGGAAAACGAACTTGACAGCCCTTCGGGAGACGATGACGAAAAACATCTAGTAGATTCCGAGATCCGCATGACAATCAACGCGATCGGAACCGCCGTCCGAGCCAGCCTGTTTTTGACCCGCGTCCGCGGGTGGAATCGTGGCCTTTTGCGAACCGAGATTTTGGCGGGTTTGGACCGCTGGATCCAGACTCATCCCGACTTGTGGCGTTCCCGCAACAAAGATGGGGGACTGGACCGTTCGCTTTCCCGGCTGCAGACGCTCAAATCCGTCATCGCCGGCATGAAATGACGAGAATTCTGTGATATAATGCTTATCAAGGGAGGTGTTCGGACGTGGATCAAGAAACCGTATGGAAAGACACGCAACATTTAGTGGAAATCCGCCGTTACGCCGAAGCGTTGCCGGTCGTGCGAAAATGGGCCAAAAAAGGTCACCGCGAAGCGTTGACTTTATTGGGCAAGATGGCCTATTTCGGCTGGGGCATGAAAAAAGACGATGCTTTGGCCTACGATTCTTTCTATAAAGCGGCCATCGATTTGGATGTGGAGGCCGTCTACATGGTCGGACGCTGCCTGGAAGAAGGACGCGGGGTTCCCAAAGATTTGCCCAAAGCTTTCGAATATTACGCCGCCGCGGCCATTCGCGGATCGGTCGATGCCCAACTGCGGGAAGCCATTTGCCACGAAGAGGGGATCGGTACCGAACCGAATGACCAAAAAGCCCTCTCGTTGTACGTCGATTTGACCAAACGCCTCCAGCATCCATATGCCACGTTTCGGATCGGTATGGCCTATTTGAACGGAAAGGGCGTCACCAAAAGTCCCGAAAACGCCTTCTCATGGCTGAATAAAGCCTTGGCCTTGGGGTCGGTGGACGCCATGAATCAATTCCGCCTGATCGGAACGAAAAGCAAACGCGACGAACGGACCACCCAAGACATTTTTGCCATCGGGGCGGATCTGTTTGCGGGCGAACGTCCCAAAGACGCCATCGCTTACCTGCAAATCGCGGCCAATGAAGGAGAACTCCGGGCCTTCTTGCTTCTGGACGATGCCTATCGAGAAGGACGCGGCGTTCCTCGGTCGCCCGAATCCGCCGTTTCCTGGCTTCAAAAAGCGGCTGTTTTAGGGGATCCCGAAGCCATGCACCGCCTCGGTCGTCGGTTAGAAACCGGCGAAGGAATTCCTTCGTCGTTTCCTTCGGCCGCCAAGTGGTACGCCGAAGCCGCCCGTCGCGGACACGTAGCCGCCCAGAGCGATTTGAAGGGAATCCGGGGGTATTGAAATGAACGAAACCATGAGCCCGAAACAACTGAATGATCTCGGAGATGCGTATTTTTACGGAATCGGACGTCCCGTCAATCGCGAAATGGCCTATACCTTTTACAAACAAGCGGCCGATTTGGACAACCCCGTGGGTTTATACAATGTCGGTCTTTATTTCTTAACCAAAAATGATTTTGCCAAGGCCTTGGATTCGTTGGAAAAAGCGCGGGCCTGTCACTATTCTCCGGCGATGATGCTGATGGGAGAGATGCGACAACATGGCAAAGGCGTTCGAAAAAACCGCAAGAAAGCCTTTCGTCTGTACTTGGAGGCCGCCGGGCAAAACGACGTCGAAGCTTTCAATGCCGTAGCGGGCTGTTACGCCAAAGGCATCGGCGTCGGCAAAAATAGCGAAAAAGCGCGCGATTATTATCAAAAATCGGCGGATTTGGGAAATCCGATCGGCGAGTGGAACGTCGGGTTGTTCGAAATGGAAACCAAAGCCTATCGGAAAAATCCGGAGAACGCGCTGTATTGGTTGGACAAAGCCGCATCCCATGGGTCCGTTGAAGCCATGAAACGGCTGATTTCCATCTATCAGAAACACGATCATCCCCATTTTCGAAAAAAATCCCTCGGTTCGCTCTTGGAACTAACCTTCTATTATCAAGAACTTCTGGCCAAAACCGGGGATCCCGAGGCTCTGAAAGCCGTCGCTGACGCCTATTCCGAGGGAAAGGCTCCCGCCAAAAAGAACCACGAGAAGGCGGCGGGGTATTTTAAACAACTCGCCGATTTGGGAAATCCCGACGGAAAATACGGATATGCGGTTTCCTTATTGTACGGACTGGGAGTGCCCCGCGATGTCCCTACGGCCAAGAAACTGTTGGAAGAATGCGCTCAGAAAAGCCACCCCTCTTCCCTAACCCGTTTGGGCGATATTTTTCGTTTGGGATTGGGTGTTCCCGTCGATCCCGAAGAAGCAAAGAAGTGGTATATGGAAGCGGCGAAACAAAACGACCCGGAAGCGCTGATGAACCTTGGGCTCCTCAACTATCGTCAAGCCGTTGAAAACGCCACCCCGGCTTTGGCTCTGGGCTTTATGGAGACCGCGGCCAAAAAAGGATACCATCAAGCCTGGTATTGGTTGGGTATCTTTCACGACAAAGGTGTCGGTTGCGACCCCTCATTCGCGGAAGCCCGCAAATGTTTTGAAACCGCAATCAGTAAAGGCAGTCTGGGCGCGAAGTATAAGTACGCCGCAATGATTCTGGACGAGTTGCCTGCCGAATCCGCCCAAAGCAAAAAAAACGCAACCCTCTTTCAAACGGCAAAACGTTTGCTGATCGAATATGTTCTGGATCCTCAGCATAACGAGGCCAATTCCGCTTTCGCCATGCATTATTTGGGAAAGATTCATCGGGACGGACTCGGGATCGAACCCGATCTCCGGGTGGCGAGGTATTGGTTCGAATCGGGAGCGGAAGCGAAGTTGGCGATCGCCATGGTGGAATTGTACCGTTTGATGCGGGATTCCGAATTCGATTCCGCGTTCGGATGGCTGAAAAAGGCCGTTGCCGATCCTGCCTGCCCCGAGGCTTATTATGAAATCGGTTGCCTTTATCTCACGGGAGTTCCCGGAAAAGTGAAAATCGACGTCAACTTGGCGAAAAGTCATCTTGAAACCGCCGCCAAACTAAAGCATGGTGGGGCCCTTGAAAAACTGATGATGATGTGAGGTTGAATATGAAATTACTGTTGCATATTTGTTGTGCACCCTGCAGTGTCATGTGTATCCGCCGTTTACGCGAAGCGGGACAGGAAGTGACCGGGTTTTGGTATAATCCCAACATTCACCCCTATACGGAATACAAAAGCCGCCGCGATGCGTTAACGAATTATGCCGAGAGCATCGAACTCCCGATGGTTTGGCGGGACGAATATGGATTGAAACCCTTTGTCCGAATGGTCGCTGATCAGTTGGAGGAACGATGCGGGAAATGTTACCGCGAACGTTTGAAGGTCACCGCAGAAGCCGCCAAAGCCGGTGGATTCGATGCCTTTTCCTCGACGCTCTTCATCAGCCCCTATCAAAAGCATGACCTGTTGCGACAGACCGCCGAATCCGTCGCCAAAGAAGTCGGGATTCCGTTTCATTACGTCGATTTTCGTCCCGATTTCCGCGAAGGTCAAACCCTCGCCCGGGAATTGCCGCTGTATATGCAAAAATATTGCGGATGTATTTTCAGCGAGGAAGAACGGTATTTGTCCAAAAAGCCATGAGCGACCCTTTTGGGTCGTTTTTTTTAGGAAAGGACGGTCTCTTTTACGGGTGTCCTTGTTTTCAAAGTGCAGATGGGGTACAATTTGGGAAACAACATCAAGTGAGGTGGTCGCATGCTTTGGTCTCAAGGAATTTCGCTGGCGACCGTCGGCGAAATCAAAGAATCTTGGTGGATGTACGCCCTGGCGGCGTTCGTCACCGTGTTCATCATCGGGGGATCCCTATATTTCGCCATTAAAGCCTATCGTCAAAGCCGGGAACTCGGGATGCCCAAAGAGATGGTTCGAAAAGCCGTTGTCAGTTCGGTCAGTTTTTCGGTACTTCCGTCGGTCGGCATTTTTATCGGGGTCATCACGATGTCCGGGCTCTTGGGAATCCCACTGCCTTGGATCCGTCTTTCCGTGGTCGGGGCCCTGCACTATGAGCTGATGGCGGCTTCGGTCGCTGCCGAGGGAATTACGGTGACGACGATGACCACCCAAAATTTGGTCACGATTGCCTTCGTGATGACCTTCTCGATTTTATGGGGCGGTCTCTTTGCGGTTTTTTTCTTAAAAAGATACCAAAAGAAAGTCCTTGATAAAGCCACCGCTGAGGGGAACAAGGGGTTTGGAAAGTACTTGTTCGATGCCGTGTTCATCGGGATGATTTGCGCATACGTCGGTGATGCGGTGGCGAAGATCGTTCGTTACGACACCCGTGTGGTGGTGGACGGGGCATATGTCCTTGACGAGTTCGGGCAATATATCGTCGAGGATCATAAGACCTTCGTTCCCATGATCGTGTTGCTTTCGTCGATGGCGGCGATGGCTGGATTCGATTGGTTGGTCCGCAAAAAAGGTGTCAAATGGTTGGAAAACTTTTCCTTGGCCCTCTCGATGATCTTTGGAATGATCGTCGCGGTGGTTTTGGGTCTGGGAGGGATTCTGTGATGAATACTACGTCTTCTTATAATGACCGCATGCATCGCAACGGTCGCATTTTCATCGTTTTGGGTTTCTCGGTGATGATCGCCGTGCCGTTGACGATGTGGTTTGTTACCGGGGTCGCCCCGGATCCCGCTCTGTTCTTTCCGGCTTTTCTGACGCTTTCCGCGCTGCAACTGCCGGGAGGCATCATTGAAGTGATCACCTATTCTCCGATGCTGGGAACCGGTGCCACTTACTTGGCATTCATCACCGGGAATCTTTCCAACTTGAAAATCCCGTGCGCAATGAATGCCCGCGAGTTGTGCGGGACCGACATCGGCAGTCCGGAAAACGAAGTAGTAGCTACTTTGGCGGTCTCCGCTTCGACGATCACAACGACTTTGGTGATGACTTTGGGAGTGGTGCTTCTGATTCCGCTGACTCCCCTTCTGAACGCCCCGGTACTCCAACCCGCTTTCAACTGGGTCGTTTCCGCCCTTTTCGGGGCATTGGGATACAAATATTTCCGCAGCAATCCCAAAATGATTCCGGCACCGCTTCTCTCGATGATCCTTTTGGGTTTGCTCGTCCCCAAATTTTTGGTTGGAAACTTGGCCATCTGCATCGTTCTCGGCGCCATCGTTTCCACGGTCGCTGCCAAGATTCTGTTTGACAAACATTGGTTGGGAGGACAACGTCCATGACGGACCTGATTTGGATCATCCCCTTGGTGGTCGGGAGCCTCCTTTTTGTCCTGTTGGCGATTGCTCTCGTCCGTACGTTCCGAGCTCAATCGGTCCCGATTCCCCGTCCGATTCGTAATTTAGATCCGGATCGCGAGCAGATGCTGGCGGAGAAATTGGGAAAGATGATCCGTGTCGTGACCATTGCCGACAAGGATCATCCTGATCCGGCTCCCTTTTTGGAATTGCAACAAGTGATGGCCTCTCTTTTTCCCAAGGTGTTCGCCACGATGGAAAAAACCGTTTTTCCGAGTGGATCGCTGTTGTTTCGGTGGTCCGGGGCTTCCAGAGAGAACTCCATCCTGTTAATGGCTCATCAAGATGTGGTCCCCGCACCGGCCGAAGGATGGAAACATCCCCCCTTTTCCGGGGAATACGCGGATGGAGAAGTTCACGGACGCGGGACTTTCGACACCAAAGGCACCTTATTCGCGTTTTTCCAAGCAGCCGAAGAATTGATCGATGAAGGATTCATTCCCGCGGTTGATGTCTGGTTGGCCAGTTCGACGGACGAAGAAGTGATGGGCCGGGGAGCCGCGGAGACGGTCCGATGGCTCCGGGAACGGAACATTCATCCGGCGTTGGTCCTCGATGAGGGCGGCGCCATCGTCGATGGGGTCCTGCCGAGCGTCCGACGTCCCATGGCCTTGTTGGGGGTATTGGAAAAGGGTTATATCGACTTGCGGGTCGTGGCCCGTTCCCATGGAGGTCATTCCAGCACTCCGCCCAAAAACACGCCGCTGGCTCGTTTGGCCAAGTTTGTGGTGGATATCGAAAAACACTCACCGATGAAATCCCGAATGATTCGCGAAGTCCGTGATCTTTTCGCCAACGCGGCTCCCTCGATGGGCTTCGCCTACCGTTTCCTGTTCGGGAACCTTTGGTTGTTTCGCCCGCTTTTGACTTGGCTTTTGCCGAAAATCAACCCGTTCGGCGGAGCTTTGTTGTCCACAACCGTGGCTTTTACCCGGGCAGGTGGGTCGGAAGCGAACAACGTGATTCCCTCCGAAGCTTGGTTGGTCCTCAACCTCCGACCTCATCCAATCCAGCCGATGGAGGCCTCTATCGCCGCCATCCGCAAAGTTGCCGGTCGTCGCGGTCTTGAGGTGGAAATCCTCGAAGCCCGGGATACCACGCCGATCGTCGATTCGCATTCACCCGCATTCGGATTTCTCGTCGATACCGTTCGTGCGGTTTTTCCCGATGTTCTGATTTCTCCCTACGTGATCCTCGGCGGAACCGATGCGAGACACTATCAGGAGATTTGCGAGGCGACCATCCGCTTTTCTCCCCTTCGCGTAACCAATGCCGACCTAAAAAAAATGCACGGGTTAAACGAATCGATTCCCGTGGATGTTGTGGATGAAGCGGTGTCTTTCTATCGTCATTTGATTACTCACGCCCGTTAAAATACGGCTAAGTATAAAGGAGGAAACGACTATGATCTATCCGCGTCGCGATTTTGAAAAAGCATCCTGCAAGGATGCGGACATCGAGAAAGGACTGCTCGTTGACCTGTTTGAAACCATTGAACGGGAACGCTGGAATTTTCATTCCCTGTTTCTGGTAAAGAACGGCGCCAAGGTGTTCGAAGCCTATGCCTCCGGACGAGGGCCGGGGCGACCCGAAGAATGCTATTCGATGACGAAAACGTTTGTGGCTGCGGCCATCGGGCTTTGCCGCGACCAAGGCTTGTTGAACTTGGAGACCCCTTTGATTCGGTATTTCGGGGACAAACTTCATTCCTTTCCGCTTCCCGGCTACGAAAAAGTCACGGTCCGAGATTTGTTGACCATGACGGTCGGTCATGACGAGGAACGGATCGATCCCGTGCTTCTCGGGGCTGATCCGTACGATACCTTTTTTTCGATTCCCTTGACTCACGAACCCGGAACCCATTTCTTTTATAATAACTTAGCCACCCATATGCTTTCGTTGCTCGTTCAAAACTTATCCGGAATGAACACCAACGATTTTCTGGATCGTCACCTCTATCCGAAAATCGAGATGGCGAAACCGCGTTGGCGGGAAGCTTTCGGATCCTCGATCGGGCCATACGGGTTGCAGTTGGACGCTCCGGATTTGGCCCGTTTCGGCCACTTGCTGCTCAATGAAGGCTTCTGGCGGGGCGAACAATTACTTTCCCGGGATTTCGTCCGGGAAATGGGAAAAATCCAGGCAACGACCTCCACGAACGGCAATCCGGCCGATCGTTTCGGATACGGGTTCCAGACCTGGATCAATGATTTTGGCGGCTTCCGTTTGGCAGGACTTTACAAGCAATATGTGGTCATCCACCCGGAGACCGGTATCGTTTTCGTGACTCAAGCGTATGAGTCTCGCGAGATTTTGGATTTGTTCTCTCGTTTCGTCCTTCCCGCGATTCGAAAGGGATGGCAGGGAGACACCTTCACTCTCCGGCATTATCTGCAAAGGTTCACCGATCATTCCGGCCTTGCCCTGAACGAAGAAAAGCGGCATCGAGCGGAAAATCCCGATGGAATCATCGAATTTCCGTTTGGACAATAAAAAAGAAGAAAAGCGCGTCGGCCGACGCGCTTTTCCATGAAAAAGGAGAAAATGGGGGATTAACTCGGATTGTACCCGACCAAGGTACGCCACCAGTATAGAATTTTTCGATGAAGATTTAATGAGCAAACCATGGAAATTGAGTGAAATCTCCCCGAAGATCGTGTTCCATCCTTTTCACCGAGATGGCAATTATCATAGACAGAGACGCTTTTTTTTGGTATAATAGCCATGGGAATCTTGAAAAAGATTCTTTTGGTGAGAATATGCAGATCAATACATTCCTTGAGACTCTCCGCTTCCGTCAAGATCAACGATCTTCAGGCATCGGCACCGTCCAAAACTATCATTTCACTTTTTTTCCGGGCAGCTATGGATATTCCGTGGTTCCCTATTTCACCTTACCGCTGAACGAACCCATCACCTCTGATTGGATCACACTTCTTCAAAAAGCCCTGGATGCTTTTGACATCGTTGTCAAGAACGAAAACGATGTCTTGATCTTGGTGGTCAACCATTCATTGGCCTTCATGAAACCCGCCGAAGCCCTTCGCTTGAGCCAGGCCTTGGAGAAAACGGCGGGATATTTGAAAGAAAACAATTTCACACAACCCCAACTCTGTTCGATTTGCGGACAGTCCGGTTGCGATGCGTATGACTATGCCCACGGTGTACATCGTCCTTGCCACCGGGCTTGTTTGCCGGAGAAACCGGATTCGGGAACGCTTTCCCATCCGGAACCTTTGCCGGCCGAGGACCTCGGAGCCCGCATTTTGAGCGTGATTCTGAGCATTTCTCTGAGTATCGTATTTTCCATTCCGGCGATTGTCGCCGCCATTTATTACCCTGTATTCTATACTTTCCTGCTGATTTTCATCCCTTTGGGCGGAATATTGGGGACTAAATGGGGACGGACCAACGTCAATTCGAGAACTTTTCGTGACCTGAATATTCAATCGTATTTTCTTGGGATCGCCTTGATGGCGTGGCGGTTGAATCTAGCCATTGCCGCGCAAGGCGGGATCGAAACCTATTTCGCTCATTTTGCGAATTTGGGAGCCTCGCTCTTGGATTTCGCCGTGGGTTCACTCGCAATCACCGCGGGCATGGCACTTTTTCGTGCCTTGTTGCCCGTGCGTAAACTATAGGAGGCGGTTCAATGAAACTCGGTGATTTCAATACATTGACGGTCCTACGGGAAACGGACATTGCCTACCAACTGACAGACGGAGAAAACGAGTTCTTCCTACATAAGAAAGAAGCTCTGCGCAATTATCTCAAAGGCGAAGTGATCGAAGTCTTTCTTTATGTCGACAACCAAGGACGACCCACGGCTTCCACGCGCG
>ERZ795054.4663-NODE-4663-length-9955-cov-5.059798_pt1 | contig 9955 bp, 8 predicted proteins | sample MGYA00375138_ERZ795054 | MGnify/ENA primary metagenome ERZ795054 (study PRJEB30183, sample SAMN05720215) | anaerobic digester metagenome | isolation source: active sludge of municipal wastewater-treating anaerobic digesters | place: USA | collected 2014-12-23 ...
CACCATGCGCTTCAGTTCCCGCGGTGTCACGCCACAGGCATAGGCGCCTCCGATAATCGCCCCCATACTGGTCCCGGCGATGGCGTCGACACCGATGCCTTCCTCTTCCAGCACGGACAGGACACCGATATGCGCCAGCCCCCTGGCTCCACCGCCGCCCAGGGCGAGACCGACTTTTTTATTATTCCAGGACATAACAGAAAATTTTTTTAGAAATGCAGGACAAACTGCGTTCCGTACAGGCACGTTGGCGGAATGAGCACAACTTTTTCCAATCCATCATTTCATCCTTCAAAATTATCCACAACCTTTTATCACTTGAAGGGTTTTAACGGAAATTCAATCGGCTCGCAACTTATTATTGGGATTACCGCCTGCTTCAGTCATTATCCCCGGGTAATCCAATCTATATATTTCGTTGTGACTTGCAGAACGGGCCCCAACGCTTACCATCTTCATACCGCCCATGTACGGCGACCTTGATGCTTATTTATATTTATGTTTATGCGAGCCGCAGATCACAGAGAAATGCCGCTTAATTTTGCAATGGCCTCAGGACAGCATTGATTTGACGAAGCAGTAAAAGCATCTCCTGCTGCCCTTTCAAGTAGTAAAGAGCTTCGCTCTGCCTTTTCACGCCGATCCGAACCGTAAACAGATTATCCACCTTGAGCCGAAACACATCTTCATCCGTCACATCATCGCCGACAAAAAAACCCTTCGGGTACCCCGCCCGCCGCATCAATTCGACAATCGCCCTTCCCTTGTCCGGCGCCGCCTCCGGGAGCAGATTGACGGTAAATATACCGTTCATGCTCCTTGGCCGTGGTTCCAGTTGATCGACAGCACTTAACACAAGCTTGCGCGATGACGCTTGATCAAGGGCGCCGCGGTAATGAATCGCAAGGGAAGTCCCTTTGTTTTCGATGAAAATACCCGAACCGGCGGAATCGGGAAGGCGAGCGCGCAATTGTTTTTCCCATTCTCCCGCCAGGTATCTGAATTCATCCAGACGATTCTCCCAGCCCGGGAGACCCTCTGCCCCATGATTTCCAATCAGGAAATCCGGGACAAGCCCAAGATGCCGCTGGGCATCTTCCCGGGACCGGCCGGTAAGAATGGCAAGCGCAGCGTCCGTTTTTAACGCGGTCAACTCCTTTTTTATCGCCGTCGATATCTCGATCTGCTGCGGATTATCCACAATTGCAGCCAGCGTACCGTCCAGATCGAAAACGAAAAGGGTTGACGCATCGGCAAATGCTTTCAGGGCGTTCAATCCAACATCACTGAAAAGATAAATCTGGTTCGGGGGAAGTTTCATAAAGGACGGCCGATCCTCACAGAAAGTTTCTCCCGCTGGCGGATACGCGCCGCATCAATCAGCATTCTGCCCGCCCACCGGTAAACATTGAAATCACGGACGCGGGCCCGCATGCTCCGCATACGTTCACGCTGTTCAAAATCCGGCATGGTCAGCGCCTGGTAAAGGACCTCAGCGGTCTGCTCGATGTGATAGGGATTGACGATCAGGGCTTCATGCAGTTCATTGGCGGCTCCGGTGAACTGACTGAGGATCAGGACCCCATGTTCATCATCGCGCGCGGCTGCATATTCCTTTGCCACCAGATTCATCCCGTCATGCAGGCTTGTCACCATGCAGACATTCGCCGCCCGGTAATAGCGGTTGACCTCTTCCGGATCATGGTGTTTTACCCGGAGGCGAATCGGGTGGTAAGCCCCATCGGAAAAGCGGCGGTTGATTTGTTCGGCCAGTGAACGCACCCGGTCCTCGAGAGACTGGTAGTCTTCCAGGGCAGACCGGGAAGGCGCCGCGATTTGAATGAAAGTAAATTTACCGATTAATTCAGGGTGTTTTTCCAGCATGTACTCCACAGCCCGCAGACGCTCCACGATGCCTTTTGTGTAATCCAGCCGGTCCACACCCAAACCGATCAAACCGTTCTTGCCAATATTCATCGCTTCCCGAATTTCGGCAAGGCATTCCACAACCGGAGGCTGAAGTTCCTGCCAGGCCGGCGGCCATTGGATGGAAATCGGATAGTTTTCTACCAGAGTCAACATGTTGCCGTGAAAAATGGTTGACGTTTCATGTTCGATCCGGGTTTCAAGATACCGATCGACCGTTTCCAGAAAATTTTTGCAATGAAACCGTGTATGAAAACCGATGATGGTACTGCCGAGCATACCCTGGAGCAATGTTTCACGCCAGGGACAAATGCCGAATGATTCGGGATTGGGCCATGGGATATGCCAGAAGAAAATAATAGTCGCGCGGGGCATCCGTTTACGGATCATGGCCGGGAGGAGCGCAAAATGATAATCCTGCACCAGCACAACCGGATCGTCTCTTTGCGCTTCTTCCGCAACGGCGTCGGCAAACCGTTGATTGACGGCTACGTAATGATCCCAGTCTTTCGTTCGGAAAACCGGTCTCACGTGGGCAATGTGGCACAAGGGCCACAGCCCTTCATTAGCAAATCCATAATAATATCCGTTCTCTTCTTCTTCCGTCAGCCAGATGCGCCTTAAGGTGTAATCCGCATCGCCTGCCTGGATCAAAACATGGTCATGCTTGTCCACGACCTCACGGTCTGCGGATCCGCTTCCATGAGCGATCCAGGTTCCGGAACAGGCACGCATGACCGGCTCAATCGCTGTAACCAGACCGCTTGCAGGGTTTTTGACTTGAATACCCCCTTCCCCCTTCACATGGATATACGGCTCACGGTTGGACACCACCAGGATCTGATCACCGCTTAACTCAGTCTGGAGGAGTCCCTTCAGGGTATCGGGGTTCCAGGATATCGTGGCATCATCGGCAAAGCGCCTTTCTTCATCCAGGGTACGAAGGAGCACCCGAAGATCACTCACCAGCGGCTGCAACTCGGAGCTTGCCGGCCGGGAAAAGGGACGCACAATCCCCTCTCCCCGCAGCATGGCCCTGACCCCATCCATCCATCCGCGCCAGCTTAGGTGCGCGACAAAGACGGTAATCATCGATATCACCACCCCCAGCAGCATAAAAAGGATGATGATGTATTTTTTGGTATCCGCACTGCGCCTTTCCACAAAACTCATGTCATGCACCAGGATCAGGGTGCCTGTGGGTGCCCCTTCATATTGCATGGGATTGAAGGTTACATGGACGAGGCCCTGGGATAACCTGAGCAGAGAATGCTGTTCCTGCCCATGATTGGTGCCGGACAATCCGCAGGAAAGACCCGGCGGGAAGGTCTGGGTGCGGTAGAGCAATTTTTTTTCTTCATTGCAATAGCCCAATGCAAACAGCCTTTCATCACGCATCGACCGTGCGAAGAGTGCATTGATTTTGGTTTTATTGCCCTGTTTCACAAGTTCCACGATTGATTCTTCCAGCGTGGCGGCAATCAACTGGGAACGCATGTCCAGATCCCGGAGGAACCAGCGCAGGGTTAATTTGTCCACCAGGGGGACAACCGCGTAGGCCAGGATCAAGAGGGCTATCACCAGAGGAATAATGAACCGCAGAGATAGCTTCAGGGATCGAACAGACAGTATTTTTCGGGATAAAGATTTCAAATTAACCTCATACCGAACCGCTAAAATGCGGAATCCCAGCGTTGGCTGAGTCTAATGGCGGAGTTGATCATGCCCACCATGCTGTAGGTCTGGGCGAAGTTCCCCCATAATTCATTTGTTTGTGGATTGATATGCTCAGACAAAAGCCCATGACGGTTTCGTCTGGCCACCAGTTTCTCGAAAAGGATGCGCCCCTCGTCCATGCGTCCAAGGGCGGCCAGGGCATAGATGTACCAGAAGGTGCAAGCCAGGAAGGCATTTTCCGGAACGCCGAAATCGTCGGCATCCACATAACGGTAGACGTAATCTCCCCTTTTTAGTTCCCTCTCGATTGCCGCCACCGTCCTCCCAAACCGTGGATCGTCCGCCGCCAGGAAACCGAGATCATGGAGCAGAAGGACACTTGCATCCAGGGCATCCTCATCAAAGGCCGCGGTGAAGGATTGCTTACGGTCATTCCAAGCCCTTCTGCAAATCACCGCGTGAATATGATCGGCCTTTGCCTGCCAATATAGAGCACGCTCCGTCAGGCTCAACACAGACGCGATTTTCGCCAACCGGTCACAGGCTGCCCAGCACATCACGGAAGAGAAGGTATGAATGCGGAGGATGCCGCGGAACTCCCAAATCCCTGCATCGGGCTGATCGTGAACGGCAAAGGCCGCTTCGCCTAAAAATTCCAGACGCCGGAAAAGCGCCTCATCGCCCCGGCGGATCAGCCTGTGATCAAAGAAGACATGGGCCACCGCTAATATGGCTGATCCGTACACATCATGCTGGATCTGGGTGTAGGCCTGGTTGCCGACCCTTACGGGCCCCATACCGCGATACCCGGGCAGAGAATCCATTTCCACTTCTTCCAGTTGCGCCCTGCCGTCAATACCGTACACCGGTTGTACACGCCTTGCGGGATCGCCGGCTACGACATTGACCAGAAAACCAAGATAACGCTCCAGGGTGGGTGTCGTGCTGAGGCGGTTCAAAGCGTTCACTACAAAATAGGCGTCCCGCAACCAGCAGTAACGATAATCCCAATTGCGTAACGAGCCTGAGGCTTCAGGGATGGATGTGGTCATGGCCGCGATGATGGCGCCGGTGTCCTCAAAGGTATTCAATTTCAGGGTGATGGCGGAACGGATGACCACGTCCTGCCATTCATAGGGGATGCCGATATCCCGGACCCATTCATGCCAATACATCAGGGTTTCATTCAGAAAGCGCCGGGCCAGTTCCCCGATGGTATCCGGGATCGTCTCATCGGAGCTGAAGATAAGGGTCATGTTATCGGGCAAAAAGAATGGGATTTCTTCAAGAATGGCCGTCAGGGACATATCGGTCGTGAGCCGCAAAACCCCGTCCGGGGAAACATAACGGATGTGGTGACTGCCATAGGTGACGGTGCATGAATGTCGTCCATATCCATACGTGGGCCTGACACGAATACTCATGCGCGGCGCACCCTGGACCCGCTTGACGTACCGGATCAACATCATGGGAATGAACGCGCGGCCGTGCTGGCGAAAACGGGGCGCAAAATCCGTGATTTCCACCACGGCACCCTTCGCATCGGTCAACCGGGTCACCAGCACGGCGGAATTGGGCAGGTAGTACTGTTCCGTACCGGCCAAATCGTAAAGCTCCAGTGAACAGTAGCCGGTATTTTCACCGGGACCGTGGTCCCGCAAAAGGGAGCAAAAAACGGGGTCGCCGTCGAAACGGGGCAGGCAACTCCAGACGATTTCGCCTTCGCTGTTGATCAGAGCACCAATACGGCAGTTGCCGATCAAACCCAGTTCAAGAGAATTGGTCATGCGGCAGACCTTTCTGTCGTCTTTTAGGAAGCTCAATGCCCCCTGTTTCAAAATCGTCAAGACATAAGACAGGACAACTATCTGTAATCATTACAAGATAAAGAACACATTCTTTATCATTTTACATATTTTTTCGGATCCGTCAATTAACGGCTGGCGCAGGCACGTACACCGTCATATGGGAGGGGAATCAGAAAGACGCCTTGCTGCCGACTCGATCATAAGAAACAGCGTCCTATAAAAAAACGTCATGTTACGCAGAGCAGGCAAGCCACCGCCTATCGTGGAATAAGGACGGCGGCTCCAAATATTCCTGATTTGTGCAGATCATCAGCGGCAGGATTCCGGCCGGATCAAAAGAACCGGGCAGTGGGCGTCATGCAGAACCCGCAGGGCGACGCTTCCGAACATCAGTTTTTTCATGCCCGTGTAACCGTGGGTACCGATGACGATCAGATCGACGCCGTGTTGCGTGGCATAATCGACAATAACATGGGGCGTGACCCCCTCCAGGATTTCCGCCTTGACCGGAAGCCCTTCCGCGTCCAACTGGGCCTTAAGTCCCGCCAGATATTTCGTCGACTGCCTCAGGCTTGCATCTTTTATGGCCATATAATCGATTCCCTCGATCCAGGTCGCGGGAATCTCCACCACATTCAGCAGCACAACCGCCCCGACAAACCCTCCCTGGGCCAGATTCCGCACATAGGGCAGCGCGCACTCCGCAAGTTTGGAACCATCCAGGGGTACCAGGACTTTCTGAAACATTTCCCTCACCTCCAATCATGGCCTTCACTTGTCCGTCTCCGCGACCGGCGTCAAGGACACTCCAACGGCCGCAAAGATGCCTTAAGATTCAACTTTTTCCCTTCTTTTCCCTCTTTTTCCGGGGATGTTCGCCTCCGGCGACAGGGAAAGACGTGACGGCATTTTGGGGGCGCTAAAAACCTTAATCAGTTTTTTCAAACCCCGGTTGATGTCGTTCAACCCCTCCTGGGATAACTCGGCCAGACCGGACACCAGATGCCCTTGGACCACTTCCGGCGCCTCTGCCACCAGTTTTTTACCCGATGCCGTCAATTCCACCCAAACAACCCGCCGATCCTTTTCACAGCCGGACCGTCGGGCCAGGCCTCGGGATTCCAGACGGTCGAGAATGCCGACGACCGTTGCAGGATGGAGATACATGCGCCGGGCAAGATCGGAAACACGCAGCGTGGGATTTTCGGCCATCAGTTTGATGGCCCAGAGCTGAGGGGAAGTGAGACTGGTCTGTTTCTCCACCTGCTTGGACTTTTCGTTCAGAATCTGGAACACGCGGCGGACATTATCGGCGATATCGGCAATGATCATTGTCTTGGCTTCCATGATCCAACCTCCTGTCAAGGGTTGCTGACCGTTACTTAAGCATTATCCCGTTTAACTCCCATAATTTGTTTTCCAATTTTGTCTAATTTAAATCCTTGATACACCAAAGTCAAATCCGGAGAAGATTAAAATCGGGCATGTTGGAATGTCTGTATGACAACGAACAGAAGGATATTTCTAAATATTTATCTGTCCATTCCGGATGAGCGCGGATACCTGTTTGGTGCGGCGGTGGCGAGGCAAAATCGCCCTTGTCATCCCCCCGAATATCTGATAGGTCGACACCGTATGATGGAAAAAATCCTGACTGTCACGGCCCTGACGGAAGAAATCAAGGATCTCCTCGAAGGCACGTTCGACCTGGTCTGGGTTGAAGGGGAAATCTCCAATCTGCGTCGTCCGGCTTCGGGACACATCTATTTCACCCTGAAGGATGAACAGGCCCAAATCCGGGCGGTCTGGTTCAAACCCTTCCCCGGGGCTCGCGTCAATCTGTCTGCACGCCGCCATGCCTTGGAACTGGAAGAAGGGATGTCGGTGGTCTGCCGAGGCCGCATCAGCCTCTACGCTTCCCGGGGAGAATACCAGATTATTGTCGACAGCATCGAACCCCGGGGAATCGGAGCCCTCCAGAGGGCGTTCGAACAACTCAAGGCGCGGCTCGGGGCGGAGGGGCTTTTTGACGACCGGCACAAAAAATCCATTCCCTTTCTCCCCGCGCGTATCGGTGTCATTACCTCGCCGACGGGCGCCGTCATCCGGGATATTCTGCACGTGACAAAGCGTCGTTTCCCTTCGGTTTCCCTGCTGATCGCCCCTGTTCGTGTCCAGGGCGTGGAAGCACCGTTGGAAATTGTTCAGGCGATCAGGGATATGACAGCCATGGGAAACGTGGATGTCCTGATCCTGGCCCGGGGAGGCGGCTCCCTGGAAGATATGGCCCCGTTTAACGATGAAGCCGTCGCCCGGGCTATTTTCGCCTGCCCGATTCCCGTCATATCCGCCGTGGGCCATGAAACGGATTACACCATCGCCGATTTCACGGCGGACCTGCGGGCGCCGACCCCTTCCGCCGCCGCGGAGTTGGCCGTTCCCTTCCGGGACGACCTGATCAGAACACTGTTTGATCTGCGCCGCCGTTTGACCCGCAGCCAAACGCACATATCGGAAATGTTATCCCGGCAGGTCACATCGCTCCGGGAGCATCTTAAAGACCCCCGTCGGCTGCTGGATGATTACCGTCTGGCTTTGGACGACTATGGTGAGCGGATGCGAATACGCCTGCGTCAGCAGCGGACCAACTATACGGATCATCTTCATCACCTGCAAATTCGCCTCACACAAGCCAGTCCCCGCACAAGGCATCAACGGGTACGTTTTATCCTTGAATCTTTAATCAAAAATATGGTAGCCGCTATGCACCAGCAGATTGTGACATCCCGTCAGACGCTGAAGAAGAATATGGTTCTCCTGGAGTCTTTGAGCCCTCTTGCGGTCCTCCATCGAGGATACAGCATCACACTTCTACCGCAAACGGGCGAGGTGATCAGAACGGTCACAAAGGTGCGGGAGGGGGAGGAACTGATGATTCTCCTCGCTGAGGGACAACTGACGGCGTCCGTCAAGTCCCGCCGGGAAGATGATACGGATGCCCTGCTTCAAAACCTGAACCGGGCAAAAAAGCGGGATGGAGAAACGGATGGCTTCGATTCCAAGTTTGACCTTCCGAAAGGATGATAAAACCATGGCAAAAGACAAATTTGAAGACAACCTGAGCCGTTTGGAAGAAATCGTTAAAAAAATGGAAAGCGGAGACCTGTCCCTTGAGGATTCCCTCAAAGCCTTCGAAGAAGGAATCAAACTGTCCCGAATATGCGCGAAAAAGCTGGACGAATCGGAAAGACGGGTGGAAGTTCTGCTGAAGCAGGACGGGGAATTAACCGCCGCCCCATTCTCGGGAGAAGATTAATCATATCAGGCTTCTGGGGTTAAGTTTCAAGCATGCCTGGAACATAAACCCGATATAGTAATGCAAAGAAACGAAGATTTTTATGAACTTAGACAGTTATTTAACCGATCATAAGAAAAAAGTCGATCAGGCCCTCCGTGAGTATCTGCCGCCGGAGCACACCTACCCGACGATCATTTTCCAGGCCGTCCGCTACAGCCTTTTTGCCGGCGGGAAAAGAATCCGCCCCCTCCTGTGCATGGCCGCTGCAGAGGCGCTCGGCGGGAACGCCGATGCGGTCCTGCCGGTCGCCTGCGCGCTGGAGATGATCCATACCTATTCCCTTATTCATGATGATCTGCCCGCCCTGGACAATGACGATTACCGGCGGGGCATTCTGACCAACCATAAAATTTTCGGTGAGAACATCGCCATATTGGCTGGGGACGCTCTGCTGACAGAAGCTTTCGGTCTCCTGTCCGATCCGAAACACTTAACAGATACCGATCCGGCCATACATCTGGATATTATTCATGATATTTCCAATGCGGCGGGTTTTTTCGGTATGATCGGCGGTCAGGTCATGGATGTACAGTCCGAAGGTAAAGAGTTCGATATGTCCACCCTGCAATATATTCATTCCCGCAAAACCGGAGCCATGATCGTCACCTCCATCCGCTCGGGAGCGCTCCTCGCCGGAGGGAAACCCGCTGAAGTGGACGCCTTGACCCGGTACGGCACACAAATCGGTCTGGCTTTTCAAATCGCCGACGACATTCTCAATGTCGAAGGAGAGGAAAAACGGATCGGGAAACGCACCGGAACGGACAAGGACCGGGGCAAGGCCACCTATCCGGCCCTGGTCGGTGTCGAGGATTCCCGGAAAAAGGGACGGGAACTCCTGGAGGATGCCCTGTCGGCCATTGCATTGTTGGACGGGAAAGCGGACCCCCTGCGTCTGATCGCCCGGCACATCGTGGAGCGTGATTTTTAAGCGCGAAGGTGAATTCGTCCGGCATGAATTGAACGGCCGGGGGGAGATAATAAACAAGGCATCAGGATGAAACGAAACGCAGGAGTGGAAACAACGCCGGAAATACCCCAGGGACCGGTTCTGGATCGTGTCGATCTGCCGGAAGACCTGAGAAAACTCGGCATGGATGAACTCAATCGCCTGGCCGACGAAATTCGCCTCAAGATCGTGCAGACCGTGTCGCGAACGGGCGGACATTTGGCCTCCTCGTTGGGG
>ERZ795054.4679-NODE-4679-length-9929-cov-4.695463_pt1 | contig 9929 bp, 7 predicted proteins | sample MGYA00375138_ERZ795054 | MGnify/ENA primary metagenome ERZ795054 (study PRJEB30183, sample SAMN05720215) | anaerobic digester metagenome | isolation source: active sludge of municipal wastewater-treating anaerobic digesters | place: USA | collected 2014-12-23 ...
GATATAAAGAATCTGCATATCCATGACATTGGTGCCCGTCGGTCCTGTCAGAAGCAGATCACCGGTCTGTAGAAAGAAATGATAGGCATCGTTTTTCTGCAGATAGGTATCCGGGTTTAAGCCCAGCTTGTTCATTCGGCCCAGCGTTTGACAATCAACAATGGCACCGGCCGCATCGGAATTCCCGTCTATACCGTCTGAACCGGCGCTCAGCAGCGTGAAATGGGAGGGGAAACCCGATTCTGCGAGGGCGGCCAGGCACAGCTGCTGATTGCGGCCGCCCCGGCCGTCTCCCCGGACGGTGACGGTGGTCTCTCCACCGAAGAGCAAACAAACCGGCGCTGAAAAAGGATTGCCTGTCCGGTCGATTTCCCGGGCCAGGGCGAGCAATACCTTTGCCACTTCATTGGCCTCACCGTAAAGGGATGAAGTCATGATATGGGCGGTCAGACCTTGTTCCTTTGCCCTTTCTCTGGCTGCTTCCAGAAAAAGGGTATTGCTTCCCAAAAGGTGGTGATGGATGTGTACGGGTACGTCCTTGACCGTTTCGGCGATTTCACCCGCGCAGCCCTGTTCGATTACAAAACGAACCGAATCCGGGACCTGTCGCCAGAGATCGTAGCGTTCAAGGAGGATCCGGGCATCGCCATATGTGGTCAGATCTTTGTAAAGCGGCGCCGAAGCGATAGTTTGCAGATCGTCACCGATGACATCGGAAATGACAAGGACAACCATGCGGGCAGGGCACAGTGCGCCCAGCCGTCCCCCTTTCACTGCGGAAAGGTGCTTACGCACGGTATTCATTTCAGCGATCCGCATACCGCTTTTTAAAAGCAGGGATGACGCCGCTTGAAATTCGGCCAGGGTCACCGGCGGCATCGGTTTTTCCACGAGGGCCGAACTCCCGCCCGAGAGGAGGTAGATGCAGAGATCCTGTTCCTTAAGGTGCTGCAGATAATCCATGAGAATTTCGGCGGCGTACAGGCTTTTTTCGGTCGGAACGGGATGGGAACCGGTAAGGCAGGTCAGTTTTGTGGACTCGTATGCTTCTTCGTTGGTGACCACCACCCCCCCGGCAAGACAATCCTTCAAGAGGGTTTCCAGGGCGGGCGCCATCCGCGCCGACGCCTTGCCGCTGCCGCAGATATGCAGGTGCCCGGCAGGGGGTAAGGAATATGAAACGTCCTGAATCTGCAGATTCTTACCTTTTCTACGTACACCCTGAGCGATCAGGTTTTCCGGGGAAACCGTTTTCAACGCATGATTGAAGATGTCCAGAACCAATTCACGCGAGGTCATCGAGCAGGTCCTCCACCACCTTATTCCATCCCCGGCTTCCAGGGAAAGGGGCTTTTCTTAAATTTATCAGGCCCGTCTCCTCATAATGTCCGTCGGGATGGGGAACAATAACAGGTATGTCCACATTCTCCAGCATCGGGAGGTCGTTACGACTGTTCCCGATACCAATGGTCCGGATTGTCGCACCCAGGTGCTGACGGAAGATATCCGTGACTTTGCACACCGCTTTCCCCTTGTCCTGGCGCTGGTCCATCAGGTGGTAGAAACGGTCCCCTTTGGTCAGTGTCAAACCGGACTTTTCAGCCAGATTGCTCAGCAGGGGAATGACGTTAGGATTCTCGACCCAAAGCGGTTCCGTAAATTCACGGCAGCGGGCCTGTGCGGCCTCTTCCCGGGAGAGATTGGTCAGGGCCATCACTTCCGCGACCGACATGTCTCCAAAGCCGCGTATCCCCACCCTGTTTGGGATCGCTTTGATAAAAGAGCGGATGGCATCATAGGGCCGCCCCAGGCATAAGCATTGAAAGGAATCCTTTTCATAGGCGTCTTTTATATTGAATCCACGATAATTGCCGGGAAAGAAGATTCCCCCGCCGTTTTCGGTGATGAAGGGTTCATTCAGACCCAGTTTCATCAGCAGATGTTGAACTTCGCTGCGTGTTTTGCTGGTCGTGACGACCAGCGGCACGGCAAGATCCTGTATACGCCTGAGTGCCGGACGGGCGTGATCAAAGGCGTAGTTTTCCTGATCAAGCAGCGTTCCGTCGAGGTCGGTAAAGATGAGTAAAAAAAGACCTTTTTTTAGTCGTTCGTCGGTCATAATTTCTGGTTCGTTTTTCTGTCAGTTACGTGCTGAAAGTTTTTTAATGAGATGACAAAGGCCGCCTTCCGAAAACGAAATCAACAGACGGCGGCCTTCTTTGCCTTTCACCCGATCTGCCCGCTATTTCAGCGGCAGGCTTCAGGTCTGATTAAAAGGACGGGAACATGGGCATCATGGAGAATTTGTAAAGCGACATTCCCAAACATCAACCGCTTCATTCCCGTGTAACCATGGGTCGCAATCACCATCAGGTTGACATCCTTTTCCTTTGCGTAGTCAATGATCGAATGGGCGGTATCGCCCTCCAGGATTTGTGTCCTGACTTTTGCGCCTTCAGCACTGAGTCGGGCTTGAACCTCATTGAGATACTGATTTGCTTTTTTGATCTGTCCGTTCTTGAGGCTGATCAGATCAAACCCTTCTTCAAGTAATACCGATGGGATATCGATCACTTCCAAGAGAATGATCTCTTCTACCACACCTTTCTTGACCAGGTTCATTACATGGGGTAATGCGCATTCGGCAAGTTCGGAACCATCCAGAGGAACAAGAGCCTTCTCGTACATTTTCGCACCTCCTTTCCTTTTAATTGTGCTTGGTTAACCGTTGTTTACGATGATACAGGTGACGTCATGTCTTTCCGTGAGTTTCATTCTGGTCAGGCAGGTTAACCTCCGACGACAGCATCAATTGCGGGGGAAGTGCCTGAGCCCCCAGGATGCTGACCAGTTCTTGTAAGCCGGCGCTGATGACTTGCAACTTTTCTGCAGGCAATTCTTCAAGACCAGTCACCAATAAACCCTGAGCGACCTGAGGTGCTTTGCACAACAGGGCGTTGCCGGCGGCAGTCAATTCCACATTGACGACCCGTCTGTCGTCTGTGGTGCGTATCCTTCTGATCAGCCCCTGCAATTCAAGACGATTCAGTATGCCGACGACGGTTGCCGGATGCAGGTAGAGTCGCTTTGCAAGATCAGACACCCTCAGCGGCGACAATTCGCCAATTGTCTTCATGGTCCACAATTGAGGTCCTGTCAGTCCCGTCTTCCGTTTGACCCGTTTCGACTGTTCATTGATGACTTGAAAAACACGTCTTATGTCATCGATAATTTTTGAAACAACTACAGATTTCTTTGTCATGCCGATGCCTTTCCTTAATATTCCGCAGGATACAAATTCCCGGATCGTCGTCTTTTGCATTAGTATAATAACCATTTCTATAATAATCAATTGACAAATTTTTTGAAAAACCGTTAACAAATTTCTTCATTAAATATTGTGACAATCCGAAAAGTAAAATGTAAGGGTCTGGACCAGATGAACTCTGCTGTACGTGCTAAAAGGCTGATCTAGAACCTAATTTTCTAATACGGTATCCTCTATGCTGTGCGTCTTCTGGAGGTTTGGGTATCAAACCATTAAATGGAAGTCATCAATATGAAAACCACGGCTCCGGCCAGATAACCCGTGACGGAGAGCAGGGTGATCTTTCTCAGGTACCAGATGAAGTCCATCCGTTCCAGTCCCATGACGGCGATGCCCGCTGCAGAACCGATGATGAGGGCACTGCCGCCGGTTCCGGCGCAATAGGCAAGAAACAGCCAGAAAATGCCCCCCGGTGCAAAAGGACCACCGCCGGTGGTAACCGGGTACATGCCCTGAGCCGCGGCAACCAGAGGAACGTTATCGACAATGGCTGAAAGAAAACCGATCATCATGTTGATCATATAAACGCCGTATTCACCGGTGAAAGCCCTGTCAAAAGCCGATGCCGCCCCTCCGAGGAGTCCCGTTTCCTCCAGGGTGGATACGGCCAGCAGAATCCCCAGAAAAAAAAGAATGGATGCCGTATCGATTCTTCTTAAGACGGCCAGCACCGAAAGGGGACCTTTCTCTTCCAGGGGTTTGCGGCGGTGAATGAATTCGGTGATCATCCAGATGATGCTCAGGGAAAGCATCATACCCATAAAAGGAGGCAGATGGGTGATCGCCTTGAAAGCAGGTACGAGTAGCAGCCCTATCAATCCGGTCAAGAAAACCAGGTGGCGTTCAAAAACATTGCAGACGCTTGTTGCGTAATCAACCCCATCCTGCGACCGGGGCGGTTTTATTTCGCCTTTCAAATCCAAGGACAAAAACAGGATCGGCACAATCATGCAGACCAGGCTGGGGATGATAACCGCCTTGATAATTTCAAGACTGTGCGGCAACTGTCCTTTGATCCAGAGCATGGTGGTGGTCACATCTCCAATCGGCGACCAGGCGCCGCCCGCATTGGCCGCGATGACCACAACGCCGGCATATAACCAGCGGGTATCCCGCTCCTGGATCATTTTCTTCAGAAGAGAAATCATCACGATCGATGTCGTCAGATTATCCAGTACAGCGGAAAGAAAGAAGGTGACCACACCGATCAGCCACAACAGCTTGACCTTGTTTCGCGTTCTGATTTTATCGATGATAACAGCGAATCCATCATGGGCGTCAACCAGTTCCACAATCGTCATGGCGCCCAGCAGAAAGAACAGAATACCGGCTATTTCGCTGAGGTGACGAAGAAGGACTTCATTGACATGTGCAGCGCCGTCCGACAGGGCATAAAGGGTCCAGCAAATAACGCCGGTGAGCAGTGCTGATGCCGCTTTATCGATCTTCAGTGGATGTTCCAGTGCAATCAGCAAATAGCCGATTAAAAAAACGATCAAAATGGGAATTTCCATGAGGGTTCCTTAAAAAAATACCCATGGGTTCTAACGGATCTTTACCGAAAAGGAGCTCTTCCCCTGGCTTCATGCCGGCGACACTGTCGCGGCCATTGCTTCATGCGACAAGTCGAATCATGTTCTGCCTTAAAATACGCTAAGTGTGTGTGCAGTCGGTTTGTTTCATTTCAATGTGCAGATTCAGCTTCCTGTCGTACATTGTACCGGTTGACCAGCCATTTTTCTATGCCCACAACGCCCATGACCAGAGAGGAAGCAAGCAGGATGCGCATCCAGGAATCGAAAGGCAAAGGCGCGCTGTGAAACATGAAGTTCATCGCCGGCAGGTAGGTAAACAGCAGCTGCAGGAAGATCATGGCAAAAACCCCCACAAAAATCCAGTGGTTGGAAAAAACACCAAGTTTGATGAACGATCTGGTCAGCGAGCGGCAGTTGAAAAGGTAAAAGATCTCCGTCATGACGAAGACATTGACCGCCACGGTCCTCGCCACCGCCTGGGATGCACCCAGCACACTGAATTCATATTTGTAAAGTCCAAAAGCGCCGAGCAACAGCAAGAAGCCGACAAGAAACAGGCGACGGATGAGGGTCGCCGTCAGAATCGGTTCATCCGTCCGGCGTGGCGGTTTTTGCATGATGCCGGGTTCCTTGGGTTCAAAGGTGAGCATCAGACCAAGAAGCACGGCGGTCGTCATGTTGATCCACAGGATCTGGACCGGCAGGATCGGCAACGCGGTGCCCAGCAATATTGCGGCTAAAATGACCAGGCCCTCGCCGAGGTTTGTGGGCAGGGTCCAGATGATGAACTTGGTCAAATTGTCGAAGATACCGCGCCCTTCTTCCACGGCGGCTTCAATGGAAGCGAAGTTGTCATCGGTCAGAACCATATCGGCGGCCTCTTTGGCCACCTCTGTGCCGGTGATGCCCATGGCCACACCGATGTCCGCCCTCTTGAGGGCCGGCGCATCGTTGACGCCGTCGCCGGTCATGGCCACGATATGTCCCTGTGCCTGGATGGCTTCCACGAGACGCAGTTTTTGTTCGGGTGCCACCCTGGCGAAGACGGAGACGGTGGCGACCTTGTCGATCAATTCTCCATCCGAGAGTTGGGCGAGTTCCCTGCCCGTCAAAACGTTTTCCGGATCGTGCAGGCCGATTTTCCCTGCAATGGCGGCCGCGGTCACCGCATGATCCCCGGTGATCATCTTGACTCTGATTCCGGCATTGTGACAGTTCTTGACCGCCATGGTCGATTCGGCGCGGGGCGGATCGATCATGCCCTGCAGACCGAGAAAAGTCAGGCCGCCATTGATATCACCATGGTTCAGGTGTGTTATGTCTTTCGGTACGTCCATCTTGGCCAATGCCAGGACACGCAATCCCCGGGAGCCCATCTCATTTACCGCGTTGGAAATCCTTGTATGATCCAGTTCCACCGGATTTCCTTCAGTGGAAACAGCAAGGCTGCATCGCTCGAGAATGGATTCTACCGAACCCTTGGCGTAAACGGTGTGGCGGCCGCTGTCGGGTGTACCGTGCAGGGTTGCCATATACTGGTGATGAGACTCGAACGGGATGACATCGATGCGCGGCCACTGGATTCTTTCCTGGTCACCGACAAGACCTCCCTTGGCCGCCGCCGTAATCAGCGCCCCTTCCGTCGGGTCTCCCTGCACCGTTGCCCTCCCTTCCTTTTCTACAATTAAACTGTCATTGCAGAGCAGTCCGCAGCGGAGGATTTCCGTGAGGGCACGGCATTGCGTGGCCGAAATCGGTCCGGCGGCATTTTTAATTTCACCCTCAAAAATGTAGCCGGCGCCGGTGACGGTGAAAAAATCGTTCCCGGCCAGGATTTCCTGGACCGTCATCTGGTTTTCCGTGAGGGTACCCGTTTTATCGGAACAGATCACCGTCGTGCTGCCCAGAGTCTCCACCGCCGGCAGTTTGCAGATGATGGCCCGTTTGCGGGCCATGCGGGCGACGCCGATGGCCAGCGTGATGGTCAGTGCCGCCGGCAAGCCTTCGGGAATGGCGCCCACCGCCAACGCCACGGCGGCCATGAACATGTCCGCCGCACTCTCGCCGCGAATCACGCCGATAATGAAAGCGATGCCCGCCAGAACGAGGATGGCGTACAGCAGATATTTGCTGAACTCGGCGATCTTCCGGAGCAGGGGTGTTTCGAGTTCCTGGGATGAGGCGATGAGTTCAGAGATGCGGCCTACTTCCGTCTGATCACCGATGCCGACCACGACACCGGAACCCTGGCCATAGGTAACCAGGGTCGAACCGTAAACCATATTTTTACGGTCTGCCAGGATCGTATCGTGTGCCAGAGGCGCCGCGTCCTTATCCACCGGCAGGGACTCGCCGGTCAGGGCCGACTCGTCGACCTTGAGGTCCTTGACCGAAAACAGGCGCATATCGGCCGGTACCTTGTCTCCCGATTGCAGGAGCACGATATCCCCCGGAAGGATCTCTTCGGAAGAAATGCGGCGTTTCTGACCGGCACGAATGACCGTGGCTTCTGATGTCATGGTACGGGCCAGGGCTTCGATTGCCTTGACCGCCTTCGCTTCCTGCAGAAACCCCACCAACGCATTGATGAAGACCACCCCCAGGATAACCCCGGAATCGACCCATTCCCGAAGTACAAGGGTTACCAGGGCCGCTGCGAGCAGGATATAGACGAGGGGTTGATGGAACTGCAGGAGAAACCTCAGCAGGGGGCCTTTGCCCTTTTTTGAGGTGATCATGTTATAGCCGAAATGTTTACGCCTATCTTCCAGGTCAAAAAGGTCAAGACCTTTTTCCGGATTGGTTTCCAGAAGGTCAAGCACCTCTTCCGCGGGTAGATGATGCCAGTGTTTTCCGATCAACTGCTGCATGACTAAGGCTCCTTTCTAAGAGAGGTTGGATAATATTCTTATTCAGCTTATCAGCATGCCCGTGCCGATGCGTTATCGTTACTTCAAACCTTGAAGGGCTTTCTGTTTTTCTGCCAGTTTTTGCCTGATTTCAGGGATTGCCGCGAGAGCGGCCTTCTCTCCTTCCAGAATTGCGATGTTTTTTTGATCGAAATCGGTTGCCCCGATTTTGCCGACTTTGGGCCGGATGATCACATCGGCACGAGCCAGTTCCTGTTCCCCCAGTTTTTGGCCCATAATAGTAATCGACTGACCGACCACGCCCAGTATGCTGCGGTTGATGCTGCCGTCCGTCGCTTTGCGTGAAATATCCACGGCAATAATCAACACTCCGCCTAATTCTCGTGCGGCATCCACCGGCACCGGGCTTACGACGCCGCCATCGATGTATTTCCTGCCTCGGATTTCGACAGGTTCGAAAACGCCCGGTATGCTGCAGGATGCGCGAACGGCCAGACCGGTGTTGCCGCGTACGAAATGGACTCTCTGGCCTGTATTCAGCTCGGTGGCGACCGCGGAAAACGGCTTGCCCAGTTTTTCGAGCGGCCTTTGTCCCACCAAATGATTCACATAATTCTGGAGTTTCAAACCTTTCAGCAGTCCTCCTGAAAGAAGGCTGAAATCCCGGATCTGCGACTCATCCAAACCAAAGGCTTTCTGCTGAAGCGCGAAGGCATCCATGCCGCTGCAATAAAGGCTTCCGACAAGACTGCCGGCGCTGGTGCCGGAAACGACATCCGGAACAATGCCCTGGGATTCCAGCATTTTTATGACGCCGATATGGGCAAACCCCTTGGCGGCGCCGCCACCCAATGCCAGTCCGATTTTTACTCTGGGTGCTTCCGGTTGAGAAACGCTCTTCTCCGACAGCGTTGAGCAGGCGACCAAAAAGCAGATCAAGAGACACCATAATAAAGCCTTATATTTCATGCGTCAAACCTTTCGGTAAGAAATCGGGCGCTGGAAACCTTTGAAAAGGCTCAAGGTTGTTTGCGGGATAGTGGCTTTGCTGAAGAATATAGGCGCAGAGTTTCCGTATAAGTTCGGAGGTGCAAAGCTCTGGATAATCTTATAACAAAAACTCTGCGCATGAAAAAATCGTCGATGTTCTCAATGATGCCAAAGATAAATTTCGTGATAGGTTTTTTCCTATGTGGCTGCCATCACCGGAAAAAGCCGTCTGCTATCTCAGCTCAAGCAACTTTTCTTTTGCCACCCGGGCCTGATAAGTCCGCGGATAATCTTTTATCACCTGCTGAAGAATTTGCTTGCCGTTCGTTTTGTCCCCCAGGCTGATGAATGAAAATCCTTTTTTCAGCAGAGCCGGCGCCACCCGATCGCCGTTGGGATAATTTTTGCGCACTTTATCATATTCCAGTATCGCCTGCTCAAAGTTTCCCTCGAAAAAATAGCATTCCCCAATCCAGAATTGTGCATTGTCGGAATATTCCGTATTGGGGAAATTCTTCAAAAAGTTCTGAAATTCTCCGCGCGCTTTTGCGTACTGACCGTCCTTAAACAGGTCATAAGCCAGGGAATACTGCTGATATTTGTCGGACACTGCCTTGGGAGCCTCTCTTGCGATACCATTGCCCCATCTTCCTTGATCCCCGTAATCTCTTTCAATCAGGCCCAGGTATGTCTCGAGATAACCGGTTTTTAACGCCAGTTGGTCCATCCGGTCTCTTAACACCTTGATTTCATCATCTTTCTGGGATAGCCGCGTCAGCAGCGTGCCGATTTCTTTTTGTTGTTTTTCGTTCACATCCTGCAGTTCTTTGATTCTGCTCCGGATGTTTTGCGAATCCGCCGATAAACCAGCATGCTTGTTTTCAAAGACCTCGATAGATGTATTCATAGAAGATTTCAGCCGCGCCAACTCCTCTTCCTGATTGCGCAGTTGTTCCGCAAATGCCCCGTCTTGCGTCTCCAAAACGGTCACTCTGTCCTTAATTTTTGAGGAGGCACAGCCCGAGATGACGAGTGCCAAAAAAACGAAAATGATGCAAAAATATCGTGTCTTCAACAAATTATCCTTATCACTGCGACGAATCGAAATATATCCATGAACATCCATTCGCCTTTATCAGGGACGTTTTTTAAATAAAAAAACCATCTGACATTCATGTCAGATGGCGGCCCGACCATCATATTCCT
>ERZ795054.4682-NODE-4682-length-9925-cov-4.895137_pt1 | contig 9925 bp, 8 predicted proteins | sample MGYA00375138_ERZ795054 | MGnify/ENA primary metagenome ERZ795054 (study PRJEB30183, sample SAMN05720215) | anaerobic digester metagenome | isolation source: active sludge of municipal wastewater-treating anaerobic digesters | place: USA | collected 2014-12-23 ...
TGATCGGGTAGCTGCCCCGCACCTCGAGGAGCCCGAACGTCTTCGTCTTGCCGAGGTAGTTCTTGAGGATGTCCTTCAGGGCGACCGACTCGCGCGGGGCGAGGGGGGGATTGATCCGGAGGCCCTGGAGGTTCGAGCCGTCGACGCCGGCCGGTGTGAAGTAGAGCGTGACCTCGTTCTCGAGCGACGGCTCCGGGTTGAAGATCCAGACGTCGGTGAGGAACGTTCCCGTCGCGCCGTCGATGTTCACGGCGGGAAGGAAGGCCTTCGTCGTGGCGATCGTGTCCGCCGGCGCGGGCGCGGCAGCGAGTGCGGCGACGGCGAAGGCGACGGCTTTTGCGAACGTGACGGTGCGGCTCATGCTGACCTCCGGCCTCTCGGCCGATCCGGATCGTGCAAGCGTCCTGCCAGCGGAGCGTCTCCCGGCGGAGACGAAAAAGAGAAACGCCCCGCTCGCGCGGGGCGCTTCCGAAGGACGAATCGAGCTCGGCTTACTTGGCCGGGGCCGGGGCGGCCTCGGTCGTCGGGGCCGGGGCGGCCTCGGTCGTGGCCGGGGCGGCCTCGGTCGTGGCGGGGGCGGCCTCGGTCGTGGCGGGGGCGGCCTCGGTGGCCGGGGCGGGCTCCTCGACGACGGCGGGGGCCTCGGCGGGGGCGGCTTCCTTCTTCTCGCCGCCGCAGGCGACGAGGGAGGCGGAGACGGCGATGAGGGCGACGACGGAAAGGATCTTCTTCATGGTGACTCCTTCTTTCTTTTCCGGGGCGATTCTTCGCTGCGATTCAGCGACGTCGGTTCGGTTTGCGTTCTTCGCTTGTGGGCGGCGTTCCGAGTCTCGAACCGGCCTGGCGGCCGGGACGGCGTTTCGTGGTGCGCGGTGTCGACCCCGCTTCACACACCAAAACCGTCGACGAGTTTCCTCGCCCGAGCTTCGAGGAGATGCTAGAGGAATCCGCGCGCCTGTCAATAGAAAAAAACGAGCTGAGTCCCGGCGCCAGGACCCGCCAGAGGTCGGTCGGACGAAACCGTCCGCCTGGAAAGGCTCCGCCGTTTGACCACCCCGGCAGCGGCACGTAGACTCCGCGTCTTCGGGCGATGTTCGACTCACTGTCCGACCGTCTGCAACGCGTGATGAAGGGGCTCCGGGGTGAGGGTCACCTGACGGAGTTCCACGTCGACGAAGCTCTCAAGGAGATCCGGACCGGGCTCCTCGAGGCGGACGTCCACCTGGACGTCGTCAAGGGCTTCGCCCAGCGTGTCCGGGAGAAGGCCGTCGGCCAGGAGGTTCTGACCGCCTTCGCGCCGGCGCAGCAGGTCCTGAAGATCGTCCAGGCCGAGCTCGTCGCGCTCCTCGGCGGGACTACGGCGAACCTCGTCCTGAAGAGGCGCCCCTCGGTCATCCTCCTCGTCGGCCTCCAGGGCTCCGGCAAGACGACGACCGCCGCGAAGCTCGCCCTCCACCTCAAGAAGAAGCTCGGCAAGCAGGTCCTCCTCGTCCCGGCCGACGTCTACCGCCCCGCCGCGACGGAGCAGCTCCGGACCCTCGGGAAGGAGAACGGCCTGCCGTGCTTCGACCCGAAGGGGGAGACCGACGCGGTGGCTCGAGTGAAGGCGGCGATCAAGGAGGCGAAGCTCTTCGGCTGGGACGTCGCCATCGTCGACACCGCCGGCCGCCTCCACCTCGACGACGCCCTCATGGACGAGGTCGCCCGGATCCGCGAGGTCTGCGACCCCGACGAGGTCCTCTTCGTCGCCGACGCGATGACCGGCCAGGACGCCGTCACGTCGGCCCGCGCGTTCTCCGACCGGCTCTCTCTCACCGGGGTCATCCTGACGAAGCTCGACGGCGACGCCCGCGGCGGCGCCGCGCTCTCCCTCTCGACCGTCGTCGGCAGGCCGATCAAGTTCGCCGGCATCGGCGAGAAGACCGTCGACCTCGAGCCGTTCCACCCCGACCGTGCCGCGTCGCGGATCCTCGGGATGGGCGACGTGATGACGCTCATCGAGAAGGTCTCTTCGGAGGCCGACCAGAAGGCGGCCCAGAAGGCCGTGGAACGCCTCCGGAAGAACGAGTTCACGCTCGACGACCTGAGGGACCACTTCCGTCAGCTCAAGCGCCTCGGCCCGCTCTCGACGCTCGTCGGGCACCTCCCGAAGGTCGGGCCGTTCAAGCAGCTCCGCGACCTTCAGATCGAGGACGACGCGACGAAGCACCTCGAGGCGATGATCGACTCGATGACCGCCGAGGAGCGGAACGACCCGAAGCTGCTGAACGGAAGCCGGAAGCTCCGCGTCGCGCGCGGCTCGGGCACCTCTGTCCAGGACATCAACCAGCTGCTCAAGCAGTACCTCGAGATGAAGAAAATGATGAAGGGCGCCGCCCGGATGCGCTTCTGATCCGGATGGCCCTGGACACCGCGCCGAAAGGAAACCGATGCTGAAGATCCGACTCCGCCGCACGGGCGGCACGAACGCCCCGGCGTACCGAATCGTCGTCTCCGACAGCCGCCGCACCCCGACCGCCATGGTCATCGAGGAGCTCGGCTACTACGACCCGACGAAGAACCCGCCGCTCCTCGACCTCGACGTCGACAAGGCGAACGCCTGGATCGCCAAGGGCGCGACCGCGTCCGGAACGGTCGGCAAGCTCCTCGCCCGGCCGAAGGCCTGACGGGCGCCGGGCCGGCCGTGGCTGCGGAGGACCTCGTCGTCGTCGGACGCCTCGCGCGGCCGCACGGCCTGCGCGGCGAGATGAGCGTCGAGGTCCTCTCCGACTTCCCCGAACGGTTCGCACCGGGGCTCGTCCTGGTCGCGGCAGCGCCTTCCGGGGAGTCCCGCGGCGAGCTCGTCGTCTCGACGGTGCGTCCGGCGGGAGAGCGCCTGCTGATCGGGTTCCAGGGGATCGAGACCCGGACCGCGGCCGAGGCCCTCCGGGGCCTCGACGTCGCGGTGCCGGCCGGCCGCGAGATGCCGCGCCCCGAGGGATTCGTCTACCACTTCGATCTCGAAGGGTGCCGCGCCGTCGACCGCACGGGGCGCGAGCTCGGCGTCGTGACCGATCTCCAGGAGGTCGGGGGTCGGGACCTCCTCTCGATCCGCACGCCGGCCGGCGAGCGGGACGTCCCGTTCGTCGAGCCGATCGTCGTCTCAGTCGACGTGGCGCGAAAGCTCGTGGTCCTCGACCCTCCTCCGGGGCTCCTCGACGAATGAGGTTCGACCTCGTCACGATCTTCCCCGGGTACTTCGCCTCCCCGCTCGGGGAGGCTCTCGTCGGCAAGGCGATCGAAAGCGGCCTCCTCGAGGTGCGGGTCGTCGACCTTCGCCCCTTCAGCGAGGACCCGCACCGGAAGGTCGACGACGAAGCGTTCGGCGGGGGGCCCGGGATGGTCCTCGCGGCGCCCCCGCTCGTCGCCGCCCTCGAGGCGCTCCGGGCCGAGGAGGGCGCGGCCGCGCCTCACGTCGTCGTCCTCTCGCCGCGGGGTCGGCGGCTCGACGCGGCGCTGGCCCGCGAGCTCGCGCTGCGCCCGCGACTGGTGCTCGTCTGCGGCCGGTACGAGGGGATCGACGAGCGGGTGCGCGAGGCCGGTCTCGTCGACGAGGAGGTCTCCCTCGGCGACTTCGTCCTCTCGGGCGGCGAGGTCGCGGCGCTGGCGCTCCTCGAGGCGGTCTCGCGGTTCGTGCCAGGGGTCGTGGGGGAGGAGGACAGCGTCCGGCTCGACAGCTTCGAGGACGGGCTGCTCGACCATCCTCACTACACCCGCCCGCGCGAGTTCCGGGGGCTCGCCGTCCCCGAGCCGCTCCTTTCCGGCCATCACGAGAGGATCCGGCGGTGGCGCCGGGAGCAGCAGTTCGAGCAGACGGCGCGCCATCGTCCGGACCTCCTCGACCGCTTCGCCCCCCGGACCCCGGAGGACCGCGAGCTCCTCGACCGGGTTGCCCGAAGAGGCCGGACTCCGTAGAATCCGCGTTCTGGCCATCCGGACGGGGACAGGTGTCCTCGAGTGCCGGGGTGGCCAAGACGTCTTCGGAGGTTCCTCGAAATGGACAAGCTGCTCGAGGCGGAACGCCAGGCTCTGCGCGGGGACATTCCGCCATTCGCCCCCGGCGACACCGTGAAGGTGCACGTCAAGGTGCGCGAGGGGGAGAAGGAGCGGATTCAGGTCTTCAACGGTCTCGTCATCGCCCGCAAGGGCGGCGGGGTCCGGGAGACCTTCACGGTGCGCAAGGTCTCCCAGGGGATCGGAGTGGAGCGGACGTTCCCCGTCCACTCTCCGGTCCTGGAGAAGATCGAGGTGGAGCGCCACGGCGTCGTCCGCCGCGCCAAGCTCTACTACCTCCGGAAGCTCCGCGGCAAGGCCGCCCGTATCGCCGAGAAGCGGGACGCCTGAACCTTCGGGGGCGTGACGCCCCCGGGCGGTGCGCCGGCGCGCCCGCCGGACGAGGAGAGGGATGGACCGTCGTTCGGGCTCTCCGCCTTCGTCGCCCCGCGTCGCCTCGCGCGAGCGGGGCGACGGCCGTTCCTCCCTCCTCTCGGACGAGGATGCCCGGGTCCGGGCCCTCCTCGCGGTCGAGGACGCGGCGCGCGCGAGCGGAGCGCGGAGGGTCGCCGGAGTCGACGAGGCGGGACGGGGCGCACTGGCCGGCCCGGTCCACGCGGCCGCGGTCGTCCTCCCCGCCGGACTTCTCCTGCGCGGCCTCGACGATTCGAAGGCCCTCTCTCCCTCCGTCCGCGAGGCGCTCGCCCCGCGGATCCAGGCCCGCGCGGAGGCGTGGGGCGTCGGCGCGGCCTCGGCGGCCGAGATCGATGAGCTCGGCATCGCCGCCGCCTCGTTCCTCGCGATGCGGCGAGCGCTCGCCCGGCTCGCCGGAGGGCCTCCGGACCTCGTCCTGGTCGACGGCTTCCCGATCCCCGGGCTCGGCCTCCCGCAGCGAGCGGTCGTGAAAGGAGACGCCACGGTCGCCTGCATCTCCGCCGCCTCGGTCCTCGCGAAGACGGACCGGGACGCCGAGCTGCGAGCCCTCGACGCGCGAAGCCCGTGGTACGGGTTCGCCGCGCACAAGGGCTACGGAAGCGCCGCGCACCTCGAGGCGCTCCGCCGCCACGGACCGTCGCCGGACCACCGGCTCACGTTCGCCGGCGTCCTTTCGCGAGCCCGCGACGCATCCACCGTTGCGGTGGCCTGAGGAATCGGGCGAAGATCAGCCGTGGCCAGCAAGCGCGAGTCGCTGATCGCTTCCGCCGAGAAGTCCCTGCTCAAGGGGAAGGTCGACGCCGCGCTCAAGGACTACCTGAAGGTCCTCGAAGAGACCCCGAACGACATCAACGTCCTGAACAAGGTCGGCGACCTCTACGTCCGGCTCGGACGGAACGACGAGTCGATCCCCTTCTTCCTGCGCATCGCGGAGCACTACGCCCGGGACGGCTTCTACGTCCGCGGCATCGCGATGTACAAGAAGATCAACAAGCTCGACCCGGCCCGCCTCGACATCTACGAGAAGCTCGCGGAGCTCTACGTCAAGCAGCAGCTCTGGATGGAGGCGAAGAGCAACTACCAGGTCCTCGCCGACTACCTCCTCAAGCAGGACAACCTCCAGGGAGCCGTCGGGATCTACCAGAAGATGGTCGCGATCGAGCCGCAGAACCTGCAGCTCCACGTCCGCCTCGCCGACCTCTTCACCCAGGCCAAGCGGCTCCCCGAGGCGCTTCAGGAGTACGCGGTCGTCGCCGCGGCTCTCTCCGAGCGCGGCGCCAACGAGGAGTCGATCCGCGTCTACGAGAAGGCGCTGAAGCTCGCGCCGGACAACGTCGAGATCCTGCGGACGCTCGTCCCCCTGCTCCTCTCGATCAACTCCGTCGAGCAGGCGCGGACCGTGCTCCGCAAGGGGCTCGAGGCAAGCCCGCGCTCCGTCCCGCTCTTCCTCCTCGCCGCCGAGGCGGCTCTCGCCGCGAACGACATGGCCGAGGCGCGCAGCTATTCGGACAAGGCGCGCGCGGTCGACCCCGAGAACGAGGAGGTCCTCTCGGCCGCGGTCCGGATCCAGCTGAAGGGTCGCCGGCCCGACCTCGCGTGGGGCGCGGCGCTGCCCCTGGCGGACGCGTCGGTCCGGCGCGGCGAGACGAAGAAGGCGCTCGCCCTCCTCGTCCCGATCGCGCGGGCCGCGCCGGACAACGAGGAGATCGTCCGGAAGATCGTCGACCTCGCCGCCGGCTCGGGCGACGAGACGACGGCCCTGCCGTTCCGTTCCGCGCTCGCCGAGCTGTATCGGAAGAAGGGGATGCTCGTCGAGGCCGCGGACCTCCTGCGCATCTGCGCCCGGGTGCAGCCCGACAACACCGAGTTCCGGTCCCGCCTCTCCCAGCTCGAGGCGAAGGCCGGCATCCTCCCGCCCTCGCCTCCCCGCGTCCCCCCGCCGACGCTGGACCGGAACCTCGAGGTGACGCTCTCGGGATTCGACCTCCCGGAACGGCGCCCGGGCGCGCCGGCGGAGATCCCGCAGTCGCCGCGGGAGGTGCTCGTCCCCGCCCCCGACTCCGCGTCCGAGTTCGAGTTCGACCTCGACGACGCCGACCTGGCCGAGGAGGAAGCCCCGGCCGCGGCCGAAGAAGCGCCTCCGACCCCGCCGCGGGGGCTCCAGGCACCATCGCGTTACCACGGCGTCGAGCCCGAAGCGGCGGGCGACGAGCCGGCCTGGGGGACGCTCTCCGCCGCGGAGGCGCTCGAGGCTTTCGAGGAGCGGCAGGCCGAGGCGGCGCGCACGGCCGCCGGCGGTGCAGCGGACGGGGCGATCGAAGAGCTCCTCCCGATCGCGCAGATGTCGCCCGCCACGCCCGTCTCCGGGATTCCCGCGCCTCGCGGGTTCGAGGTCCCGCTCGCTGCGCCGGACGGGTTCGGACCGTCCACCATCGACGCCGAGCCCGACTTCCCGCCCCCGTCGTTCGGGGACGCGCTTTCGAGCGAGCCCGCGTGGCCGATGCCCGACGCGGGACCGGCGCCGTCCGGCCTCGAAGGGGGAGGCCCCGCGTCCTGGGGACCGGTTTCCGGAGCGATCGCGGCGGACGCTGCGGTCGAGGACGCGCTCGTCGAGGCGGACGTCTTCCGTCGCTACGGACTCCTCGAGAAGGCTCTCGACCAGCTCCTTCCGTGGATCGAGAGGGCGCCGGGGAACCTGAAGGTCCGCGAGCGGCTCTTCGAGATCACGCTCGAGCAGGGAAACCGGGAGGCCGCGAGGGGCCACGCCATCGTCCTCGCGGAAGCCTACGAGGCCGTCGGCCGCGAAGACCGGATCCGAGGGCTGGAGGGGCTGCTGGGAGAGTCGCTGCGCGCCGCGGCGGAGGAGCCGCCCGCCGTCGTCGAGGCGCCGGCCGAAGCGCGATCCGGCGCGGACGGGAGCTTGCCGGAGGAAGAGATCGAGCCGGCTTCCGCCGGCGAGGCCGCCGCCCCTTCGCCCGCGGCCAGCCTTCCGGTCGACCTTCCCGGCGGGCTCGCGATGCCGCAGGGCCTCGGGGCGAGCGAGGAGCCGCTGACGGAGATCCTCTCGGGCCCGATCGCCCTTCCCGTGGAGGCCGAGACCCTCGAAGGCGCGGAGTCCGACGTCCCCCGAATCGCTCCCGTCGAGCCGGCAGCGGGTGGACCGCCCGCGCCGGAGCGACCGTCGCTCGAGGAGGAGATTGCCGCCGAGGCGGGACCCTCGCTCGAGCCCGGGCTTCCCGTGTCCGGGGCGCTCGTCGTCGAGGAAGGCCTCGAGACCGACCTGGCCGCCGCGGTATCCCTGCCGCTGCCGGCCGAGCCGCTCCCGGCGGCGGAGGAGATTCCGCGGGGAGACGCGGGCGGCGCCCCCGCGGAAGCGGTCGACGTCCCCGTCGAAGCGCCGCTCGCGGCCCCCTCCTCGGAGCCGCTCACCGCCGCTTCGGAAGCCGAGAGCGCCTCCGACGCCCCGGCCGGGCGTCCCGTCGTCTCCACGCCGCGGACGAAGCTCTCCGCGGAGGACCTCCTCGGTCTCGAAAGGCCTGTCCGGCCGGCGGCGCCGAAGAAGGTCCGCACGGTCCGACCCGAGGACGTCGAGCTGGACCTGCTGGGCAGGAAGGAAGCGCCGAGGACGAAGGCCGCGAAGCCGAGCCGGCCCGACGTCGTCCTCCCCGACGACCTGCTGAAGTCGCTTGGAAAGCGGCCGCACGCACCTGCGGCCCTCGAGCATGAGATCGCCGAGAGGGTTCCGTCGCCCGCCTCCGGGGCGGGCGCGGACCTGGAGGCCGCGGCCGTCGAGGCGCCGCTCGTCGTCGAGCCGGCCGCGGAGGAGCCGCCGGCCGTCGAGCCGCTCGCGGAAGAGCCGCCGGCCGTCGAGGCGCCCGCAGAGGAGCCGATCCTCGCGGCCGAAGCGGACGCGCTCGCGGCCGAGGCGGTTCCGACCGACGACGCGGTCGCGCGCGAGGAGCCCGAGACCGAGCCCGCACCGCCCCCGGCAGGTCCTTCGGAGGAAGAGCTTTCCGAGCTCGACTTCTGTCTCGACCAGGGGATGGTCGTGGATGCCGCGGAACGGCTCCAGGGCCTGGAGGGCCGATTCCCGGGGAGCCCGGACCTCGCCGTGCGTCGCGTGCGTCTCGAAGGAGGCCGCGGTGGCACGGAGGCGTCTCGGGCCTCCCTTCACGACCTCCTCTCCGACGACCTCGACTCGGTCCTCGACGCCGAGCTGGGCCGTTCGCTCACGGAGGACATGGTCCGCGAGTCGAACCAGCCGTCCGGCCCGATCCCGGTCGTTCCGGAAGGGGCGCCCGCCCTCGACGAGTCGGGCCTCTTCTCGGACGAGCAGGAGTTCTTCAACTTCGCCGACGAGCTCCATACCGAGCTCCGGAAGGAAGGGGAGACGGCGCCGGCGGAAGAGGGCCGGGAGGTCTCGCTCGAGGAGATCTTCCGCGACTTCAAGAAGGGGGTCGAGCAGCAGCTCTCTCCCGAGGACTACGAGACCCACTACAACCTCGGGATCGCCTACAAGGAGATGGGGCTCACGGACGAGGCCATCGGCGAGTTCCAGCTCGCGGCGAAGGACCCGCTCCACGCCGTGGAGTGCTGCGCGATGCTCGGGCTTTGCTTCCTCGAGAAGGGTCTCCCGCAGCTCGCGGTGAAGTGGTACCGCAAGGGACTCGACACCGTCGGCATCAAGGACGACGACCGGCTCGGCCTCCAGTACGCCCTCGCCGGGGTCCTCGAGCAGATCGGAGACGCCGAGGGCGCCTACCGGACCTACCTCGAGATCTTCAGCTCCAACGCGGCCTACCGGGACGTTCCCGCCCGGATCAAGGAGCTCCGCCCGATCATCGCGCCCTGACGGCGCCCGTCGCCAGGCCTCCTTCGGGATCGTTCCGTTCGCGCCGGCGGACTCGAGCGCAACCGTCCGCCGCGCCGGTATCATCGGAGCTCCGATGACGCGCGACGGTGCTGCCGGCCCGGGCGACGCCCCGCTCCTCACCGTGCGCTCCCTCGCGGTCGACTTCGGGAGCACCCGCGTCGTCGACGGTGTCTCCTTCCACGTCTCCCGCGGCGAGATCGTCGCCCTGGTCGGCGAGTCGGGCTCGGGCAAGACGGTCACCGCGCTCTCGCTGCTCGACCTCGTCCCGATGCCCGGACGCCGCACGGCGGGCGACGTGGTCTTCGAGGGCCGGGACGTGACGGGTCTCTCGCCGTCGGAGCTCCGCCGGCTCCGCGGAGGAGGGATCGGCTTCGTCTTCCAGGAGCCGGGGGAGGCCCTCGACCCGGTCCGGACGATCGGTTCCGAGCTCGTGGCCGTCCTCCGGCGCCATCGGGGCCTCTCGCGCGACGAGGCGCGCCGCGAGGCTCTCTCGTGGCTCTCCCGGGTCGCCCTCCCGGATCCGGAGGCCCGGATGCGGGACCTCCCTCACCGGATGTCGGGAGGGATGCGGCAGAGGGCGATGAT